>Ga0213833_1001144_pt1 | contig 20006 bp, 23 predicted proteins | sample SWATP21_FD_160575 | JGI IMG/M metagenome (GOLD analysis project Ga0213833, IMG submission 160575) | Coastal seawater microbial communities from Marineland, Florida, United States - SWA TP2 #1 | ecosystem: Environmental > Aquatic > Marine > Coastal | place: USA: Florida | collected 2016-08-14 | reverse complement strand
TCGATGGAGCTGGCATTGCGAGCGTTCTCCCGCCGTTGTGGCTGGGTCGCGTTCCGCGTTCCCTGGAAGGTCGTGAGGGACGAACGGGGGTAGGAATGCCATCCGACACAAGCTTCTGTGGAGATACTTCACTCTCATCTTCTGTGATGTGTGTGGTATCTCCGTTCAGGCTCACAGCGGTGGCGTACTGTGCCTGCATGGTGCACGTTGAGTGGCTGGCACAGGACTCACGACACCAGCCGCATCTCGGAAACACGCATCCCCGCTAACCCGGCAATGTGAAATCGGTTGCGCAGCCACAGGGTAGTGGAGAATAGCATGCGATGCAAACCTGCGTCAGTGAGCGCAGTCGGCAAATGGTGCGAAGCAGCAAGAACGCGTGCGCGAAACACAACGTTGCAAGGCGGTTTCGGTGGGCATAAAATTGATATTACCCAATTCGAAACCGGGGTTGGACCTTGAAAAAGACGCCAACCGCACAAGTACGCACACAGACACACACGGAACTTGATGCTTGTTTTGAAGACTTGATGGGGTCACAACTAACAGCGCAGCTGGTGGACACGGGGCTTGGTAAAAACCGCTTCCAGGCGGCGAGTGGCAGTGGATCGCAGATGTGGCAGAAGCTCGGTACCTCTCCCCACATGCAAAGTTGCTGACAAGCAGGAGCTACAAATAGTCTTGCTTCTGTTGTGGTACTGGTAAAGCATGCACCATTGCGGTTGGAGCACCTGAGCTATCTGCCGGGGGCAGTTCAGCCGGGAACATAGGAGGGTTCAGAGTTGCCGGTGACGCCAGCAGCTGGGCCTCCGTGTCAACAGGTGCCCCTTCCAGCGTGCTTTGAGTTGTTGGACGAACACCAAAGCAATCACACATCATCAGCCAAAGCCCAAAGCACACAGAAAGCACACAAAGTACAGTCGCGGCGATCAAGGCAGAATGACCAGCTTCCCAGGTCACACCATATCTCGAGGGCTTCACAAACGATGCCAGGGCATGTAGCGGTGGCGTACTCACGACCGTGAGAGTCACCAAACTACCAGCCGTGCCAATAGTTGCTATCTTCCCGAGGATAGCAACTGTCCATCCCATTGCCACCACGCGTTTTGGATATTGCTCCCACTTGTTGAACTGCCATGTCGCGATACTCAGTCCCAGGGAAAGGAGATGAATGGGTAGGCACGCAATCAGAACACAAAAGCATGCCAGGAACATAATCCAGGCAGTGTCGGTGGTGCCACAAAGACGGAAGCCGCCTGTGAGCAAAATGCACACCTTGGATGCGTACCCACTCCACGAATAGGACCCATCTGGCACTCCTTCAACATTGTTGGTGTCAACAGTCAGCATGGACACTTGCACAGCCGGCCAATGAGCACCAGCTTCACTTGCCATGACAAGCGTCGCCCAAGGCTGCGAGAGGGTGACGATGGTGCAAACTATCGCTGCTGCTGTGCAGCAAGCACCAAGCATACCGACAACGCGCGCGCGTGCAGGAATTATCATGGCGGTCGAGTGCAAATGCCAGGGGGCGCTCGTTGCAAAGTGATGCACAAGCCAAGTTTGAACCCTTGTTCGAACTGAAGCCGACTATGCGCTGGCAACGTGGCCGTGCCAGGCGGGGATCGTGCGATCACACATTCGTGCCGCGAAAGTGACCCACACGTTTCAAAATTGAGAAGAAAAAGCTGCTTCACCGATTTACGACTACAGCGCGGGTTCTCTCTACGACACAGCAGAGTCCACATATCACGAGTCGTGGTTCACGACTTCATCAAGCGATTTGGGAGTGGGAAGTTGCTGGTGTGGACGATTCCCATTTGCAGCGTCCGGAGGCGCTTCCACTTCACGTCACGGCGATTCCATGTAAGATCAATCTTCACCTCGGGCGGGGGCGGTGGCGTGTCACTGCTCTCTTCTTCCGTTGAGGGCTCCTCGACTATAGTGTTGGTCGCGACATGGCGCTTCTCGACGACAGCGGCGCGCTTCTTGAACAACTCTGACTCCGCCTGTTGCCCGTCCACCACTGATTCCAACAGTAGCAACAGAACCTGCATCCCAATGACCGCCACATTCGACCAGATGAACAACTGACCGAACTCTGCAGCTCGTCGTGCTGCCGTGTCAGTGTATAATCCTGTCACCCCAGTTTCTTGGACAATCATTAGTGCCAGGAAGAGCGACAAGAGGATCTCCAGCAGCACTATGCTGGCGATCACGTCGGTACTGTCACGCTTGTACGGGTTGAACAAGGCTTGAAGGAAGATTGCGACCAACAGCACCGTCATCGCAATTGCCAGTTGCTCGTTCGGATCCGCAACAACCGTGATAAAGCCTGTGAGGAGCGCCTTCATTGCAAATGACACAAGCTCCCACCACCACATCGGGTGCTCGTATGCGAAGTAGTTGACGCCATACATTCTGGCCGGACCAACGAGTTCCAAGTTGTAACTGTACAAAAATTGCCGTGCGGCCTCCTTCTTGTCATCCACAGACTCTGGCTTCGACCAGCCCTGACGAAGAAAGACAGACAAGCATACCGTCACAAGGTGGGAAGTACTTCGTCCAGGGAAGTGGACGCACGCGATAATTTGCAATGGCTTCAGCCTTCACAAAGTTCATCAGCTTCGATTTTTCGTGTGTCTCTTCAGTCCACTGCTTGTCAGCTCGAAACTGCCTTCGACGCTCGTAGTTGGTGACAAACTTCTTCTTCCTAGGGATCGTCTCGTACAAGTGAAAAAGCTGCAAGGTTGTGTCAGCGATACGCTCTCCTGCAAGCACATTTGCGATACGATCCAAGCAACCTACCCAATCCCACAGCTTGATAACAAGGTACCAGAGAAGCCAGGGTGATTTCTTGAGTTGGCGCCACATCCACGGGAAGGGGTTGAAACGGATGAAACACTTGATCATATGTTTCCATAAGCGTTGGTACCACTTGTCATTTCTGCAATAGGACAGGCGTGGTGACGCAAGCGGTTGGCACTTTGGTCACTAAACGTACGGATCGAAGATGTCCTTCTCCACAGCAGCTTCAACTGGAGCCGGATCAAAGATGATCGACAAGTAGTGCTCCACATGACGAGACTTGATCCGCCGAACCATCTCCCATTGGGTCAGGGGAAGGCATATGATGAACAGCCAAAGTTGTCCTAAGCTAGCAAACACAAATATCAGCCACCAGATGTCGTAGCAAACCAAGTTTGGGTCCGCGTTCAAGTACCACTTGTCTGCCACCTGTTGAAGCAGTGATGGAACAGAGTGAAAAAAACGATGAACAGGGAATGCAGCGGGGGCCATTACCTCAGTACAATGAAAGAGACGGAACATTTTCACCAACATGGGAATGTAGTCAAGCCACAGAATGACCATCAATGCTTGAATGCAACGGTTTCGAAATTGCAGGAGTCTCCATTGGCCTTGTCCGCGCATGCACATTTTGGGCAGCTCCAAAGGCTCCACCAACCATTTCTGTGGGTCCCGTGGAATGCACCTGCAGAAAATGAAGAGAAAAACGGGTAAGACACGAGTCTCAGTGTAGGGGGAATAGATACGGACCCACACAGCAGTTGTGGAACAGTGAATGTGTCTGCTTCGACTTGCACCTCACGAAACCACAGTGGAAGATGAAACTTGACGCGTTCATACTCCCGGCGCACCACTTTGATGCCATCAATCTCTTCATCTGAGCTGTCTTCCCATTGAGTTGATTCGGTGATTTGCGAATCACGCCGAGAAGCATGATTCGGCGAGTCTGTGTGGGACACAACGCTGTCAGCCATGCGCACACGCCGCGTGTCGTGACCGTTGTTGGTTGTTGTTGTTCCAACGCTTCGTGCCGTGTGTGTGGCGTATTTCGATGCGGTGGTTGACATCGACTCCTGACTTGCACGTCGGCTCCTACCACGGCGCCTTGCTGAGCGTTGCCGTGCGCGCCGATCACGATCTCTGTCCATTCGATCTTGTGACGCATACGTGGCGTATGAAATGGTGGTTACCTCTGATCGTGCACTGTTGAGAGCTCCTTTGGAGCGTTGGGATCGAGCATGGCGACCGCGGCTGTCGTAGTCCTCATCAGACGACCACGGTGAATCCTCCTGTGAATCATACGAGTGGGAACTGTGACGTCCAGAGCTTGACGTCCACGAGGAATCGCTTGCGTAGTCAGAGTATGACTGCTCGGAGTACGTCAAACTTGAAGCACGGCGTGCGGAGCGTTTTGCCCCTGAAGACCGCGACCGACGATGCCGGTGCGACGAAGAAGAGCGTTGTGCTTTATCGTCAACACTACCATTCTCACGATGTCCTTTTGGTGTCCCCGCCACGACTTCCTTCGCGGTTTTCTCCACTTCGGCAGCATCAGCGACGCGATTGTCCGATCCGCGGCGTGTCAGCTTCCGAAGAAAGCCTGAGAAGCGCCCGCGCTTCGGTGCGTTCATGTTCAGGAGAGTGGTGGAGCCATCGACGATTGACCCACTTTGGTTGGATCGCGGTGTATCAGCGTTTGAAGGGTGAGACATCAACTCTGCAGCTGCGATCGGCGACAGCGTTTCAGTATGGCTGACATTTGCACCAGGAGACGACACAATGGACACGCCATCAGGAGCATGCTTTCTTTCAGTGTCAGAGGCAACACTGGGCGCAATGGAATGACGATCACTGAGCGAAGACGTGGTTGATCCGAGTTTGCGACGGCCCTTGCGGTTTCGGCGTCGTCGGCGCCGTTCACTGTGTGACACTTGCGAAACCCCGCTCACAACGCTCTCCAGGTCATCATCGTAATTCTTTGCCAGCAGTTTCGCCATCTGCTCATCATGAACCACTGATGACGCATCGGAAGATCGCCGGATAGCAGCCGCTGCAGCAGTATTCATATCATCTTCTGCAGACACACGCTTCACAAGTCCCGGTATTTGCGCGTCGCTCGACACGCTGAAGCGAGGCTTTGGGCCGGCTTCTGATGTTGACGGTTCCTCGGCCTTGGAGTCTTGGAGGGATGTGGAATCTTGCTGAAGACTACTATTTTCGGCAGTCTTGGACTCTTCTTCGCCTGTACTCCTTGCAAACTCGATTGTGTCCACAACAGGAGTTGAGACCGGTGAGGGTCGGGACTCCCCAGCAGTATCGCGCGGTTGGTCGGGTGATTCGCTGGCGGACCGTGAATCTGACGAACCAGTACTTCCCTCGGCAGCTTGCTGAAGTCCCTGTCCGTTGGAATCGTCATTTGTATCACTGGTGTGCGGAATAACGGCATGCTGCTCCGTTGCACCATCAGAACCCCTTCTAGTCGCAGTATTCACCTCGCCAGCATCTTTGCTTGAGCTATCCGTTTGGGATGAACCGACTGCGTCTCCACCATGTTCCTCCCCAGCCGCATTTGCATCAACAGAAGCAGAACCAGTGTGCTCTTTCCGGTTGGTACCCACCAACTGGGCTCCTTTCCCCCCGTTAGAAGACGAGCTGGCCTGAGTCGCTTCAACCACAGAATCGCCAGCCGATGTATTGGTCACGCTATCACCTTCAACAGGCTTGGGGCCAGTACCTTCTTGTGACGCTTGCCCCTCCTCCAAGATCTGCGATTTAGTTTCCTCAGATCCAGCTTCCTCCACCTCCGTTAGTGGAACCAAGATGGTTGGGCGAATCCAAACGCTTTCTTTGGTGATACTGTGTCATGTCAAGCCACACCGCGCGCACGCACAACTTCACCGGTAAGAAATACACTACATATCAATGCCAGCAGCCAATTACCTGTTGTGGAAGTATGGCACTCCAGCGTCCGTACTGCTTTCCACCCAGTCCTCTGGGCGCTCCTCGTAGTTGCCCTTCTTTGCAGCTGCGCGCCTTGCCACGCGCTCCAAGCGAATTTCTCGCCGTTGCAGTCTGCGTGCTTCTGTATCGTTTGACTGGCCACCCTCAGAAGCGCGTCGTCGACCGCGGGAGCGCGAACGTGACCGTGACCGTGACCTTGAGGCGGAGCGACGGTTGCGACGCCGATGCCGATGGCTTCGGTGGCGTCGCCGTTTATGATGTCGGCGATGGCGATGGCGATGACGACGTCGACCCCCGCGTTTGTGGTGCGTCTCCTCACTCTTGTGGCGGCCGTCAATTTTCTCAGCCTTGAGTTTGGCGCGCCGCTTGAGTTCTTCTTTGCTTGTGACTTCGAGGACTCGCTCATGGAACTCCTCCGTATCCGTTTTGGCTTCATCGCTGTCGTCGTCTTTCTTGAAGCCATAGCCCTTCGTTTCATTCACCTCTTCGCCCGCTAGCTCCGCTTCCAATTCCGCGCGTCGTTGTTGAAGTCTGTCTACCTCACGCTCCTTGCGAATAATCATGCCTTTGTGAACGGAGCCAAGCGGGATGCATTCCACTTCCGACGTCGCGTAGTCTTCAAGCCAATCAAGGTATGCATTGAACTTGCAAGTTCGCATGGTCAGGTAAAATCCGGAAAGAAAAACATACCTGCGGTACAGTGCCAACACAATCAGAGACACGACGGGGGTGAATACAGCTCTGGGCAACGTACCAGATGGCAGGCCAAGCGAGGACAAGTGCAAGTCCGTGGTAGTACGAGATGGACGTCCAACAGTCCAGAGAACCCAGTGAGAACAGGTCCAGCAGGAACACATCGAAGAATGACATGAACTCCAGTGTCTCGGGGGGCCACACCAAGTGAAATACGAAGCGAAGGGCAGCTAGAATCTGGATGTGGGCAATCAAAATGCGGAATTTCTCGAGACGCAGATCCTCCAACAAGTACTTCCGTACAGCTTCGTACACCCGACCCCACCAGTAGTAGCAACCCCACCGTGCATGACAACAGGAAGGGTGGCCACGGTCGGAACCACAACATGTCAAGAAGCAACAGTGCTTGGCATACACGCGAGGGTCTCGTGATCTTCGTTCGCCTGGACCGCGTTTTCGCATCATACAACGAGCAGAGCAGAAGTCGGCACAGCGTTCCTCGATGGGGTTGTAGTCATTCTTGATTCCACAACCACAGCGCATCCGACATGTGGCCGTTACTCGTCGACAGGACTCTTCAACTGCCCAGACAAGAAGCTTCATCCCGAAGACGAGGTATAAACACAGCAGGAGCATGGCGAAGAACCCGCCAAGAACCGTGCGGATGATGTAGCCATTGGATTCAAGCTGATCAGGTGTGCAACGAGCGCACCCACCAGTCGCCAAACGACGATATCCATGGTGGCAAAGCAAGCACCGGACTCCTCCATACCCGTCTTGACAAGCTTTGTACTCGTTGCGATCCAAATCGTTCGGGAAGCGGCTTGTGTTGTATCGTGTCATGTTGGAAATGCACGCACCTCGGATCGGACAAATGTACAGCTCTGCTTGCTCAATGCACGTGTAGAGCTTGTTCTTGTCCTCAAGGTGCCAAGTGCAGTTTCCCTGTGTTGGAACGCAATCGAGAGCCTCAGCAACCAGGGGGTCGCACGAGTAGGACTCCAGCAGTGACTTGCGCGGCGTAAACATCCAACGTTGTTGTACAGTTACGGGTCGGGCGACACCGTACTCGACCACAACACCATCCTCGTGCCGGGTATGAGTCCTGTTGCATTGTGCGCCATCTGGACATGGAAGGCAGGCGTGCCCATCTGTTGAGTATGTGCCGACTGGGCATTCAACACAAACCCGCTCGCCTTTGAGCTGCATGCCTCGCTTGCAAAGAGCAATCTTGATGCGTGTACTGAGTGGTTCGTGTCCTGGACATGTGATTTCGACAGGGTAGATCAAGTTGACGGGACCACGGAGCTCCATGTGCTCGAACGTGATGATCCCCCCACGTCCCGAGCGCACTGTTGCAAGAGACCCGTTGGCGGCCACCATTGTGGTATGCACGGTGTCAACCTCATTTCCTCGCCAGCCGTTAACGTGTACGGAACAGTTTTGCTCCCTTTCCAGGACATCTTGTTGGTCATAGAGATCAACAACCTGAATGGTGCAAACGCCAACATCACATGACAACACAGCAATCCCGGACTTCATCCACACCTTACCATTAGAGTTGGCATGGTACGAGCAGTGAACTTCATGGGTGTTCCACTCAACACTGGTTCCCAAATCGGTGGCCATTCATGAATCTTTACCCGGTCCGGGGATGTTGCAATGTCATACCGAGAATTGCCTTGGTACACACAACGATCACACACGAGACGATGGTTCCACAGTTGATAGTAGAAGGCTCCACCGGAAAACGCGGTGTTGTCCACGAAAGAAATACCAACCAGCACCACCTGGAGACGTAAAACACATTGTTAGTCAACATGCACAAATATGGCACCGCAATATCGACGTACAAGTTGAGGATTGGTCCGAATATCCATGCCTCCACCTGTACACATTCCGTCTTCCAAAACCTGATTTGCATCAAGCCGAACGTACGTCACGTTGGCGGTGGCTGTGCCACTCAATGAAAGACCGCCGCCGCGAAGCCACGCAGTGTTGCCCGAGACCATCGTATCCCACATGTCAACATGCGCGTGTGTCTTGTCAACTGTTGACACTGCACCACCCGCCAAACCCGCGTAGTTGTCGCGAAACAAGCTTCCCACAGCAGTTAGTGATGCTGTTTCACGTGGAGGCGCGCCCGGACGAAGAGTCTCGTTGCACAGACTTGAGTTGATGCAACCAAACCGTGCCAGTGACGGAACCGTCGAGCCGTGACGGTCAGCGCTCAGAAAGGTCCCAAGTGACTCCGTGCGGTTTCCGAGCTCACGAGCTGTAGTTGCTTGCTGCAGCTCACCATCAAACTGAACAAACACGCCGAGCCGTCCTGGTGTGGAGCCGGCAATGGAAACTCCCCCACCGTTGCGTCCCGCGCTGTTGCCATCCACTTCACACCCTGCCACATTGAGGGTGGCATACCCTGCAACATGCGCTGCACCTCCATCCCCCAGCGCTGTGTTGCGCGTCACCTTGCACGACACGAGTTGCACGGTAGCATCACGATCAAGACCAACTCCAGCTCCACTGTCGAGCGCATCATTGAATGATACTGTCGATGAGGACACCCACACTTGTTTTGCATCTTGAGCAAACAAGCCACCTCCTTCCAAAGCGGTGTTGTGAGTCATCGATGCATTCGAGCACGCCAATGACGACGCAGCACCGACAAACAACCCACCCCCACGGCGCTCTGCCCAGTTCATCCCCACAAGCAAAGAAGAAGCTGCGAACGTTGATGAGCGTCCAACGTGCATTCCACCACCATGCATGGCTGCGTTCTGCAACACTGAGAGGCCATTCAGAACACCTGAGGAGTCAGCCAGACTGATACCTCCGCCAGAAAAACCCGCTGTGTTGTTCGTAGCTGTGACGTATTGACCATCAATTGTGGTGGCTTGAGCAAACAAGCCACCTCCATCAAACGCTGCCGTGTTCGCTGTAAAAGAAGAGTTGTCCACTTGAAACAATGATCGGGCCACATACCTGTACAACAACCCTATCAGCGCCGAACAGCAGTGACATAAGCACACACATGCAAGGTACGTACATTCCGCCGCCGTACATGCTTCGGAAGCCATCAAAATGGCAATTCGACACGGTTGATCCGATACCGCCCCCCACGCCAGATGCAGGTCGCCATTCCCACGTGTTCGTGGTCGCATTTGTGAGGGAATATCTCTGAGCGGGTTTCGAGGCGTAGAGGAAAGAGTACTCGGACCTGGTCTCCTCAATGTACACGGCACCGCCGAGTTGCGCATGGACAGGTGCAGATCCATCCCACACCTTCATCAACAGTGTGTCCGGTGTGGTCGTGTTTCCTGTTTGTTTCGCCCCGATGCCCGCAACCCGATCAGCTGGATGGCTGGTTGCGGCGAGCGAGGAGTTTCCACGCAACTGGCAGTCCCAAAGCTCGATGGCGCCTCCCACCGCAGCTACAGATCCGCCACGGCCCTTGTTGGCCGTATTCGCGACAAAGGTCGTGTTCTCAGCGCGCAGCACGCCGCCTTCAACCTGCACAGCACCAAGTACGAGTAAGCCACGATACCCCAGAGTGCAAGCTTAATCACTCACCCGCACTCCTCCACCATCGCCAAGCGAGGCGGTATTGAAGGACAGGGTCGAGTGTATCAGGTGGCCTTCCCCTGCCATTGCCACGCCTCCTCCAGATAACTGGGCTACGTTGCCTTGGATCAAGCTTGACCAGCCTTCCCACCTTCCAGCTGTATGCACTCCACCGCCTGCGCAACCACACTCCTCAGTGAAACAAATGTGACAACACAAACCCACCAGGCAGTCGTACCGCTTCCAGCACACACGTTGCTCAGCACTTGCGAGTTGAGTAGTTGCAGTGAGGTTCCAGATTCGGCTGAGACGCCGCCCCCAACCCCAGTCGCTCTCTCCACCACATTTCCACGAACCAGCATGCGATCGAAAGCACAGCTCGCCCCTTGACTCATGAAAACACCTCCCCCTGCCTGCTGGGCAGTGCAGCTGGCTACACGCACGCCTGACAGGGAGCAGTTCCCGGCCGCAACAAACACTCCTCCTCCATGTGTGGACAGCGCATGTGTCCGTGGGTTCTGATACACGTGGTTGTCGGACCCATGGAGTGTGACACGCTGCAGCCAGATCCCTGTTCCATTCACGGCGTTGTTATGGAATATTGAGACAGAGTCCATGCTCCCGTGTGAGTCCACAAAGTGTCCCCCGCCACCAGTTATAGCTGCATCGTTTGCGGACAGCGTCACAGTGTCCAGCTTCAGGGCTACATTGGACGCATGCATGCCACCTGCATGCAGCAAGGCCACGTTCGCGTGGACACGGACGTGACCGACTGTACTTTGACCATCCTGGAGAGCCAATCCTCCACCAATCCAAGCCTTTCCGTTCAACACGTGAAATCGTGAGAGGGACGTGGATCCAGTCGCGTACACATTGCCACCGTGGCCTGCATATGAACTCGGAAGCTCATCAAGTCCCGCTATCATCGCGGCCGTCGTGTTCCACGACGCCAAGGTCGCTTCGTTGCCTTCTAAAGTGGACCACGTGTTTTCCGAAACTCCTTCCATGGTGGAGCTATTCAGAAACATGCCGCCCCCAGCCGTTGCATTGCAGCTAGTGACGGAGAGTTTCCGGTGGCGTAGTGTTGAGTTGAACGCTGCGATGCACCCGCCAACGCCGGCCTGTGAGGTGCCGAATGACAGGGACACCGTTCTCATTGTCAGACGTGGAGGAACACAGTACTGAATGGTCCCATTGAGAACAGCTTGCTGAAACGTTACGACAGAAGTGTTGGCGGCAGCTGCAAGGGACGCGGTGGCAAATACGTTGGTGGCGTCATACCCAAGGGGCAGACAAACGTCACCAAGCAACAATTTGCGGTGGTGCGCCGACCCATCTTCACCGCGGGTGGATACAAAGTTTTCATCCGTTGTCAGCTGGCGGTGTTGGAGGACTGGGTCGTTGTGTGGGCGCCAAACGGTTTCAACAACCATGCTGCCACCACGCGTGAGCGCTGTCGTTCGAGTCATTTCGACTTCTTCAATGCGCACATCGTCCAAATGGTCTTGCGCTTGGTCGCCTCTCGGCCCAGCACTTCCACGGTCGTACACAGTAACGAACCACCCCCCGCCCTCTCGTGCGGATGAGTCTTCGATCACAAGAGGTCCCAAGATCGCAGAGCAACCGCGGCAATACACTGCTCCGCCTCGGTGATGTGCTTGCGTTGTTGAAACAGCCGTTGTTGCAGTGTGTAGCTCCGATCCGCTATCCATGAAGACAGAGCCGCCGTCTTCTGCGGTGGCACGCAGGAGCACCACATCTGTTAGGTCCAGCACCGCCGACGCGAGAACGGCAACGTGTCCGCCAAAGCGAGCACTGGACGTATCCAACACGTCAACAAGCTCAACAGCGCAGCGGCCGGCACCACATGTGATCCCGCCACCGGCTTCCGAAGCATGAAGGTTGCGCATGGCTACACGGCGAATCCCAGTGGTGCCCGCAAGGAACGCCCCTCCTCCCCGGGACGCTGAACAGTCCCACAAATTCGTCACCGCTGATCCGTCAAAGGAACCCCCGTCACCAACGAATATGCCGCCGCCATCAGAGGCGATGCAGTCCTGGATCAACAGCGATTCCAAAACGCTGACTGCTGAGCCCACAGCCGCAACTGCGCCCCCACGCCTGGCGGCAGTGTTGTTCGTAACGACGAGTCGTACCAAGCTCGCAACGCCGCCAACAACACTGACTCCTCCGCCGTCTCCAAAGTCGCTGTCGCTGTGATCTCCACCGATCACGACCGAACCCGAAGCGTGGTTGTTGGTCACGTTGAAGTCAATCAACGTGCCGCCGTCTTGAACATGCGCCCCTGCTCCAGATTGAGACGCAAAGTTGCCACTAATCCAGCTTCCTTCTGCTTGCGTAAGAACTGATTCACGCACAAAAACTCCCCCTCCGACTCTTGCGCGGTTCTGTTTCACACACGTGCCGCAGACGTGAGACCACAGCAAGATTGGCATAAGACCCACCGGTGCTCACATTCACGATTGGAACATTGGATACTGTCACGGAAGAGGATGAGTTTAGGTACATGGCACCTCCGTGACCTTCACCAAGAATGGCAGCGTTTCTGGAAAGCGTGACATAGTCCACAGTCGCAGATCCAGATACGAAAACCCCGGCGCCGCGTGCGGCAACGCTCGATTCAATCAGCGCAAGGGTGAGAGCAAGCCCTTCTCCAATCATTGCTATCGATCCGCCAGCGTCCATCGCTACGTTGCCATCAAAAAACAACAACGTGATGAAAATGCTCTTGATGTAGCCTTTGGCGATGTACATTCCACCGCCAATTCGGCTGGCGTTGTTTCGGCTGAACACAGAACGCGTCTCATAAAACTCGACTCGAGCGTTTTCAGCGTATCTGCAGCTCACATGGATCAGCAGCGAAGTGGTTTGGTCACATCCACCAGCAACGTACATTCCAGCACCATCAATTGCCTGGTTGTGGGCAAAGGTGCTGTTGAACACTTGGATCCGAACGCCGCCTGTAGCATACACACCTCCTCCAAAGGATGACGCGACGTTGTTCTCCACAACAGCGTTCTTGAATGTGAAAACATCGTCCGTCATGATGTACACAGCGCCTCCCATCGTTGCGAACCCACCGCGGATGGTGATGCCTTGAATCTGTATTGTCCACACACATGACGTTACGACAAAAATGACTATCCCGTGGTGCTCACACGTACCACTGTGTTTTCGGCCGTCGTACTCAAGAATCGAGCTGTGCCTCCGCATTCAAACACCGCATCACCGAAACCAACTCCTCCAGCAGCTGTCAGGCTGATCACACGCACGTTTGCAGTTTCCAATGTTGCACCGCACTCAGTGTACAAGCCAGGGTACACAAACACTTCGTCCCAGATGTTGGCAAGTTCCACAGCCTTCTTTACAGAGGCGACTGGTTTTGGCGGCCGGCCTCCACTAGCCGCAGGGGTTGGGTTTCCTGGATCCCCAGTGGATTCTGTGTCATCCCGCCCGTTCGGAGCGACAACGACAAGGGTGTGCAGAAAGGCACACATATCAGGGCCAGGACACCAAACAGGACTTCCACAGTCTTCTCCAAGAAACCGGTCCGAGCAAACACACTGTCCAGAAATGCCGTCACAAGATCCGTGCACGTTTCCTCCACAAGGCAGTCCCTCAAACGTTGGGCATGGAACAACATTGATAACTTCATCGAGCACTTCATCAAACTCGGCCAACGTCGTCCATGACACCACCAGCCCGGAGTGTGCAACAGTATTGTCCGCGACAATGTGGATGCGTACACTATTGACGGTGTCAACAGCAAAACTGAACTCATCGCGTGGGCACCCTCCTTCCCAAAGCACCACCTGCGTGTTTCAACAGCAACGTAAGGATTGCTCACATGCCACACAACAACACCCAACGTACTGTTTCCAGCCCCGTGTCTTCAATAACTTGCACCGAATCAAAGGAGCACTCGATATCGAAATGTTGGAAGGTGAGCTTGACACCTTTCCATGTGCCAGTCGTGCCAGGCTGCACGATCAACTGGGTCGTTTTCGAGTTCTCATACGTGCCCGTTGTAACGGTGCCAGCAAGCCCCGGTAGAACAACATCGTCGTCTGTTGCAGCAGTGAGCACAGACACACCAGATGATACAAGCCCTTCGGTCTGGACACTCAGCCGCCTGGCAAAAGCTTGCTGCCGCCACAACCGCTCCGCCGCAGAGTTGGAAGTTTCCCACAGCCGGCGAGTCTGCTCTGACTTGTTAGAGTCATCGCAGAACGTGATGTTCGCCAGTGTTCCGTTGACACAAGTACTATTGACCCAAGTCCCATTGCAGACCGCGTTTTGCATGGGTGACTTGGCGAATGTGCCATTCGCCCATGAACCAAGTGTCCATGTTCCATTCACCCAGGTGCCGTTGAGACTTGTACGATTCACACAAGAGGCAGTGGGGTCTGTTTCGACTGGAGGCTGGTTGTTCGTGGTCATTACAACTGACACTGCGAAGGTGTAAGAAGTGCTGACATCCAAGCCTTCAAAGACATGTGAAGTGTTTTGGACGGAGACGGTTGCGTCCAGAGTGGGCCCGGATCCGGAATCTCGGAACACCTGATGAAAGATCAAGCACGTGAAAAAAGAAGAACACAGATCTGCGATGCACAACCAACCTTGACATGAGTGTACGTGTAGCCGATCACCGGGGCTGGTAGAACCCATGTGACATTCGCCCAGGTTCCTGCATACGCAACGACCTTGACTCCTGTCACCCGGGTGTTGGACGGCGTAAAGTTGAAGAGCTGAAGCTGTCCCCATGGTCCGTTTCCATGGGCGTTTGATGCCCTGACTTCAACGCCTAGCTCAGCCGTAAAGTTGCCAACAGACACAAGCCAGTCCAAGGTGGAGCTGTTCACCACCCGTTGTGGCCAGTGCCGTCTTGGATCTGGTGGCAACTCAGGTTCAACATGCGTGGTGGCGTTGTTGGCAGTACACCACGTCATTGGAAGCACCTCGGTGGCATTGCTGTCAACCCCCGTGCTCGTGGCATTTGTCACCCACCACACCGTCCCATTGTGTGACACACGGGTGACGTTAAAGCCATGGATGTACAAAAACCATTGAGCTAGAAGAGAGCTCTTCTGAGCCTGCGTTCCATTGGCATAGCCAGGCTGAGAAGCGTTGAACAACGTGGTGTTGAGGCCAGTGATGTTGATACACGTTGGTGCAGGAGAGGAGCTGTTCCTTGCTGGTTCAGAGTCTGAAACGCTTTCTCGGGGCGCATGCCACATTGTTGCGTTGGCGGTTGTGTTGTCACCATTCAAAGGTGGCCAGCTGCCACAGCATCATCCATTAGCAGCATGCACAAACAAGAACACGGACACGGTACGTACTACCGAATCGTGTAGTGGGTAACAGCTGAGCCCCCGTCGTCAACAGGGGCACTCCATGAGAATTTGACGACTTGTGCGCTCACAATGGTCGGTGAAGCCATGTGAGGCTGCCCTCCCGGAGCTGTGAAGTTTCCACTTGTTGCGGTGCGCAGAATGGCGGAAGAGTTGCTCGAATGAAACACCGAGTAGGTCCGTGCGGTGACAATGAAACTGCTCATGACAATGTCAGCGATGCAAACGCTCGGAAGGCGAGAATACGCACCTGGTGTTTCGTTGAAGGCCTGCAACGACGCAAGACGTCGTGTTTGTGTCACAGACTTGAGTTTCGACATCCGTGTCGGTCCTATTCAGCACTTTTGCCATGAATACACGGTACCCAAGGATTGGAAGACCACCGCCATCAAAAGCAGCATCCCATGCCACGCCAATAGCACCACCGGACACACTGGTGACACGCAAATTGCGTGGTGGTGTAGGCAGTGTGTCAAGCGTCGTCCTCGTGGATATTGGACTCGACATCAAGCCTTGTACCCCATCCGAGTTCATTGCGAAAATGACGATGTTGTCAAGTGAGGAGTTCCGCCTGTGAGCACAGCACCAAGTGAGCGATGTGAATCTGAACATCGAGACAAAGTTCGCACCTGAGCATTGGGAGCGAGTACTCAACTACTTCCTCTGTGAAACTGTAGCCTGTCGCTTGGACAGTCATGGAAACCGAGGATGTAAACATACTCGCCACAATCACCAGCGGCTCCAGCCCGAGCTCTTTGCGTTGGTCATACGTCAGCATATACTTGGTAACAGGGACACCGCCTGTGTCCACAGGAGGAGCCCAGACGACGGAAACGACGCCACCTGTTGTCGACGATACCAAAACATTCCGCGGAGGACCGGGCCGGCTTGAAGCGGCAGTTGTGACGTTGATGTGGTCCGAGGGAGGACCAAGAAGGCCGTTTGTTGCTCGCACGCGCACTGACACTGACATGTTGGCGGCGAGCGGCAAGTGAAAAAATGTGGTGTGCGGGTAGGGTCGCAAAGTGCTGAAACCCTCGACGGTTGTCCAGGATGCAGCGTGGCTCGTGAGGTCAAGAATCTCTGGAACATACCCTTGGATGGGTGCCGCGCCATGCCATGTCGGAGCGGTCCAGTTGAGCACGACTCCCCCAGCGCTTGGAACGGATGCATTCACAAGCCCAAAGGGGGAGCTCGGAGACTCAAACATGACGCTGACGTACACGAACTCCTCAGACCAAGCCCCATCGCCTGCGGTGTTGTTGGCACGAACACGAAAGTGGTACGTTTCGTTGCCCCACACGGTGACATTGAGTCGTGCTGTGTGACCGGGAGTCACCCCCACAGTAGTCCAGTTGGCAGACGCGTCTGCACCCAGCCGTTGCTGAACTGCATAGAAGGCCACATCCTCACCTCCAAGGTCCAAAGGGGCGTCCCACACGACCTCCACACGACCTATGCCCTCTTCGCCAGAGCTGAGAAGTGACAGCGAAGGTACATCAACAACACACAGCGAGACGCAAAACCACCACGAACATACCCGAGCCGTTGCGGTGCGTCTGGTAATGTAACATTGGCGAGTGTTGCAACCACTTGGCTTGGAGTTGGCTCACCGATTCCATTTCGCCCACCAGCCACGTTCACTGCAGTGATGTTGAACGTGTAGGCTGTACCAGCCTGAAGCTTTGGGACAAGTTTGCTCCTGGCATGGCGTGTCAGCTGGTGCTGGACGCTATCAAACACGAGAGTGTAGCCGCTGATGTCAACACCACCCGTGTCGACTGGCGGCTGCCATGCAATGAGGACGGCTCCGCCAGTCGAGTTTGTTGTCACTTCAATCGGAGGGGACGGTGGAGACACAAACCCCGTTTCAATCGTCAACGTAACCGACCAGTTGCTCCACCCCGCTTGATTCACAGCCATGCTGCGAAGGAGGTACTGCTGACGCGGAAGCAGCCCCCCTTTCATCATGATGGAGAGAGAAGAGGAGACGTTTGCCCATTGCACCCAATGTGGTTTGGCAGTGGGGGTAAGTGGATCAACCACTGCAATTTGATGGATGACATGAGTTGCAGCTCGTCCGTCGTCGACAACCGTTGCATTCACCTGCAAACCACACCATATTAGCAAAGCTTCACGACAACGCGTCGCAGCACAGCGCCGCTTACCGTGGTGGCACCACCCGTTTCTGCAACAACATGGAATAAGGGCGTGGAAGGTGGATCTGGGGGTATCACTACAGGTTCCAAGTACGGATATGGCCATTCTTGGCACCACGCATACAGTGTCACGTTGCTGGCCTCGGTGAGGTTAGCGGCGCTGGCTGAGGTTGACCAGGTTTTATTCACCCCATCGGAGAGAACAAACCTGTACCTAGTGCCGTTGTAGATGAACACTGTGTTGTTGTGAAGCAATGTAACGTTTGGAAACGTTGCATTCGTTGACTCCAGCGACGTCACGTTCGTGAAATTGGTGTTGTTGAAGATGGGATACGACGCGTTGGGAAACACGTGATGAACCACCGCAGCGCAATCAAAAGGAAGATTGCGTGTCACGTTCAGAAACGCCCCCGTCACGCCGCCGGTGCTGTTGTTGCTCGAAACTGCAGGATGAACAAAGCAGGCCAGCAGAAAGGCGATGAAGAGAGAACTGCGCGCAACAATGGCGGCCATCGGTGTTGCTCGCCGCGGGCAGGGCCCGTCACAAGCGCATCACGTGACCAGATGCAATGTCCCTGGAGGGGGAAGACGCCACTGCTTAGTGGCACCCCTCACCTGAAACCCCAACAAGAAGTGGGAGCACCTACGAATAAGCGATGTGGAGCTTCTATGTATGGAGGTCAGTGCGCTGGCACGGAGGTCACCGATTCGCTGACCGTCGATGCCGTACTTGTCAGTGTCATCCCGAGGACCAGTCTGCCAGAGGCTAGCATCAATTAACGCCCTTGCCTCGCCGTGGTTGCTGCTCACGCGAAACAGCCTTACACACTCTTGCAGCCTACGACGTGGAGGCGGCTGGTGGAGTTCACCACTGGATGTGGCGGGACGCAATGTGCGAGCTCAAACGGCATGCGTTTCGGTGATAAATGTGATGTGTGTGTATTCATCAATAACCACATCAGCGCTCATCGTCGGCTGCGTTGTCGTCTCGAGCGGCACGGCGGAGAGCCGCGATCTGCTTCGATTGCTTGTCTGTTTTCTTCTTCAGGCGCCCAATAAGGCCTTCTAGATGGGCTTGTTGCTCGTGGGCAGTTTTCTGAGCAGAAAGCAATAAGGTACGGCCAAAACGGGGCTCACGCGACGCAAACCCACCTTGATGGAATCAACAGAGTTCCATTTGAAGCAACCGAACACAAGCAGAAGCAGGCATAAAACCCAAATCACAGCTGGCTCCTGCGCTGAAACATACAGAAGACGAATAGCATCTGGGTGGTGGCGGCAGTGACTGGCGTAAGACAATCCAACAAGCATCATGCGGTAACAGCGCTCTCACCGAAAGTGCTTCGCCCATCCGTGCAGAATTCCACAAGGGCTGCATAACCATTCTCAAGTGATACCCAAGGGCCGCACGCGAAGTCGCATGGCTTTGTGAGGTTTTGACCCTTCAGCTTCCCGCCCTCATTGATAGCTGTTGCGACATCACATTCCAGAATGATATCCTCAACATTGGAGCATTTCGTCACACATTCTGCAGACGTGAGGCTGAACACCGACTGACATTGACTTGGGCACTTTTCAGCCAGCCAGTATGTCACTTCTCCCCCCAGTTGGGAAGCCAACGACCTCCGTGTCTGCAATACGCAATACAAGTGCACTCATACGGTCAGCCACGCTCGCTTTCTGCATGCGAACACCACCAACTCACAGCTGCAGAAGCTTCAGTTTGCAGCTGGGTGTTGATGTCAGAAACATGGTCGCAATACCTGAACGCAGAAGGGAGGTCTACCTGATCAGCACATCAAAGCATTGGAAACAAATAACCAGCACCTACGGATTGATTCCGGCATAGTTGGCGTCAACAATCGTCTGCATCGTGTCGCATGATTTGGGAAACGTCCTGTTGGTCATCAAAAGGGCCAAGCCTGGACATCGCGTGTGGTGTGAGCGCATCGATCCACCCAAAGCACCTCAAGCGCCAACGAAGTCAGCATACCCAGCATGGCAACAAAGAGAGAAAGCAGGTAAAACTTCACGAAGAAGGCGCCCGCATCCTTCGCAGACCATGGCTTCACGGGCTTGACGAAGTACTTTCTGAGGGTCCATTTCTCGAACTTGAAATTCACAAAGGCGAAAATTGCGCTTAGAATGGAGGCGAAAGGATTCAAGGGCAGACTCATCAACGCCAGTTGCGTAAAGTACAACAAGTTGACCATTTTCTTCGCCACATCAAACTGCGGTCGAACATAGTGGTTGGAACGCAGCCCACTGTCACAAACAGCACGGGCAACACGCATGTCAACACCGGTGATTCACGTCGCAGTGTACAGCTAACCTCCAGAACACGTACACTGCCCTTCGAATCCGGCCTTTCACAACCGCCAGGGCCATGAATATGTATGGGAAGACAACAGCAAGGATTTTGCCGAAAATAAACTCCGCAAGGACAAGC
>Ga0213833_1001143_pt1 | contig 20033 bp, 16 predicted proteins | sample SWATP21_FD_160575 | JGI IMG/M metagenome (GOLD analysis project Ga0213833, IMG submission 160575) | Coastal seawater microbial communities from Marineland, Florida, United States - SWA TP2 #1 | ecosystem: Environmental > Aquatic > Marine > Coastal | place: USA: Florida | collected 2016-08-14 | reverse complement strand
CACGGAGCGAGCGTGCGCCCTGCACCGAGCAGCAGCTTCAGCCAGAAGCCCAGGCGGAATTTGCTGCATCAACCAGGCAAACCCACGGCGTCCCATGTCACTATGGTCGACCTCGGCACCGCCATGCCCACTGCCACTGTGGTGGCGGCTTCGTTGAGCATGGGCTGAGCTGCGTGTGGCCTTGTTCCACTGCGTGAGGATGTCCAACAGGGAAAACACGGCCTGCGTGGACTTGTGCTGCATGGCATTCGTCGTGCGGCGACTGTAGGAACCCGCCCCAACACCGCCGGTGCGACGAGAGGCGCGCTTGCTGGCGCCACGGTTTTGGTCAGACGCAACGGGGTGGGCATCGGGCACCCATTGATCACGCAGCACGGCGAGGATTTCGTCCCGCAGCTTGCACACTGCAACAGAAGGAGCCTTTCCCTCCTGGAAGCGGTACGTCAAGACGTCTTGCACAAGATACGGCAGCAAGGTCGCGGCAATCTCCACGTCGAACTTGAGAACACCGCGGCATGCAAAGAAAATGACCCACTGCGGCCCTCCGGCACAGAAAATCAGGTAACGTGTCCAGTTAGCCAGCCACCAGTCAAACATGTCCAGATGCTCTTCCTCCTTTTGCCGGGCGCGGAATGTGTCGTAAAACGGCGGGTTCAATTCAATCGGCTTCGTTACGTTGGCGTAGAAACTGGTCGTCCAGTACGGCATGATGATCTCCAATGCCGCTTCAGCCTCTTCCTGTCGCTTTTTTGTCGCCAACCCATCCTCGGCATCATCGTCGCCAGCAACTTCCAAGAACTTGTCCTTCAGCGCTTGCGGGAACTCTCCACGACCACTCCCACGCTTGGTGCTTGCGGACGCTCGCACACTCGCAGATGCTGAGGCAGCGGAGGACGACTTGTCACCGGAACGCCGCTTGACTCCACGGCGTCGACCACGTCGATGAATGCGTGCCACACCTGGCACGTTGGCAACGTTGACGAGGTCTTTCACACGCAGCTGAAGCTCTTCGCTGGTTTCATTCAGCACGGCGTCCATGACTCGCAGCATCTCCTGGATGGCGTACGCAAACCTGTCCTGCACCATGGTGTGGTTCGAGGCACGCAATCCCTTCACCAGGTGCTGTCGAATCAACAGCACCGCCAAATCCATTGCGTCGTACACACGCACAGCGTCACGAGTTCGTGCCACACCACCAATGGAGCTGACTCGGGCGGGGTCAATAGCTCCCAACTCACCCAGACACTCTGCGCAGATGGTGCGGAGCTCATCGTTGGAGGAACACGACAGCTTTAGCAGCAATTCAAGCGCAGCTACAACCTCCCTGGCGCAGGAGTCGCCACGAGATATCAGTTGTCGCACTTGGGCCCGGCGCGTCACAAACAATGTCTTCAGCTCGCGCAAGCCCATGATCTTCACCGCAAAGCTGTCATGATCATCTGTCAGTGTCACAAGCACTGCCATGTGTCGGCGCACTTGATCGTGACTGTCTTCGTGACCAGCCCCGCCCTCCCCACCACGGTCGATGTGCAAACCCGGGACTCCAGGGATTGAAATGCCAGAGAGAAAACTGAGGTTGGCCAGAGCTGCTTGCATGCCGGCTTGATGGTGATCTTGGGTGATGTACGAGAGCACCGCTTGGGCCACACGAAGCGTCTCCGTGTCAAAGCGGCTGTCAGACGCACGCTCCACGTAGTCTTGAGACTCTTCAAGTCCATGGACAGCGGGCGTGCTTGTGCCAGAGTTTATGATGGGGAGCATGGGCACCGTCACGGTGTTCAGGTTTGCCTCGAGGCTGTCCAAGGACAGACTTTGGACAAAAACGAGGTACACACGACATGCTGGCAGCGCCAGTGCAGGGTCTTGCAGAGGGCTCTGCAATGTGGCCATCACGATGGGAATGAACTGGCCCACGTGATGCTTCAGAATGGCAATCAAGCGCTGCAGCGATGTCAACGCAATGACGCAGTCCTGGTGGGTGCTTTTCCCGTTGTTCAAGATGCCATTCAACTTGTTGGTGATGAACAGAAAGTACTTGTGCACAAGAACACGCAAAGGCGCATCATCTTCGGTATCCTCCACCTTCCCCATGTCCACGTCATCGTCAGCACCATCGAACTCTTTGATTTGTGAGTTCACCGCCTGAGACATGGCCACAACATGCCGCGCGTCGTATCCGTCACGAGCACCACGCTTGGATGTTGGGTCACGGCCAGCATCCCGATGCCCTGCTTGGGAAGCGGGCGCAGTGGCCCCCATCAAGCGGTGGTCCCGCATGAGCTTTGAAATCATTGTGAGTGCCACGAACACTGGATTGCCGCGCTTCCCAGAAGGGTACTTGCCTAGTTCCACCGCAAGCCACACCAGCAGGTCGTACCAGCACTTAGTCAGCATCTGAGCTGGTGATGGACCAAACAGTGCCAACAACAGGTTCCAACATGAAAGCTGGTCCTCCATGGACCGACCATGCTGCATCAACAGGCGGCCGACGACAAAGTGAAGCTTTGGGCGCACCAAGCGCACCACTTGAACGCGCTCAGCGTCTGAAAAGCCACATGCAGCTGATGCGACACTCGCACTCGGCCGCAGAAGGACACCCTCTTCGTCCTCTCCACGTTTCATATCACCACCGCTGCGCCTCGGCGATAGAATCGTGGCCAACGACGCTAGTTCGACCATGCGGCGCTCCAGGAAGAGTACCGGTAACACGTCCGGAAGAATGCTGCGGAGAAGCGTCTTCTCAGAAACTTCCCCGCGTAGAAGCTCTTGAAGAAAGTCGTTCAGAAGCTCAGGCCTCTCGTGACTGAGCAACAAAGCAATGACAGCGGGGTACACCTGACCCCGAAGCGCCTCGAACAAATCGCCAATGCGGTTATTGGGGTTGCTTCCGCATTCTGATGGGCACCGTGTCCTCCAACACTGGGCGATGGCGTCCAAAGCCTCAAACACCGCGGCACCTAACTCCGTGCTCTTGGCCTCCATCCAAAGCATCACAAGTTTCACCACAATGTCTCCAAGCAGTATCCGAGCCCCTTTGTCTGCATCGACCCCAGCGTCGTTGGATACTTGCAACAAGTCCTCGCGAGGGACTACAGCCTGCGCCAAGGCCGAAAGCGCCCCGACGTAACGCTCAGCGATATCCTCTTCCCAGCCCGACTCATCTTCGGTGTCAACGGAGTCAAAGCCAAGCTGGCGACACAATATCTGAACGAGCGGCTGGAGCGTCAACCAGGAACCCGGCGGGTGGGGACTTTGCGTAGCTGTTGCATCACGCTTGGCGCGCGGCTTCCTTCGTCCGCGTTTCGGTCCTGAGGCAGCTGCTGTCGTGTCCAAAGGCGGCGTTCCAGTGAGCTGCGAAAACACGTCGAGAACACGTGGCAACGCGGACGGGTGCAACCGCAGCGCATGCGCAATGGCACCGACAGCAGAGCAGCACGAAGCCGCAACGACATGGTCCTCATCAGCACACCACGACAGTACACGCCCGACGACAAGTCCCTCCCGATGCGATTGTGTGAATGCACAGTGGCGTATGGCAGAAAATGCTCCGGCCACGTATGCACGACGAACGGAGGGTGGCTGTGACGCATCTGCCAACTGAGAAAGCTCACCCCACAGCAGTAGGCCTGACTGGCCCGGTGTGCTTGTTGACGCCGAGCTAACACCTGTACTCCTCATTGCGTGACGATCCAAGTCCCAGCAAGGACAGGAAGTGCGCGGAACACAGCGTACAACCGGTCGACCATCCTCCAACCCTGTGCATGAGGATGATGACTTCGCAGGTTCCACTCTAACGCCAGCACCCCGATCCCCTGAACGCGAGCGGGCACCAGCACCTCCGTGCCGCGGGGTGTCGTACTTGTCTGATGGAGCAGCAGGAGACGCACGCTCACCGTCTGTGCGCGAGCGCTTGCTACGTTGCCGACGGCCCGAGGCACCAGTTGTTGTGGTGGCGCGATGGCGATGGCGAGGAAGTCGTGAGCTACAAACAGAGCATTTCCGTGCCGAGGCGGGGTTTACAAAGGTGCAGCGTGGACAAGGCACGGACCCATCATGCGGAGGGCCGGACCCTTGATCACTGTGCGACAAGGGGGCTGAGGCAGAGGAAAGTGCCGCAGACGGAGTTCGAGCAGGGCTGGAACCGAGTGACGACGGGCCACCCGATGCCGGTTCCGGTGCGTGAGGCAGAGCACTGGCCACACAAGATAACCGCCCTGAAGCAATGCCCAGTGCACGGCGCACTTGGACACTACGGCACGCCACAAGGGAAGTGAGGATCGGGGAACACATTTGCCAGATAGAGACGGCAGACATCGCGGCACCGTCGCCACTCTCCAGGGCGGAGCGCGCTGTTTCGCCAAGCAAGTAGCTTTCCAGAGCCACAGGGAACATAGTCACGGCCGCAGCACTGGTGCGCGGATTGCCATGCCGCATGCCGAGAAGCAGTACACGAAACACCAAGAACAGAGACAAGGGCTGTTCACCACGTGGAAGCGATCTTCCAGAGCGCGCGTGCACGACTGCTTCCTGAATGTCATCTCGGGCGCACGCGCGAGGCTTCACTGAAGGAGATGAAAGGACGGCAGCTGCGAGCATCAACACACGCTCAGCCAGTGACCGAGCCACGGATGAATCAAGGATCCAGGCATCATGCTGATTGTAGGGGCCATGACGAACGACTCGACCGAGCGTCAACGCATCGTCCAGAATTTCGCCATGCTGTGCCGCAAAAACAGACGACGTTGCAACCCCAACTTCGTGCCCGCGGGAGCGCACTCGGGCCAAAGGCTGGTGGGTATCAGGATAGGCAGCCAGAGACCGAAACCGCTCCATGAGCTTGCCAACACCGGGAAACAACAGCAACACGCGCGCAGGAGGGGCTTCCATGAGCAAGCGAGACATGGATACGACAGTCAGGGTCAAAGACCGCAATGTAGCTGCTGAAGACCCGGCTGAAGCGAGGCGCAAGAGAGACTCGACACGGTCCGTAATGGACATGGTGGCGGTTGACACAAGGCAACCCCAAACTTGCCGCCAACCCGCGGAAGACAACATGCCGGTGGGTGTTTGCCCCCGCACAGGTGGGGAGGGGGTCATTGCGACCAAGGGGAGGATAACATGAAGAGCCATGGAACTCCATCGTACCAAACCTTCTTGTGTTGCTTCCAGAGGCAACAGCGGTTGCAACGCGCCCGCTTCGGGCAACATGAGGCCTTCGTCAATGTTGAGGCCCTGAAGCACAAGGGCAGCCACGCAACGCACAGAAACCTCATGGTTCAGCGACTGCGATGAAGCAACAAGCTCCTTCTGAGTCATAAACACGAAACGACGCGAGGCAGCTGGCTTTGTCGACTGAGTTGGGCGTCCGTGTGGGTGCTGGGAGCCATCAAACGACAAGCGGCGCCTTTTGGTGTGGCGCTTGTCCACCCCAGACGCGGAAAGAAATGGGATCACGTGTGCGATCACACGAGACAGAGTGGCGGAGGACCTAGAAACAAACTCTGCCACGATCGTGGTCGCAGCAGCATGACTGCAAGGCTCCAGGGCACAGCCACATAACAGAAGCACCTGGACAACACAACCACGTCAGACTTGAAGATGTGGACGCAAGCACAACCCGTTTCACTCACAGCAGCTGCTTGGAAAGAGGGAAACAGTTGTGAACATGCCAGCACCAAATCACTGAGTGTTGTCTTGAGCTGAAGCAGAACGACAACTTGGTTACAACAAGCACGTGGATGAAAGCCAACGCTCACCGACACGAACCAACACAGAAGTCGAGCACTGCATGTTCATGACGTAGCAATTGAGTAGAGGGGACGTGCACATGGACAGCATGGCAGAGCTGTGCGGGGACGCTGTGGCATCTGTGTCTTGAGACACGCAAGTCACCAGCTTTCGCAGACACATCGCCATCTGTGGAAGCAGTGTCAATGTCAGTACAGGGCAGATGAAAACCCCAAAAGGCGAACGTCGCGGTGGCGTACGGCATCATCCAGCACAGTCGCTCGGGTTCCACCGTGGACGCGGAGCGCACTCCAAAGTGCCGTGAGGCAGTTACCAACAAGCGGCTGAGGCAATGCGGAGCGCGAAGCGAGAGTGTGAATGACCCCGACGGATGCCAAGCGGAGGTCAACTGAGCTTTCATACTGACAAGTGGGCACCCAGGTGACAACCGGTCGGCGGACGCAACACGGCACTCCACACTACGAACCTGTTCGCTTCGAACATGAGCAGAGCAGACATCACACAACTGGAGGAGTCCAGTAGAGTACCGAAGAAACTGGATGCGAGGATGCTTCAACAGATCTGCAACCACCAACAGGACCTGGTGACGAGCGTTGTCACAGTGGGCTTCCGTGGGTAGCGGAAGTTCGAGGTCCGATGTGAAGAACTCCTGCGGGAAACTGGACTTGGTCGCGCCGGCTGCGTCTTTCCCAATCGAAATGAACTCGTCAAGGCAGTGGATGCGAGCCGCGGATAGGTCGGCCGGCTCGGCTGCAGCGGAGGTGCGCTGCACCACCCACGCGGCTTTCAGCACCTCCAATGACCGCAGCAGTTGCACAAGCTCCCGAAACAGGCACTCAAACGCGGAAACAAGATGCGCAGACAACATCAGCGCAAGTGTTGAGATCACTTCCACAACTCGCGGCTGGACAGGGGACAGGTGTGGTGGGGGCAGCAGCGGCAGCAGCGCTCGCACCACCGGCGTCACCTGGTGACCACGCCCAAAGTCGAACACCGCCACCGAGTGTGGGCACACACCCTCCAGGAGAAGCTGAAGAACCTGCACAACTTGGCCTACATGATCCACGTCCTTTGATTTTGGGTCTAGGTAGCGTGTAAGGGCGGGGAGGGTGGCCCGAAAGCGGCTGAGAATGCTGCGACACTCGCTGTGGAACTCTTCCTGAGCGTCGTCGTCGCCATGCAGTGTGGACTGATGATGCATCAGTTGCTGCACCAGTCCCTCTAAAAGACGCCGAGAAGGCGCCATCGCTCGTGCTGACATGGTATCGCGGCAGTTGGGCCTACATCAGCACACCTGACATTGCTATGGCACGCCTGTGCATTGCATGCCAAAATCCCGCGCTGTCCACTTGTGTACTACTTTCATAAATAATCCGCGTTGCTTGTCTTCGGTTTGAACAGTTCCCCGTCCTCTCCGCACCCACTTGTGTCCCGAATGGCGTACTTTGCTGGTGGAGGAGAGTCCCAACGTGCTGCGCCGCGGTAGGTTTCCGATATAGCAATTGTGCGTGGTTGGGTATGCTGACAGCACTGAGTGGTTCTTTGACAGGTACGGCCGCCGCAGCACACCACGCCGTGATTCGGGTTCGCGAGGCTATGGCGGGCAGCAACAGCAGCAGTTCGCCGCGCCGCCTCGTCCACAGCAGCATGCCGGCGGAGGTGGTGGGGTATCCCGACGAGATCAAGTGTATGCACAAAAGAGGGCGCGCTTCTTGCAAGCCAAGCGGGCAGGCCGACAAGCCAGTGGGCACGTGAGTCTCCCACCGGGTGCCGCCGGATCCGGCGGTCGCCCACCCGCCATGACTCGCCGACCCAGCTTCACGGACCGCACATCATCCCGTGCCCCGGATTCTCTCGAAAGTTTTGCGTCCAGTGGGTGAGTAGAGCAGCTGGCTGATGCAGCCGTTTGTGTGGGTGCACGCGGTGCTCACACGCGGAGTTGCTGTCTTTTTGTGGTCAGCCGCGGTCGTCCTCCCTCTCACCCGTCCAGCCGAGGCGGGACCCACGCTGGTGGCTCAGCCATGGCCGCTGCTGCACCATCGACAGCGAGTAGGGGTGGATATGGTGGCTCACACCCCACACAAGGCTACAACAACCCACGAGGGGCGCAAGCTGGTGCCCAGCGAGCGGCTCCCGCACCCCAGTCCCGTGCACCTGCTGCAGGCACGACGCGTCGGGACCAAGTGTGGGAGGAAAAGAGACGAGCTCGTGCTGCTCGAAAGGCTGGTGGCGGTGGTGGCGCAAGGTCCGCGGCGGCTGCTCGCTTCTCCCCCATCACTGCCCCGGCCACCGGAGGGCTCAATGGCGCCACCCAGGGCACTGCCCGCGCTCCTCCCGCCTCTTTCAACTCGCAACCAAGCGCATCTCGTGGTATGGGTGGTGGTGGGGGTGCGAGCTACGGATCAAGTGCAACCTACGATAATCGTGGGTCCTCCACTTCCCGAAGCCGTGGGTCGGCCTACAACGGGGGCGGTGGTGGGTACGACCGATCCCGTGGCAGTGGTGGCAGTGCGGCGTACGGTGCACAACAACAGCAGCAGCAACCATCATATAGTCGCGCTCAGCACAGTCAACGTGGTGGTGGTGGTGGTGGATACGGGGGTGGTGCTGCAGGTGGTCGTGGTAGTTCCCGTGGTGGGAGTAGCTACGGCGGGCAAACAAGCCGAACAACCGTGTCTGTGGCGCAACCCCCTGGTGGTTCCAGTTCGTTCTCGTTGGGGTGGGGTTGAACATAAAAACAAAACGTTTCTTTATAGCTGGACACCCCATTGGGAGACTGTGCATGACCATGCCTACAGACTCTGAAGCACGTTTGAAAATGCAGATTTCAGCGTCTCAAACCGTACGGAGCGCGCGGAAGCGGCCGGGTCCAACACGCTTGTGAGGAATGCGGCTGCAATACCAGTTCTTGCGTCGGCCCACGCGATGGCACCACCGAAGCCTGGGTGACCAAACACATGCGAACAGTTCCCTCCCCCCGTTGGGTCCATGAATCCCATGGGAAAGTATTCGCTGCAGCGTACAAATCCCACACCAAAAGCGGTGCGGACACGCATCACTTGGTCGAAACCCTGTGCGTGAGTTGTCAATGCCGCCCGTTGCATTGTTTTCGACGACAGTAGAGGGGCTACGGTTCCCGTTTTCATGGACACAAGGTTACCATACAGCGTTGCAAGCGCACGCGCTGTTGCAAATCCGTTTGTGTTGGGCAGATTTGCCTCCTGATACTCCCGGGTGTTGAAGTCGAGAGGGTTTCCGTGGGGATTGGCAAAAGCTCTCCAGGAGAGAGACCACGGAACTGTGGCGTGACGTATCGCGTGTGGAATGCGCCACAATGCTGGGATCCATGTGCTGATGGTCGCGTATCGAAACCGAGCCACATGCATGGTGTCATTGCGTTTGCGCCGCCCCAGTTGCATGAAACGTTGCACACCTAGCGGAGTCGCTACTTCTTCTTCAAAGAAGGTGGCAACGTCTCTTCCTTTCGGGTCAGCACGAGGGACAAGCTCAGCCACAAATGTTCCAACGGCCCATGGAGAGTAGCCCACCTTGTGGCCAGGGAGCCAAACCGGGTGCATCTTGGACAAGTGCTCACCGGCAGAGGTGGCCCACTGGAGCGGGGTCAACTTCGGATAGCGATCCAAGGCACTTAGTCCCGCACTGTGCGCCATAACTTGCGCGATCGTAATGTCAGCCTTCCCGGCGGCACCAAACTCTGGCCAGTACACTCTCACGGGGTCGTCGAAGTCCAAGTGGCCCTGTTCTGCCAGAACAGCCACAACAACGGCCGCAAGTCCCTTTGTGGCTGAAAATAGGTACGCAGCTGTGCCATTCTGCCACGCTGTGGTGGCCGGCGATGTGGAGCTGGCGGCGGATCCGGCATCCCCAGCCCACAAGTCCAACACCACTGTTCCGTTCACAACGACACATAACGAAGCTCCACCTGTAACAGCCCCAGCCTGACGAATGCTGGTGCCTTCGTGCCCAGAGAGAATGGCCTGAAAAGCTGTGCGAAGGGGCTCAAAGCGCTTGTCATGGACCGCTCCCATTACAACTTCGTGTTGTATTGGTGTTCTCCACCCCAGGCTGAGAGCCACTGCAAGCACCAGGCAAGGCAATGCTGTTGTTGACCATCGGACGTTTGTGAGTTTCGTTGAACACATCCTGGTTCAAGGCAACTCAACCAAAGTAATGACCTCAACGTCTCATGGCGTCTTTTCCTCATGCCTGCGTGATATTGCGAAAATGGAAAAGGGCACCTTGGCAAACTGAGACAGTTGTTTGTTCTTTCACAAGAGACATGGTTGTTTGGTTTCAAGTTGAGTTCTGATCGTATCGCACGTTCCATTGTTTACCACCGCAGTGACCATGTCCGCCACCGAAAGTCTCAACAGTTTGGCTGGGAAGTGCGAAGACATCGTGTTTGGGAAGAGCACTCACCCTGAGAACCGCAGTTTCCTCATTGACACAGACAACTCGGTGTCGCGCACAGACACTGAGTGTGGCACCACTGGACTTCCAACGCCTTCAACACGTTGCTCCATGTCACAAGGATTGGCTCTCGCAGCCCTGAAACTGCGCGAGGAGCAACTTCGCCATGAGATAGGCGAGCTTGAGGCGCGTGTGCTGGAGCACAGGCATGCATCAACAACTCGCCGCCCAGCGAAGAAAACTCGCTGTCCAACGAAGAAGAGAAAGAGGACTGCCAACCCAGACACGATTTCTCGCCTTCACGCTCTGAACGCGCAACGGGACACAGGTACGAAGCCGTTGTGGGTGACACGGTTCATGTTCTTGACACATGCGCGCGTCCAGCCCTTCTTCTGCTTGGTGTCCTTGCAGAAATGCGTGGGTGCTCCGTGTCAGCGGCCGCCAACATGATAGACGTTGTGATACACTGATCAATGATCGTGGACAGAAGCAAAACGAACTAAACAACACGGCCTACCAACAACAAACACGCTAATAAACGACACATCAGGAGCGTGGCACACTGCAACACTCACAGACGGCACTCGAAACTTCATTGTCGGTGGCACACAGCTCACAAGTCCACCCCTCATCGCTTGATGCAAGAGTCGATGTCCCAGCCACAGCCACACTTCCGCAACTTTGTGAGGCGCCAACACTTATCTCTGCATCACAACCGAAATTCGCTGCCTCATCACACTGGGCACAGAAACGAGAAGTGGGTTCATTCTCATGTGTGCAAAGGCTACACTTCCAACCAGGCGCAGGAGCACACCCCGCCTCGACTGGCGGCATGGCATCCGGCACCAGCAAACGGCGTAGATGCGGGAGAAGGTGGTCCATACCGTCTTCGTTGGCCCAGCGTGAATATGTTTCGAGGAGTTGTGGGCCCTTCAAACGAAAGTGCCGCACAATGACATCACGAAACGCCACTGAAGGGTGCTCCATGGCATCAAGACAAGCGTAGAGCATCGTTTTCTTGCGGATACGACGAATGTAGGTCTGGGAAAGCTGACGACCCTCCTCCGAACCTCGAGCGCGAACCAACGCCGGGAGGTTGAAAAACGGATCCTCCACAAATATCAAGGCTTGAATGGAGAGCAACAACTGCTTGAGGTTGGAGGTTGACGGGTTCCAACGCTCTGACTCCGAGGTACCGGGAGCGGTGTTGAGCAGACTAAGACAAACCTTTCCGTCCACACTGTCACAGCATTTGTGAACGCGTCGTGAGCAACGCACATCCCACGAAGCACGCGTCCGCACACAAAAGCACAACCAACAACGTACTACAAGTTCGGATTGAAGCGCTTGACAACACGAGCACCAGTGACGAAATGAACGAGCGGCGGGGAATGGGGATAATCCGAGGGAAACTTGATGTCAAACTCAAACACGCCACCCTCGTAAGGAGTTCCATCAGGACCCATGATAATGGCCTGGGGATGAAAGCGTAAGTGCGAAAGTCGCAAGTATGGAAGTCAGCAGACCGCGACGTACCTTCGCAAGGTCAATGCGGGCTTTGTCTGCCACGACAAATATGGAAGCAGCAATGTCGGCACTCAGATCTGCTTGGATTTGTTTGAGATCATGCCGGATGCGACGCATTCGGCCGCGGGATGACACGACCGAAACAGACGCAAAGCTGTGGTCACATCCAGTACGACAGGCCTTGGAGGAGGTACCACCTTGCACAGCAACTCGAAAAGAGGTTGTAAATCGCATCACGAAAGGCGCCAGCTGCGACTTGTACTCGAGCTGTGCCACGCCCGCCGAGTCACCCGTAGCAGTCCCAGCCCCAGCGCATGAACCAGCACCAGCACCAGCACCAGCACCAGCACCAGCACCAGCACCAACACTAGTATCAACATCGATACTCGCCCTACACGTTCCTGGAACATCGGTGCCACACGTCCTGCCTGCACACTCTCCAGTCGCGCATCTGGCTGCACTACCATTGCATGAAAACGCCGCTGTGGCACGCCGTGTCGAAGAAAGGGCTGACACAAACCGCTGAAGCTTGTCCATGAGGCAGCGTCCCAAACGTGCTGTTTCGCAGCAACAAATCCGGCGAAGGACGACAATGGAAGAGCGAAGCGTTGGACTGGCGGCAGTGGCATCAACAAAGCAGTCGAAAGCAGAAAACGTTGTCAGGATGGTGACGACCTGCTTCGAGACTTTGGCGGGATGGAAGTTGAAATGCGATGGGTCATGGCGCTGAAGCGGCACCGGGCAGTGTGAGTCAACCACACGCACCGCGCCGTGCAACAGGCGTACAAACCCACCATGATGTTCAAGCTTTCTTCCCCAAACAATAGCTCCAGGATTGTCATGAGCGAACGAGACGCACGCTCCACAACGGGCGGCGCAACAAACACACTCGCAACGAGGGTCGCACTCGTCGTCACGAGGGTGTGAACGAAGTCAATCAACGCTTCTGCACTGACAAACATTTGCTGTTCGCAAGCACGACATAATCAGCACAATACGCTTACAATGGAGCACGACTCAACAACCGTTTTCCGTACCGAAGCTCCAGCTGAAGTTTGAAACAGCACATCTTGCAGCCGTTGTGCTTCTTCCTTCGCGCGATCACGCCATCCCCCATTCCGAGTACGCGACATGAGCAATTGGCACGCGATCCCGCACTTGCGGAAGGCGTCACTGAAGTAGAAAGACATTTCAATGAGCAGTGACGAGACAAACGCTGGGGCGCAGGATAGCCGGGACGCTTCCACCAGACGGTGAGGAGGTATCACAACAGTGTCCAGCGTGCGGAGAACGGCGCTTTGGCAGTCTCGTGGTGACCAGTTGTCGGTGTTGACGTCAACACCCGGAAGCATAGCGATCGTCGCGTACGTGCGCATGAGTCCGGGAAGCAGAAGGTCAGAGTCCTCCAGGACGCGGCGAATACCTTCGCGCGCTCCCAGAAACGGAGTGCTGGCGACCATAGCCAGGGTCTGCACACGAAGCAACCCACAACAGAGTGACCAACCGACGGACACGCAGACAGACAGGTGGGACGATGTAACAAACGACTTGCCCCCACACTTGCCCCCAGGTCAGTACATACCCGCACGATTGACCACACCAACTCTCCATTCTTGCGAACTTGATCGAGGCTCAGCAACGTGGCGGAAACTTCAGCCTGAACTCGAGCTACCTGAAGCAGCGAGTCCTCGCTGTGGTTTTCGGCACGGCGAATAACGCTTCGCACCCAGGTGCACAGGGTTGTCACAACTGAAGCCGGCAGAAGGTAAAGCATCAGATTGTCATCCTGAGATGAGCGCGTCGGGGTGGCGACTCGCTTTGGCGACTCGCAAGGCTTGGGTGCACAACAACTACTTCCAGCTGGAGCTTCGGCCAGGCATCGCAGTTGGCGTTTCGCAATGTTCTTCAAAGAGTGGCAGATCCACTCCTGAACGAAGGAAAAAAACCTGACCAATGCAGCATGGTGCTCCATGTTGAACAGAACCGAGTCCCATGCATGGCGGTGCAGTGTCGAAACGGTCACCAAGGCTGGGTTGTGGTACAGGCGCAGAGCCTGCTCAAACGTCTCCTTTTGGACCACAAACCGATTCGCAGCGCCAAGCAAACCGATGCGCATGAAGTGAAGGGTTAACCCGAACACGGCCTCCGGAACGGTTGGTAGGTCGGTAACATGGTTGACGTGGCGGAGAGTCAAAGACGACAGAGCACGGCACTCCATGTGAGACAGTTTCCAAGGCATTCCTCCGATGGTCACCAGGTCCTCAAAACACTCCGCCACCTCCACAACTCCTGTTGGCATGTGGCACGCTGCACAATCGGCGTTCAGATCATTGAATAGCTTCAGCATTGCCCCGGTCAGGTTGACCCAGAAGGAGTCACGAAGAAAGCGGTCGGGGGGGTTGAATCCAGCAACATCACGAAGCCAAAGCAGGGTGGACTCTCGTGTCTGCGGTGCCGACGACGTCAACAGTGTCTTCAAAATGGAGGCGACAGTACGCTGAATCAGCTGGGTGAATGACACCCAACGGTTGGTGACTTCGGCGACGGACCCTGGGTTGGCATGAGGATAGCCCGGAAGGGCGAGCAAAGTGCCGTCGCCTGCCCGCTCAAACAAGTGCGGTGTGGCTCGGAAGGAGCCATCCACATCCACACCTTGCGCGGGTTCTATGGGCGAGCAAAACAGCATGCGACCCAACAAACCGTCCCGCACCGGTGTAATACGCTCGCGCTCGGCATCCAAGTCCTGAACCAAAGCTGTGCGGCCAGCCGGAGATTGAACCAAAGCAACTGAAAGACTGGCGACGGTGGCCATGCGCAAGTCGTCAAGGAAATCAAACGAGGCGGACGTGAACTCTGAAACCACCACACAGTGAGCATGGAGGAGCAAGTTTGTGACAGCAACATAATATCACAACGCACCAATGAGCATTGGTAGCACGAGCGAGGCGTGAGGGTGCTCACTCAGCACCAACACAAACGGCTCTTGCAACTTGGGAAACTCAAGCAGATGGTCCATCACGCAGCTCACAATGGCGTCATCGACGTCGTTCGCACCTTCAGCAGCGGCTGCACGTCAACACAAGGAAAGCAGCGTCAAGGCGCGAAACAGTCACATTCATGGCACTGCGCTTGACGAAACGCGTACCGTCACGTATGATCATGTCGACAATGGCGTGCAGCGCAGCAGTCTGAACAGAAGACCTGGACACGAGCAGCAGCAGCGGCGTGACCGCGGGTTCGGATACACATCACACTACAACGTACACAACAGAAACTGTGCAAGTGTGTCTCCGCAAAGCATGCTGCACAGCGTCTGGAAGGAAGGTGGTGACATTGGTGGTGTCTCCTGTGGATGGTGCCGCAATCTGCAAGGCTTGGTGGCACCGGGAGAAGACATCAAACAAGAATTTCACGTCGTCGGTTTCATCTGCCCCTACCATGATGGTTGACATGACGTCAAGCACAAGGTCGGTTGCTGCCGCTGCGATGGACTGGCATAGATCATCCATTGTCATTTGAGCTGCGGGAGCAGCGAGCTGCACGCACACCACATCCAGCCGCTCGTCATCTTGATCGAACGTAAGCAAAGACGTTCCAACAAGCGCGGAGAGCGTCTGTAGCATGTCTTGCAACACATGGGCACTGACGAAAGCCCCTTGTGATGCTGGTGGCTGCGGTGGGCCCATGCCTCCACGGGGTGTGGCCACAGCAGCGATGCGCGGCGGCACGGAAGCCACCACTGCGGCTGTCGGTGCGGCTGTCGGTGCAGGAGCGGCTGCTGGCTCACGCGAAGGGAGCTCGGGTTCCTCCTCCCCAAGGCCTGCGCCACAGCGCTCATAGCCTTCATCAGGCAAAGGGGTGGTCGTTGTGACGGTGGAAGCATGCAGTTGCATCGCAAGCGAGTCGTCGCGGAAGCCAAATGCCGAGGCGCCAGGCATGCCTGGCGTGCAGCAAGCAACAGCCAGGCCAGAAGCCAGCACAGGCTGAACCTCCGCCACCTCCTCATCTTCTGCATTCTTTCCAGACTCTCCAATCGCGGTTGTGTCATCTTCTACACCCACGACCTGCTGCAGCATGAGTTTCAACGGCACGGCAGTGGCTAAGCGCGGCTGAGCTGTCCCCTTCATGTGGCGCTGAATTGAGCTGCGTTCAGGGGTGCTGGGTGTGCACTCAGCCATTTTCCGGCGGTTACTGTTGAATTAGAGCTACTCTGAACCCACCATCACACTGTCAAGCAGCGTCGGCATCGCGATGCCTGCGTCTGTTGGCAGCTGTTGTTGGGCTGCTGGCATCAGCGGAATGGCTTGCTGACTCATGTTTTACGACAAAAATTCATGACACGTGGCAAACGTCACATCAACTGATCTGCTGTCAAACCTGGCGCTGTCTGGTGCGAGTGCATCACATCAGCAAGCACATCGGGCAGCATGAACTAAAGACAACAGGAGTGTACGAACCTCGTCGGGTACAACAGGTGCAGAAGGGTCACCAATCATGATGCGAAACACGCGCTTGGAGTTCCGGTGGTAAGCGGCTTTCTTGTTTCGGAGGAGAGCAAGCTCCCGTCTCAACATAGTGTCGCCTGGAGCCAACGCCATTGCCTGTGCGATGTCTTGACTCGCCTCATCGAGTTCATCACGGTGGCGGTGGGCTTGGGCGCGCCGATACAGTGCTTTGACACTGTCTGATTGGATGGTGAGGGCCTGCAACCAGATTGAAATCCTTTTGAGACAACACATCCATTGGCGGGAGCCGCGCACACACGCACTTGCGATGCAAACTTGACAGCTTCATCGTACTGCTTCGTCCGAAGCTTGCAAGCAGCTAAATTCAGAAGGGCGTGAAAACGAAGATTCCCCAAAACTTGCGTTTCCTCGGGTGTGTCCGGAAACGCGTACTCGAAGAAGATGAGAATCTGGGCACACACAGTTAGACAAGAACCACAGCTTCCACTGCAAGCGTTGCAACGCACACGCCGGTATTTCTCTGCCGCACGAAAAAACTGGCCTTCACGGAAGAAAAAGTTCCCAGCGAGCTTGAACTGACGACAGTCGCGGATCTTGTCAGCAGTGCTCAGCTCGTAGCTGTCACGACATGAATCCATGGTTACGGTGCAGCGTTACACGCCTCCCACATCGGTACACACAATCAAACGCACACTGCTCTCTCCGCCGAGTGGTCGTGGCTGCAGCCCCCGTAGGAGGAGCGTTTACGAGCAGCTTCCACCTGCGTGCGCTGTGCCCGTTCCAGTTCCTCCATTTCCTCAGGGTCTTCCCACTCATCCCAAGCTCGATACGAAGCCGTCCAGTCCTTGCGCTTCGTCTCTTTGTCCACAGCACTTAACCTGGCGGCACTCCGCGCCACCCGCTCCTTGAGCCGGGCAAGCTCCTTGGCACTTTGGTCGGTGTGATCTCGCTGCGCTGCTGCGTAGTGCTTCTGGGCAGCTGCCACCCCACCAGCCGCCACGACGGGCGGCGGGTCGTCACTAGGTTCAGACATGGTGAGTTGCTTCCATGAGAGCACCCAGAGAGTACCGAAAGAGTACCCAGAGAGCACCAAAAGGGCACCCAGCGATCCGAGCCGTCACGCCTAGTGCTGCTGTGGCAACAAGACAAGTCACGGATTCTACAAGAACAATACCAGACTTTGTGGAAAGTCCACTAACGGAGACTCAACAGTTTCGAAACTCATCATAACAGAAGTGCTGTCGTTGCCGGCACAGTTGTGTGCACAACTGAGTCACTTGTGCGGCAAGTCACACTGCCACTCCCCGGCTTGACACATCGCTCTCTTAACAATGGTGAAGAAGCACTCTGATCCCCTGATTGCTGGACTGGCGGGTGCCATCGGTGGTGGTGTTGAAGCGTCGTTCACATGGCCCACGGAGCTCGCCAAGACTCATTTGCAACTGCAAGCCACTGGCAAAGCAGCGCCACAATACACCGGCATTTTTGATTGCTGGCGAAAGACTGTCAACCGCTCTGGCTTTGTTGGTCTCTACCGTGGTTTAACTCCCATCCTGATCATGAGCTTTCCCAAGGCTGGCGTCCGATTTGGGGCGTTCAGTACATATCGACAGTTCTGGCAGGACAAGGATGGCAACATGTCAGGCTGGCGAAACTTTGCGTGTGGCGTATGTGCCGGCGCAACAGAGGCCGTCCTGGTTGTCACACCACAAGAGACATTGAAAGTGAAGCTCATTGATGCAAATGCGGGTTTCGTCTCCGGTACGGCCGCCATCTTGCGCAAGGAGGGCATCCGAGGCATCTACAAAGGGCTCGTGCCCACCATCGGCAAGCAGGCGTCAAACCAGGGAATCCGTTTCCTGACGTTCAATGAGTACGTTCATCTGACCGGGTTGTGGTCTGGTCTGTGTAACGCAACACCGTGTGCTATGCATCTTTTGGTCATCTGACCCTGCGTTTCGTGGTCCTGTGCAGGTACAAGCGCGCTGTGTTGGGGTACACCGGCGAGGAGAATCTGAACTCCGTCCAGTCTCTTTTCGGTGGCATGACGGCTGGATGCTGTTCTGTGCTTGGAAATAACCCGATCGACACGATCAAGACTCGCATGCAGGGCACCCAAGCCGCTCAGTACAAGGGCACCATGGACTGCGTGATGCAGACCGTGCGCAACGAAGGATTGGCCGGGTTCTACAAGGGCGCCCTGGCACGGATGGGGCGTGTAGTCCCTGGCCAAGGGGTGCTGTTCATGACCTACGAGAAGATCACACAGTTGGTGGAGGCAGCGATCATGAAGAACAAAGCAGAGAAACGACACTAGTGGAGTGGTAGCGAGAAAAGAAAAGAAAAGAAAACGGGCGAGTGGCGTGGTTTGCGTTCTGGTTGTTTCGTCCACCATGTCCACCCCAACAGCCCGTGGCTCTCTTAGCAAGATACGTGGTCAACAAACACCGAAGTTTCGTTCATCATGTCTACGTCCACCCCAACAGCCTGTGGCTCTCTTAGCAAGACACGTGGTCAGCAAACACCCGAAGTTTCGTTCACCATGTCTACGTGTGTGTGTGTGCGCGCGCGCAGCGATTTGCAGCTATCCACAAGTGGTGCCATGGCTCACACCGTTCACCCTTCACACCATGCGCCGTCAAACTACAGAACAGAAAACATGCTATTACCGATCCAAAGGCACACATAGTAGCGAGGCACTGCTCCAACTCGCTTTCAATTCTATGACAACACACATGGGCCAAGGAAGAATCACCTCTCATCTTCGTGTACAGTCCCACCTTGCATCCTGCGCGTGCCAGGGGCACGCCAATCTGCTGCAACTCCGGTCGGGAAATATGCTGGCTGCTCGATGTCTACACCACACCAGCTTAACCACTACCAGTGCCTGGAACGTCCAAGCGCGGGGGAACTTCAGCGCCTGGGTACTTCAGGCCCAAATCGGACCAAAGCTTGTCAGGGCAGTCGATGTAGCTTTCGACAACCCCTCGGATGTGGTCTTCCTTGCACTTGTCAGGGTTGTGGAGGCGGTAGAACTCTGCCAACTGCGCCGTCAATAGGATTTCCTGCTCACGTCGGGCTTGACGAGCAGCACGTTGCAGCTTCACGCTGTCCGCACTGGAATGGGCAGCACCGCCAACCGACTTGGACGGGCGACGAGAAGGCGGGAGGGCGGGGGGTGCGGGGCTGTGTGAAGCACCGGTGCTTCGGGCGCGACTCCGGGCCTCCTCCACCACTGAGGGCTGGGACGATGCGATGGCCAAGGCAATCATGCACACCCAGTCCTCAAGTTCTTGAGGATCGCTGGCTTGAAAGTAGTACGTGCGGCCTTTGCGAGACAACTTGAAGCAGCACTCTCGCCGCTGTAGCCCATGCCGCCACACGAATGCGAAACAACAGGGAAACGCCGCAGATGTGAGACACATGAAAGGGATGGGGGAGAAAAAGAAAAACGGAGTCACAACAAAGCGAGCCCCCTCCCCCCCCCCGAACAGCACGTACCACTTCGTCTGCTCGACACTGTGTGACGCCATAGCACTCCTGGACCCACCGAATCAACAAACACAGAAGACTTTGCAGTCAGCAACGAGCGCGCGGCGAGCGTGTTTGTGTTTGGGGCAGACGCACTTCCAATCGAATGACACCCTTTGGCTTCGACTCCGTCTCGCCTGTGTAGTAGCACAGGCTATTGTTTCGAAGCACAAACCACCGGCGTTTCCAGTTCTTGATGAATGCACCTTGCTTACAGAGCCATCCATTCTTCATCGACACCGCTGACATGGTCCTGCGGTTGAGGGCTCCACCGTCGGTGTTTTTGAGCGCTTCGAGTTTCTCCAAAGCGGTCTTTCGTTTGGGGGTGCT
>Ga0213833_1001142_pt1 | contig 20052 bp, 37 predicted proteins | sample SWATP21_FD_160575 | JGI IMG/M metagenome (GOLD analysis project Ga0213833, IMG submission 160575) | Coastal seawater microbial communities from Marineland, Florida, United States - SWA TP2 #1 | ecosystem: Environmental > Aquatic > Marine > Coastal | place: USA: Florida | collected 2016-08-14 | reverse complement strand
CATGGATGGAAGGGCTCGCGCAACAAGTGCAGCAAGTGCAGCGTCTCGCGGTGCTTCGACTCCACCTCCTCCGCCCGACGCCTCCACGCCTGTGCAGAACAAGATCCGCAACTTCCGGTACAGCCCATCGGCTACGCCAGTTGACTCGCCTGATGCGCGCAAGTTGCTCAAGACTGGATCCATGTCCTCGCTGGCTTCGCTTGCCTCAGCCGGCGGGGTATCACAGGCGTCGAGTCAACAGAGGCACGGGCGAGCCTTCCATCGCTCTTCATTGGGTTCTCAAGACGCATAGGCGCGGGTGTGATCGGACAGAGTGTTGTGCTGCAGCTTTTGTTTCATGGTTTTTCGTTCATGTGGAGTAGTGGTATATTTGCGTGCCAAGCTGCGTGCATACTGTCTACTGATGCAGTGTCTTTGCACGACGGAACAGACTCTCAACAGCCTTGTTGATGTTGGCCATTGCCTCCAAGGAGCTTTCAAACGTGGTCTGGACGAAATGGGTCCGAGTTACACACACACGCACACACAGCGCATGTGAGTGTTGGCACGTTCGAGCCAAGTCACAAAGCACAACACACAAAACTCACATCTTTCTCTCCCGAGTCAAACACCAACAGCAGCCCCTTTCCTTGATCCAGGGTGCCGTTAAACTTTTTGTCCAGGATCATTTGGGACAGCCTGATGATCGCCATCGCGTGAGTAGGACGACCCACACAACAAACTTTCACACCACACCACAATCGCACGCGGCCACGCACTTCGCTTCCACTTGCGCAAGGGGCAAGTGCATCAACTCGGCAACGTGTGCAATTTCGACAGCAGAAAACGGCTCGATGACACGGCAAAGGTTGTTCTCCATCAGTGCATCATACAAAGACTCCAGGTGGCGCTTGATCAATGGATCATTCCCCAGGTGCTGCGGGTACGTATCCAACGTGTGCTGAAACTGTGTCAAGGAACGGTCCTTGTGGGCTTGCGCCACAGCACGCATGGCCTCCATCTGACGGTTGGCACACACAACCAGCGGAACAACAGCGTGGCGTCACAACGAAGCCTGTCATGCTAACATGAGAGGGCCAACCACGCACCGCTTCGCCAGAGTACTGAAGCCCTTGTTTGCCATTGATGATGGCCTGCACATCCTCCGTCTGCACGCGAAAGCGACCGCACGGGCAACGTCACTGGTGCTCCAAACCCATACCACCAACCCCATACCACCGCGACACTGGCAACGTACATTGCCAGTCATGATCTTGGAGAGAATCATGTACTTCAAACACAAGACGGCACGGGAGTCACCAAGCCCATGGAAAGCCTCGAACGCCTGCACAAGCAGCACGAATCGTCAGGGCACAGCACGGCGCACACCATCAACAAACAAACCCCTCCAGCACATAAGGCAAGGCATGCATACCTCATAAAAGTACGAGTACGACGTCTTGTAATCTTTCTCCTCTGCATGGAGAGTACCGGCCTGCAAGTCAATTTCTGACTGCATTTGAGGTCCCACGTAGATGGAGTTGGCAGCTGTGCGCGCAGCCGTCAAGGCAGCCTGTAATCCACCATCAGGAGAGTTACACCCGCCTTCACCAACAGCCCAGACTTCACCAGCCCATGCAACCCAGCAATAAATCCATCCAACACTAGGGCATTCCGCAGAAAGTGAGATGCCTACCTTCGCCTTCGGAAGGTTGTTCAGAGCGTGGTGGATCTGCGACTCCAGCAGATGGATCTCCACAAGCAGAGGCTTGTCATCAAGCTTCTTTACTTCCCGTAGAAGGCGCGACACAATACCCAGTGCAGGTTGATACTTGTCCTGGCTCAACAAACTGTGCCACAGCACCAGGACACAGTGTGAGAAACGGCAGGCTCCGAGAGCTTGCCGGGTGGGAGGGAACGCACAGCGAGGCCAGCTTGTTTTGCACACGCATGCGCAGGAAGTTCCTCTTCTCAGCTTTGCACCAGGCGATAGATTCACGACACAGCTCAACTTGCAATTCAGTTGTGTCAGGGATACGGGCGACAAGGTCGATCAGGGTACGAACTGTGCAGGCGAGCATTGAGTGAGCCGCAAGCAATAGTGCACGAGGCGAAACTCTACGCACCAATCTTGGCTGTGCGTGCCTTCGCCAACGATGTGAAGAACGGACGAAGGTCTGTCAGCAAAGCAGCCAGCTCGGCGGAACGACTGTACGAAAACATAAGGTGAAACAACGGGAGGCGGTGGCACCACGGGCGAACACACAACACGGCGCACCCCAATTTGGCCAGCAGCTGCCCGAGTTTGTAGATAGCCTGCTCCTTAAATCTGTTGGCAGAATCAGCCTTTGTGGCTGAACATACGCACAACCATTGAATGATTGCAGAGAGCATGGGACAAGGCGTGAGTCTAGAACGGCAGATACATCTGTCAAGCGAGTTTGGGAAGCGAGCACGCACCGTCACCGATGATCGCCCGGAACTCAGTGATTGCTGCGTCAGCCTCGGCTTCTGGAAGGCTAGCGGCAGCCTCTACCCGCTCCTGAAGAGTCATACTATCCACCTCCATTCTGGCTAACTGTCACGCACGTGGTTGTTCGAGAACTGACACACGATGCCTGAACAACAGCTGGCTCGCGATGGAACAACTTTGGTTTGGCAGTCCCCCAATTTTATGTCCAAGATGACATAACAGAACGTCGCACCGCCCGCCTGAGAACAACCACGCGCCTTCCTACGCTCCGGCACGATGAGTGAGGAAAGCAAGGTCCCGACATGGGATGCCACGAAGTTCAGGCTGACAGTGACACCGGCTGTGGAGCACAGTCGTGATCCTAGCACCGTGGAGATCCACCCCGACACTTGTGAGCAGTTGGGCATTTCTGCGGCGCATGTTGTGCTGAAGGTAGGCGCCCGTGTGGCTCGGGTTCCGTGCAGGGGTTCTTCGTTACCGCGCTTTGGGATGAGTTGCAACGTTCCTCCCTTTCGTTCTGTGTTGTGTCTTGACTCGCGATTGCCGCTGACTGGCAATGTTTGTGGTGCGTCTTGCGCAGGGCAAGATGCGTCTGCGGCAGTACGCTCTGGTGCATGCCAACCCTGATGTGCCCGAGAGAAGCGTCGCGTGTGGTGATGTGATCCGTCGCAACCTTCGTGTGACTGCGGGCGATTTGATCACTGTGAAAAAAGTGGAGCCAGTTCAGCTCTCGTCTGTTGAGGTGTTCCCTATCAAGGTACGCCATGCGTCACACACACGCACCACTCGCCACCGCGTTCACGTTGCGGTTTTGGTGGTTGCCAGGAATCTATCGAAGATGCAGAGAACCGTATCGTCACACAGCGATTGGAAGCATACTTTACCGGCCGCAAACGTCCAATTGGCAAAGAAAGTTTGATCTCGGTGCCCGGAACAGCCGCGAAGCCGTTTTGGTTCAAGATCGGCAAGGTGAAGCCCGTGACCGGCTCGGATAAGTTTGGCCTCGTGGACACAACACAAGAGGTAGACCCTGAGACTGGTGCTGTTATTCGACCGCGTACTCGCCTCATGGTGGGGGCCGCGATCAAGCAATCGGAAGGCGAAAAGTTCATCAACTGCAAGGGCTACGGCGATGTGGGTGGGCTGAAGGCGCAATTGCGCACGATTCGGGAGAACGTGGAACTTCCGCTCAAGTTTCCGAAGTTGTTTACAGCCATTGGAGTGAAGCCGCCCAAGGGAGTGTTGATGCACGGACCGCCGGGCTGTGGCAAGACGCTGATCGCCCGCGCCATCGCGAACGAGTTGGGGTGCTTTTACCTCAAGCTGGACGGCCCAGAGATCATCACCGGTGTCATGGGGCAGGCGGAGCAGCGTTTGCAAACGATGTGGGACCAAGCCAACGAAAACGCTCCGGCGATCATCGTCATCGACGAGATTGATGCGTTGGCCCCGAATCGGGACAAGGTCGCCCCCAGCGACCAGGGCTCTCGTGCAATTGTGGCGAAGCTGCTCACTTTGATGGACGGCATTGGCAGCGCACAGCACGTGATGGTGATTGCGTGCACCAACCGGCCAGAGACCTTGGATCCAGCTTTGCGACGGAGTGGGCGTTTTGACACCGATGTATGTGCAAGCAAGTGTTCCTTTGTCGTGTGCCGTAGCGGGGTGTGGCGTGCAGTTTCGGGTGGTGATTTGGTTTCTCGGTGGTGTGATGGTTGCGTGTGCGCGTTGATTTGCAGGTGGCCATTCCTGTTCCGAATGAAAAGGGTCGCCACGAGATCCTGGACATTCTTATCAACCGGCGTGGAATGAAGGTGAAGCGCTTTGACGAGCACAAGTCTGAGGCCGAGAACAAAGACTGGGTTGACTTGAAAGTGCTCGCTCGTGAGACTCGGGGCTATGTTGGTGCCGATCTCCAGGGCTTGGTGATGTCTGCGGCCAAATACTACCTCGAGCGCGCGTCTCCCATGCTTGTAGACTTCGAAGAAAGCGATGTGACCGAGGAGTTCCTGACGGCGATGGAGGTCACGATGCAAGACTTTCGCAAGGCGATGTCGGAGATGTCTCCTTCCGCGCTGAAGGATGTACAGATTGAGGTGCGCTTCGCCGGTGTGAGTTTGCCATGCCATCTCCCTGTCTCACCCCTTTGCCCGCCAAACGACCTGAACCAACCAGATGCCAACGGTGAGCTTCGACGACATTGGTGGGCTGGATGATGTGAAGCGCCAAATGCGTGAAATGATCGAGTTCCCTGTCAAGTACAAGAAGATGTTCCGCGACCTTGCGCTGGCTGTGCGTTCCATGCTCTTGTGTGTGTGTGTGTGTGTGTGTATGTGTGTGTATGTGTGTGTGTGTGTGTGTGTCTTCGTGTGACAACTACGATTGGTTGGTGTACTGCTTGTGCCGGGCCCCTGACGCGAACTTGTTGTGGGCGGTATGTCTGCAGTCTCCACGCGGCGCCTTGCTGTACGGTCCGCCTGGTTGTGGAAAAACGCTGATGGCCAAGGCTATCGCCAACGAGTGTGGTGCCAACTTCATTGGCATCCAGGCATCTCAGTTGAAGAGCAAGTGGATCGGCAGTTCCGAAGAAGCTGTACGTGTCCGCAAACCTGCATGCTGAGTAGCTTGGGTGGTGGAATGATCCTCCATGTGTTGTGCCCGACCGCGCAGGTGCGTGGGTACTTTGATCGGGCCCGGCAATCGGCTCCTTGTGTCTTGTTTTTCGACGAATTCGACGCCATGGCCACTCGCCGCTCGGGCTCAGGCGGGCCAAACGACCGGATTGTCAACCAGCTCCTTTGCGAAATGGATGGTCTCAACACCAAGTGCGTGTGCTCGCTTGTGCGGCGCTAGACACTTGTTTCTTCCCTCCTCGCATCCGTTTGGTGCTCACATGATCGGCAATTGTCTCGTCTCGTTGCGATTTGCTGGACCTGCTTGCTGGACAGGAAAGCTGTGTTTGTGATTGGTGCCACGAACTACATCGCGAAGCTCGATCCTGCCATTCTCCGTACGGGCCGACTGGACAGTGTGATCTACCTGGGGATGCCAGACGAAGCAGCGATCCTTGACATTTTGAAAAAGAGCTTGAAGAAGAGCCAGTTGCAGTATGTGCACTTTATCCTGCGGTGGTGTGAACGAACATGTTGCGTGCCTCACACCTGCATGGCTCCCTTCCCTACAGAAACGTTGCCCTTGACGTCCTTGCGCACGATCTAGCGGATCGTCCTCGCTACAAGCGTTTTTCTGGTGCCGACATTGCTGGCCTGTGCCAACGCGTACGTGTCATTTGCCACTTGGCTGCGTCAGTCAAAGCGCCGAGGTTGTGCTTCTGTGTTCCAATTGTTCATCTCGCGCCTTCTCCGGGACTGCACGCAGGCGGTGGATTTCACCATCCAGGCTCAAATCGCGGCAGAGGAGCGTGGCGAGACGATGGAGCCCGTCATTACCGGCTTCACACTCGAGCGTGCTTTCAAGTGCGAAAGAAATGCTGTGTTGATGGTTGCAACAGTGTGATGGCTCACCAGTGTCCGTGTGTCGCGCCGCCAGCGCAACGTTCCCATCCAACAACGAGGCCAAGCAAATGGAGTACGAGCAGTGGCATGAACAATACTTGGCGGAGCAGAACCGAATGAAGCGACTGGTGCGTCTCATCTCACACAGTACCACCTCCTTGCGAACGTGTGTGTTCATGTGGGTTGTTGTCACTTGAACAGAGCGCGGATGGCGAGCTGCCGGACTTTGCAATCCCAGAGGGCGACGACAGGCTTGCCGCCGAGCCGGAGTTTGGACTGGCGCACACTCTTGCCGAGGAAGCAAAGACGAAAGAACGACTGGCCCGAGAAGCAGAAGAGGCGGAAGCGAAGGCCAAGCAAGAGGCTGCTGCTCGTGGTCGTCCCAGTGGCGCTGCGGGTGCTGGTGCTGGTGCCGGAGCTGGTGCTGGTGCTGGTGGCTCTGGTGATTGAGGGTGATGTGATCGGGTGTCTTCGTGTGGGTATGACAACAGCCATCGAAAGACAACTGTTGTATTATACCCTTTTGCACATCTGTTTTGGCATCAAGGCAATATGCCTTGTACGACAAGCGCACCGAGTGGTAGTCGGGGGGACTGCCAGTGCACGCATCCTCAGAAGCTACGTGTAGGAGTCTGAAAGACGACGAGATTGAGAGTCTTCAATTTGAGACGCACAATACGTCACACCAAATTAACCAGAACGACGCGGGACTGCTTCGGCTCCCGCACACCAACCGGCAGCTCGCCTCGTGGTCGCAACCCTGGTCTGCAGGGGAGAAGAGACTACAAGTGGCAGCGGGCCGCACACTACACAGTTTACGTCTTGGAGCGGAGCAGAGACTGGTGCTGCGTCTGCTGGGCGGTGTCGCGTGGCCATGGACGATGACGGTCCACCGCCGTACACGCTGTGTGACCCCTACTTGGGACAAGGCTGGTTGCCTCGTAATGTGATTGTGTCCATGTGCACCCTGGGCGTGAACATTGCCTTCATCGTGTGGTACATTCGGTTGCATCGAAGGCCGCCCGGTGTCATGACTGCCGATGGAGAAGTGGCGGGTGTGCGAAAGCCGGCGTGGGGATTTGGCGCGAACAAGTACCTGTTCCGAGAAAGCCTGTTCGGCGTGTTTGTCACCGCCCCCACTCTTCTATGGTTCTTCGTCTTTCACTCCGCCAACCCTGAATATGCGTGTGCTTGGCAGTATGGGCTGTACGGTGCGTGCATGTTGTGGTGTGGCAGGCGTCAGGAAGCGCCCTCGCTGTGGGCTGATGTGGGGGAATGTCGGATGGCTGCAGGTTTTCCGGTGGTGTATCTCCAGTCAGCGGTGATCCCACTTATTGTCTTCCTGTTTGGGGTCAGAAGTCGTGCAAAGCATCATCAAGCCTATGATGCCATGCATATCAAACCCACAGATGTTGTTCTGCTGCTTCCCGGGTGCGAATATGTGCTGCACCGTGCCTTGAATCTGCCGTCGCTCACCGTGCCGCCTTTTCAACGCCATTAGGTATCGCGGCGACTTTCTTCCTGCCCTTGTGAAAAAAGTTCCAGCGGGTCACGTTTGCTGCGTTGATGCGTACGCCAGCCTCTGGCGCAGTGTTGGCACACGCCGTGCTGTTGCTGATGTTGTGTTCGCCCAGGTACGACACTCGGTGGCAGCCAGAGTCGGAGCTGTGGATTCGTGGCAACGTGGCAGCAATGGGATGGAAGAACGTGGAGGTTACGCGGTATGTTATTGTTGTTGTTGGCAGGGAGGAGAACGGGTGTGCGTGTGCGTGTGCATGTGTGTATTTTGTTGTGGAGGTTCCGTGCCCCCTCTCGCTTGTATGCCGTGTGACACATACCCGGACTCATGTTTGAGCGTGCATGCGTGTGTGTGTGTGTGTGTGTTTGCAGGGTCCTGAGTTGGGACGACCTTCCATTTGCCAATGCGGAGTTTGACGTCGTCATCGGTTGTTTCATGGGCAACAGCAACTTTCTGAACCAGCCGTTTGACCTACTGTCCGACAAACAGGACAAAGCGGTGACATGGTTGAGAGAGTGCCGACGTGTCTTGCGACCCGGCGGGCGAATCCATCTCATTGAGATGGCTGGCAAGGAGAAAGCTCAAAAAGCCAATTTGTGCCGCGCCGGGTTTCATCGTGCACATGTGTTGCCGGACTACTTTTGGTTCTCCCTCGTCCCAGAGCGGGTGGTGTCTGGGTTCCTGTTTGATGTCGGGCCTTCGTTGCACCGCCAAACCTCCTCCGGTAGCGGCAGTAGAAGCACTCACAGCAAGTCGGTTGACCCCGAGGCGCTGCTGTCAGAACCGTCACAGCCCCATCTCACGATGTTGTCTGGGGTGGACGAAACAGCAGAGGTGCCGTCGTCACCACCTCCGGTTCAGCGCACCATGCCACAGCCCCCACTGTCGTACGGTTCACATCGTTCTCGACGGTCTCACACCTCCCATCGCTCGCTGATGTCACACGGCTCCTCCCGCGCCCAGATGAACCTTCGTGCCGTGTCAGCCCCGGCTGTGATGGACGCTTCCATTGCTCCGGACATGGTGCTGCCATGGCTCACCTCCCATGCGTGGAATACGCACCTGGCGTTTCGTTTGACCCTCATCGCGCCCCTGGCTCTGGCATACGTGTTTGCAGTGCTGTATTTGCAACGCCACTGGGCCCAGCCACCGCTGGACAAGCTTGTGTACCTGCCCTTCTTCAACCAAGTCGGGCAGGCGCTGCTGGATGCATTGTGGGCGGTGCCCATCCTCTTGTTCTGGATGCACGAGAACATTAGTGCCAAGGCACACCAGTCCCAACTTCATGCCAAGAGGTGGGAGCTTGTCAAGGTGTTTGCGTACGATCTGGCGTTGCTGCCCCTGAAGCTTGCTGGCTGGACTTGTTTTGTGTTTTGGCCAAGCTGGCTCATCGACTACAACCTCGGTCAAACATTGACGACGCAGGGCATCTATGCCGTGCAGTGGACCGTGAATGTGACCTTGTGGCTCGTCACACTCGCGCTCGTGTTTGTGGTCGTGTTCCCAGCACTTGATAGGTGGCGCGACCGCCGTGCTAGTGCCCGGCGCAACGCCTCCGAAATGCAAAGTCTGTTGGGACAGGGCGCGGGACATGCGACTGTGGCTCGCCGCGCCTTGCAGCGGCAGCGCAGCGTGTCCACAGGCACGCCACCGTCCTTCTCTACTGCGTAGGCCAGCTGGCTACGTCGTGATTCAGGCAGGGAGCACATGCGCCGGATCGCTCACCACCACCACAGCAGTTGGGTTGGCGTGTGTGAGAGAGGTGGTGTGGACAGTGTTTGCCGTTGGTATGTAGGAGCCAAAAGACACTGGCAAGCAAGGGACGTGGTGTAGGTAGTGTTGTGTAGGAGCCAAACACGTCAAGCCAAGGGATGTTCATGTTCGGGGTCAGTGTTTGCACGAACGGCGGCATCCTGCCAGTGCAACTCAAACGAAACGCAAACAAAGGGGTTGATGGGGGGTCAGTACAAGCCATCGTCATCATCCTTGGGTCGTGGTACAGGCTTGATCTCGAAGTCATTCAAGTTGAGTTCGGCCAACATCTTCTTCCGCTCCTCCTCCATGCGGTACTCCCGCGCAGACTGCTTGCGGACACGGGCGTCGCTTCTTTCGACCCGCGACGACACGAACTGAAGGAAACACGCCACACAACGAAACACACCTTTGTGAGACACGAAATCACAAACTCACAGGCACTGGGCGGTAGGTCCCAGGCGGCCCGGCACCACCAGCAGGTGCACGACCGTGACACGTGGTCGCGTGGACGCACCGTGGCCAATCCCCAGTAGCCGACTACCATGAACCCCAAAAACGGCAGTCCCACACGGACGAGCGTGCGCTTATACCATGGCGTCGATAGCGCTTTCGGTGAACGGCCCAGACGTCCAGGGACGCGGTGTGGCGCACTCATGACGCTGTGCGCTGTAGCTGCCAGGTGTCAGACACCTGATGTCTGCAAGGTACCCCCTTCGTAACACATCACTGCATTTACCGTGGTGAAGTTCACATGTCACAGGGCTGACCCACAGCTCGTGGGTTAGGTGGTTCTGAACCGGCGCCGTCACTGCACCATGGTTGTGGACCGGTGCATCAGCACCATACGCACGCTTGCCGAGCCACAACACCGACGCTTTGTTGTAGCTGGGGTCTCCATCGGATTTGTGTGCGCGTTCGTGTTGTTGCTGCTTGCCGGCGGTCCGAGTTCCGGGGGGGTTCCTGCTGCTCCTCCAATCGCCACAACCTACAGCTTGCCAGGACAGTCATGCAGCAGTCCAGGGGAGTGTACGTCAAAGGTGTGCAACAACGGAATGTGTAGCGCACCCTCCTGTCGGGACAACGTTCAAAACGGCGACGAAAGCGACGTAGACTGTGGCGGCTACTGCCGGGTGTGTGACAACAACCGCAAGTGCCGGTTCCCCACCGACTGCTTGAGTGGCGTCTGCGGCCCACGTACGCTGGATGTGACACCAGGTGCGCAAACGTATTGCAAGGGGAGCTCTTGCAGTGATGGTGTCATGAATGGGCGTGAGACGGACGTGGACTGCGGCGGTCCGTCCTGCCCACCGTGTGGCCTTCGAAAGATGTGCCAACTCGGCACGGACTGTGCCGACGAGGCGCAGTGCTCGTCGCACTTGTGTATTGGACCTTCTTGTTATGATGGAATCAAGAATGAGGACGAGGTGTGTGTGCGTGTGCTGCGTGTGTGCTGTGTGCTGCGTGTGCGTGTGTGTGCTTGTGTGTGTGTGTATGTGTGCATGTACGCCTGCGTTGGAGGAAGGCGCCAGCTCAGTCAATGGTTGTGGTCCACAGACGGACGTTGACTGTGGCGGTATGTGCCTCCGCTGTCCGACGGGAAAGCATTGTGAAGAAAGTGGCGACTGTATGTCGTCAGTATGCTCGGACAACACTTGTGCGGCCCCGACTTGCTCCGACTCGGTGAACAATGGGCAAGAGGTGCGCGCGTTGATGGTGTGCCACCAAAAGGAGTGTGATCATCACTGCACCTTTTGACCGCAGACGGATCAAGATTGTGGAGGGCCTGATTGTGATCCGTGCGAAGCGAATGCATTGTGTCTTGAGAGCCGTACGCTGGTTGTGGAGGCACTGTCAAACTGCGTTTGCTTGACGGTTTCTTTTACCGTTTGTTCTGCAGGTGACTGTTTGTCGCAGAACTGTGACACAGCACTCGTAGCAAGCGATGGGTACGGCTTTTGTGTGGTCCACGATTGTCACGATAACATCCACAATGGGTTGGAGGTGAGTGGAGAAGCTATGTTTGGTCCCCACGGCTCTCATTGTTGCTGGTGGTGTTTTTGCCAGTCGGACATTGATTGTGGAGGCATGTGTGACGCTTGTTTGGCCGGTCACAAATGCCAAGAGCCACAAGATTGCGTGTCCTTTGTGTGTTCGAGTGGCATTTGTCAGAACGCGACGTGCTCTGACAATACGCAGTACGTAGACTCATGTTGTGCGGTGATGCGGAGTGCAGCTCACTTGCAGCTCATTATGCGCGCAACCTTGATCCACGACAGGAACCAATTTGAAAGTGACGTAGACTGCGGTGGGCCTTGCCCACCCTGCCCAAACGACAAGAGTTGCAATGACAACGGGGACTGTGAATCTGGTTATTGTCTCCTGGCTGAGGATAATGAGAGCCTCAGTGAGGGTGATGAGAGCCCCGATGTTTGCGCAGATCGTCCTGCCGCTCCCACGACGCCTGATGAGACGACGAACACCACGGCTACGACTCCCAATGGCAGCAATGCAACTCGCCTACGCTAGGTCACGGTTTTCCACCTTGCGCACTGAGTGGGTATTCATTCTTGTGAACGTAAGAACGCAACGAGTTTTACTTTTGTGGTTTGTCACCCAATCGATGCTAACTTCCGGAACTCAAGTCGCATGAGACCATCCCCACGCCAACGAGTTTTGGAAATGAATTCTAGTGAGAGCTCTGAACCAAGGGCCTGGCCTTTGCAGAGGATTTGGATCTGGGGGACATGCAGAAGCGTTACAGCACATCCCGTCCACAACACGCAGCAACATGGCGTACAATGGATGGGTCGTCAACTTGCAGGCGTCGTGCAACATGCTTCCGTAAATGCTCGACGCGGAGGTCTCCAGATGTTTTCAGAATCGGTTTGGCCAAGGCAGGAAGGCGTCGTGACTTGGTTCTGGATGATACCATCATCAAGCTCAGCTGTTGCGCATCAACAAGAAGCACAATCAACTTACGTTGTGGCCGGCAGAAGCTTGACAGTGAAGGGCGCAGCTTTGTTCCTCTTGTAGTACTTGCGCATCTGCGTTGTACGATCACAGCCCACATTTGCACGTGAGATGGCTGGGTCGTTGTCTGGCGCCACGACTCACTCGTTTGGCTTGCGCTTGCGCGGCGGATGAGGAAGCAGAACCTGTCCGTTTTCTCTTCGCAGAAGCCTCTGGAATACCGTAAAATTCTCGCTCTGCTCTTACCCTCCACGTGAGTTGGACACACCTGGCGATATCCACACCCACAACGAAAACCCACCCACAAGCGAACATACCCGCTTGTTTGTCCGCTGCAGCCACCGCCGGATGCAGCATGTCACACAACTTTTGCTTTGAGTGGTCCGGTCTGCTCCATTCAAGTGGTCAGGCCACGTCGCACGGGGCAATCAAGGTCACATAACACACGGACAGTGCTTTGAAGTGAGGCTGGGCACCGAGGAATGCATTACAAATGGGGCATGTCTGGTGGTCATTGAGGAAGAACATCTTCAAGCAACTGCTGCAAACTGAAGAAGCACACAAAGCGTGGGGATGAGCACGGATCCAGGTACCGCAACATCAACAGCGACAAACGAACAAGAATGGAGACACTCCGTGATCGTCACGCAATCGCGGACATAGCCTCGGCACAAAGGGCACACAAAATCTGAGTTGAAGTCCTTGAGTTGGAGAGTTACCTGCACACCGGGAAGCGTCAGCGATCACCACATGCAATTACAACACAACAGCCACATTGAAACGGACGCTGCCATGCAGGATCATCATGGCATGTGCTTCAGCAGAGTCAGACGAATCGCTGTCGGAGTCAGAACCTGAGCTGGAGTAGCTGGAGCTGGAGCTGGAGTCACTGGAGCTGGAGCTGGCATCTCCATCATTCTGCTTCTGTTCCTTCTGTTCCTTCTGTTCCTTCTGTGTGGTTGACTTGTCCTCAGTGCTATTGCCGGTGGCGCTGTCGTCCATGGTGCCCGCGCGAAAAAGGAACCACTACCCAGAGACAAGCTGCGTGCTGCGACGCACACAAAGAGCACTTTCGCAAAATAACAAATCCACCACAACACAAGATATCTAAACTACCACACTCAACTTGGAAGTTTGGCTGACAGCTTTTGTCAGCCAGTGAATCGGGACCGCGATTGCGTGCACGTGACGGCAACTGTTTGGCAGCAGACTCACAGCAGGCTTTGGGCATTCCCTCCAGACAAAGATGGTGCGTTGTGTTCTTCCATGGACAGGATAGGACCTGTTGGTGCCGCTGCGGGGCTGGTTGGGGTTCTGGGTGCTGTGTTGGGCGCTGTGCACCTGGCGCAACACGCTGCTTGTGCGTCGTGCTCACGTGCTGTTCCTGTGTTCGCGTCGCTTCGCCAGACCTTCACTCGCTTTGTTCAGATCGGCCGTGTGGCTATGATCAACTACGGTCCTGATGAGGGTCGCCTGTGCACCATCATCGACGTGGTGGACCAGAACCGCGCCCTTGTGGACGGCCCGTACGGCCTCACTGGCGTGCACCGTCAGGTCATCAACTTCCGCCGCTTGGCCCTCACAGACTACACCGTCAAGATCGGTCTGAACGCCCGCGCTAAGTCCTTGAAGAAGGCCTGGGCTAAGGAGGGTGTGATGGAGAAGTGGCAGAAGAGCGCCTGGGCCGGCAAGCGCGCCCGCCGCTCTGCTCGCTCACAGATGTCTGACTTCGACCGCTTCAAGGCCATGCTCGAGGGCAAGGCGGTGCGTGCTTCTGATGGTTGTGCCGTTGCAGCGGTGGCATGATGTGGTGGGACATGCTTGTTGGACACGTTTTGTGCTGGGAAGAGGTCGCATCTGGACACGCGTCGTGTTGTGCCCGCTGTGCCTGACTTGGTTTATGTGATGTGTTTGTTGCGGTCTTGCAGCGCTCGAAGAAGATCAACACCGCCTTCAACAAGCTGAAGAAGAGCGCGTAAGCGGTCTTTCTCTCCGCCCTACCAGACAATGTAGCTTGCCTGGTTCGGTTTCGCTTCATGATGTTGTTGTTGTTGGGAGAAGGGTCAGTGGTTTGGTGTTCCGACACATTGCAGTGCCTGGCACTGTGTGCTTGTCGGGACGCTTTGGGAATACGTGAGGTCTGCTGTTGCGCAATCATGCAGCAACCGAGACGGTCGTGCTGTGGTTTGCGTGCCTTGATGGCATGGCAGCTTGGTGTGGTTGCACTAAAACTTGCCGTGCTTGACTATTCATCGGATTTCGCACCTCGCCTGCAGCGCTTTGGTGTTTCGTTCGCGCCTACGCGCGCCGCGGGGCTCTGGCTGTAACTTTTGGCAAACATGCCCTTTGTTTGTTCACGTGACAGCCACTGCGACCCGCACTGCTGCGTGCTCCCGGCGCTCGGGGTACACGACAACAGCCGTCGTCCAACAACCCTCCTACTACATTGCACCACCTGCCTGCACCACACGGCTGGCTGCTCCTATGCATACACAGACTGGCGACATGCACAGCCATGCAACAGTGCAAACGTCATCACGCCCGCGCCTTGCTTCGTTAAGGCCATTCTATTGAGAGAACGCCATGAGCACATCGACAGGCGAGGCCGCTCCCGGAGCCGCTGCCGCGGGTCCATCCATGGCCCCGTGCTTAAGTTGCTGCGGAGAGGATGCGTCAAGCGAAAGCTTGCGGCTCAAGCTGCCAAACATGGCTGCTCGCTGGGCGTCAGACAACGGCAGCTTGGCGTCAGACATGTGCGCTGCGCCGGCGGAGGCTGTTGTGGGCGTGCCCGCCACAGCAGACATGGGCGTCGGGAGAACCGGGGACGCGTCCGGTGGCGTGCCAAGCGTCATGTCCGGCGCGGCACGATCGCCACCACCACGGTGCACCTGCGGCGACGGGGTGGCGCCGCCCCCCAAGCACGCCGACAGCGTGGAGGAGGAGAACAGCAACGACGGCTTGGCGGCGCGGGTGTTGGGGGACGACGACTGGGCGTCAGCGTCCGCGGCGGCCAAGGCCGGGGCCAAGGCACGCACGACGGCCATTGTGCCCGCGGCCGCAGGGGCTGCAAATGTCGTCGCAGTGGCGGGGGCTGCGCTGCTGGCCGACCCACCGCTGGGTGGGGCAGAGGCAGCAGACATGGACATGCCCGACACGGCGGACCCGGTGGGGGAGAGCATGTCCACGTCGCTGCCAGACACCGGCGATACCATCGTCGTGGAGGCGGCGGCGGCAGTCGGGTGGACAGGGACCTTGGGAGTGGAGGCTGCCTGGGCTTGCAAGAAGGGCGCGCGGCGAGCACGTCTTGCGCGCTGCCGGGGTCGAGGGGCGTCGGCGACGGGCTTGGCGGGAATGGCCGCTGCAGGCGGGGCGCCTGGTGGACACGACAGACACCAAACAAAGAGGAAAGAAGGACGGTGGTGAACACAAAGTGCTTTCTATTCTCATGCAGATGTATGGATGGACGGCGAGTTGACGTACGGTACAGGGGCACCTCTGAGGCACCCAGCCACTTGAACGCGGGCTTGCGAGACAAGTAGACCTTGTTGATGAGGTTCAGCGAGCACAGCACATTGGCGATGTCGTAGAGCCGTCGAACTTTGGCTGCAAGGACACACCAAAAAAAAAAAACAAAAATGCAAGGCCGTCACTTCCAAATGTAGAACACCACCACACACCACCACACACCACCACACAGCACCCAGAACCAGACGTGGGGACGCACTCTTCAACTTGCTCGCGTTGCAATCATCGCCCAACAAAATGCGGGCCACTTGTTCCAACGTGCACTGTCGAAGCTGATCGAGAAAACCAGGGACGCACATGGCATGAGAACCAGCACCAGAGCCAGAACAACAGCCAGACAACACCCCGCCCCCTCCCTTTTCTTACCCCAAGCAGGAAAATCTGCACAAACTTCTCACTGAGCCCACCCAGAGAGCGGTCGCGCTTGCTGGTGCCGTCTGCGAAACAACATTGAATGGCATAAAAACAAAGCACGCAGGCACTCAGCACCAGCAAGCGGCACACACCTGGCCGTGTGTTCATAGAGTCACTCCCATGCGTAGCTTCCAAAGCTGCATGGCGATCGTCTTCGCTCTTGTAGTTCTTGGCCATGACTTGCGCAGCGGCTTCTTCCAACGATATCGCAGAATCCTCACCGGCTTGCTGTGTGTCATGTGTGTGCCGCACCGCCTGCACAAAGTCAGGCTCACGGAGCGCTACAGCCTGGGGACGCACCACCACAGGACGTGGCACCGCGTCAGTACTCACGCCAGCAAGAAGAAGGGAAAAAGAGAAAAACAAAACAAAACAAAACAAACACGACCGCAGGTGGGTGTCGTGAAGGGGCCCGTACCTGCATCTTGGCGAGGGTCACAGGCAAACCGGCGGTCCCACGCCAAAAGTAACGATTCTTCGCAACTCGAACCACGATTCCCACGCTTTCTAGAATGTTCACAATGTCGTAAATGCGTCGACGCTCGACAGCTGTCTCCGACAAGACAGGGAGAACAAGAAAAGACAGCGGGTGAGAGCAATCGCGAGCAGTCGCAGACACACAGCCAGGACTCACAGAGCTTTGATGCGGCCACATCCAGGCAAACGTCCAGAGCGTTGCCGTCCCCGTAAAATTTGAGGAACCTGCACCACAGCACCACAGCAACGCAAGCGTGTGAGTCACGCCGTTGATGGGTGGCTAGAAACGCGACCGCGATTCCTGTGCATACTTTTCGCACAGCAGGCCCAATGACTTGTCTTTCCGATTGTACTCCGAGTTCGACCGCTTTCCCTTCGATCTCTTGCTACCCTTTGTGGAGCGTGCTTTACCACCAGCTCCTGTGCTTCCTGTCGTTTTCTGTACTTTCTGTGCTCGTTCCGTCTGCGCACCAAGGGAATTCGAAGCGGTCGAAAGCAAAAGGTTGAGCAAACAAACGCACCCGGGAAACGGGGACACACCACGCCTGCTAGCAGGCCTGCCAGGTTGCACGAACGTACGGCCATGGCAGTAGACTTGAACGGCGCCTCCATTACGTGCCGGGTCCGCTTGACTCGGGACACTTGTGGCGGTGACATGGGGTCGGATGGCCGGGCAACGTCGTCCAGGCCCCGTACGTGCAGCAGCGACATCATGGTGAAGGCAGCGTCATGGCGGGCAGGAGACGGGGTGGCAATGCCAGGAGACAACAGACCTAACCCGGGGCTTCCAACACCAGCCTATGACAACAATCAAACACGATGGGGACGGTGACCGGGTGAGAGGATGCTCATTCAAGCTGCGAGGTGGGTGTCACATGGTCGCGCCAAAGTCGCGCGCCGAACGCACGCGCGCAACCGTCCATGGCGCTGGCCAGGCGTAACACTTTTGCAGCGGCACAAAGGACAGTAATGCGAGCTGCAAAACGTACCCGCTTCACTGGACGACGAGGGGACTTGAACTCATGGGACATACTGATGTGAATGTGTCGAACTGGCGGAATCGACTCGAACAGTCTTCAGCCCCCACACCGCGCCGCGCTGGACTCCTCCTGCACGATGAGGACGGCAATCAGCTCCGGCGGCAGCGCACGGATACAATGATCAGTGTTCACCGCGGTGACCCGTTGAGAGGCCGAAGCGGGGAAGGGGGAGCAGTGGGAGGGCTGCGATTCGACCGGAGACAAGAAAGCAGCACCAAGCACCGCGAAAGCCCAAATCGCATGCGCAACACCCGCGGATTTGAACAACTGCAAAACTACCACATCACAATCTTTTCCACTGGCTGTTGCCATATCGGGGTTCAATTTTGCTCACGCGACTCCATTTTTTTTCTTCCTTCTGTGATCGCTTGATCGGTGCGGGTGTGGCCTCTTCCTCGTTTCGACGACTCTCCCTCAAGAGCTTGTTGTTGGCGAGCAACACAGCACACCTTTTTAGGTTTGACACATCTGTGTCTAGGAGGGGCATCCAGCGTTGCCGTTCACAGGCTTCCACCAGTCGTTTGCTTGGCCGCGTTGCTGCCTTGTGTGGTCGGTCGTGCGGACCGGACCCCCTACACGCGTGTTGCTGCACCTCGCTTGGACATCATGTCCAGTGTAAAATCTCTCGCGGGCGATGCCCACTACTTCGAGGAGACTGTGAACGTTCGTTGTAATGTGCCCCCGTTGTGCTGCCTTGTGTTGTGGTGGCATGACGCGCTGTGGCGGTGGGTGGCTTGCTGCCTCCAATCCTCAGACCGAAAAAATCAAGACGATGCTCAACAACCCGAGTTCGAACATGGCTGCCACTGGTGACAAAATCCACGGCATGAAGTATCTTTTGGCGGTGCGTGGTTGCCACTTGTGCTGCTACAAACACACAGGTGCTTATGCCTCTTGTCACTGCCAGATGATCAGCAAGGGTCACGATGTGTCAGAGTACTACGCAGACGTAGTGAAGAATGTGATTGTACGTCAGCTCGGCAGTGCTCGCCACCGTATGCAGTTCGTGGGATCCATCTCGCCGGCACCTTACCTTTGCATTGTTGTGGACGCCGCTGCATGGTTGTGGGACGCCGTTCGTAGGTGAAGCACGTGGAGCTGAAGAAGCTTGTGTACATGTACCTTGTGCACCACGCTGTGCGTAGCAGCACCTGACCCGACCCATGATATCTGGTGCTCTGGCCTGACTTGTTGACCCTGTTTGGGTGTCCAGGACGCGAACCAAGCGTGCAGGGAGTTGTCTCTGCTCGCAATCAACAGCTTCCAGCGGGACATGGCCGACAAGAACCAGGTTCGGGCGTTTCAGCAGCCGCCAAACAGCGCGTTTTCATGAGTGTTCGTGTCGTGACCTCCTCTCTCTTTCTCTCTTGTGCCCTCTTGTGCACTGTCATCATCACAGCTTATTCGAGGACTGGCGCTCCGGGTCATGACGTCCATCCCTGTGCGAGACATCCTCCAGATCCAGGTCATGGGAATCCGCAAAGCTTCCACGGACTCGTGCGTGGCACTTGTGTGTGTTGTGTGCTGGTTGTCTGCGAGTTCCACCCTTTGGACCATTGCGCATCCATCTGACACGGCGGTGAACACGGTCAAACAGGTCCCCATATGTGCGCAAGGTGTCTGCCCATTCCATTTCGAAAATCTTCACGACAGCGGGCGATCTGCGCAACGATCTTTTGGAAATCCTCAGCTTGCTGCTGGGTGACCGTTCCACGATGGTGCTCAGTGGGGCAATGGCGGCCTTTGCTGAGGTTTGCCCCACCCGGTTTGACCTGCTCCACGCGCACTTCCGCAAGATTTGTGTCCGCTTGGCCGACATGGATGAGTGGGGCCAGGTGGTGACGCTCAACAGCCTCCTGCGGTACGGTCGCTCTCAGTTCCTTGCACCCCAAGCACGCCCCGGAACTGTTTCTCGCGCCAGTGGTGCGAAGAAGCAGGCGTGGGCCAAACCGAAGGGTAAATTCTACTCGAGTGGCGAGTCTTCGTCAGACTCGGAGGACGAGGAAACCAAGGAAGCAAAGCGCAAGGCTGCAGAGTACGAGCTGGATCCGGATCACTACACCTTGCTGCGTAACTCGTTGCAGCTCCTCAAGTCGCGCAACGCAGGCGTGGTGGTGGCGGTTGCCTCGATCCACTTTTACTGTGGCCGGCCGGAGTTCAACTCAAGCGCGAACCGCGCCATTGGCCGCGCCCTCGTACGGGTGATGCGCAACCACCGCGAGATGGCGTACATCGTGTTGAAGACCATCATCACCATCGCAGAGGACCGCCCAGTCGTGTTTGAGCCCTTCCTCAAGCGCTTTTTCATCACCGTGCGTTGTTGTTGTTGTGTGTGTGTGTAGGTGTGTGTGTGTGTGTGTGTGTGGGGGGGGTTGCTGTTTGTTT
>Ga0213833_1001139_pt1 | contig 20081 bp, 14 predicted proteins | sample SWATP21_FD_160575 | JGI IMG/M metagenome (GOLD analysis project Ga0213833, IMG submission 160575) | Coastal seawater microbial communities from Marineland, Florida, United States - SWA TP2 #1 | ecosystem: Environmental > Aquatic > Marine > Coastal | place: USA: Florida | collected 2016-08-14 | reverse complement strand
TTGCTTGCCGGGCTTTTCCGCCGCCTGCAAGTACCCGGACGTTTTCTTTTTGAAGACGTTCTTCTAATTCGGGCAATTCTGGGTGTGCTTTTGTACTCATGTGTCACCTGCCCCTTGGAGCCGAACATGAATGAATTCTACGACATCTCGAACTGTCACCAACTCATGATATTGGCAGGCTTCTTCGTTGATATTGAAGGCTCTATTAATGAAGAAAGTCATGTCTACCAGATCCAGGGAATCCATCCCAAGGTTTGCACGGAAGGCTGCATCGAGTGTAATATGTTCTGTAGAGATCCCGAAGTTGACGGCGATGATCTCGCCCAATTGTTGTAAAATCGTTTCTTGTGTCATGCCATTTATCCTGTGAGCGTTTTGATTATGATGAAAATAGGATTGGTCTTATTTGATCTCTTGTCTCTTGTTGCGATTGCCTGCCTATGGGGAGGTGCTGCCTGGTGTGGTATGCATACTTATCATTCTCTGGCAGCAGAGCTTTGGTTCCCCGTGGCATTGGTCCTTTCGATTCTTTCTGGACTCCTCGCCCTGATCGTCCTGGTTGGGGTGATTCATCGGTTGCTTCCGCGAATTCGCCCTGGGCGATATCCTTTGTTGAAAGATCCTATGTTTTTCATCTGGGTCGTTCGGTTTATTTTACAGCGAGCGTTATTTGCTCCCGGATTACAAGAGTTATTGTTCCAATTCAATGTACTGCGGTATCTATCCCTCCGGTCATTGGGGGCGAAGGTGTCCTTTGGTGCGAGTATGTCGAGTGATGCCACCATACTGGACCCCTGGTTGTTAGAAGTGGAAGCGGGTGCCACCATAGGTACAGGTTGTCTTGTCAGTGGCCACTTTGTGGACCGAGGACAGCTGATCCTTGGGGCTGTTAAAATTGGTGCCAACAGTTTGCTTGCGGCTCGAGTGGTTGTCGCTCCTGGAACCACCATCGGAAAAAATGTCAGAATCCTCGTGGGTGCAATGATGGGGACTGATGTGACCATCGATGACAACGCCATTGTGGGACCAGACTCGCGGCTGGAAAGCCAGACAAGCGTGGGGAAAGGTGTGGTCATGGGGACCTCCACCTTCTTGCACAAAGGCGCACATCTGGAGCGAAATACTGAACCTCTGGAAGTCATCCGTCCACCCGCTGAGTAGTGTCTTGACGGATGGTTTGCACAAGTGCCTTATCCACCCGAATCAATGCTGCTCCTGCCGTAAATCCTGCGCCGACAGCGATCAGTAAGATGAGCTGACCGGGTTCTATCCGTGTCTGCAACGCCTGATGCATGGCCACTGGTATCGACGCTGAAGATGTATTGCCGACGTCTTGCAGATTGGAGAAAGCCTTTTGTTCAGGAAACTCAGCAAGCCAACAAAATCTCTTCAGTATCCTGCCATTGGCTTGATGGGGAATCACCAAGTCGATATCTTTCCAGCTTAATCCTTGGCTTTCAAGTAAACCTTGTCCTACCCGCATCATGCCTTCTACAGCTTCGAAGTATACGCGAGCACCGTCTTTCATTTGGAGACGATCTTCACGTCCACAACCCAAAACCACAGTGTCTTGTCCGCTGGAGCGACTACCGATTCCGATGGCCAGTAGACCTTCATCGACTGGTCCTGGTTGAATGATGGCAGCACCTGCAGCATCTCCGAACAGTGCGCCAGTGCTGTGATCTTGGATATCCACTTGTCTGGAGCGGGTTTCGGCTGAACACACCAGGGCTTGTGAAGTGCCTGTTAAGACAGCTCGTGTTGCGATATCCAAAGCAAACAAGAATCCGCTACAACTTGCACTGATGCTGTGCGCGGGACATTCTGGTAACTCAAGCCCTGCGTGGACTCTTGAAGCAAGCGTTGGAATCAACTGCTCTGGTGAAGAACTTGAGACAATGAGCTGCTCGAGTTCCATTGGAGAGATTCCAGCGGCTTGCATAGCCTTTCGACTTGCTCGGACTGCCAAAGCTGCTGTGCTTTCATTGCGTACGTGATATCGGGTTTGGATGCCTGTCAGTCGTTCCACTTTTTCAGGTGGGGCAGGGTATCCAAGGGCTTGCAAGCGGGCATTGTCGATTTTTTCGGCACCCAGCTGGACACCCAAAGATGCCAGGCGAACGCCCATTCCAAATGTTTTTGGCTTGAGGATCTTCATACCGCCCCCTGTTTGTTTGCTACCAATTGCGCGATGGCCTGGATACTCTCAAAATTCTCTGGGATAAGATCTTCTGGCTGAATGCGAACATCCAGCAAACGCTCTGTTTTCTCAATCAGTGTAACAAGCGTCAGAGAATCCAGTTCCAGCGGCTCTTTTTCTGGGATCACCTTTCCGTACACATCTTCGAGAATGTCTTGTATGATCTGTATTGGCGTTTTCATGACGATACCTCACGACCATACGTTTGCTGGTGGACAAAGCGTTTGAGCTGTTGTCCATCGAGCTTGCCATTTTTGCTCAGGGGCAGTGTTTCCAAGAGATACAACTCTTGCGGACAGGCAATACTTGGAAGTGTTTCTCGAAATTCTCTTTTGAGCTTATTTTCTTCGAATCCTGGAGCCACCACAAAAGCAATAAGCTGTGTTCCAAATCGCGGATTTTCTTGTGGACAGATAGCACAAGACTCTACGCCAGGTATCGACATGATGGCATCCTGAACCCCTATGAGACTGATACGCTCCGCACCGATTTTAACCAGATCATCCGCTCGTCCACAGATGTAAAGATTGCCCTGTTCATCGAGTCTTCCCAGGTCACCTGTTGCCAAACCATTCTGGGTCAAAAGCCGTTGACTGGCCTGAGGCGCTTGCCAATATCCCAGCATGGCTGAAGGTGTTCGCACAAAAAGTTCCCCTGGTGCATCAGGTGCGTTGTGAAAGGCGGGCTTGATAAACAACTCGATGCCAGGAAGAGGTTTGCCCACAAAACCTGAGGTGTAAGAACTTCTATTTACCTTGCCTGCACAAATCCTTGGTGAAGCTTCTGTCATTCCGTATTGGTTGTATAGCGTCGTCTCTGGAAACTGTTGTTCCAGAGCTTCTACGAGATTAGAGGGTAGAGGCGCACCTGCACTTGCCAGCACTTTTAGCGCGGGAAGTCGCTTTTGGTCTGCCGTACGCGTCAGTGAAGTGAGCACAGAAGGCACAGCCGATAACACTTCAACTTCAGTTGTACGCATTTGTTCTACCTGACGTGCTATCCACGGTCCACGGCTCAGTTCGACAAGTGTCGCACCTGCACGAAGAGCTGTCATACACTGCCCAATCAATCCATAACTGTAGTGAAGTGGCGTCAACAAGCCCACCTTTGTGGATTCGATGACAGGTAAGTAGGAGAGGATGGCATCGATATTTTGCAAGATTCCCCAGGACCCTAATACCACATGGCGTGGTGTCCCACTTGAGCCCGAAGTCCGAAGAATGAGCACCGCTCCTGGAGCAGGGACAGGTTGCGTCTCGAGCACCTTGAATTGCACTTGGCCAACCTGATCAGATGTGAGCGAGGCCGCTACGCCGAGTTCCCGCAGCTGTGCTTCATTGAAATCACATAAAGGCAGAGCCACCCGCCGGGCACTCATGACGCCCAGGATGCTGCAAAGGGTTTGCCAGTCGCCTTGCTGTGTGTCTATAGCGACAACGCACTTTTGGGGGATAGCCTTGCAAAGGGCTTTTCGCACTTGTACTGTCTCGATGAGTTCACCAATGGTACGAGTTCGCCGGGTTTTGGCGTCTAGCCAGATCACCTTGTTTGTTTTTTGGGTGTGTTTGCCCAGCAATTTCATCAAAAAGTCCATAATGCTGCCCCCCAACTCATTCCGCCGCCTACGCTGGCAGAAAGGATTGTTTGCCCTGGACGGATATCGCCGTCCTCTATCGCTCCACAAAGCCCAGCCATCCAACCTGCTGCGCCGATATTGGCGTGTCTTGGAATGCCTTTTTTCCAGACTTTCTCCTCAGGAATCCCAAAGTGCTCAGCGATTTTTTTGAGCGTGGGAATGCTGGTCTGATGTGGAATGAACCAATCCAGCTGTTCGACTGAAGTCCCTGCATGTTCCAGGACGCGTTCGATGGCCTGGACATAATGCTTGTGGATTTGTTCATCGAACCCCTGGGGATGCCCGGCCAACCGATATCCACCTCTTTCCACTTCTGCTTGAGAAGGTGGCATTTGACCTGGGGTGGAGATCAAAGCCGACAAGCTTCCGTCTGTTTCGAAATAGACTGCTTGTAAGGAGCCTTCGCCTTTTCCCAAAAGTAAAGCTGCTGCACCATCGCCCATCACACAGACACCAAGACGATGTTCGGGTGGCAGCACTGCAGAAAAGGTATCTGCACCTACGATGGCCGCAAGTTGTGCACCTGCCTGAAGCTGAAAGGCCGCTTGTGCCAGAGCAAAGAGTCCGGAAGAACACCCTGAGCGGATATCCACACAAGCTGCATGGATACCGAGTTGGTTGCTCACTTCGCTGGCCACCGTTCCCGTGTATCGATGAGGGGTTGAAGTGGCTGTCAAAAGCAAGTCCAGTTGTTCTGGTTGTAGCTCTGCCCGAAGAAGCGCACTTTGCAATGCTTGTTTAGCGAGTCCTGCACTGTCCAGATCCTTTGGTGTTGGATTGCCTGGCGTGTAGGACCAATGGCGATTTTGCAAACCAAGCTGAGCGTCCAATTGCGATACTATGTATGAACAACGCTCTTCAGACATGGCTTGACCTACTGGTACGCTCTTGAGCGCTTGCTGGGTGGTGAGCTTCTGTTTTGGAAAAGCCATGCCACCTCCCACTATCTTGATCCCTTCGAAGGGTCCGAAAGTCATTCCGCTCATGTTAGACCTCTCATCTTCATCCAGAATCGGCGAACCAGACGGCGTTGGCGTTTTCCGCTTGTGGTTTTGGGAATGGTGCGCGGAGGTTGAAGCTCCACGTGTTGCAGTTTGAGTCCCAACTGTGTGTTGATAAGGCTTTTCAGCTGCTGTGCAAGCGCTTGATAAGATGATTCTGGCTCAGTGGTTTCACATACCAGGACAATTTGCTCAGAGGCTTCACCTGGGATGCTGAATGCGACGGTTTGTCCTGGACGGATGCCTTCCACTTGTTCTGCTGTGCGCTCGATGTCTTCTGGGTGGTAGTTTTTACCTCGGATGATCAGGACCTCTTTGAGTCTTCCACAGATGTACAGCGCTTCACCCACGAGATAACCAAGGTCGCCTGTTTTGAGCCAGGTCTGGCCATCTCGTTCAATGAGAACTTCAGCAGTTGCTGCATTGTTTTCCCAATATCCCTTCATGATCGAGGGCCCGCTTAGCCAAATCTCTCCGACTTCTCGATTTTGGAGTGCTTGTCCCTGTGTATTGGCCACCATGATCTGGTGCCCATAAATGACTTTGCCGACACTGGCAATGCTTTTGGTCTCTTTTGAGTTGCTATCTGCAGGTGTGGCTTTCCCTTGGGCGAGTTGTTCTCGGTCCACTGTGTCAAAGTGGAGTCCTTGCATGGGAGCACCACGGGTGGCACCTACTGTGAATTCGGCTAAGCCATAGGCACTCGAAACAGCTTGAGGATCTAAGCCAGCACTTTTAAATCGCTGAATAAATGCTTTGACAATTCGGTGGTCGATAGGCTCTGCACCCAAGAAGAGCCCTCGCAAGCACCGCAAATCAAGTTTGGAGAGTTGTTCGTCTGTTGCGCGTTTGACACAATGCGCCAATGCAAAGTTTGGGACATGGGTCATTGTGCATTGATGGCGAGAGATCACCGATAACCAGGAGAATGGATCCTGTAAGAAGGCCATGGGTTCCATGAGAAAAAAGGGAAGCCCTTGATACACTGTTGTGAGTAATTCAGCGATCAGCCCCATATCATGGTAGAAAGGAAGCCAGCTCGTGAAGCTCTCTCTTGGTCCAAATGTGTGTTCCACAGTGATGTGGTGACAATTTTGCGCCAGGTTGTCATGGGTGAGGACGACACCTCGAGGACGTGATGTGGAACCTGACGTGTATTGTATCAATCCAGGCTCACTGGGAGAACAAGGGAATCGTTCCGAAGAAAACAAGAATGGCTCACAGTCATCTGTGGGTGCAGGGAGAATGAGTTCGACAGCTTCATCGAGAGCTGTAAAATGCTTGAGATCTTCTTCAACGTACAAGATGTGCTTCAATCCTGCATCTTTGATGATATGACGGGTGCGCTCTAAAGTTTGGGGACCAAAGAGCCCCGGACGCGCCAAAGGAACAGGAATCCCTCCTAACATCCAGCAAGCAAACAAGCACTCGATAAAGCTCGTATCATTGGGAAGAGCCAACCCGATGGTTTGGTATGGGTTGATGTTAGCGTTCTCTTGTAACCAGGTAGCCCGTTTTCGAGCACGCTCCACAAGAGAAGACCAGGAGAATGCACTGTCATCGCCTCGAACATTGGTACAAGTCACGCCGATATCACTTGTCCCTTCTAATGCTACAAAAGCGTGCAAAAGAGTCTTGTGCTGGTCAGTGTTTGCAAAGTAATCACGATTGGGTTTCATCAAACTTTCCTGGTTTTATGTATGAATCTGTCTTCCAGAGAAGATAGATGTTTTGTTTGTTGATAACTACCCATGGATGAGGCTTTTTCTCGGTTTGCAAGATGATAGCTTCAATACGACAGCTTGTCAAAGGTGCAGGATACAATACCTGTAAGCTCCCTAAGCATTGCAAGGGAAGCGAGAGGGCACCTTTGGGGGTATGTGTACGTATGCCAATATGTTTTTTCTCTTTGCCTTCCTGTGGGTTTTCGTACATTCAAGCCTTTTGTCGGCTTGGCTTTATCAAAAGATCGAAAGTTCCTCCTAAATTGCACAATAAAATTCATTTTGTGTTTAAAGAGTGCTCTCTCATGGCTGTCGTGCTTTTTAGTGGACTTGCCATTCAATCGAGAACACTTTGCCTCGTGCAGTGTATCTCTTTGAGCAAGTTCTATGCCAAAGAGGATTGGGGGAGGGGATTTGCTTATTGGGTTGCCTTAAGGGTCAGGTAGGTGCTGAGAATTCGAACGAACTTTTTTGAGGGGGTGTATTTTTCGGAATGATGTAGAGGAAAAAAGAGTTGTGTGGATATGTTAGGATTGAGCACTTGTTATCGATCCTATTGTAGGATCGTGCACATTTCCAAAAATCAGGATGGGAAGTCTTTGCAAAATGGAGAGCTAGGTCTTGTTGGAAGGGATTATTTGCTGGCGGGGGCTGCTTTGTGCTCGAAGAGGATTTCTTTTTCGTTGGCAGCGACCAAGTACTTGCGGCTTCCTTCGCTTTTGCGGAGGATCACATTGAACATGGCTGTTGCATAACGATTGATGTATTGATGAGCTGATTTGACCTCGATATTTTCATCTTTTTCACAACCGTCGCTCAAGACACCCACAAAGAAACTTCGAAGTCCCATCTTCTTGGCTGTGCTAGCAAGATCGAAGTCACAGATGTCACTGTAAGTGAAGTGCCCTCCGCGTTTGAAGGATACCAGGTAACGCTCTGCACCGTGATATCCTTTGGTCAGGAGCAAATCATAAAAGGAGCGCTGTTCTGCTTGATAGGGCAAGGTTTTGTCTTTGTGACTGGCCATTACCATGACTGGGATTTTTTCGATTTCACTGGGTTGTACAAAGCCTCGGACCAGCGTGGTGTGTGGAGTTTGTGGGATGATCACTTTGACACCAGGAAGCTTGCTGGCTGCCCAGATGGAAGTCAAGCCACCAAAAGAGTGACCAGTCACACCAAATTCTTCGGGCTTGACGAGTTGGTAAAGCAGGTCTTTTGGATCTTTGTTTCGCTTTTTGACTTCCGCATGCAGGAATTGAAGATCTTCAGGTCTTTTGATGGCGATTTGGGCCAGACGAAGTTGATCCTGGCTATTGGGATCTGTCAAGAGATCATAAAGCGTGTTCCCCTCGTGATCGACTGAGACCACCACATAGCCATGGCTGGCCAGGTGTGGACAGTAAAAGGTGGATTGAAATCGGATACCACCGCTTCCATGAGAAAACAAGATCAAAGGGTAGGGGCCTTCGCTCTTGAGAGGCTTTGCATCGCGGTTGGCCACCTGAGTAAGAGTGGGCAGTGTGGTATTGCTCTCTTTGGCCTTTTTGAGGATCTTTTGGGGTGCTTCTTTGTTGGGATCGTATGTATCTGTGGCTGTTGTCGAGGAGCCATCAACCGCTGGATACCAAATCTCTACAACCATCGGTCGGGCTTTTCCTGTGTCTTTGTCCACACGGCTTTTGTCTTCCAACCGTAAGGTCTTGACGCCTACTGCGTAGGGTCCTCTCACTGCTGGATCAATGACATTGTCAGGCCCTGAAGCACGGATACCTCCACTTGGCCCACAAGCTGTTGGAGCCAGCAGGCAAACCAGGAGAAGCAGTGCTGCACCAAAGCTCTTGTACCAGCTCACTTCTAAAACAAACATTCGCTATTCCTCCAGTCATCGGCAAATATTATCGTTTTGGAGGCCTGCTGAATACTGCAAGTAATTGTCTTATGTCGTTTTTTGTAAAATACTGCTTTCAGAACCAGGGGCTCTGAATGATCTTAGCCATAAAGAAACAAAGTTGCACAACAGACCCCTTCTTCAGATGCTTTGTCAGACGAAAAGAAGCACATGGTGTCTTATACTTTTGGAAGACCCTTAGCTTGTTAGCTTTTTTCGAGTATCCTGCTCTCAGATTTGTTGACCTTCTGTCTTTGGCTGGGTTTTTGTCGTGTGGCATTCTGGGGGGACTTTACGAGTTGATTGGGTGAGCTGCTTTAGGTTCTTGGGATAGTCATTGTGAAACTTGTCCCTTGACCTTGCTGGCTTTGGCATTGGATGTGGCCACCTAAGGATTGGGTGACAAGATTGTAGACCACATGCATTCCCAGCCCTGTGCAACCTTTGCCGCGCTTGGTGGTATAAAATGGTTCAAAGAGGCGTTTGGCCGTTTGAGGATTCATTCCGACCCCATTGTCCATGTAGTTGAGTGTGAAATGTCCTTGTTCTAGCAAGACTTGTAAGGTGATAGTACCTTGAGGGGTGTGCTCGAAGCCGTGTGTCAGTGTATTGGATACCAGGTGTGTGATGATTTGTGAGAAAACCCCTGGATAGCTGTAAAGATCGATATTGTCAGGGCAGGTAATGTGCAAAGTATGTGCGCTTTGCTTAAGTTGGGGGAACAGATTGTTGAAGAGTTCGTACAGGTATTCTTTTAGGTTAAAATGTCTCTTTTTTTCACTGGATTGATCGACTGCGATCTGTTTAAAGCTTTTGATAAGATCAGCGGCTTTCAGTAGGTTTCGCAAGATGCTCTTGGCGGAGTCTTCAGTGGTTTGCAGGAATTGTTGAAGTTGAGAGCGTTTGACTTGTTGGGTGGTATATTTTTCGATGAACCCGCCGGCTTTGTCTTCCAGCAGTGAAGCTGCCGTAATGGCGACACCCAAAGGCGTGTTCATTTCATGAGCGACGCCAGCCACCAACCCACCGAGGGCGGCCATTTTTTCCGATTCCAACAGTTGTTCTGAGGTTCTTTTGAGTTCAAGCATGGAGGCTTGGAGTGCTTTGTTGCTTTCATCCAATTTGGCTGTGCGCTCTCGAACACGACGTTCCAATTCTTCATTCATATCCCGTAATGCCATCTCTGCTACTTTTCGATTGGTGACATCGTGAAAAGCGATGATACGGAGATCTTTTCCGCGGTAGGTGATGGTCTTGCCTCGGAACTCGACAAAAAACCTCGAGCCGTCATCTCGAATCCCCAAGATATCTCGGGGTTCCCCGCCTTGTTGCTGAAGGTAGGTGTACACAGCCTGATGGCATTCTGGAGCTGCGAATTCGATCAAATTTCGGCCAATGAGTTTGGAGCGTTCAGTGTGCAGGATCTCCGCTGCGGCCTGGTTCACTGCGAGAACCTTGCCATTGTCATGGATGTACAACCCTTCAAAAGTCAGAGTTGAAAGCTCTTCAAAGCTTTCCAAAAAGGTGCTTTCATAATGCATGGCGACTGAACCAGATTCCAGAGACAACGAGAGTTCTGGATTGAGCTCAGGAGAAGTGCCTTCAGCATCTGTAGAAGACTCTGATAGGGATTCCTCTTGTTCTTCTTGTTCCATGTTTTCAAAATGATGGAGCAGATCGTTGATGTTGATATTGACTGTGGCATCTTCTGCAGAGTCGTCATCTAAAGAATCTTCCCATCTGGTCATTTCGCTGTACTGAGCTGAAGGAGATGGGATAGGCAGCGGAGGTCTCTTGGTTTCTTGAGTGTCCTGGCTGCTGGGTTTGATACTAAGCAGAGAAGTGCTGGTCTCTTCTGGTGTGTCTTTGGCAGGAGGTGAGTGGACTTTGATCTTCCAAAGTCTGGCACCTGGATTGGTCTCTTCATCGAAACTGGGGAGGATGGGACGCACGCGATCGCTGGTGGGAGTCCGGTGGATCTCGGCGGCTGAGACTTCGATATCTGAGAGCTTTGCAACACCTGTCTTTTTTGGGGGGAAAGAACCGCGGATTTTCCGCATGAAGTCTCCCGAAAAGGGGATGGTATCACCATTGGATTTGTGCAGGTGCTGTACCGTAGAAATGGTTGTGGCCAATTCTTTTTGAGAAATCGCGTGGACAGCTGTGTGATGTAAGATCACCTGGTGTTCTTCCAACTCTTTGAGCCGTGTCTCAACGTATAAAGGCTGCTGACCAAGGTGAAAGCCTACGTCTGTGGAGCGTTTGGTGGTGAGCAAGACGCTACGGTTCTTTTGATGAAGCGCATCTGTATATCCATGGTACAAAAAGAAGAATGAAGATGCTGTATCAAAGATATCTTCGATATCTGCCATCTGTCTGGTTTCTGAGTCATTGCATAATCGACCAATGCCTCTATAGGTCTCGATAGACACAGTTGCCTCCCTCACAAGCACTTTATTGAAGACATAGAATCTCATATCAGAATTCTGTTGTTCTTGGGTGCCATCATAGTAGAAGCGATCCTGGATGTACAGGGGCTTCTAAGAACCTACTTAGAGAATGAATTTGGGCTATTGGATGTAGAGAGCCGATATCCGACCTCATTTTTATTGGATGCACAATAAAGTTTGATGATTATTGGCTTCTTTATAAAGCAGATGGTTTTGTTTCTATTTAGGGAGGCGCAACATGAGAAGTGGGATTTTTATGAAGGGGTCTGTCTTTGCTGGCATTTCCTGAGTCATCCCACCAGATACTCCGCCTGCCTCACTTCGCTACCTCCTCCCATTTTACCACCTTCGTATGAGTGAACTTTGAGGTCGGAACTCTAGGATACTGTATTTGCTGAGATAAAAAAAATGTACTCTTTTGTGTTTTTTTAGGAAATAAATATTGTGGTATCAATGTTTCCATTTTTGTGTTGACTTCCTGATGATGCCATCTTATACATGATGAAATCCTTTCGGAAGCGTAGTACACAAAAGAATATGAGTGGATTTACGAATAATGCATAGACTGCATGACCTCTGGATGTTTGTGAGGCGAAGTCTTTAGGTGATGACTTTGCTTCAGTATTCTTTTGTGTACTGTCCTTTTTTGGGAGTCGATGTTTCCTTTTTGTGCAACTCAGTGGAGAATACAAGAGTAAGTAACAACCAGTAGCGAATGCCAAAGACTTGGTTTCATTGCACGAATAGCCGTGGATTTGAGTTTCTTTGGAATGGAGGAGTGCGTCTGATGTTCAACGAAGGTAAGAAAATGCGATTTTTCAAGATAAAACAATTGGTTTTCCTGATTTTGACTTTGTCAGGTTTGGTTTTTGTTTGGAATTGTGGAGGGGCAGAGTGTGCAAAGAACAGTGAATGCGACAAAGATTTCCGTTGTCTTGAAGGGCTGTGTCATCCCATCCCAAAGCCTGGAAAGGAAGCTGTCCAAAGAGAAATCAATACGGAAAGAACGCTTGAAGAGGCCAGGGGAGAAGCTGTACTTGAAAGACAGGAGCGACCCTCGAAAAAAGAGAAGCCCTTGGAGAAAGAGAAGCCTATAGAAAAAGAAAAGCCTTTGGAGTTTCAATCAGAAGAAAAGAGACTTCCTGAGCCCAGGGCTGAGAAGGCCACGGGTGCGGATGCTTCTGCGCCTGAAATCCAGCCTGTAGAGGAAGTGACTCCGCCTGAACCACAGAAAGAGAGCGAGCCCAAAGACACCAAAAAACCTGAGTGTACGGTGGATGTAGATTGTAAAAAGAGCCATCGTTGTATCCAGAACAAGTGTGTTCTTTCATGCGCTGTTGTCTGCCAGCCTGGTACGCTGCGCTGTGCGAAAGAGCGTGTGGAAAAGTGCGAACGTGTAGGACTTTGTTCGAAATGGAGTTTGCAGAAAAGCTGTTCTTCGAACGAGCTATGTTCCAAAGGAAAGTGCATCAAGCAGGGTGGATGCCAGAAGACTTCAGATTGTCCAAAGGGGCAAAGGTGTCAAAGTGGTTCGTGCCGGCCGTGTCCAAATGTCTGCAAGGTCGGTGAAAAGCGTTGTACCACACAAGGCAAAGTGGAAAGCTGCACCGAACGTGATGGTTGTACAGAGTGGGGAAGCATTGTTTCCTGTTCTTCTGGTAAAGTGTGCAAGAGTGGTGTCTGTACCTCTGGATGTGCACAAGATCGCGATTGTAGCACAGGATTGATATGTACTTCAGGTCGATGTGTTGTGGGATGTCGCGCAGATCTCGATTGCAAAAAAGAAGAAAGCTGTCTCAACAATCTTTGCCTGGCAAAGTGTAAATCGGATTCCGTTTGCAATGGGTATAGATGTTCTTACTACGATAGAACCACCAAAACGACCTATTGTCGGGGGAAATGCACATCAGACACTCATTGTGACATCTACCACAAGTGTTCCGGTGGAAAATGCGTGGTCGGAAAGTCCTGTAAAGAGAGTGCGGTTTGTGGTGGATATAGATGTGCCTCTGGTCGATGTGGACTTCGATGCAAGAACAGCTCTGATTGCTTGACTTTTACACAATGCACCAGTTACAAGTGCGTCGCAAAATCTTGTACCATCCACGCTGAGTGCTGGTCCATGCGTTGTCGAAATGGAAAGTGCTTGACCCAATGCCAAAAGGATGGGGATTGTAACGTTGGACATTACTGCTCTGCTGGGATTTGCAGAAGAGGTTGCAAAAGCGCTGCGAATTGTGGTGGTTATCTGTGTACAAGTGGTCAATGTGGTTACTCTTGTTCTACAAACGCTCAGTGCTCTTCTGGATACGCGTGTCGTGGTCAGCGTTGTGAGAGAGCTTGCAAAAGCAATTTCGACTGTGATTATGGGTTTTTGTGCCTTCAAGGTTTTTGTCCCACTTCATGTCGTCTTCACTCCCAGTGTCGGGCTGGTTATCACTGCTATAGAGGCTACTGCAAAAAAAGAACCTCCCCCCTCTACTGTAGCAATGACGATGGTTGTCCAGGGTTTTATAAATGCTACAACAGAAGGTGCAAGACCTCTTGTCAGGCTGGAAGAGAGAAATACGATTGTAAGTCTGGATACACTTGTATCTCTGGGATCTGCGGAATCCGCTGTGTCGAGAGCAAGTGCAATGGATACAAGTGCGTCTCTTCCATGAGCTGTGGGACCGGTTGTTCTTCGGACGCTTATTGCGCAAGCGGTTACAGATGCGTGTCGAGAAAATGCCTGAAGTCTTGTGTGGAAAGTCAGTGTGGTGGTTACAAATGTGTGAGTTCTACAACGTGCGGTACCACTTGTTCTCGGGATTCTGCTTGTTCTACTGGTTACAGATGTCTCTCTGGCAGATGCCAAAAAGCTTGTGTCGAAAGTCAGTGCAAAGGTTTCAAATGTGCCTCAGCCACCACTTGCCGTACAACTTGTTCAAGTGACGTGGATTGTTCGACTGGATTTGCTTGCTTTAAAAATCAGTGTGTGGACAAGAAGACATCGACAGGTGCCCTTTGTCAGACCGATCGAGATTGCATCAGTTCACAAAAGTGTGTGCAGACCAATTTAAGTCAATATGCAGGTATGATAAAGCGATGTTTGCCGACCTGCCAACGGACAAGTTTATCGGTAGCCACTGGATGCAGTCAGGCCAGTCAATGCCTTGTCGCAGGCCCATATCGGACAAGAACAGGGCAGGGCGGTTGTTTCTCGACTTGTTCATCGCATAAGGACTGTGGTGCTTATGGAAAAGCTGGCTATTGTTATCGGGGTCTGTGTTTTGACTTTGAGATTCCATACCAATATCGGTGCACAAGCAATAACAGTTGCCTCTCTGGATACGTTTGTCTCAATGTCCGCTACAGTATCACAGGCACGATCTCTTCGTGTATGAAAGGATGCAAAAGCGATTCGGATTGCTCGAGTGACGAATCTTGTCGTTTTTCTTCAGGTCAGAAAACCACCACTTCCAGTAACAAGACCAAGGCTTGTTTTCGAAAGTGCACCACTCCAACAGTATGCAAAACAATACATAGCTCTCTGTATTGCAGCCCTTCTCGGAATGTTTGTTTGTATTGAGCGCATTACTAAACAAGACAAGTTAAGAGACAAGAGAACCCACATTTTGACAATGGAGTATTGTGATGACGCGTTATCTCGCGCTTATGGGTTTCTGTGTGAGCCTATTTCTCAGTATGATTCAAGGCTGTGGAAATCACATTGAGACCTCTGAAAAGCCAGATTCTTCGCAGCTTGAGTCTCGTGAAGAACAGAGTCTGGAACCAATGTGGCCTTTAGAAAAAGCCGCTTCCAGGAAAGAAGTACAGCCTTCTTTGGAGTTTGCAAAAGAATTAAGTTCCAGGGATGCCGGTTCAACAAAAGAGGGCGGCTCTGAGCAACGTACGCTCCCCGAAATTCCAGTGGAACAAGCTGGTATCGACAAAGGCGGTGTGACGCCTGAGCGAAGTGGGGCAGTCGAATCGGGAATGCCTGAGCCAGCTCAGCCCGAGAGCCGTCCAGATCAGAAGATGCCGCCAGATAGAAAACCGTTACCAGACAGAACACCACCGCCAGACAGAAAGCCACCTTTGGGCAAAGCTGCAAAATTTGTCCAGACAGCGAGTCGGTGGGGTGTGCCTGCGAGTGGGACAAGAGATGGCTTTCACATCCCATCAAGTGCTTCAAAACTTGCACACTGGTCTGTAGTGGATCTGAATGGGGATAAAAAGCCAGACCTGGTGCAGACAGTGGATCCCAAGACAGGGCGATTGTTTGGTGGTTCAAGAGGTTATTGGAAATTCTTCCTCAACACTGGCAAAGGCTTTTCTCTCACTGGGACACAGTGGCCTGTGCCTTCCAGCGGCACACCCGACGGCTTTTTTACCTTTTCCAGCGCTAAAGATCGTGCTTACTGGTTTCTCATGGATTTGAATGGTGACAAAAAGCCAGATCTGGTGCAGACTGTGGACCCCAAGACAGGTCGTTTGTTTGGCGGTTCAAGAGGCTATTGGAAACTCTTCCTCAACACTGGCAAAGGCTTTGCTGGCAGTGGCATCCGTTGGGATGTGCCTTCCAGTGGGACCTCAGAAGGCTTTTTTACAATAGCACGCTCTCTTCAGAAAGAGCATTGGGCTGTCATGGATCTGAATGGTGATAAAAAGCCAGACCTGGTGCAGACAGTGGATCCCAAGACAGGGCGATTGTTTGGTGGTTCAAGAGGTTATTGGAAACTCTTTATCAACACTGGAAAAGGCTTTTCTCTGACGGGGACACAATGGCCTGTACCTTCGAGTGGTACGCGTGATGGCTTTTTTGCCTTTGCACAGGGAAGCAAGGATGCGTACTGGTCTTTGATGGATTTGAATGGGGATAAAAAGCCAGACCTGGTGCAGACAGTGGATCCCAAGACAGAGCGGTTGTTTGGTGGTTCGAGAGGCTATTGGAAGCTTTTTATCAACACTGGGAAAGGCTTCTCTCTGACTGGGACACAATGGTTTGTTCCTGTGAGCGGGACACGTGACGGCTTTTTTGTCCCTGCCAGCCAATCTGGCTCCAGTGTTTGGTTTGTAACAGATCTGGATGGTGACAAAAAGCTGGATTTGGTGCAGACAGTGGATCCCAAGACAGGGCGGTTGTATGGCGGTTCAAGAGGGTATTGGAAGCTCTTTGCCAATACCGGAAAAGGCTTTTCTTTGACCGGGGTTTCATTCTCTGTGCCATCGAGCCAAACAAGAGATGGTTTTTATGCCCCCTCGCATGCCAAGGACAAAGGCTATTGGACTCTAATGGATCTCACTGGAGATGAACGATTGGAGCTGGTACAAACTGTCGATCCCAAGACAGGGCGTTTATACGGTGGTTCTCGTGGTTTTTGGCAGATTTTCTCTGTGACACCTTGAGACCTGTTAAAAGCCCGGCTGTTTTCTGAGCTGCTGAAGCGGATTTCTCAACTGTCATTTTTAAGCTTTTTCCTCTCCTCTTCGATAGGGCAGGTCTTCTCATCTTCTCCCTTAAAATGCCTTTTACATTCTCTCCGCCAGAACTGGAGTGAGCACTTGTTGTTGTTGGCTTTTGGTTCTCTGGCCTGCATTTTTTACGAATGTTGGTGTCGTTGTGTGGTTTTCATAAAGGCAAAAACGCGAAGAGAGTGGGACGTGCTTGGCGGTAAGTCTTATCTACAAAAAGACAACAGCATAAATGATGGTGACACCCCATTTCTCTGGCATTCAGATGGTTGAAGCTCCCTTTGCAAAGTGGTACATTGTCTTTGCATTTTATGATGTTGGTTGCGCTTTTTGCTATGTGAGCAAGTTTGTGCAGATCTGAAAACAAGCCTGATATCCCTTCGACCACAGCCCCGAAATGGGCGCAGATTACATGACACTACATATTAAAAGAGTCTATTTTTACTTGGGTTTCCTTTATTTGGTATGCTTTGCTTGTGGGCAGGGGGAGGTGTGGGCAAAGGCGCCTCTCAAGCTCACCAAGCAGGCGTTGGAAACAGGTGTGAACTTAAAGACCGCTTGGGGATTTAAAGGTCCTGATGGAAAGGATTACGCCATCCAGGTTCCCGGTTCATGGGAAGGCAAAGTGTACAAGCGCTTTCGAGCCTTTTTTGGGAAGGGGATTTATACACTAGAACTCGACATTCCCAAGAGTATGGTGGGGAAAGACCTACAGCTGCATTCAAGGTTCATGTTGGCCACTTCGTTACGTGTGTACGCCGACGGCAAACTTGTCGGGCACAATGGCTTTTATGAGGGGAGTCCGTCCAAGATCGTTCAATATTATCCCTTTAGAACGACCTCCACTCGTTTGTCTTTGCGCATCGAATTGACCAATAACGTCTTTCATATCAGTGGATTGCTTCATCCTGTTTGGATAGGTACCAAAGAGGTCATTCAGAAAAAGAACTTTCGTGAGCGTTTGGGGTGGCACCTCTTTTTGGGGATCTTTATTTTTCTGTTTATTTTCCACATACTGTTGTACTTGTTTTACCGCAAAGACGAGATGATTTTATTCTTTGCGCTCACCTGTTTGTTCACTACTATCCGCGTGGAGTTTTTTGCGGTTCATGGACTGGAGTACTTTTTTGGAGAAATTCCCGTGTCCACGAATGTCGTATTTGCCAGGATAGGTATCTACGGTGTGGCGCCCACGCTGATGTGGTATATCCGTTCACTGACACATGACTATATCCCGGCCTGGATTCCTCGAACTATGAGCTATCTGGCCGTCGTCTTTTCCTGTTCTGCCTTCTTTTCTGCTCCTATACAAAATCTCTGCTTTAGACTTTGGTTTCTCGTGATCTTCGTGAATGTCCTATACGGAATTTACTTGATGTTTCGCTTATTGAACCGCCCTGAATCCAGATTCTTTGTGGTGAGCAGCTTGCTTTTTTCACTCACTGCAGTCAACGACGTTTTGCACGGGATCAATGTTATCTCTACAGGGTTTTATGCTCGCTTTGGCTTTTTCTTCTTTTGCTTTGGTCAAGCAGGTTACATCGCTTGGCGAAATCAGCAGAATCGCATTGCCTCTGTTCGATTTGCCCAAGAGTTGGAAGAAACCAATCAAAATCTAGAAGTGATTATCGATGAACGCACACAAGAGGTTCGTGAGAAGAACAAGCAGCTCAATGAACTCATGCAATTCAAAGAAGACTCGGTGAAGATGTTGGTGCATGATCTCAAGAGTCCCTTGAGTGCTTTTTTGCAAACACCTGGAGAGCCTTCCGAAAGGAGTGATTCGCTGCAATCTGCCAGTTTGCGCATGAAAACGTTGATAGAGAGCATGTTGCAAGTGAATCAAAGCGAGCAAGTGGCGTTGACCTTGCAAAAGGGAAGCTTCCATCTCAATGCGTTAAGCCAGAAGGTTTTGAGTCTCTTGTCACCTATCGCGACTGCTCGAGCTATCCACATTTCCAATCAAGTTCCCTCAGAGCTGGAATTGGAAGTGGATGGACTCTTGATGGAGCGTGTGCTGCAGAATATCCTCGAAAATGCCCTAAAGTTTGCACCCGAAGGAAGCGAGATTGAACTCCGTTGCTCGATACAACACGGGGACTGTCTTTTGGAAATCCTCGACCAGGGTCCTGGGATGTCACCAGAGATCCAGGCCAAGGCTTTCGAGAAGCAAAGGAGTTTTGGAAAGGGGCGACATGCTTCTACTGGATTGGGATTGTATTTTTGTAGAGAAGTCATTCTGGCACACGGCGGTGACATCCGACTCGTCAATCGCGTGACAGGCGGCACCAATGTCCAGATCAAGTTGCCTCTTGTGGTCAAAGAAGAAAGTGCGCATCCTTTGTTGGCAGAACCGGAAAAAGTACTTTTGACCCCATTTGCAGAGGCCCTGCATCCCATCGAAGTGTACGAGATCTCTAAACTGCAACCCATTCTCAAAAAATTAACTGACCTTTCTGAGCCAAACATTGTACGTTGGACAAAGGCTTTACAGACAGCAATAAAGGAAGTCGATGAAGCAAGCTATCAAGAACTTATTCATCAAGTCCCCGCAAATATTGATCATTGATGACAGTCCTGATGACCTATCGCAGATCGTGGAGTGGTTGAGCCAAAGACCTTGTCATCTGTATCAGGCGCGTACTGGTGAGATGGCCCAAAAGATCCTTGCGAAAAATCCTGTGGACGCGGTGGTCACAGACTGGCACTTGCCTGGCCTTTCAGGACTTGATTTGATCGCAAGGCTCCGAGAAAGCGGTTTTGGTGGACCTCTATTGATGTGTACAGGGGTGATGCTTTCTGCTGCGCATCTCAAACAAGCCTTCGAAGCGGGGGCCGATGATTACCTTCGCAAGCCACTCAATGCCACAGAGTTGTATGCACGTTTGGACAGTGCCTTGCAGTTGTACGCTCAGCATCAAGTCATTACCAACATCAACCAAAGTCAGGCGCGTTTTATCCACTTACTTTCGACACAAGTGGGGCATCACCTCTCTGTCTTGAACCAGCGGGTTTCTCTCCTTGGAACAAAGACACCCGGCGCTTCAGAATTGAGCGCAAAGCAACTTGAATTGACCCAGCAATTCAAAAAGCTCATGGATTGGGGACGTTATCGACAATCTTTGCAGTACATACAACAACAGCAATTTCCTTTGGAACACTTGATCCAAAGCCTTGAGCAGCACTTTGCATCCGCTTCTCACCGACTTTTCTTTCGAGGTGGCCGCAAATTGATGATGTATGCAGAACCCGATATCGTAAAGCGTATTTTGCTACAACTTTTGGACAATGCCCTGGTGTATACCGAAGGACCTGTCCTCTTGAAGATCGTTGCAAAAGAAAGGGGGATACAACTGCGGGTCGAAGACCAGGGGGATACTCTGACTGAGGGAGAATTGGCTCGACTGGCCGAAGGAAAAGGGACAGGTCTTGGTTTGGATATCTGTCACGACTTGTTGGCGCTATTGGGTAGCAAATTGCAAGCCAAGCCTTTAAGAAAGCAAGGCAGCGTCTTTTTCTTCGAATTGGTCCAGACATGAGCTTACCATGTGTCATTTGGGAACGAGATCCGCTGCACAGGATGTACCTGGAGCAGCTTTATCAGGAAGCTGGCTTTTCAGTCACCGTCCAGGGAGGGTATCAAGCATTACGAGATGCGCTTCGCATTCATACGGCTTACCCTGTTCTCGTTCTTATGTGTGTTCACGATCACAAATCCCTAA
>Ga0213833_1001137_pt1 | contig 20082 bp, 28 predicted proteins | sample SWATP21_FD_160575 | JGI IMG/M metagenome (GOLD analysis project Ga0213833, IMG submission 160575) | Coastal seawater microbial communities from Marineland, Florida, United States - SWA TP2 #1 | ecosystem: Environmental > Aquatic > Marine > Coastal | place: USA: Florida | collected 2016-08-14 | reverse complement strand
TCTGACTCGGAGCAGGAGGCAGGCGAGGGTGAGGCCAGCGGTGGAAGTCCAACAGTGGTGGTGATTTCGTCCCCATCCATTCGCACTCCTCCCGTGGTTCCCAACGTGGACATCGCGCAACAAGTCATTGGTGAGTCACCCTCTGCCGGGTGTATCGTGTGTCGTGTTCATGCCTTGCGTGCGTGAAGTGGCACAGTATTTCAAGAAGGTGCGGTCTTGTGTCTCACGCCTGGGTACAAAAACCACAGGTGCTTTGCCCACAGATGACGTGCTACTGTCACCAGCAGCTGATAGCGACAGCGAGGCTGCTCACAATGATATGGGGAGCACCGGCCGCAGTACCCCACAATCCTCACACGAAGCTCTGGCGGCGAGCTTCGAAGTCAGTAGCAGCGACAGCGACTTTGGCGGGCTGGGAAAGCCTGGAGCACGCGCGGGTGCTGGCGTTGGTGCCACGGCCGTTGTTACCATGGCTGATAGACGCGCCACCACATCTCCGGACAACAGCGATGTGGACCAAGCTCAGGTAGGGGCAGACGCGCGGACGGGAACGGTTTCCCCCGCTTCACAAGCCAGTGGAGCCGCCAGTGCTGCTGTGGTAGCACCGAACGCGGTGGAAGCTGTACGGCCACAAGTCCAACGACCGCAGCAACAAACGCCCACACAGGCGCAGGGCGAACCAAGCCTGTTGTCCCCACACGGCAGCAGCATGCACATTCTCACGTCTCCACTGTTGCAAGGCGGTGATGTGTCCGACGAAAGCGATGTGGAGCCCTCGAGCTCCGATAGCGAGGTTGATGGCAACGACAGCGATCATGGCCGTGACGGTGACAGAGCGGTGGTAGGCGTGGAGGAGAGTGCTGGCAGCGGCGGGCGTCTGAGTGGCGTTCATAGCGTTGGAGCAAGCATCAGTCCTGTCGAACCTGGCCTTGCTGCCAGCGCCAACGCTAGGCCCCGATCTGTGTCAGGCTCCTCCGCGTCGTCTGTGCCGGCAAACGCAACCCCACCAACGACAGGTGACTTCGCCAGTGCGCCTGCGGAAACCTGCTTGTGGTGACACGTTGGTTTTGGCGTGTGTCTGTGTGTGTGCGTGTATGGCTGTTTGTGGACGTACCCTCCCTTCGCAGGGGACCCTCGGCCCAAGTGTGCTCATTGCAGCGTCCGATTCGCCGCATCAGTGCTGCAACAGCATCAAGACAATTGTGACGCAACTCGTCAGTGCCGGGACTGTCTCAAGTACGGTGCTAGGCGCGTGTGGTTGGCTGCTTTGTGCGCAATCGTGCTCCATCCATGCGTACTCAATGGCTTGATGACACAACACAGACGTATCCCGAGTCGCTTGCTTGAAGATCACAAGACCAAGTGCGCTCTCCGCAAGGTGGAGTGTCCAAAGTGCGGAACCAGAGGGTTTGCACTGCAAATGACAAAGCACATCAGCACCTGCACCAAGGTAGGTCCACGCCTGGCGCACACCCAACTCACGCAAGCCCCGTGTCCGCGCTTTCTTATCTTTACCATGTGACTGGTTACATTCTCGCCGTTGCCTACTCAGACCCGAGCTGACGTTGCTAAGTCAAGCAACAAGGCGCCCATGCACTCACGAACGGCTTCAGGGTCTCGACTGATGACACGTCCCCCACCAAGCCATCCTCCCAAGAGCGGAGTCGGTGGATTGTTGGCGCGCAGTGCCTCAGTTACCCTTCCTGGAAGTCGCCAGGCGCCATGGGGTACGTTGTAACGTGTTATGGCTCATTGGCAGTGTTGTGGGAGCAGGCATCTCGCTTCCAGTATGTGGTGTTGTGGATGGTGGTTCCCGTACCGTACCCCCAACGTCGTTGGTGACATCATACTGCGGTGGTTCTGTTCTTTGTGGTTGTGGTGGGGGGTGCTACTCACAGCATCACTTCCTCCCAAGCCCCAGCCTTCTCCGGGGACACGGTCGCAAGCTGCTCCGCCATGGTTTGGCTCTCGAAGCAGTGCGTCCAAAGGCGCAGGTGGGCCACCTGCAGGCGCTTCTTCGACGGGTGTTCGCAAGTGCAAGCACTGTGCCGAGCCCGTGAAAGAGAATGACCTTGCAACCCACCAACAAGAGTACGTTGCATGCGTTGCAACCCACCCCACTTCCTTCCTCCTGTCGTCTCTCCACATGGTATTTGGTGACATGGTGACCGCTGGTGTGTTGTCCATTGCATTGCAGATGTGATTGGCGCCAGGTGCGTTGCAAACACTGCAACATGGCCATCATTCGCAGGGATATTGGCCGGCATGAAACCAAGTGTGCTGAGCGACAAGCCGCGAAAAAAGCAAACGGGGCCAATGCACGCCAGTCCAAAAAGGTGGTGTCACGTCTTGGGTTCAATTTGGCTGGACCTCCTCCTTCTCGTGTGGGTGCTGCAACGAGCAAAGCCCGCATGGAAACGACACGGAAAGATGAAGCGGTGGACCACAGTTCTGGCGGCGTGTCACAAGCCGACCCTGGCACCAGCGCTGATGTGAGGGTTGCCTCGTCTTCATCTGCTGGTGCCGGTGCCGGTGCCGGCGCTGGTGCTGGTGCTGGTGCTGGTGCTGGTGCTGGTGCTGGTGCTGGTGCTGGTGCTGGTGCTGGTGCTGGTCCGGCTGGTGGTGCCACAGCAGCAGCAGGCAAGAAGAAGCCGCGCCCGTCCGACACCGCCCCAGCTCGCGTTCTGGGTGGCGGCCTGGCGGACTTGACCTTCAACTCTTCGTCGTCGTGGGAGGGCATCGACTCGGCCCCTTCCCCGAGCCACGGGCAATCCGAGGTGGACACAGGGCGGCTGGCGCCGGTGCCTCATCTGTCTGCCACACAGTCCATCTCCCCTGCTCCTCAGTCGACGGGCAGCGATGACAGAGCGGCTGGTGACGCTGGTGAGCACAGTGGCAGTGAAGATGATGGGTTGGGGAGTGCGGGCAGTGCGGCGTCGTTTGAGGAAGGTGTCCACTTCACGACGCCCACAACAGAGGACACAGAAGCGATGCTTCGACAGGTTATGGGGGCGGCATTGGCCGAGGCTGGCGTGGGCAACAGCGGCTCTGATGGGAGCGGTGACGTGGAGGATGCTGAGCAGGGGTTTGGCGGTGAGGACGACAACGGGCAACCCAACTCCGACGAAAGCATTGATTGGAACTTCTCGGTCGAAGACGGTACGTAGGGACTGTATGACATGCGGTCGCAGCGTGTGTGGAGTTTCATGTGCATGTGATTGTGTATGTGCAACATCATATGAACCACCGTGATGACAGTGCTCGAGTGGGAAGTGGAGGATGTGTGCCTGTGGCTCGGCGAAGATATCGAGCTTCCGCACTTGCTGGTGCGTTGTTTCATGATGCAATCCTTTGCCGCGTCCTGCTCACCTGCCTTACATGTGTTCGCTGCCAGGCTGCTTTCCATGCCGCTCAAGTGGACGGCAGAGCGCTTCTCGGCTTGACAGAAAAAGATCTGGAAGAGCAACTTTGCGTGGTGCGCAAGGTGGACCGCGACATGATACTGCGCGAGTTGGAGGGCATCAAGCGTCGTGGATGAGGTGCTCAGTACTTTTGTTGCATTCATTTCGTGCAAAACGCCACCATAAAAACTCAGACGTGAATGGACACCATCCATACAACAGAAACACACCCTCATGAGAACGCATCAGCACCATCGTGGGGGGGAAACAGAATATGAAAATCAGCAACGGCAGTCCTACGAGGCAGAACCCGGATCGCCGCTGTCAGCTGCAGTGCCGGTACACTGTACGCAGTACCACGGGGTCCCCGACTTTGGGATTGTCTTGACGCCGAAGCACTCCTGCAAGATGGAACCGTCAGGCTCATGCGTGGCAAAAAGCAACAAAGCAACAAACAAGCGTGGTCAACAGGAAACTCACCGCGTGCACTCGCATGGAGCAGTTGCTGCAAACAATGATGTGCTTCTCGCTGTTTCGGGAACGGCAAACCGCGCAAGTCGTCTGGGGCCACACGATACAACCCGCTGTCATGACACGGAACAGTGACGTGTGGGGTTCAACGAACTGGCTACAAACCATGGATGCAGATCGGGGTTTGCGTTGCTTCTTTTTCGCCTGGCGCTCTGAAATGGAAGCCGCTCGCCTCTTCACACCACCTGTGCGTCCAGCTATGTCCACTCCGTCCCCGCCCGTTGTTCCTGTGTGCTGCATGGTCTCCATGAGTTGAGAGTGAACTCGCCAAGCCACCTCTTCTACCCCGGCTGCCATTTCGCCGCGCCCAAGCACTAGTTGGGTGCCCATGTCCCCATCAGCGCTCTGCACTTTGCCACGCCCCTGAGCTTTGACGGTCCACAGGAGACCTGTGGGCGTGCTGCTCTCAACCTGATGCGCTTCACACCTCATCCACGTTGCACATGGGGGCCATCCTGCTAACACACTCGCCTTTGTCAACCTTGCCTGGCGCTTAACCCACTCCACATCCTGAGTCAACCGCTGCCGCTCCGCATCGGTCAGGCGCTGGCCGTCGTTGCCCTCGTTGTCGCCCCCAACACGAGACTTCAGACGGGCACACTGTCTCCGAAGCACATCGAGCTCCAGCCTCTGCAACGTCTCTTCTGACATACTCGGCTGTGTCCCATCGGCTCCGTTTCCGTCCACGTTGTCGGGCGCACACTCGCTCTCTAGCTGCTGCAGCAAACCGATGCGCACTGTGTCTGCAGCCTTCAGCAGGCGCACCAAGCCTATTTTCCCGCGCCGCGCTTCCAAATAACGCTGCAGACACAACACTCCACGTGAGGTTGGCGCTGACACACAGGGTGATGCTTGATAAGGCACGAGGCAGGCAGCAGCACCTGGTAGGATGGGAGAGAGGTGGCCGGCACGGTCATGGATGCAGGTGCGGCGCTCGGTTCGACTGTTGATGTGGCCACGGCTTTGAAAGTGGCCATGGCTGTGAACGGTGCTTTGTTACTCCCAAAAAGACGGATGTCGGGGCCGTATGTCTTTGCGGCGCACACCGTCTGCAACACGAACGATTGACACCGCACAGCGGTTCCGTGTGTGGAAGTGAAAGACACGACACGGAGGAGCTGGGCAATCCAATCCAATGCAATCCAATCAATCAAATTCCACAATGGGTCCAAAATGTTGATGTGCAGGGTCCAGCCAAATCACGCAGAGTGCAACGCACAATCCTGCACCGGCGCTGCCGGTGTGTCGATCCGTCATGGATTCCACACCAACGCTGCAGCACGAACGGCGAGTGTTAAATCAACACCACAGCTCCGGCTCTCGGTCTCGCAAAGACTTGCCAAGCTCGCCTTCACGGCTTCGTGTGAAAGCCCCGTCACAGGCACACCAACGCCAGCAGTCACTTGTCAACGGAGGTTCGCTGCAGCGCACAGGCAGCGCGGAGGGAAGGAAGAAGAAAATGCAACCATCACGGTCTCTGATGCGCATGTCACGCCTCATGGATGCACTGGGTTCTCGAGGTGTGGTCGGCAACAGCCGTGCTCCCCGAGCAAGCACACCAATCGATGCTCCGCGACCACGGACCGCAGAGGCGACGACTAGACAGTCGTCAAGTGGTAGGGGCCACTCTCCTCCAACAAGACGGCCACGAACAAGTTCTGGTCTGCGTCGTGATGTCTCGTTCAACAAGGACTCGTTCCGTCACGGTTTGGCGCGGCAGAACAGGGTTTCATCACCAGGTATGTGTGTGTGCCACCGCCACTCGCACTGAGAAGGACAAGCCAAGCCACGTCACTGTTGCTGTTGCTGTTACTGTTGCTGTGCGTTGGATGTGTGTGCTCCGTTGTGTGACAGTGGAGAAACGACGGGCGCGCATTGCCTTTAATCGAACCCTTCCGCGGTCAGAAATTCCCGAGGATGAACACGTGGTGGAAGTGTAAGTGGGCTGGCATCAGTCTTGGCGACAGAAGATATGTAACAGCGGGCATGCGTTGTTCTATCAGCTCCACGTTAACACCCTTTGCTGATGAAGCGCACAAGTATGCCTACGACCCTTCATCGCGCCGCTGGATGCGGCAGGTGTTTCCATCCTTGACACCAGCTGGTACGTGAAACCGGGACACGTGAGCAGATGCACGTGTTTGGACTTGCTCGCAAACGTGATTGAACCTCAATGTGACGTGACAGGTCGAAACGACGTGCTCATGCTCGGCGAGTGGATTCGCTCGAAAGAGGCCACACGCGCGGCACCGAACCGAAAACAGAGCACCCATGCCGCGAGCTCGGCCGTCTACCACTTTGGCAAGAAGTCTCCATTTGACCCGTTGGCATCCACCACTGCTGCCGCTTCCACACGAACACCCACCCTTCGGCGCAAGCACAGCGCTCCCGCACTGGGCACGCGCAAGTCGCGCGTGCAGTCTGCTCCGGCACATCGCCGCCGGGGCGCCGGGCACAAACACACACGGTCCACAAGCGTGGGCGCGGGAGCCGTACCCGTTGCCAGGTCAAGGCGTGGTCGGGGTCAAGGCGGAGTGGACACGCAGGCGTCCATCGAGTTTGGGTGGGCATCCTCCTCATTTTTGTCGGACCCGTCGCGGGCATCTCCGCCGACCGCCCCGCCTCCGTCATGCCAACCCACGCCTCGTCCAAGAGCTCCACCTGACGCGGCGCGTGTCTCGTCAGATGGCGATCGTGGCCGCGACGAGCGCAATGTCGAGCGTCGTGCACAGAAGGAACTTGCGCCGGAGGAACTTCGCTTGCGCCGTGCTTCCCTCGATCTGGTGCCATCCACGCAGATCTCTTGTCAGGATGCGGCGCGCCGCCGTGATGCACTGCTGCTTGAGTTCGCAGCATCAGCGCCCCAGCCAGGCCAAGAACAGGAACAGGAACAAGAACAGGCTGCATGCACCACGATGACGACACCGGCGCAACAGGACACAGCCGACGGTGTACCAGGCCCACACACAACGTCTGTGACTTCTGTCAAGCCCACGAGCGACCCGCGGCCGACGGGTGGAGTCGACCCCACTGACTTGATGGAGGCACTCACCGTTGAGGTGCAGCGACAGAACGATGGCTTCGAACCAACCGCCAGTGATATCGTATCGGCGCGCTCGGACGGCATGGACAGCACCACGCAGGAGCATCTGGCTCGAATCCAGGAAGAACAGGCTGCGTGTGCGTTCGAGGCGCGTGGCTCATCAAGGGTTGTGGAAAGAGCTAACGTGGGGTCCTGTGTCCATCCATACCACAGATGCTGTTGCCTTCAACGAGATTGTGCGCCAAGTGTCCATCGGCTGTGTTGAACGCGGACAGCTCTTGACACATGTGTGGCAAAAGTACATGGGCCTTTGTGAATCTTTGATCCGGGTACAGGAAGCATGGCCTGTTGTTGTGGCGGTGACTTTTGTGGTCTGACCAACACCTGCCCACTCGCACAGGTCATGAAACCTCTCCGCCAACGTGTTGATGAACTTGAAAGCAAACTCGCAGCGCAAAGTGGCGAGGTGGAAAAACTGACACATGAAGGAACAGCTCGCAAGGAGGTCATGCGACGCTTGGAAAAGCAACTGATCGTGAGTTTGGATGCGGTGCCAGCATTATATGGCATTGCCTGGTCTCACGGGTTGAGCTTTTGTTGCCGTGATAACCAACAACATCAGCAAGCCGAGGTGCGCTCGGAACAGTTGTGTGAGAATCTTTCACGCCGGCGACAGTCCAATGCTCGCCTTCAAAGTGACTTGTCCTACGTGAAAGAAGAGCTGTCGGTGGCGAGCCTGGGTCAAAGCGGTACCGCGAAGCTGCGAATGGAACTCGATGCAGCAAACGTCAAGCTCCAGCAAGCAAACGATGACCTGTACAACAGCCGCATGGCGGTACGAACAGGAGAGGTTGCAGCGTTGCCCGCGTCTGGCAATCGACACACACTCAGCAGTTGCTTCCTGCCGTGTACACTGGTTGGCCCCAGGTGAGCACGATGGAGAAACGCTTCAAGAAGTTGGAAGCGGAGCTAGCAGAGGCAACGCTTGCGGCAGCGGTGGAGGAGTCCAAACAAGCGGAGAGCCCCAAGAAAGTCCAGCTTCAAGTTGACGGGGAGCAACAGGTGCGTTGAGGTTTGTGCAGGCGCAGCGGGTGGATGCCTGTGGCAGTTTACATGGGATTCCGGCTTCCGTGGGGCTTCCGTGGGGCTCCGGTCGCAGAAGAAGGGCGAGACAATCTGGAAGCAGCGCGGTCAAATCGACGAGCTCACAGCAGAGGTCACCCGTCTGCGCGACCTGTTGGTTGCTTCAGGGATCGAGCCAGGTGCCCCCGCTCGTGTACGTACTGCGTTCACAACTGAGCCTGCTGAACCCCCGCCCCACAGTGTGACCCTCACGAATGTGGGAATGCATCAGAGAAAACTCCGGCGTGGGTACACCGACAGCATGCTGCTGGGTCGTGTGAAAAACAAAAGGCCCCGCGCCAGCTCTGATGGTCATGTTGATGACGCTCCCGCTGCGCTGTTGCGTCCATCTTCAGCACGCTCAGACATCGGCGAGTCACAGTCTGCTGCGGAAGCTGCGCGCAAGGAGATCATGATTCGGTCCATGCAGCAACAACTGGTCCACCTCCGCGGGATTTCTGCTGGTTTGCAAGGGGAGCTTCAGGTTTGATTCTGATTCAAGGCTGTGTTGTACGTGTTGTGCCCCATCATCACACTGACGTTTGGTATGTGGGCATGTGTGTCCGGTTCCGTACCAGACACGGATGCAACAAGTGCGGGCCATGAAGGATCAACTGGATCGCATCGACCCATCGTTGTGTCAACGACTTGGTGTGGTCGACACAGAGCGCGACCCAAGTGTGACTGCCAGCATTAAGGTACACACTTGTGGCGCGACATCATAGTTTGCATCTCCACTCCTTTGATGGGATGGGATTGGTGGGTTGACTTTCGCTTTCTTTTTCTTCTTCTTCTTCTTCTTCTTCCACAGGCGGCTGCGGACGCACTAGCTATGGATGGCGCAACCCGCAGCAAGCATACCCAGACCGACGCCGTCACAATATCCACGCAGGGCTCGAAGCGAAGCAAGAGGCGTAGCGATGCAGCCACAGCTGGAGAAAGCTTCCGTTCCTCCACTCGCCGTGGTGGCGGTAGAGGCAGGTCGCGAGGAAAGAGCAAGGCCACTTCAGCCAAAGCAGCCGCCATGACTGAGCAACTGCTTGCAGACTGGACAGACGACGAGGATGGTGGGGATTCCACTAGCCGAAGCGGGGCCACCGACTCACGATCCAACGCCGGTTCGCTCGAGGAAGCTGACCCAAGTGGCCTTGCCACTCGCAAGCGCGCACGACGCACCAAACCTGAAATTCCACAGTTTTGGCAGTCTCTGCTTGCGTCCATGCCCTCCAACTCCGCGAAGGCTCGTCCATGGGCGTTGCCTCGGTTCCGCCAAATGATCCTGGACTGCTACATCGAGAAGGTGCGTCGTGGGTTTGTTGTGTGCTTTGTTCTGCTGTCGCGGATGGACGGTCCACAAGTGGTTAACCCCAGACGACTGGCCACGTGATGTGGTGTGTCACGATGAACAACATAGATCAAGTTTGACGGCGCCGTTGAGCAAGATGGAGTCACCGGCAAGCCCAACCGCATCTCGACGTTTGTGTGCGAGTACTTTTTCCAGAAGTATGGAGTGAAAAGGCTCGTGCAGAAGCGGCTCCGAGAGTTGTTGGCCAGTATTCGGCGCCACAGAGACGATGACCGCGTTGCGTTCTTTGCATCGGCCTGTGGTTTGTGGGACCCACTTCCTCAAGAAACCCTCGACTATTTCATGGCCGTACGTTGTGCAGCGTGGAAAGCTATGGGGCCGTGAGACACTGACAATGTTGGCCTGTCACATGTGTTGCGTGCGACTTTCCTCGCATCAGACTCTGTCCACCGTGTTGGTGGATGAGCTGAGCGCAGGACGCGAAGGAAAGCGCGCGGGTTGGTTGGGCACCTCAGACGGCCACACTTGGGTTCCCCGACGCGTGTGTCGTGTCCTTGCCAACCGTCAGTTCCACAACAGTCCGACACAGCAGCGTGCAACCACCGCTGCCGTGGATGCTTTGCCCAAGCTGACAGCGGCGGCGGTGGCAAAGAGCAAGATGAAGACCCAACAACTGAGACGAGGCGGGGAAAAGGTGGACTTGGACTGCTTCCTGCGGATCATGCTGGCGGCATGGGAGGAGCAGGCTAATCTGCTTCGCGAACAGTGGGCGCAGGTGTTCTTTTTCGTCGACGTGGATGGCAACCAGCAGTTGGACTTTGATGAGTTCAAGCAGGTGCGCAATGCCATTGTTGGAGGCTTGCCGTGGCTAGCTTGTTTGGTTCTTCGCGTTTTTCGGCTTAACACCGTGTTGTTTGTCTTCTGGAAAGGCTATGGGCATGATTCAAGGTGTCCATCTGTCAGACAGTCGCATGCGGTCCATCTTTGTGGAAAATATGAATGAGGGTGGTGATGACTTCATCACTCTGGAAGAATTCATTGCCGTTGTGCAACGCCACAACTTCAAATTTGCGGAGCTTGTGGATGCTCCCGGACAAACAGACACAGAGAGTGATGAAGACGACATGGGCATTCCTGAGCAAGGATTCCTGGAATCACCAACAGCACGGCTCCAAGCCGGTGCTGGTGCTGGTGCTGGTGCTGGTGCTGGTGCTGGTGCCGGCTCCGATGCCCCTGTCCCAAACATCGCTCTTCCGGCGGGCAGCGCAGACAGCAGCTTGCAAACGTACGTTGGAGTGGGGTTCCGATGCCGCGGGAAGGGGGTGGGGTAGTGGACCTCACGTTGCGTGTTGCTGGATCTGGGTCAGGTACCGTCGCCGCTCGAGTGCTGGTCGTCGACGACCATCACGGATGAGCAGGCCATTCAGTGCGCTGAGCCGCAGCAGCAGCTTCCGCAGCGTCGCGGGGCGTAGTCGACACATGAGTCGGTCCGCCCAACTTGCCCAGTCAGATGCCCTGGCAAGTTTGCAATCTTCTTTGGCCAACACTAACGAGGTCAGTGCTGGGACCACACTGGGGGGTGTGCTGGCCCTGGCTCAAATCGACTTGTGCTTACTGCCGTGCAGGAGTTCTACGAGCTTCTTGAAACTTGGCAAGAGTTGGAACCCACAGTGCAGGAGCAAATCGACACTCCGTTCCAGTCTCCGGTGCGTGTGTACCAAGTGTGCAGGGACATCGTATCACTGTGTCTCACGAACTGCCACACCTTTCCCTTCCTTTTAACATTGCAGGCTTCTCGTTACCTCCTACTACACAAACGGGATTTGATCAGGTCCCAGCTTGAGATCATGCGAGCGGCGGTGACAGGGTCGGACAGTGATCTGGAGGCTACAGTACGTAACGAAACCCGCGTCACCATGGCAGCGAGTAGCCGGAGCGCAGGCTCATCACACGTGTACATCTGGTGTTGGGGTGTGCCCCTGCGTTTTGGTGTTGTGCAGCAACGCGTCACCAACGAAGCCTGGACCATCTTCCGAGACGTGGTGAGAGCTGTGCAGAACGCTGTGAGACGGCACCGACAACGCGCTGCCACGCGCATGAAGCAGCTGTTGCGGAAACAGATTCAGCGACGCCGAGAAGCTAGGGCACAGGCAGCAGCAAGCACACCTCCCATTTCTGGCCAGGTGCCACCGCCCTCGGGTCTCCCTCATCAAGGCACCGAGCCACAGCCACGCCAGCGACGCCGTCGACGGTCGTCCGTGGCCGAGATTAAAGAGGACCTATCACGTTTGGCGAAGACGCGAGGCGCGGCAGACTTGCCGAGCGCGGCTGACAGTGAGAACCAAGACCGTGTGGCGCAACGACGTGTACGGCGTGCGTCATTCGTCGTGGAGACGGTTGTGGGGAGTGCCAACGCCAAGGATGCGCAGGAGCGCATTCAGTCGGCGGTGAAGCGGCGACGGTCACTGATGTCAGGGGACGAAGACAACATGAAAGCCGCCGCCGCTGCTGTTGCTGCTGCTGCGGCTGCCTCTGCCGCGGTCGCTGCCACTGCTGCGGACGTGCCGCATGGAACCTCTGCGGCACCATCCCAAAAGTCTGGCCAAGATCCGAGGGGTGCTGCACAACAAAAGTCGCACAGGAGCGAGACTGAGGGAGAGAATGGGTCAGCGCCGGCGAGAACACTGGGCCCGAAGCGTGTGAGTCGATACGAGGCCAAGCGCAAAGCGGCTGCCGCGTTGAGGGAGCTGAAACAAGCCCGGAGAACCTCGGTCGCCATGGATGCTGGCGCGTTTGCCGCGATGCTCGGAGTCAAAGCAACCTCGCGACATGAGCCAAGTTTGGAGCGTGTGGATGATGAGTAGACGACTGAGCCTTGTGAGCACAACAAGCTACATGAAGTGATGCAATCCCAGGCTTTGAAATCGCGTTGTTGTTGCATTTTCTTTTCGTGGCTTCAAAGAAAGATGCCATTGTTCGCAACAAAGACAAACAACCGATCCACCTCCTTCCACGCGTCGTGCAACAACCAACGCATCGCGCACACTACACGTGCGCCTTCAGAATCGATCACGACCAGAGCATGATGTCAAGCACGGGACGCAGTTGCGGGAAGCAGTGCGGCAGGTAACCACACCGCTACTCCTGCTTGACACAGCCCACGTCGCTGGGCCCAGCCCAACAGTGCAAGGTGAATCGACTCTGCAGCAAGCCACACCAGCCCAGGAAGCGCCAAAACCAGACTGGCAATGATTGCAACCACATCAAGGACAGAAACAAGGTTGCCACCTCCCTGTGAAGTATCTGGCAGCGGTACCTGTGTCGACAACAGGGGCATGTGAGTATGTGCAGGATTTGCCCACACCGTGATACTCGAGCAAGCACCTACAAACGTACTGACGCGGTGCTGAACGCGGCCACAGGGAGTTGCGAAATCGGGAGCATCGTCACAAACGCCATGAGAATCGTCTGGGCCACATTGAGCTCGGTCCGACGGAAAGGCTGAACGCGCACGTGAAGCAACAGGAACGTGATGTGCAACAAAACCAAAACCAGCAGCCGCGCCAAGGGTTGTTGGATCAAAAAGTTGCCCACAAGCACAGCGGCAAGTCGGTGTGCCATCAAGACCGCTGCCCAGTAGCAAAACTTGGGACGATACGGCTTGGTAATGACAGACAGCGCGGGCGGCGGCGCTGTGTTTACGTCACTGCTTCCACGAGGAAACAGCGCGATGAACAGCACCACTGGCAGAGCGCACATGCCAGCGAATCCAATCGCCACAGCATACTGCCAGCCCGTCCCGCCACTAAAGCACTCCTTGGTGGCGTCGTAGTACATGACACTCGTAGTGGAGCCAGGAAGTTGCACACAAAGAAGCAATCGAACCATTGTGGAAGCCACGGGAAAGAACGCAAGAATCCCTGGAAACCAGCAGCATCGCGTGAGATGTGCAGCACGTGTGCCGACTTGCTGGCGAGACCGTACCAAGTTGGACCAAGGCATTGACGAAGTGGAGCCGATCCATGCAGTGCCGGTGGCGACGTTGGGGTCGAGTTCCACTTGACGCGATGTTGATAGCCTGCGAGTCTTTCTTCGTGGCCGCTGTGAGTTGATGGGCTGTGCTGCCATGCGCAGTTGCTGCCACCGCCTCTCTTGCTACCACCGCCTCTCTCGCAACTTTTCGACCACCCTTGCCTGGAGCGTCGCGTGACGGTGGCACCAACTCCAGCGCAGCCAACGGGTTCTTCACATCCACCCCCCTCGAAGAAGGCTTTGCTGCACGTTTGGCGCGGAGACAGCGAAGGCACAGAGCAAACACGATTGCGAAACACGCAGCGACAACGGGGGGCACAAATCCCAAAGCGACGATCCCGGTGGGTGCCATAGAAGCGGAAGGACATACCGCAGGCACCCCGGCAAGGGTGCTGTCGGCTTCTGGGGACGCAAGAGCATTGAGCACATCCCCCATTCCACGTGAAAGGGAACGCAGCACCATCACGTGGGCGACATCAGCAGGCATCGTGAGTGAAGCCAGCTGGTAGAAGAATGAAGTGATGGGCAGTCCACCGGCAGTGGCTTTCATGATGGTCACAGCCACCGGATGGAGCATTGGTGTTTTGTCGGATGGTGGCTTGGTCGGTCGGGATTTGAAGCAAGCGAAGGTTGCCAACGCAATCGCCCAAGGAACAATCACGAGGACCAGGGGCCAAAGTCGTCCACAGTTGTCAGATGAGACACAATTCATGGAGGTGAGACCACTCATGGTGTAACCTGCCTCACACTGAGAGCACAGAGGGCCTGTGCGGTGGTTGGAGCACGTGGCGTGCAATTCACAAGTTGAAGAATTCGCACAACACGTGCTGCAAAGAGAGAGCATTTGGTATCAGTTCCTCGTAGCTCACACTGTGCCTGCGCTGCCGGCACATCCACATGTACGAACCCTTGAGCACAATTGATGCACGCCAATCCAAGTGATGGACCCAAACTGTCAGCGGGCGTCACTTCCGTGCGATTGAATGGACGTCCCCAGAATCCCTGGAGAACCAACGGCATTGAACCCCCACGAGTACAGTCGGCCCCGAAAGGGCACGGCAGGCAATCAATGTCATGTCTGTGGGATCATATCACACAGAACGCGATAGGTCACCACGAACAGGTGGAAGAAGCGCCCACATCGGCACGCAACAGCACCACACCACAATGAACACACCGCAGGTGGTCCGTGGCGAGTGCCGTGTCAAGGGAGAACGTCCCAGCTGGACATGGAGCACATGAAAGAGACCAGTGGGAAGCGAGGACTGGGCAGTGCACGTTCCAATCCGGGATGAAAGTCGGGACCTGCGTGGTCCAAGCAAACTCAGCGCTCAGTACCCAGCACCCACGTGTTGTGGTGAAGCTACGCAAAACCAGCACAACTCACAGACGCCAAAGCCTCTTCACCCAGGGTACTGCCCCGAGGGCACTGCAGCGAAGAATTGAAGAACTGAACCAAACCAGAACCCTGGACAAGACTGTTTCGCACGTGGCACATGTCGGATGCGCAACGCGTCACACATAGGCACGCACCCACAACCTACATGTGTGTGTGTGCACCAGCATCTGCAACACTGCCTTGTGTCCAGGTCATGGTGGAGTCCAAGACCGTTACGTTGCCAGTACTTGCTGCAAATAGCTGCGCTGCAGTCGTGGCATCGTTGTCCAGAAGCTGAGACCTCGACATGAGCAGCTTGGTCGACCCTGACCCAACAAACACACCCCCGCCGTTCAGTCCCGCATGGTTGGAGGCTACGATAGAATTGTGGAGTCGCGTGTCGCCGTTGAGGAGCGACAAAGCACCCCCCGAACATGTGCTGCACGTGGCTGCGTTCCCGGTGAGGACGCAGTCGTTCACCTCAAGGCGGCTGGCCGCAAACCATGACCTGTACATGGGAGGGAGGGTGTCGTTTCCGACCAGCGAGTCGCACCACATGTCACATCGTTGTCGGTCTTCCAAGTCCAGTGCGGCACGCCACACAACTCCTCCGCCAGCGCCGATTGTGGCAAGGTTGTTGTCGATGATCGTTCCTTCCAGAATCACAAGTGCGTGCGTTTGGTTGTCTTTGGTGACTTCCGCGCGCGTACAAGTGTCTACCTCGCGGCCGAACCACTGTGTGTGCCTGGAAACCAAGAGCAAACAGTCTTCAGCAGCAGGCACAAGGTAGCGCAAAGCTGTCACATACACAACAACACCTACATGTGCAATGCCCCACCACCTTGCATTCCTGAAGCCGTGTCACCCAGTCAAAGTCAAACATCACACTGCAACTCAACACCGCGTGCGCTCCCTCACCGTTGGCAGTGTTGGACACCAGTGAGCAGTTGCGTAGAGTCCACGTTTGCAACTCAGTCGACTTGATTACCCCCGCAATTGCGCCCCCAGCTGCAACACAAAGAATGCACAACACGCATGAAGGCGCACAACAAAATCGTAGTGGCGGTTCACCGAGGTGGGGACGTACCGTTCACCGCTGTGTTTCCCCTCAAACTAACGTCTTCAACCTCCAAGTCGAACGCGCGCAGGTATGATTGGAAAAAAATACCACCACCAGCTGCACGAGAAGAAAGTCCATGAGAGGTACAGTACACATGACAGCAACCGCCGGACATACAGTCCAGGTTTGCATCGTTGCTACGGAACGTGTCTCCCTGGATGCTGGAACGTAGCCGGTGCCCGGTGGAGTTTGCTTCCGCCAGCACCGAGAGTCCACCACCTGCAGCAATCTCGACAGATGAGACATGACTTGATCAAGATTGCATTGACACGAGCTTGACATGCATCAGGGTCATTCCACGCACCCAGCTGAGCTTGGTTGTTCGTCCAAACGTTTTGTGAGAGTCGCATCCAGCTCGTGCTCAATGAATTTGCAGAAGCATGCGTAGGCTCAGTGGTGGCAATGTCGACATACAAACCACCCCCGTCTGAAAAGGGTACCAATGAAGCAGCGTCAACGTAGAAAGAAGCCAACGAAATACGAATTTCACGACCGAACCAAACACCAGCAACGTACAACCGTCGCGCTTGTTTGTGCGTTTCGCTCCGGTGTTGTTGTCAAACGTGCATGACTCCACAGTGACCACCACGTTGTCCATGCCAAACGTCCGAATAATGGCTCCTCCCCCTACCAACGCCCGACGTGTGTCAGTGAATTGACCATCACACGCAACGGGCGCTGCATTGTCACCTTTTGAATCTGCGATATTGCCTCGAAACACCTCTCCCCGCACTGTTAACGTCGAGTTGATCATCGTGCTCCCCCGACGACTAAACCAAGCGAATCCACCGCCTGCAGTCAACATGAAATCAGCGACAACCCCACACCAGGTTCCACAAGCACAACTACCGCACCTTGGCCAGCGCTATTGTCCGTGTACTCGTTGCCCTCGATCGTGGCCACAGTGTTGATGATGTTCGTGCTCTTGTCAACATCGATGGCCATCCCTCCGCCGCCAAATACTACAAGCATAACCGAGATCAGCATTGTAGCAACACCACCCTACAAAAATCACAAGCAACTCACCAGATCCCTGCGCGGAGTTGGAGACAAACGAGTTGTTCGCAACAGTGATGGAGGAGTCGCGCCATTCGCAGCCCTGAAAAATGGACAGTGTGGCGGCACCTGCTGCGCGCACGGCACCTGGTTCGCAGCCACGACTCATATTAGCATCGCGAAAACGTCGGTAGCACTCCACCGTATGCGCGTGTTGCCCCACGAACCCACGAGGGCGTTCTCGCCAAAGTGAGAATCCACAATTGACACCGCCATGTTCCGCTCACTGGACAAGCACCGTACGTAGAACGCGGCTCCTGCAGGAACGCAGCGACCGAGATGAGACGGGCGTGGTTGTTGGAAACGTGGCGACCACGGCAACCTCACTCACCCCACTGCCCCGCCGAGTTTCGCAAGAACGTCGAACTGTGGGTGTCCACCACGGAGTTTGTGACAAGTCGGCTCAAATAGACAGCTCCACCAGTGCCGCCTGCACAAGTTGCCTTTTCATTAAGCCAAGTTCAGTGGTGCTTTGCAACGAACCCCGCCACACTGCCTACCAGCCGTGTTGTCGGCAAACGTGGACCTCTTCACGCGCAAAGTTGTTGGGGCAACAGAAGAGAGTACAACAACAGCTCCACCGGCTGCAGACAGTATGTTAGCGTCTACGAAGCAGCCTGCAAAGGATAAAATGCAAGAACACCCTCCAGAGTCACAACGCACCTGCCGTTGCATCGTTGCTTGTGAAGTTCGAGTCGACAATGTCAACTTCCACAGGTATCGGCCACGTGGTGCGACTGCCGACAGACACGGCGCCTCCAAGAAATGCCCGCCCCTGAGTGAAGGAGCAGGCGGAGAACGAGGCATGAACTGCAAAATCCTGAGAGATAGAAGATGGCGAAAGGGAGGGGTTGACGGCAAATGAAACTGCTCCACCTGCGAAGTTTGCCGTCGCGTGAGGCGGAGGGCGAACGTCGGCAATGTTGTTCACAAACCGCGCGTCTTCAAACATCACTCTCTGCAAGCGGTCGGCAGGAAACCTGGGAGGTGACACAGGTGCGCACGCAGTGAACAGGACAGGAGCAATGGGAAATAACGTGATGTAAGAAACGAGAGGGACTACTGAAAGCTGGAAGCGTTGGCATCTGAGCGAGACGTACTGTACGTGCACAGCACCTGCTGCGATCGCATCGAGAAACGAGACGCGACGAACACGGAGACACGTGGTGTTGGAGCTCACCACCAGAGCCGGACAGCTCGTGCATGTCATGGACACAGCTGGGTTTGACGAACCACTTGCCGGCTCGATTGTGGTCGGCATTGTTACTGTTGCTTGGGCCTCCGTGTAAGATCCTGAAGCGACTCGCACCAGCAATGAACCCGGGCGTGAAGCAGCAGGTACACTGGTATTTACGCGCAGGCGCTCCGCAGCTGCAAGTGCAAATCCGAGAGTTTGGCATGGTGTGTCGATTGCATGAGGTCCAATGCCGCCACACCCCGAACTGTCACTGCCTTGGTGTGTGTCGACGGTCACGACAAGCTGCCCTCCCGCGGCAGCATCCGTGCACGTCTGAGTTGACAGGCGCCGCAAAGGAGTGGTACCCGAGGGAGACACACTGTTCCGAGAATGATAATGCATCGCACCACCATGATGAGCTTTCAGCACACCTGTGCGTCCAGCTACAGGCGTGTGCGTCGTCCGGTACTGGCTACCAGCCAACCCGAGTGTCCGTGGTACGAATGATGCTGGCATCACTGTGTCCATCCGGGGAGCAATCTGTTGCCCGCTGCACAGCACCAAAAAAAACCACACACACACTATCGGAGCAAGCGCTGATGACATGGCTGTAGCCACACGGAGCGGGTGGTGCCACACCACTGGTGCGACCACCGTGAGCTCGCGCAAGCACATTTTTACGTCGCGATTTTTAGTTTTTCCGGGTCTCAAAAATGCGTGGCATGTTAGCGTGGCTGACCCTGTTAAAACAAATCCATTCAGCACCTTTGCTGCAGGATTGAGCAACAAGTGTTGCCAACAGCAACCGCATGGCGCAGGTCACCATGAACCCGCTTTCGCTGGAGCAAGTTGAAAGCAACCGCCAGCTTGTGGCACCAGCTGAGGCGTCGCCGTCTCGGTGGAAGCGTGTCGGCTTGGTGGTGGCTGTTACTGTCGTGGTGTGTGCCGGCGTGGCAGCAAGCGTCTTCACCTTCAGCGCAAGCACCGCATCCTCTAAAACTTTTCAGGTTCCGCACACCATGACGGCTCAGGTTGTGATGAGCACAGAAGGTGGTGCTTACCCCCAAGTCTCAGGTGTTGTGCACAAGACGCAGGGTGACGATGGAAGGTGGGTTGTCACACACACACACAACGTATTCCGTGCGAGTCGGATCACAGTGATGCTCGCACTGCAATGGCATCATGCAGCAATGCAGACAGCATTCCTCACCATGTGTGCGTTTGTTATCAATGCCCTGTGTGTGGCGGTGGTACGCCACAGCTGGGTCACCCGTGCACAGATGTCCCAGACGGAGAAGGGTGTGAACGCGATCTTGACGTGGCAAGACAACACGGTGTACCATCAGACCGTAGACGCGGCGACAGGTGACATCCTCACTGCTGCGTGCCTGGACTCCACACTGCTGCCAAGTACAACGGTGATGCAAGCTGCTGTCGATTCCTCTGTTCTTCTGGATTCCGTGGATCAGGTACTTGCTTGACAAGCGCTGCTTGCCATTGTGCTTGAGCTTGCCTGGGTCCCAGTCCCTGGTAGACTAGTGGTAGTTGTTTGTGGCTTCGCTCATGGAATGTGGCACAGGAGTCGGCATGCTCTGCCGCTGGGTCTGTGGTTGCTGCATGGGCCTTCACTTGGGGATCATCCACGTTGTACGTTCTTTGTTAACGGCCCATTGTGTGTGCATGTTGTGAGCCAACAACTTGTGGGTGGGTGGGTGTGGGAGGGGGTGTAATAACGCACTGCAACGGTCTCGTTTCGCCTTGTTGTCCTGTTTCCCAGCCACCTGTGCCAAACTGCGCACGACAGCCTGAGCATCGTGTACAACGGGGAGCTGCAGATGACATTCTTCAACATCGACATGGCGGCTCCCGTGACCCCTCCCGAGGAGTTGACTGCCCCCGTGCTGAAGCCAGACGGC
>Ga0213833_1001134_pt1 | contig 20105 bp, 14 predicted proteins | sample SWATP21_FD_160575 | JGI IMG/M metagenome (GOLD analysis project Ga0213833, IMG submission 160575) | Coastal seawater microbial communities from Marineland, Florida, United States - SWA TP2 #1 | ecosystem: Environmental > Aquatic > Marine > Coastal | place: USA: Florida | collected 2016-08-14 | reverse complement strand
CCACCTGCGACGCGGTGGACGACAGCCCCAGGCGGTTGTCCACGGCGGCCGCGGCAGCCGACACGCGTTCCGTCACGCCAAAGGTGCGGTCGAGGGTGGCGGCGGTGCGGAGGGTGGCGGTCGTGGCGGCTGCAGCCTTGGCGAGCAGGCGGCGACGGCGATGGCCACGTTCGTGCCTGCCGCTGCCGCCGCTGCTGCTGCTGCTGCTGCCGCTGCTGTGGTGGAGGTGGAGGTGGTGGTGCAGGGACGCGGCCGAGGCGGTGACAAAGTCGTGCACGCGGGCAGACTGGGACACCACGGTCTGGGCACCAAGCGCGGCGGCATCACGCACCGCATCCACTGCACGCACGGCACGCGTGTGCACATCCATCGCCGCGGCAACCTCCGTCACAGCGTCCGACACGGTGGTGGTGGCCGCGACGCCGCGCAGGGTGGTGGCCACGGCATCCAACACCGCCGTGGCACGCGTGACAAGCGCCGCTCGTGCACGACCCGCAGCCGACGACGCTGCGGCGGTGTCGGTGTCGGTCTCGGCGTCTGTCTCGGTGACCGCCGCCGCCGCCGCCGCCGTCGCCACGACCACCCCTTCCTCCGCCTCCACTCGCACGATGGCCGTGGCCAGCTCCACCAGCATGTTGCGCGCAGACTCGAGCTGGCCCGCGGCGGACTGCATGAAGGTCGAGGCGACGGCGCGGGCGGCGTGTGGGGCGAGCGCCGCGGCGGTGCCCTGGGACAACACCTGCTGCACACGGGCGACGGCGGAGGTGGCGGCATCGACGACGTGGCGGAGCAGCGTGTCCAAGTCGAGGTCCATGGTCGTCGTGGCGGACGCGGACGCGGCGGCGTCGCAGGCCTTGGCTTCCTCGCTGCTGCCTGCGGCACCCAGCATGGAGAGTTTGGCGGAGGCACTCCCACCCTCACCCTCACCCTCACCCTCACCCTCACCCTCACCCTCACCGTCGTCAGAGGCAGAGGCAGAGGCAGAGACAGAAGACGAAGAAGAGGCGGCAGAGGAAAACACAGCCGGGACAGGCGCAGCCGAGCCCCACAGGTCAGCCCACTCCTGCTCATACGCCGAAGCCACCGCCGCCGCGTCCGCACGCCTGGCGTCGGCGTCTGCGTCCACCACAGCCGCGTCGTCCATCACAGCAGCCACCGCCGCCGACTTGCGCCACAGTCGCAGCCCCTTGGCGGCTGCGCCGGCCGCGGCGGCCACCACGCGCGTGGCACGTCCGGCCAACACGGCCTCGTCTGCGGAGCGCAACACACGGGCGACACCGACACGCGCGTCCAACGCCTGGGCGCTGCGCAGCACGGACGCCGCGGCGTGGGAGATGTGCAGGCGGCGATCCAGCGCGCGGGCGGCGGTGCTGATGTGCAGCGCCGCGTCGATGCGGGCGGCGACGAGGAGCGAGGAGGACGCGAAGGCAAAGGTGGCAGCGGTGGTGGCGGCGCGCAGGTCACGCAGGCGCCGCGGCGGCGTCTGCAGGTAGGACACTGACAGGCGGGACACGCGCTCAATCGCGCGCTGCGCTGCCGCACGCACCGATTGCGCCACCACGCGCACGCCACCGGTGGTCGAGCCGTTGGCGTCGGCGTCGGCGTCGGCGTTGGCGTTGGTCGTGTCCGCGTCGGCAGCCCACACCACGGCGTACAGCTGGGCCTGGACGCTCACCAACGCCGCCGCGAGCTCGGCACGCAGGGAGGCGACGGAGGTGCACCGCTGCGCGCGCTGCGCAAACGCCAGCACCTCGTGCGCGGCGCTGCGCAGGTGCGACGCCGTGTGGGTCAGCAACACGCGCGTGGCGTCACGCGTGGCGGCGTCCCACTGATCCCACCGGCGACGCGCGCCGGTGAGCGACTGGGTCGCCGCGGTGTGCGACACCGCCAGCGTCAGCACCGCCGCGTTGGTGGCGGTGCCCGTGAGGCGCCGCCCGGCCACCGCCAGCGGCTGCAGCAGGCGGCCGACGCCCGTGTGGCTCACGGCGGCGGCCAGCACCGCGGCGTTGGTGGCGGTGGCGGTGGCGGATGTGGCGGTGGCACGTGCCGCCGCGACGACCGGCGCGGCGGCAGAGTGCGCCACCGCCGCCGTCAGCACCGCGGCGGTGGTGACGGTGTGGGCGGTGGCGGCGGCGGTGGCCAGCGCCGCGTCCGCGATCGGCATCGCGGTGGTGTGGCCCACGGCCGCGGCCAACACGGCGGCGTTGGTCGCTGTGGCTGCGGCCGCGTCTGCCGCGGCACGTGCCGCGGCACGCACGGCGTCGGTGGAGGTGGCGGCGACGGCGGCACCCAACACGGCGGCGTTGGTGGCGGCGTCCCGCACCGAGCGGGCCGCAGCCACGGCACCCTCCACGACGGGCGTGGCGGCAGAGTGCGCGACGGCGGCACCCAGCACGGCGGCGTCGGTGGCAACCTGTTGCGCGGTGCGGACGGCGGACGTGGCGCCCTGCAAGGCACCCTCCACGACGGGTGTCGCGGCGGTCACCGCCACCGCCCCCGCCAACACGGCGGCGTTGGTGGCGGTGTCGCGCACGGACCGCGCCGCAGCCACGGCACCCTCCACGACGGGCGTGGCGGCAGAGTGCGCGACGGCGGCACCCAGCACGGCGGCGTTGGTGGCGGCGTCCTGCGCCGTGCGGACGGCGGACGCGGCACCCTGCAAGGCACCCTCCACGACGGGCGTCGCGGCGACCGCCGCCACCGCCCCCTCCAACACGACGGCGTTGGTGGCGGTGTCGCGCGCCGCCACCGCCGTGTCGCGGGCGGCCTGCAACACCGGCAGGACGGCGGTGTGCGCGACGGCGCCCGCGAGGATGGCGGCGCTAGTGACTGCGCCCTGCGCGGCCACGGCGGTGGCGCCGGTGGCGTCCACCACCGGCGCCGCCGCGGAGTGGGCCACCGCCGCCGTCAGCACCGCCGCGTTGGTGGCCGTGTCCCGCGCCGTCTGCGCCGTCTTGACCACCGCCTCCACCAGCGGCGTCGCGGCGGTGTGGGCGACGGCCGCCGCCAGCAGCGACGCGCTGGTGGCTGCGCGCTGCGCAGACGCCACGGTCGCGCGGACGCCGTCCACGACGGGCCCGGCGGCGGTGTGGGCGACGGCGGCCGTGAGCAACGCCGCGGACAGGAGGGTGGTGTGCGCCGCCTCCGCCGTCGCCTGCGCCGCCTCCAACACCGGCGCCGAGGCGGTGTGTGCCACCGCGGCGAGCAGCACACCGGCGTCGGCGGCCGCGTTCGCGGCGCCGGTGGCCGCGCGGCGGGTGGCGCGGACGACGGGGGCCGCGGCGTTGGTGGCGGTGGTGGTGGCGGTGCGCGCCGCCGACTGTGCTGCGGCGGGCAGGCCGGTGGTGTCCACCACCGCGGCGGCAAGCACCGCGGCGCTTTCGGCGGTGCGGCGCGCCGCCTGCGCCGTGGCACGCACCAAGTCCAGCAGCGGTGTGACGCCAGCGGCCGAGTGCGCGACGGCAGCACCCAGCACCGCGGCGTTGGTGGCGGTGGAGGCGACGACGCGTGCCGCCTCCAGCGCCGGCGCGGCAGCCGTGGAGGCGACAGCCACGCTCAACACCGCCGCGTCGGTGGCAGCGTTGGCCGCGGCGCACGCGCGGGACACGGCACTGGAGCTGCCCAGGCGCTGGAGTTGGGCTTCGGCCACGACGGCGGTGACGGCCGCGACGGCGACGGCAGCATCCTGCACGGCGCGTCGTGTCATGCGGCGCATCACGGACAGGGACATGGCGTTGTCGTTGTCGTCGTCGTTGTCGTCGTCGTTGACGTTGACAGGGTTGCCACTGTCCATGCCGTGCGGGGCTGCACTGGCAGAGGCGGAGGCCGTCGTGGACTCGACGTCACGGTCTGTGCCCTTGTGCTCACCCTCCGTGTACATGTCCATGCCCATGCCCATGTCCATGCCCATGTCCATGCCCATGTCATGGCGCGGCGCGAACGGCGACATGACCACCTGTCCCTTGCGTTCCTCAAACGACATGCCCCAGTCCGCGTCACCACTGCGCCAGCCAGCGCCCACTGCAGCAGAGGACGAACTCGGCCCAGATGCGGGTGCAGATGTGGATGTGGATGTGGATGTGGATGCGGATGCGGATGCGGATGCGGATGTGGCCCCCATCTCGGCCTTGCACCGCGCATCTGCCTGTGCCTGTGCCTGTGCCTGTGCCTGTGCCTGTGCCTGTAGGGCTGTCGCCTCCGCCTGCGCATGGCGAATGAACTCCACGCCCTGCGTGGCCAGCGTCGTCGCCGTGTCCAACGCCGCGCGCCCACGCCCACCCAACACGCCACGGTCGGCGTCCGCCAGCAACAACGACGCGCCCAGGCTCTTGTCCAACGCCTTGGCCTTGGTCACGGCCTGCGTCACCACCTGCGACGCGGTGGACGACAGCCCCAGGCGGTTGTCCACGGCGGCCGCGGCAGCCGACACGCGTTCCGTCACGCCAAAGGTGCGGTCGAGGGTGGCGGCGGTGCGGAGGGTGGCGGTCGTGGCCGCGGCCGCGGTGGCCAACACCTGTGACTGCACACGCGGCGGCAGCTTGGAGGACTGCACGGCCACCTCCTTCATGGCGGCGGACGCCACGTCACGCACCGCAGCCAGGGCGGACACCCCGGCGTCGACACGAGCAGCGGCGTCCGCGGTGATGCCGCGCAGCATGGCCTGCACTTCCGCCGTCTTGGCGTGGATGGTGTTGATCAAGGCCTGGGTGTTGGTGGTGGTGGTGGTGGTCGCCACCGAAACTTCGTCGGAGGAGGAGGAGGAGGAGGGGGGGGAGGAAGAGGAGGCAGGGTCCCGATCATGCACCGCGTTGACCAGGGCAAGGAGTTCGTCGCGGCCGACACGAGCGCGGTCCACGGCCGTTGCCAAGAAGTCCGAGACGTCGGCGAGGACGGTAGAGCTGAGGGTGGCAGCGGGGACGGCCACGGCGTGCTTGGCATCGTTCAGCGTGGCCACCACGGTGTGGACAGCCGACGAGGCGTCGTGCAACACACGCAGGGCCACTCCACGGATGCCGCCCAGCGTCACCATCATGCCGGCTTCCTCGCTTTCGCGACCCGACCCTGAGCCTTCAGAGGCGCTCACATCACTGGCCGAGCGCGCGTGTGTGGGGTGGTGCGCGTCATCCAGTGGCGTCGGCGCCATGTCCATGCCCATGCCCAAATCCATTGCCATGTCCATGCGAGCGGCCGTGTCATCGTGCACACACGCAGTGCCAGCGGTGGTAGTGCCAGCGCCACCTGGGGCACCTGCACCAGGAGAACCACTGCGCGACGCAACTGCAGCGCCCACATCGTCACCAGCAGGGGGCGTGGACGTGCTGTCCGCAACCTGGCTGTTTGCAGCTGCAGCAGCAGCAACAGCAGCCGTGGTAACAACAGCGGCAGCGACAACTGGGGAAGGTCCCGTCGCCGGGGTCGATTCTGCGTCCCCTGCTGGGGGCACTGTGGGTGCAGCAGCCGCGGGAACAGGCGTCGCCTCTGGTGTGGGTTCCGGAGCAGGCGCAGGAGCCGGTGCTGTCGCTGTTGCTGTTGCTGTCGCTGTCGCTGTCGCTGTCACCGGCACTTGCACTGGCGCAGGGACGTCAAGGTCGAGGTCAAGGTCAAGATGCGGCGGTGACGCCGCCTGTGGCTGCTGGGGTGGGTTGCCACCGGACGCGGACGCGGGCTGCGGCGTGGGCGAGTTGCCCGGGGTCGCGGGCACTACCAACGCGCCATCGCCACCCTCCAACGGCCTAGGCAACATAGAGCCAGCGGCAACAGGCAGCAGCTGCAAGCCAGCCACAACAGCAGCTGCCGCTGCAGCACCGGCACCGACCGACGCGTCTTCGCCTGCGGTTTCGGCTTCGGCTTCGGCTTCGTCCTCGGCGTGCACCACGCCACGGGGCGACGCTGCAGTGGTCGGGGCCTTGGCAACCTCCTCTGTCTGTGTACCGTCCTCTTCTGCTTGCGGACTGGAAGCGGTGCGCCGGTTTGGCGTGCTGGGTGGGGGCAACGGCGCAGCCGTGGCACTCGAGCTTGGCAACGCCGGCGGGTTTGCGGAGCTCGGGCCGGTGTGGTGGTGGTGTGGGTGGCGGGGCCCGGCGGACTGTGGGGTACCAGGTGAGCGGCGGCTGTGGTGGGGGTGCCGCGGGCTGCTGTGGTGTGTGGCCAACCGTGCCAGCTCCTTGTGGAGGGCGGCAGCGGCGGATGTGACGGCGTTGGCGGCGACGGAGCAGGGCTCGTCCGTGGCTTCGGAGGCAGAGGGAAGCTGGACCCGAGGCAAGGTAGGACGAGGCGCACCACACAGACGCACGTGCATGGGTGTGAGCAAGAGAATGAGTGTGGCAGAGCGCGTGAGCGGGGGGGAGGGAGGAGAAGAGGAGAATTGGGCTTCAGCGGGGAACCACGCACCGAACCACTATCGTCGAAGGCATGGGACTGTGCCTTGAGCAGGCTGAGAACCGCGGCGCAGCGCTCCAGGCATGACAAAACCGGGAGGATGTCATTGACATCGCGCTTCGAAGCGGGCATGTCTCTGGCGGCTACTTCCAGCTGCGAGCACGCACAACACAGCACACAGCACAAACAAGGCGTCACCGAGATATGGGTCAGAGCAACCAATCCACACAACGACGGCACACCAAGCTCACCTCGCCAACACGCTGCTCGGCAGTGACCAACGCATCTGCCAACACAGTGTTGTGTGACAAATTGACGCTATGTTCCGCACCAAATGCCGTGAACGCTGCCATGGCCTGCTCGACACAACGCGTGAACATGACACAAGCGACACCACCCGTCGGAACATGACAACGCGTACCTGCTTCATGTCGGCCACCACCATGTTGAGTTGCTTGCGCACTGACGGCTTTGGCATGCTGCGCTTCGACTTGTGGCCGCGGCGCTTCTTGTGACGGCGCTGCCGCCGGCGGGGTTGCGATGCGGAGCTGTCCATGGCGGGCTGGGAGTTGCCAAACGGGCACACGCCGGCGAAGGAACCACCACAACACACAATTACAAGCACCGGCCGCGAAGGGGTGGGGGGGAGGGAGTAGGAACGAGACACGGGTGAGATGCAACCGCCGCAAGATGCGTCACACCCGCCAGCGTCATCTGGCACAACCCAACAGGCACGCGGCCACATCAGCCCACTGCCGCACCTTCGTGTGTCACCCCGCAGGAGGCAAGGGATCTGCAGTGAAAAGCAAGCAACCAACGGGAACGGGCCACTGAGCGGGAAGATCCGTGACAGTGTGGGGGGCGGGGGGTGGGTCGGGTTGAAGAACTCTCAAGGCGTGCCTCGACGCGTCACCACACTGCCAATGACGCACTTTGCGTGTGATGTGGCATGGTAATTTTGTTACTACTACACCGCGTCCCTTTTCTCCACCAGTAGTGCTCGGTGTCTTCGGATGACAACTAACTAAGCAAGGTCATGGGTGTGGCCGTGAGGTGGTGAGCCTAGAAGTCCTGCAACAGGTCATCCAGCATTTGGTTGAGCTGGGGGTCTGGCGGCGATTCTGTGTCGCCGCCGCCGCCGGTGGTGTTGCCTTCGGCCTGGGCATCTGCACCGCGGTCAGAGCCGCTGTCCGAGCAAGTGTCCGCGTCGGCTGAGCCTTCGCTCGGAGCTGAACCAGACTCTGCGTCATCATCCGCCTGGCCCAAAACCCGCGACAGCATGGCCACGTGGTCTGGATCCGTGATCTCCCTCTCCCCGGTCTCCATGGCATTGACGAGGAGGCCCACGGAGCCGAGGCAATCTGCGACCTGCTGCAACAAGTTGGGCATGCTGGGCGCAGAGTCAGCGGAAGGCGCAGGTGCAGGTGCAGGAGCGGGAGCACGGGCGGGAGCAGCAGAAGACTCAGTGGTAGCAGTGGCCACCGTTGAGCTGTCAGGACGATCGGCAGCCGTCGCAGTAGACGTTGAAACAGACGCCGGGGCTGCAGTTGGCGTCGGGGTTGGAGCGGGAGCCGAAGTCGAAGTCGACTCCGGAGCTGCGGTGGAAGGAGGCGCTGCGGTTGCCGCCGACGAAACCGGTGCAGGCGCAGGGGTGGTGACAGGAGCTGGTGGAGGTGCAGGGGGGCGCGCGGCTGTTCTTGCAGACGCAGGGGACGGTGCAGGCGCAGACGCAGGGGACGGTGCAGGCGCAGACGCAGGGGACGGTGCAGGCGCAGACGCAGGGGACGGTGCAGGCGCAGAGGTGGTAGCAGCTGCATGTGCAGGACTAGGTGCTGGCACCGCGGGCGCCTCAGATTGCTGTGCGGGCGCTCCGCTCCACACTGGAATGGATGCGGCTGTCCGGCGCGATGCAGAGTGCTGACCACCGTGACTGCGACGCCCCGACGGTGCTTGGGCGGCTGCCAGCGTCGCCAGCGAGTTGGAAACATGCTGAAGCATGGTGGCTGCGTGTGCGCACGAGTGGGAAAGTTGACTCAGGGTTTGCTGCGCACGTTGGGTGTTCACACCACGCGCGTCAGTGCACCCGTCACAGTTGTTCACAACACACACGAGTACGCGACACCACATTCACTCACCTGTGACGGCGCCCGCTTCAAGGCCGCACGTTGCATCCTGGTTTCCAAAGCATGGAGCACGCTGCATGAATCCAACAGAGCCGAGCTGAGGGGCGTGTTCTCGGTGCCACGCATCAAAGCGTGAAGCGCATGACGCGCTTCACGGTGCACGTCTGCAAAACCTGGGTTGGTGTTGGCACGCGACCCAGCACCCCGTGCACCTGCACTTGGTCTCGCTTGAGTGGATTCTTGGGCACGACTACCATGCCCGTGGCCATGCCCATGCCCATGCCCATGTCCATGTCCATGTCCAGGGGCCGCTGCTGGGGTTGCAGCCGCTTGTGGAGGCTGCGAAGGCGGGCAGGATGCTGTGTGGCTGCGGCTATGGCTGTGGCTATGGCTGTGGCTGTGGCTATGGCTGTGGCTATGACCATGGTTGCCTTGGGCAGGGGCAGCTTGGCTCGGCCTGGCATGGCTGTGCCCGTGCGGTGCATGGCTGTGCCCGTGATTGTGCGACGCTGTGGCTGTGACAGCGCCACCAAATCGGGAGCCGAGCGCACTTGCGACGGTTTGAAGGAGCGACTGCGCAAACTGCGCCCCAGCGCCCCCAGACTGGCCGCCGCCGACGTCGGGCACGAGGTGACCTTGGCCGTCAGAGTGAAACACAATGGTGCTCGCGCCCGATCCGATGTTCCCTGGAGTCGGTTGGCCCGCCATTTGCAACGGTATGGCTGCTGGTGGCGCTGTGCTGCCGGCAGGTGCCGCCGTTGCGTCTGAAGGAGGTCGGTCCGTGACCGGGAAACGCTGGACGAGGTGCATGGTGATGCCACCCGAGGTGATGTTGTATGATCCAAGCGTGCGGCCTGACTTGAGGGGCCTCCCCAAGTAGATAAGCCGCTGTTCGACACAAGGAATGTCGGAAACGGCCTTCAACCTATTTCATGGAGGGTCAGAACAAGCAATCGTCATGTCGCGTCCGACCACCCACCCAAAACGCACTTCGTCTTGAAATCGTCGACAGTCATGTCGGCGGCGACATCAGACACATCGTAGACTCTTCCGTCCATCGCTTTCACCCTGACATCAAAGAGTTCACCAGTTTTTCCTTCTCCGCCAGTCGCCTTGTCAGCGTTCTTGTCGTTCTCCATGATGAACGAGTGGGGCGGCAACCCCAGCAATCAGGATTGTGGTGGGGTACACAAATGAAGTTTGTAGCAACAGTACGAGTCATCGTCACAGTGTTGTTGCGAGCGGTGCGAGTGCAGCACGTTGCTTGTTGCGGGAATTGCGGCCCAACCAACCTGCAATATGCTGAGGAGTTCATGTACAGGGGCACGGCTGTCTCATCATATCAGATTCGTCCAACGTGTGGGCAAACACGTGTTGGGGTGCACGCTCACCCAAAGAAGGCGAAGTCCGGCGTGCTTTCTCGTGGTGCCTGGGCGATGGTATAGCACGCGAGATGCTCTGTTTGTACCCTTTGCGGTGTCCCGTGAACATGCCCTGAAAGTGCTCGCTGGGGACACGCGGTTTTTCGGTCCAGGCACCGATGCTGATGAAACGGGGCTCACTCTTCATCGTGGCTCGCGCCTACGCTGCGTCTACCTTCCGTTCCATGTCTTTGACGTGGTGGTGGATCTTCAGTATGAAGGAGAGGTCGGCTACACCACTGAAGTTCGCGTGTCTCCGCGCCAAGTGCACAGGCAAACGAATTGGTACGAGATCGGTGGTGTGGTTTGTTGCCGGCAAGCGTGTTCATATGGTGGCGCTGGCGTGTGTTTGTGCTGGGCCCAGGCATCGTGTGCGGGGTGTTTCTCGTGGCAATCGCCACGGCTTTGGTGACAAGATCATGTGTGCTTACGCCGACACACGATACGCGCCCACGACAGTGAGCGTCGCCAGGGCGTCGGGCGTGTTGACAGGCAGCTTGGATGGCGCGGTTCTCGCCGACTACGTCGACGAGGGCGGTCGCGGGCTGTTTGACAACGGCGAGGCCATCGATCCATTCACCGTCCACCGGGGCGCAGCATGGGAACGCGTGCTTGATCGCGTCATCGAGCACGAACTTGATGAAGCAAAGCGCTCCTTGAAGCGCGCGGGGGTGTTGGGGCGTGAGTCGGCTGATGACGTGAGAAACGTCCGGTTGACGTCCCTGCGAGTTCGACACCGCAGCACAGCATCGGTGTACCTTCCGTGTTACATCTTAGACTACGCATACACACCCATTCTACAGTTCAATGACGACGATGGGGCTTCGTCGTACCGCCAAGCCGTCGGTGGCGCCATTCCTGTGCATGTGGGGGACCTGCGCTACTCGCGCACCCGTGTCGCCGGTGCCGTAGCAGCGCTGGGAGCCGGACTGGGTATCCTGGCACCGGCGTTAGCGGCAGGGATGCTCATGGTACCCGCATGGCCGTTGTATGCCATCGCTGGTGCGGCCATTGGGGGAGTGTTGGGTGCTGTAGGTGCCGACGTGGCCCCCTTGGCATCTCGACAAGAGCGTGAGAGGGAACATCAGCTCATGCTGCAACACGTGACCACTGCCCAAAACGCATTTGGTGATCACGCCTGGGACAGGGATGGTGTGGGCATGCCTCGAAGCGCCCACAGTAGTGAGGGTGTGGGTGACCATGAGCGGTTTGACGCCATGGATGATGAAGCTCGCTTGGAGGAAATGGAGTGGAATGCACTGCCCTGGTACAAGCGCCTGCTGTTCGCGTCGCCACGCCAGACCACCATTGACGAAGAGTTCAGCGTCCGTGATTACCATATCACACTTCGTCGCCGTGCTCGCAGGTTGGAAACCATGCGATCCAATCGCAACGCAAGGCACCAACGACAAGCAGCAGAGCAACAGCAACAGCAACAGCAACAGCGCAAGCAACAGCAACAGCAACAGCAACAGCAAGAACAACAAACGCAACGCGGTCGGTCGTTTGATGCGACGGAGCGTCAACGGCAAGCGAAGAAACCAACTCAGACAACATCATCCGAGGAACGCCAGAGGCCACAGGAGCACGAGCACAGACGCGAGCAGCGGCCCCGCACGCAGGGAAGGGCAGCTCGAGACACCGTCGACGCCGCTCATGTTCGAACACGCACCCAGCAGCGCCGGAAAGATGAAGACCAACAAGCACAGCGTGCGACAGCACGACAACAGCGTGAAGCACGCCAGCGCTCCTTTGTGTATCACGGCTTCAGCGCCCGCCTCCATCTACGTGCGTTGGGGTTGGAGGAAGGCGCGACGCTGGGCGAGGTGAAGGATGTTTTCCGCTCGCTCATTTTCCGTCACCACCCGGATCACTGCCCACCGGAGAAAAAGAAGGAAGCTGTGGAGCGCACGCAACAGATATTGCGAGCCTACCGTGCCCTTTGCCGAATGGAGCACGATGCTCGGACGGGCACGGGTGCTTAGTTGCGGTGGTGGTTGTCGTGGCAGGCGTTGTGCGTGGTGGCTGTGTTGTGTGGTGTACCAACAATTCAGCGTGTAGGCAAAGCTCGACAATACAAGAAACATGCCGTGTCTGTCGCAACACCAACACGCCCAAAGGTGCACAGAGCACTACAAGAACCCCTTGGAGTCGCCAGGGCGTTCTGGAAGCAAAAACCCGTGCGTTGTCCGCATTCTTGCCAATGTTTGGCTTCGTTGCTTCGGCGACAGCTCCCAGCAGGCCAAGTCGCGCAGGTCTTCGCTGAGCCGCACCCACTCGGAAAGTGACATGACAGCGTACGATCGGTATCTGATAGAAAGGTGCGCCACCACATGAAACAAAACTGTGAGCACACTTGTCTTTCGACCACGTCTGCCATCGTCCACCACGGTACCTGTCCACCAGCTTCTTGAACTGGATGACCAAGTATCTGTTGGGGCGAGGGAGGTGGATAGGACACGTGCGCGGCAATTCATCACACACACGTGTGACCCGCCGTCAGTCACTTGACACGCCCACAGCAAAACCCAGCACAGCGTAGCAACAACGTACACGAGGTTCCCGAGTTCGGACGGCGAAAGCCCTCGAAACTGCACCGCAGTGTGAGCAGTGTTGGGGCTATCACCGCCACTGTGGAGGCTGCCAGGACCGGGGCGTCGACTGCCCACGTGTCGACCACAAGTCACCCACGACTGGCACGCCACTTGGCTGAAGCGTCGTGACACCTGTGACGCGACGTCGTCATGGGGTGATCCACCACTGAGTGTCAACAGGCGATCCACATCCCGCAGGGTGATGCGCATCAGGCGCCGCAAGTCGCGCGTCGATGTCGGGCGAGTTACTTTGCGATACACGCCTCGCACAGCCAGCATGGAGCCGTAGAACACCATGAAGGCCGGGATGGTGGCCATGACTTGGAGGTTGAACTGGTTTTCGAGCAGCAACTGGTCCACCGCTTCCATGGCCACCATCAGTTCATGCTTGATGGATTGGATTTGGATTAACATCATCTGCACCAAGTCTCCAAGCACGGCGTTGCGCACAGGGCGTTGAATCTCCGCTTCATACCTGCCCAAGTGTATCGTAAAGCGGTGGAAACGAAGCAAGCGGCACCGCGGGCACAAGCAGAGAGCATCGCCGTTCATACTCGCACAAGGCACCAGCACGTCGACGCACTTGCGAGAAACAAACGAGATGTCAAGAGTGTGCATCACATCTTGAATCTGCGCTTCAGACAGCTGCGGAGACGATTTCTTTGCAAAGTCTCCCAACATGGTTCGCAATGACAACGTGGCGTCCTGGAGAGCTGCTTCATTGGCAACCTGGAGTTCGAGAATGACAGACACGGGACAGGAAGTAGGAAGCGTCAACAGCATCAAGAAGGGAAAACCCCATTGAAAACACAGTGAACACCGCTTGACATACATGAAGAGTCTCGGAACGGAACAACTCGTCATAGATAGCCCTGTACAAACCGTGTCCCAGTAAGCCGCCCCTCAACCCCTCCACGAAGCGTGGTGGCTCACGAAGCATGGCTGGGTCCAACGTACTTGGATGGGTTCACCAAATGCTCGGTCACAAACTCATGCAGGGCTTGTCCGGCAGCATTCTTCCATTCACCCAAATCCCTGAGAACGAGCGACAACACGACGAGTGAGCAGGGCGAACAACATGCAAAAACAACACGTTCCCGCAGCGGTGAGTGCGTGACGTACTTGCGATTCCGGTACATTTTCCAGCCTACCACCGCACTCGTAATGCCAACCGCAGTAATACGCCACCAGCTGCACGAGTGCCCACACACACACGCAAACAAAAACACACAAAGAGAGACCATCAGTGTTGCTACTCTTGAACAAGTGCTTGGGGGCATATGGGGGGCGATGCCTGGGTAGCCAACACGATCACGGACTTGCGTTCCCAGTATGTGCGCTTCTTGTGTGGCCGCACCCCCACACGGCACTTCTCTTCCAACCTGCAGCCCACATGCACGGTGCGCGGGCGGGGTGAGGAGGTGCCACGCATTCCATTCCCAACCGTCCTTGCACAACCATCGCAACGCACCATGCCGTCCCGGTCACATGAAGCACGCCATCTGTATCTTCCTGAATTGCGAGCAGCGCAAACAGGTCGTCCACCACACACGCAGTGCATGGTCGCGGCGCGTTGGGCGGCAACATGACCTCCTGTACCCGACCATAGTGCATGTCGAAACCAACACATCACACTCACTTGATTGAACGGTAACGAGGGGGGACAAACAGAAAAGACGAAAAAGCAAAGGCAACAGCAAAAGCAAAACAAAAACAACAACAACAGCAACAACAAACGAAACGAAACGAAACGAAACGAAACGAAACGAAACGAAACGAAACGAAACGAAACGAAACGAACGACAACAGCGTACCCGCAACGTGGCGACCGCGCGTGTGACAGCCACACCGATGGACGACGCCGAGGTGGCGGAGCGAAAGGCCAGGAGCGACCGCTGCACAATGCCCAGCCGAAACAGCACCGGCTTTCGCAGCTGCTCGATGCCTTTCACCTTGGCAACGGCCGCAGGGGTGGGGTCAAACGCGGAGTACCACGTCGGGGAAGTGCGCTTGTTGCCGGCGCCGCGCCACGACGCACCGGCGCCTTGCCCGCCCCCTGCCCCGCCCACACGCCGTCGCCTTGCACCGGAAGACGTCGCTGTGGCGGCCGTGGCGACCGTCGGTGTGGTGGAGCGGCCAACGACGCCCCTGCGAGAAGGAGAGTCACGGGTGCGGCTGGCATCGCCCGAGGGGGCGTCACCACCGCGGTGAGCCGCGACGGCACGCCGCGCCGCAGCCCACCACCACCTCGGCCCGGCTTCCAGCAGGTCGCGCGCCGGCCACTCGGCTCGACCCTTCCAGAAGGAACTGTGCTCGTCCAGGGGCTCCAGCACCTGCACCAGTCGCGCGGACGACACACAGAGACTTGCCACGCAGGTCAGCGCCTCCACCAGTCGCACCATCGGCCGCACCAAGGCAACGAAGCGCTGGTGTCCGGCGGACGACGGCGCATCCGTGGTTGAAGCAGCATGAGGACCATGACTGCTGGTGCCCACGCCGCCATCGGAAGCGTCGTGGCGGGTTGGTAACACCTGACAGGCCCGCAGCGAAGCAACAGCATCTGCCAGGGTTTCTGTCAGGAAGGTCTCGATGGAGCCCGTGTGGGGCTGGCACAGTTCTGCCAAGCCTTGCTGGAGGGCCACCAACTCTGTGCGAGGCATGATCGACAGCGTGGGCGAGTGAACACCCGGCGAGGGTGCCTCTGCGTCAGCGGGCACAGTGCCCGGCGGTGCAGCCACCGCCGCCACTGCAGCGACATGCGGCGTCGGCGTTGGCGTGTCGGCCGCAGCCCCACCTTCACCGTCACCCCCACCCGCCACGGAGGCACCTGCACCTTCCTCCAACGGGCTTGCGACGGCGAGGTGCTCTTCCAGCGCCCTACGCAGCGTCCACACACCCGTCCCTGGCACCAACACCTGTTCGATGAGGTGCTGGTGCACGCCGCTGAACACTGCACCATGCTCCCACACGCCCACTCGCCGTGAAAACGCCGTGAGGGCAGAATCATCCACAACGTCATGCATGATGTCGATGGCATCAACCGGCCCACCACCACTTTCCTCGGTTGAACCCGATGCACGCGCCATGGCTCGAAGATGGGAGCGACAACAGTCCAATGCAATGCAGTCCCATTCATTTTTATTTGTCATAACACATGGACCGTCTGCCCGTGGGTCAGTCGAAGAACTCTTGCGCGCGCACAGGACAGGTGTGAAGCTGTGACGGTTGTACATCGAGGGAACGGAGGAGCTGAAGAACCTCCATCTTGCACTCATCGCGGACCTGACAGCGAATTGAAGGGTGCAACGTGAGAAAGAGGGAGCAATACGCGTACGCAACGCCAGTGCATACCACTAGCAAGCCACCGCAAGCCACAAGCATTGCCTAACACAAGCAGATGACCCGCTGTCAGTCCTACACATACCACAGCGACAACGTCCATTTCTTGTCCGGCTGGGTCCGTGAGGTTCCATGTGATTCGCTCCTGAGAAGGCACAACGGGACACTTGTCTCCGCACCCCATCGTGATAACCGTGTCCACACTTTCAGCAACCTGAGAAGCGGCACAACAAGGAGGGGTGTCAAGAGCCTTGCTCAGAAGCATTTCACACACGCCCCAAAGAAGAAGCGAAACTGAACGGGGCGCGGGGACAGTGCGTGCCGTGCCGCACCTCTGGGGTCCATGGCTTGGGGAAGCACACACTCATGTCGACCCCCACATCAGCCATTGCGTCCATCACAACCGGGTTCACGTGTGCCACAGGCGTTGAACCCCCCGAGAAAGAAGCGATGGCGTCTCCGGCGTAATGTGTCGCCCAAGCCGCACACATTTGCGACCGTCCGGCGTTGTGACCACACAGGAACAAGACTCCGGGAGTCATGTCAGGAACGCCTACACCCGCCTGCCGCGCAGACAAACGCTCTTGGGCTGCAAATCTTGTGTCAACAAACCGAGCCACGGCCCATGCAGACGTGACACCGTTGCCAGCAAGGCACTCGACACACTCTTCGTACATGCCAGCAATCTGTGGCCAGCATTCTTGGCGTCAGCGCGATGTGGAGGCTGCTACGACGGCATGGCCATTGTGCACGCCCACAGTACAACACACAAAACGATGAACTGTGTTGGACGCGACGTGGGTGCCAACCCACCTCAGACACATCCCGCCTGGTGGCCCACTTGGCCGTCAACTCACGCAACATGGACGTGCGCACCGTGTCGTTGGTGGCGTCTCCCAGAGTCGTGAGAACGTCAAGCGGTGTGCCAAGACGTGCAGCCGGGCCTTCTTCAGGCGCCCATGCACGGAGCATAGACAGGTGCGCACCTCCAGCAGCCACGGTGGCACAACATGTCGAGCCTGTGGTTGACAGTGCTCGAGATCCAAGCCGCGCGCGGCTGCCATCATCATTACGCCATACAGCGTACCCAGCCGCACACAGGTCAAGAAATGAACGAAAAAACTTACACACAATACCACACGTACCCGCGCGCAATCGTCGCGACGTGACGAACGGCGAACATGGGGCACCTTCCGCCAGCGTTCTCGCCGGGCACGCGACTCGCGACTGTGGAAAAAACGACAAAATACTACGAAAATCTACATTTCCGCGTCGCGACAACAAAACAGCGGTGTCTACCACTGTCTCGTCCGGGACAAGTCGTAGCCGACCCCGCCGTTCTGCTTCCCAACTCACAACCACCCGCTTCCGCGCGCACGATCTGAGATTTCATCTTGGATGTTGTCAGACGACACTTTCGCGGTGGTAGAAAGCATCTTTATCCACCATTCTGTGGTAGATTTCGTGATTGGATAATGAAGATTTATATCGAAGGTTACGATGGTGATCAAACTCTAACGAACTACTACACCAGTGGCGCAGACGTGGCAAAAGGGCCGAAACGAGTCGTTTCAAATGACTCATACACGTATCAGATGACCTGCTCGGCGAGCAGTGCTCGCGCATGGATCATCACAACTTGTTTCACAACTTCAATGAATCGCAAGTTGATTCACAATTTGTGTGAATCACAACATGGTACATCGAACGTCGCCCCGCCCCTGAGTCCCGGGGTCCCTGACTACTTTGACTGCGCTCATCGTACACGCTGGCGTTTGCGTCGTGCAGGCGTAGATCCCTTCGCCAGACCGTACGCGCGTCCGAAAATAGGTGAAAGCTGGCTCTCAAGCTCCCGAGCGCGTTTGGCTGTGAACCGCACCGGGTTGTTCCACACATGTCCAAAAGCTTCGATGGTCTTTTTGTACCACACCTCCAGGCGGGGATTCTCAAGCGCGTCGAGTGTTGAGCGCAATGCCTGCACTCGCTCTTTCACTTTGCTCCACGTGTAGTCTTCTTCGGCAATCCCACACATTATTGTGGCGCGCACTTTGCTTAGCTTGACTACTCTCCGTTCCGCACGCACAGCCATCGATGTGCCCCGTGCAGCGTCGAATGCTGTCATGATCTTCGAAAACAAGTCTTGGTACACTGCCAGTGCCACCCCATCTTGCTGCTCGTCCGTCAGTTGACTGAATGTTTCTGAGCTCGCCGCAAACCGTTTCACCTCAGCCACAGCCCTCTTGATGATGTCGGCGGTGTGATCGCCACCATCGGGGCATGCTTGCGCCTTCACAAATACGTGCGCCGCCACAATGGCAGAGGCGTCGTCAGGAAGCTTGTCGACATAGGCCTTTGCTTTCGTCAGGCGCTTTGAAGCCGCTTCGTGCTTGCTTTTTGTCTCTTCTATTTCTTTCTTGTCCGACGGCTCCGTGTGCGTGGCGCACGTGTGGTGCGCGGCACACTCTCGTTTCTTCTCTTCAAGCAGCCTGATTTTTTCGTTCCAAAAAGATGTCACATCATCAGCAGTGATCGGTGACTCAACGCCCGAGCGGCAATCAGTCATGAACCATTCGAGCAGGCGTTGCGGTAGCTCAATAGGTGATCGTGTTTTGCGGCGCTGGAGCTTCTTCAAAACCGGTTGCGTGGTCCACAATACCCAGCGCGAGCGAGGTCGCCCGAAGCCGCGATTTCGAGCAAACGACAAAGGCTGCAGCTGAAGAGGTTTGGCTAATTCAGCAAAGAGAGTACCGGTGAACTCCATGTTCAAGGGTTCAGCCACGTGCTTCACTTGGTAGAGAACCAATTCTTCTTTGCCATCCTCGTAATCTCTCACAACATCGATGTCCTCGGAACCCTCTGCAACGTACCTTGCCTCCTTGATGTCTTTGTTGTTCATATCCGTGAAGATCAGCAGGACCTGGACCGCCCCCTGATACGAGAATCCCTTGATGCTGTGATCTGCCATGCGTGCAGCCCATCTGTTGGCATCTGGTCTCGTTGCGTCCATGATGGCTTCCTTGATCGGCCGAAACAAATCTGGCCCAGCAGAGTCAAAGTCGGAATCAGAGTCAGTGCCGTGCTCTGGTGTCAGTTCTGGTGCCGGTTCTGGTGCCGGTTCTGGTGCCGGTTCTGGTGTCGGTTCTGGTGCCGCCGCTGTTGTCGGTGGCACTTCTGACTTGGGCGCTGGTGCCGGGTCTGGCACTTCTGACTTGGGCGCTGGTGCCGGCTGTGGGCCACTGTGTGCGGGTTCTTCTGTCCGCTCTGGCTCCGGCATTGTGTCTGCAAGATTCATGGTATTATGACTCCTGTGGAGCCTGACACGAGCAGAGATTGGTGACAATTTGTTGTTCTTGCTGGGTGAGCAACCTCCAACCTCCTCCCTGTTCAAGCCTCCTCCCTGTCTCAGAAGGCACACAACCTCTGAAAGCAGCACAAAACCCCAAGAAGCACGGCAGTGTGCGTTTGTGATGAAATGAGTGTGTGGACGTCCACTGGACGACATACACAGTTTGTGCTGCCGGGATGGGGAACAAAGAATGTTCGGGCGTCAGTTGTGCTAGTTCTGTTATAAGACATTCTTCGAGGCTGCTCAACGGCGTTGAGTCAACGCCAACTTGCTGCTCCTCGACTGCAGCACCCCCGCCAGCATGCCTTTGCGGCGAGCATCAGCCACCAAGGAACAAGGTAAACAGTGCCACTGACACTGCGTGCTAGTGAGTCAACAAGAGATGTGCAACAAAATCAACAACCGGAACAAGCACTGACACTCCGTAAATATAACAAAATCAACACTCATGCTCGTCACTTTGCACGAAACATCAGAAATGTACCCTCGTGCCACCTTCGTGCTGGTGCTGCCCTCATCAGTCACAGATCACGTGCCGCTAACCACCTTTGAGACCCGGGTCACACGCCTTTGCCCACCATATACCACGCCGCACGACGGTGGTGTCATCTACAATGGTTTATCGCGCATCGTCGTGGGGGTGCCTGCTGGCCGTGATGGTCATGAGTGTGGCGATCGTCGCCTCTGCCACAGCGACCACGTTTGGTCCCTCCATGCCGTCTTGTGGCGGGGCGTTCCCGATCCCACCTCTGGGTGCGGCCGTGGCGGCGCAGAAACCAAAGCTCGTTCAGGTTCAGGTAGGTTGTTTTGGTGACGCGTTTGGTGCACTCCGTTGGCTGGGCTGGCCTCACGTGATTGTGTCTGATTGCCCCCCCCCCCCCCCCCCCCCCCCCTCTTCCTTCTT
>Ga0213833_1001133_pt1 | contig 20107 bp, 14 predicted proteins | sample SWATP21_FD_160575 | JGI IMG/M metagenome (GOLD analysis project Ga0213833, IMG submission 160575) | Coastal seawater microbial communities from Marineland, Florida, United States - SWA TP2 #1 | ecosystem: Environmental > Aquatic > Marine > Coastal | place: USA: Florida | collected 2016-08-14 | reverse complement strand
CATCCTCGTCCTCATCCTCGGCGCCGCCGGCTCCGGCCTGCCCCGCGCCTCCTCCCTCCTCCTCCTCCTCCTCCTCCTCCTCCTCGTCATCGTCCTCGGCTGCATCTGCATCTGCGTCTGCATCTGCATCTGCGTCTGCGTCCGTGTCCTTGGCCGCAGCTGAAGGCGTGGCAGCGGCACCGGCACCGGCACCGGCGCCGGCACCGCCCTTGGCACCGCCCACGAGCGGGTTGAGGGAGGGTGTGGCCGCCGCCTGCATGGCCGCCGCCTCGATGGAGCTGACGGAGGTGTCCTTCAGGTACGCCACGCCCGAGTTGAGCTGCGCGTAGATCACGTCCACGGCCATCTTCTGCAGCGAGTTGAGCTGCGGGCGCCCGGCGCCGGCACTGCTCGTGCCCGCCGCCGCGCCAGAGTCCAGCACGGAGGCCACCGTTTGGGCCATGATGCGGAACGTGAGCAGGGCGGCGTTGGACAGCGCGACGGTGGAGCGCTTGGAGCCGCCGTACTCCATGAAGCGGCGCAGCAGGTTGAAGATGCCCACCTCCTCCAGCATGGCGTGGTCCTCCAGCTCGTACCGCATGCCCCACGCGGACAGCATCGCCACGCGCATGCCGTCGTCCGCGTCGGAGGAGGGGTGCAGCAGCGCGGCGAGGGCCCCAAACAGGGCGCGGACGGACGTGCGCAGCTGCGTCATGGCCGCCGCGCCACACCCCAGCACGTTGTCGGTGTAGTGGTGGCCGCTGTTCTCGCCCAGGTGGCGGGGCGCCACGCGCTCGAGCGCCGTCGGGTGCAGCGCCGGCGCGAGGACGCGCACGATCTCCGTCTTGGGGCTGCGCAGCTTCACCTGGTTCAGCAGCACCACGAGGGTGTCAAACCCGCGCGCGCGCTTGCACGCCCGCTCGCGGCGCGCCTCCAGCACCTCCGCCAAGTAGGACGCGGACAGCGCCGAGACGCGCAGGGACGTGTTGAGGTTGGCAAAGGCCGCGGCGCCCTCCGACTCCAACACCAGCGTCCACGTCGCCGCGCCCTTGCCGGACCTGCCAGCCCCCAGGCTGTCGCAGTTGGGGTTGCGCAGGCAGCACATGCCACAGTGGTTGCACTCTGAGCACCTCACGTCGCCGGTCTCATAGGACGGCCAGTACATGTTGCACACGGGGCAGTAGCGGTTGTCGTTGTCGCGCTGCACGTTCTGGTCGATGAACAGCATGCTGTGGGGCGTGGAAACGGCGCTGTCGTCGGCCCCCTCCTTCGCCGGCACGCCCACCGAGCCCTTCTTCAGCGGCGGCGCGTCCATTTGGACGAACGCCATGATGGCCGTCGAGGCGGCCGCGGCGGGGCTGTCGGACGCGTCGGCGCCCGCGCCCGCCGCGCCACCCACACCGGCACGCGCCGCGGTGTCGGCGGCGACGCGGGCGGCTTCGACGGGCGCCGCCAGCGTCTGCAGCGAGTTCCACACGCCCATCACCTTGGACATGGACTGCGCCCACTTGGACGGCACGCTGGCCTTGCTGGCGATGCCCGAGTCGTACGACCGCGCGCGCATCAGCGGCACGGGTGGGCGAGCGGGCAGCGCCGAGTCGTCGCGCGCCCGACCAGCAGACGCAGAAGACGGCTCGGCGGCAACGGCAGAAGCAGCGGCAGAAGCAGCGGCGGCTGGAGTCGCGGCAGCGTGTTCTCCCCCCTCCACCGCATCTGACGTGATGGCGGTCTGGGCACGGGCCAGGAGTGGGCGCGGCGGCATGGGCAGGGCGTTGGAGGTGCTGCTGACCACCGCCGGCGCCGGGGCCACGAAAAACGCGAGGAACAGGCCGCGGAAGGCCGCGTTGCGGGCCAGTTCGCGGAACACCGACCGCCGGGCTGCGGAGCGCGCCTTTTGGAGCAGTTTGTACCGGCGCTCCTCCTCCTCCTCGTCCTCCTCCTCACCCGCGCCGGCGTTGCCATTGGCGTCGCCGCCCTTGGCCTCCTCCTTGCCCGCGGTGGCCGCCTTGGCTTTGGCAGCCTTTTCCGCCTCCGCCTCCGCCTTTTTCTCCGCCGCCTTGGCCAGCTCAGAGGCCTTGGCCTTGGCGTTCGCCACCAGCTTGCGACGCATGGCGCCGATGTTGTGTGGAATGTGCGCCAGCGCCGCGGGCAGCGGCGTCAGTGCCTCGGCATGGGCGCCTGCACCCGCACCCGCACCCGCACCCGCACCCGCATCCCCACCGGCGGGTGACTGGGCCGCTAACACTTGGGCGTAGGTGCTTGCCTCCATGAGCAACCCCTCGTGCTTGATCATCGCGGCCATGATGGACACGTCCGCGTTGCGCAACACGCGCTGCGTGGTGGAGTCGCTGGGCTCCTTCGGGGCGAGCTTGGCGGCGAGGCCCGTCAGCTTGGGCTTGTGGTTCAACATGTGGGTGGCCAGGGCGCCAGCCGCGCCTTCCGAGCGCACGAACTGCGCCAGGAAGGACAGGGACGCGGAGCCCTCGCACAGGGGCAGCGTGGAGGTCTTGGCGGAGGCGCGCAGGAGCTGGCGCAGGGTGGGTGCCGTGGGCTCCAAGCCGCCGCGGAACAGCGGGCGGTTGAGCAGCTCCGGCTCCTTGTCGTCGGCGTCCTGCACCTCCACCCGGATGAGGGAGGAGCAACACTCGCCACCCAGACGCGCCAGCTGCAGCTGCGTGTCGAACAGCCAGTGCGGTTGCTGCTTCACCTTCTTCTTCTTCTTGGACCGCTTCTTCCCCTTCTTGTTGGCCTTGGATGAACGCTGGGTCTTGCGCGCTGTGCGGGCCTGGTTGTACCGCTGGCTCGAGCTGGTCGTGAGCGCGCCCTGGGTGGGCGTGTTGCGCACGATGGACAGCACCTGGGTCTTCGAGGCGGGCGTACCGCTGAGCACGATGTCACGGAAGCGCGTGTTCACCGCGTCAAGCGTCGCCAGCAGTCGGTGCACGGACGTGGCAAAGCTGTCCGCCACGGCCGAGGAGGTTTCCACCATCAGCGTCAGGCTGGACAGCAACGACGGCAGCAGGGCGCCCACGGGGGAGAACCGCAGCCGCTCAAACGAGGGGAACAGCGTCGCGTCTTCTCCCTCCACGTTGACGTACAACGCCTCCAGAATGTCGGCCGACGCCGCCATCACGGCGTTGACGTGGGCACTCAGGGCCTCGATCATCGCCGCGGTGGCACGCGGGCTTGCCTGCTTCTCGTCCGCCGTCACCCGCGCGGCTCGAGCCAAAAGCTCACGCTGGACGGCCTGGGCGATGGCGGTAAGGTTCTCAATGCACGCCGGCAGCTTCAGGCCTGCCTCCGCAAACGGTTTGTGCGCGTCGCGCTTGGTGGCCTTCTTCAGCTCCTCCAAGTTGTTGGACAGCCACTTGACGCACTCCACACGCAGCGAGTCGAGCACTTGGGCTGAAAGACTCGCGGTGGTGCTCGCGCCAGCTTCCACCACTGTGGCCTCAGCCGCAGCCGCAGCTCCAGCTCCAGCTCCAGCTCCAGCTCCAGCGCCAGCTCCAGCGCCAGCGCCAGCTCCAGCGCCAGCCTCACGCTGCTCATCCAAGATGAAGTCGCCAAGCTTGGCATGCCCCGCTCCGAACGCGCTGACGGTCTGCACGCCCAAGCCACCCGGAACTGCCCCCTTGGTGAACTTGAAGTGCACGTGGGTGGCGAGCTCGGGGTGCGGCAGTGACACACGCAGCTCCTCCCCCGCCTCCACGCGGAAAGCGGTGGCAGACACGAGGCCACACGCCATCGCAGAGGGCGTGGCCGTGGCATCGGCCGCGTCTGCGTCCGCGCCGGCGTCACCCGCCGATGTGGTCTTGGTCTTGGTCTTGGTCTTGGACTTCTTGCCCGTGGCGGGGCCCTGCTGCTGACCCAGGAGTGCGTCCAGCACCCGCTCCTGCAACGGCTTCTTGCCGGAGCTGGGCTTGGCGATGTGGGAGCGGCGGGCTTTGTACAGTGAGCGGACGTCCATCCATCGGCCGGGCGTCACGTCGTCCAACTCTGCCACCTTGGTGACGTCTGGGGCCGTGCCATCCGGGCAGTTCCAAATGAACACCATGCCCGTCGTCACCGGCGAGGAGTGTGCAGACAGGGCCGGCGACCGCACGTTCACCTGCGTCACGACAAACTGGTTGCCGTCGGACGTGTCGCGCTGGCGCAGCACCATATCCACGGCGCCGGTGGACCGCACATCCATGATGTGGGTCGCCACCTGGCTCAGCGCGTGCCGGGCCTGGTCTGCCTCGAGCTCGCCCGCGACGTGGGCCACGGTCAGGGGCAGGGCCTCGGCCAGGGCGGGGCACTCGGACATGTGCGGGCGCGACACCAGCATGGAGACGTGGCGTTGGTTCGCGAGCGCCGGCGCCAGGACATCGAGCAGGCGCGAGGCCACCGCGTTGGGCGGCGCACCGGGCACGGCGGCGGCGCCGTGGCGGAGGTTGGAGAGGATGGAGCGCAGCTGGCGCTGCGTCCACTCACGCCGCTGCTGCAGGAGCGGGAAAAACACGGGGGCGCCCTCCACGAGGCACACCAGCGCGGTGGCGGCACCCTCCGTCAGCGACACGTCCGTGCTGTCGTATTCGACCGCGTCCACGATGGCCTGCAGCTCCGTGTGCAGCGCGTCCAGGGTCTCCACACCCTGTGGCGTGTCCAAACCAATGTCGCGCAACGCCACGCGCGACGCCACGATGCGCTGGAAGTTGAGTCGCACCAAGCGCAGCGCCGCGTTCCGCGCAAACTGGGCGAGGCGACGGTCACCCAACGGGTTCGTGTCCGCCGGCGCGTCCGCGTCCGCGTCCGCCTCAGCGTCGGCAGCAAGGCGCAGGCGGCGGAACAGGGACAGGGCAAGGGCCAGGGTGCGGTGGCTTGCGTCCACCGCGAAGGGCACGTGCAGGCTGTCGTGGTCGCCGTCGTACACCTGCGTCGCGCCCGCGATCAACGGCTTCACCAGGCGGTCCACGGCCGCCAGCAGCACCGCGATGCACTGCGCAGCAGACACTCGGCCGCTTCCCTGCAGCGCCTCTTGGATCACCGGCTGCAGGCGCACGAACACTGCGTCGGCGCTGTCAAAGCCAATGTCGCTGGCCGCGTCGCCCGTGGCTGCCGTCGCCACGGCGAGCGGCGCGGGGCCGGCGTTGCACCACCGCATGACAGTGCGTTGAATCGCGTCAGCGTGCCACACCACGTTGTTGGTGGTGTCATAGCACGCGGCCCCGGCACACGTGAGGGGGATGGCTTCTGGGGAGAAAGCAGCATCTCCGGCGTAGCCATCCTCGAAGCCACAACTGGTGTCGCGCTTGTGGCGCCCAGGCTCTTCGTCCTCCGCGAGGGCAAACACGCGCGCAACGGCCACGTCCCCCACCACGCAGTTGGGAGGCAGAGAGGGGGGCAGGATGACGGCCAGCTCGTGGGCGTTGGCGAAAAAGACGCCCTCCTGCAAGCACTGCTGTGTGAGCGGCTCCAGGTGGGACAGCTTCAGCTCCACAAACGATTCTTCCATGACGCACTTGGAGTCCCAGCTGCCGCCGACTTGGACGAGCGTGGACTCGTTGACCAGCGTCGTGGTGTGGAAGCTGCGGTTGGGGTCGTTCAGGGTCGCATTGTTGCGGCCCATGGGTTTGGTGGGCACGCCGCCGTTCTCCCGTTTCGTGAAGCGCTTCGTGGCCATGTCCACCATGGCCCACGCGCGGTTCACGTACGTCGCCTGAGAACAGTGCGCCACCAGCTTCGCGGAAGACACAAGCGGCAGGCCCAGCTCGCCAGTGGGGCAGCCCGGCATCACAAACAGTTGTGAAGTGCAGTTCGGCGCGTCGCCAGCAAATTCGACCTTCGTCACCGGGCAGGGCGACTCGGAGAGATCCACCAGCCAGCCCTTCGAGGTGTTGACGGCGGCGTCCTGAAGGTGCCCACCCAAGATGAGCAGCTGGACACCCATGGGACCCTCCATCGCCATGATACCGGGCGCGGTCAGGGCGGGGATGTCGCCGTCCAGCTCCAACTGCTTCCACCGCACCGGCTCCGGCTCCGCGTCGCTGGATGCAGCGGCCGCCGCCACGTCATCCATGGACACCACCCACAGGTCGGACAGGGAGGTTGGGGCGCCGGGCGCCGCGCCGGGCGCCGCGACGCCCGCGTCCTCCCCCTCCTTCGCCTCGACCATGCAACCGCCGAACACCACAAGGTGGCGCCCGGGGCCAGTGATCGGCGTGGCGGGCACCACAGTGGAGGCGTGGCGGGCGCGAGGGCCGGGACGGTTGTGGGTTGTCACGCTGCTCCACTTGTTGGTCGACAGGTCAAACCGGAACATTTCGTTGGTGGCGTCACTCCCAGACGCCTCGAGGGCACCACCAAACATCAGCAAGGAGCCCGGCGAGTCGTCCGCAGTGGAGGGCAGGTGCGTCAGGCTATGGCCCACGACCTTCTCCGGAACCTCCTCCTCCTCCTCCTCGTCTTCGTCATCCGCGTCCCCGCCCCCGTCCCCACCCCCCTCTCCACCCTTCGAGTCCTCCTCCTCGACAACGTCCTTCGAGTCCTCCTCCTCCTCCTCCTCCGCTGCGCCCTTGTTGCCACGCTTGCCTTTCTTCACCTTGCCCGCGTGCACGCGCTTCCACTGCAGCGTCACGGTGTCGAGGCACCACACGTCATCCTTCAGCGCGAGTGTCTGGACACAGTTGTTGCCCATCTGGTACCCTGTCGCCGCGCCGCCATGGATGTACACCTTGTTGCCCACCGCAGCAGCGGCGTGAACACCACGAACAGAGGGAGATGCGCTCTGGATGTACGGGCGTCGCAGGAGTGCCTTGAACGAGTCTTGCGAAGGGACTGTGGCCGTGACATTCACCATCGTGTGCCAATCGGCGTGAGTGCTGGTCGAGCCACCGGCCTTGGGACGCAATGGCACCTTGCCGGAAGCAGCAATGCGAGCCTTGCGAGCATTGTAGCAGTCCTGGCACATGGTGCACTCAATGCAGTCGCCACACTTGTACGCAATGCCGGAAAAACCAACACGATGGCACCCATGGCACGTCGTTTTGTGCAAGGGGCCTGGAGGCGGCCCTTTCAGCGTGATGACATCGACCACAGCGCTGGAAGCGGGGGAGTACTTCAGGACGCAGTACTTTGTCGAGGTGGTGCCATCAGCTGCTTCAGTCGCTTCAGAGCGAAGGACATACAGCAGTCGACCACACGTGAAAAGCGGTGACGGCTTCTCGACGGTGGAGCGCCCCAGTGCTTCATGATCGATGGTGCCAACTTCTTGCAACGTGTCACAGTCCAAGACTTGGAGGGAGTGAGAGTAGAACGAGGAACGAACGTACAACTTCCCGTCCAAGGCTGCCAACCAGCAACGGCCCTGTGGGTGGAAGTGCGGGCGCCAGGCATAGTGCTTGCCACGCACGGTCCCCGCATAGCCGGTGCCGAGCTTGCGGAGGCCCTCCCGCGAATGCATGTACAGGAAGTGCCCGTCTGAAGTCAGCGCAGCAAACCCGTGCGACGACTCGTCCTCGTCCGTGTTTGGAGTCGCTTTGGTCGGAGCACTTCCGAACGCACCACTTCCGAATTGAGGGGTCGGAGCACCAAACCCGGATTGGGCAGCAAACAAAGACATCATCGCGGCGGGCTGGGCAGGTACAGCTGCCCGCACGGGAATGGCCGCGGGTGCGCTTGCCTCCTCGTCTTTAATCGAATCGGCCTGCGTCGACACCGACAGGTCGTCCTCCCCAGGAAGCTTGTCGACTCGCCATGACCCAAGCAACGCCTTACTGTTCTTGGTTTGGTCGTGCTGCAAGGCTGCGTTTAGAGGAAGCGCGCTGCGATAGCGCATGACACGTGACAAAGCCTCTGCGCTGAGGTCCTGGCCGTCGTCAATCGCAGCCAGCACGGATTGCAGCACAGCTTGCAGTGACCCCGTGCACATGGCCAGGTGGAGCAGTGCCGTGCGCGCATCATCTGCACCACAGTCAACTGTGGCAGTGTCGCTCCCAACTCGCCCTGAGCCGGCGACAACGTTGAGCCAGTCTTCGAGCCCGGACAACCACTCCGTGTCAGGGGTCACGGTCGGAGAGAACAGCGACAAGCTGGGCAGCTCCTGCACCAGGCGCAGGACGCGTTGAACAATATCCTTGCGCAGTGCTGCCCCAGCTGGGGTGAGGGCAATGTCCTTGCCCGCGGCAGAGGCAACCAAGGAGGAAAACACTGCCTTGTTCACTTCGGAGGAGGTGGCCACAAGCGGATTGCGCTCCTGCACAGGCGGGGCAGTGGTGCCCTGTGCTGTGGCCTGCAAGGTGAATCGATCCAGTGCCTCGCGCAACCGCAGAACGAGACGCTCTCGGAGAGACGCCACGCCACTGAAGCCGCTTGAGGCAAGCGAGAAGGAAAACAGCACCCGGGTCAACAGCTGCGAGGCGACAGCTTTGTCACCCGGGCGCCCGTCAACAAGCCCCTCCACACGGTCCACATCCTTCAGTGTGGTGATGGGATGTTCACCGCCGTCTGCATTGGCTTCGTTGTCATCCTCGAAAGGGATCAGGTTGGCCCGAACAGCCAAGGTGCACTCTTTGGACTTGTGGGCGGGGTCGCTGCAATACTTGCAGCAGCCGGACCGCGTTCCTCGTGCACGGCCGGCACTGCCCGAATTCAACGCACTTTCCAAGAGATTCAGTTCAGAACCCAACCGCAGCCACTCTTGGTCAGCGATGTGGGTGTCGGCGCTCGAGGAGGACACAGTACCCATGGTGGAAGAGCACGAGAATCTTCACACACCACACCGCCAATCCAACAAGAGTCAGAGGAGGAAACTACCACACAGCGCTGCCAAGCACACCAAAGCACTAGTTAACGTACAGGGAACCGAGAAGGAAAGCCCTGGGTACAAGGGATAGGTGTGCTGGTAGCCTCTGTGTGACTTTCCCGGCACAGCGATTGACCGCAAATCAACAGCTCGCTGGAAGAATCACCGGCAGATAGCGTGCCGCAAACACGCAACCTGACCGTGAATCACACACTGCGCACTTCCAATGAAGGAAAGTGGAGGGGTTGTCAGCTGTCGTCGCTGGGCGTGGAAATCGGCACACCTGGATGAGTGGTCGCACGTGCCACCCCAATGCAGAACGGGAACGCCGGGAACAATCCCGAGAGGGAGGCTCTTTGCCACAACAATTCATACATTGCATGTATTCATCAACAACCAAATCGACGCAGCTGGTTTGGTGACATCTGACACAGCACTTGCGGGTAGTGAAACCTTGTCGTCATGGCAGGTGATATCCAAGCAGGAATTCATGAGGGCCTTGCGTTGTTCCAGCACGATGTCTCGTACATCGTAGACATGGTCCACGGCACCCGCCAGCATGCTGATCCAAGCAACCTGGTCAACGTTGGTTTTACGTCAGCCACTTTGTTCGAGCTCGGGGTGTTCTTTGCTGTCATGGTCGCCGTCATTTCGTTCATGGGCCTCGCATCACCTGTATTGGCCTCAATAGTTGGCGTACCCAGCGATGAGCGACACAAGTTCGCATTGTCTTGCCGTGAGCTGGTGTTTTACAGTTTCAGCACTGGGATGCACATCTGGCTGTACGCCCTGCAATTTGACTATTGCTGGCCTGGGCACTTTGAGAAGCTCATGGAAACGTGGCCGGTGTACTCTGTGCCCAACGAGATGCGCTTCACGTATTTTGTAGAGCTGAGCTGGTACATTGTCGGAATCGTGCTCCTGTTTCTAGACTTCAGGCGCAAGGATTTCATCGCAATGCTGATCCACCATGTCGCCACGATTGTCATGATTTCTTTTTCTTGGCATGTCGGTGGTGTGCGCGTTGGAGTGGTGGTGATCATTTTGCACAACATCTCTGATGTTTTCCTGCATCTGGCCAAGATCCTGAACTACATGGATCTCTCTGTCTTGTCGCACCTGGGCCTTGTCGCCTTTGCGTTGTCCTTTTTCGTGCTGCGGCTGGTTTGCTTCCCCATGCTCATCTGGGAAACCATCAAGGGAGTGCCGATGTTTGTGGACGGAATGATCACTGGATGGGGGTTGATCATTTGGCTGAAGATCCTCCTCGTTCCATTGCACGCCTACTGGTTCTTGATCATCGTGCGGCTCGCGATGCGCCTCATGTCTGGCGAGGACGCCTCTGAAGCGGTCAACTCGGAGTACGATGGGGATGCTCCTGTGCGAGACACCAAGAAGACTCAGTAGTTAGTGTCGCGTGCATTCAGGTCTTTCTAGGTGGAGAGTTAGTGTCGCGTACATTCAGGTCTTTCTCCACCTTGCACTGCGAGGTGGCAGGGGGCGTTTGTCGTGCTCGAGTTGTGTACTCTGTGCAGTGCGAAGCGCTCGGTTTGTCATAAAAAACCTGCCTATGTGACGGCGAAACAAAGCAAGCGTCTGCTGTTTTTTTCTTTGGGGGGTTAGCTAACAAGGCTACACGAGGAGGAGCGATTACTCCTCCAAACGCCACGCGCGCGTCACCATCAACACGAAGTACTCATCGCTATCGATGGACGCACTCAAATCGCCGTAGTATGTCTCGAACTCACTCTTTGTGACAATGCCATCAGCCTCCGACACATCCCAATTCTCCAAGAACTCTGCCAGTGCTGCATCCTCGTCAAGCTTCCCTTCCTTCACACCTGGGTGGAACTCTGTGCTGTACACACCACGCAGGTCCTCCAGCGTGACCTGGCCGCTGCCATCACGGTCAAGCTTCGCGAACGCGCGGCCCACAACCTCCTTGCGTGTGTCGTTCAGCTCGCCACGAAGAGCAGCCAGGAACTCTGTCAGGCTGATCAGGCCGTTCCCATCACGATCAAAGGCGTCCATGACGACATCGAACTCCTCGTCCGTGAGCATCACACCGTAGTCTCTGAGGCCCCACTTGAAGTCCTCCCTGTCCACGTTTCCGTCACCGCGGTCGTCCATGATGCGGAAGGACCGGGACAAACCACGAAAGCCGTACGAGCCACGCTCCATGATTGTGGCCTTCACCTTCGACACCAGAACCTCCGGCGTGAGCTCGATGAAGTCGCGTCGGTCCACCGCAGCGGACGGATCGGACGCCGTCACAAACACCCACCGGTTGCCCGGCAAAGCGGCCCCACCCGCGCCGCGCCCGGTGCTCTTGATGGTGCGGCAACACACGGCAAGTTCAGGGCCAAACGAGGTGGCGACGCGCGAGTCCAGCGTGGCCGCCAACGCCACGTTTGTCGCGCGGTGGTACAACGCCACGGCAGCGTTCGCGGGCACAGGCGTGCCGTCGGTTGCAAGGCGGTTGCCGTTCGCAGCGACCACCGTCCACACTGTGTTTGCACTGGGAAGGGGGGAAAGCTGTACGTTCTGGGCGGCACCGGCACCAGAGCTGCCAAATGCTGACACCGGCTGGGACTCCAACAAGAACGGCTGCGGGAAAGGCAACTTCGTCAACGGCACGACAGCGACAAGCAACAGTGAGCACCGCACACATACCCGTGAGACATAGCCAGTCTTCTTGTCCCAGCGCAAGGACGGGTTGGTGGCCAGCTGGAACGGGTCACCGTAGTTCAGAACATCACTGTCTGACTTCGACTGGCAACGACGGTGAAGCAATGAGTGACAGTGCAGATGCAACAGCGCACAGCACACCACGACAACCCACCTCGTAATGAGTCTTGGCTGGGGCTCGTGTGATGACAAACGTGTTGCGCGCCAGGGCTTTCTTTTCACGCGACGCAGAGGCAGCTACCGTTTTGTTTGCAATGTCAACAACATTGAAGATGTCGTTGGCAAGGGTATGCGTCTCGTCGACACCCTTCGAATTCTCCTCTGTGACAGCCAGTTGAATCGTATCACCATAACGCAGGCAGCCATCGGCAGAGTATGAGTGCGGGACGGCCTGCAGGTTGGTGGCACGGGCACCCGCGGCGGACGCGGTTGCAAGTTGTCCACGAGAGCGGCGCAGCTCGTAGTCCTTGGCTTCCAACTGTGAAAACCACACACACAGCACAGCACAGCACAGCACAGCACAGCACAGCATGAGCGCCACAGCAAGCACATGCCTTTTATCACACGAAGGTGGTCGCACAGATGGTGCCACGAACCTCAGCCTTGGCACGATCCTCGGCCCAGTTCCCAATCTTCACGGCGGACGTGTACTTGGGACCGCCGGACAGCTGCTGCGGTGTGAACTGCATGGTGACGGGAAAGCACCGGCAACCTTTGATAAAGAAATCAACAACGAGCTGCACTGGGTGCAGATAAAAGGAACAGTGGCGGACACGCTCCGACAATCACGTCCAACGAAAGTGAGCGGGTACTGACGGTCGCAGCAGAGATTCGTTGGGTCATCTTGTCAACGACCACTCCACAACAACAAACCTCGCCGACAAAATAATTAATTTTCAAAGCGAGTCCTGTATTTACCCATACCGTGGGCACTGGGCTCTGTTTTTTACGCATTGGGAAATGTTGGTGAAACTTGTCTCTCGCTCCACGGGCTGCGGTGTTTAATGTTCATGCCTTGGCATGCTACACACTCGCAAGCTTCACCATGGCCACAGCAGCGGAACACAATCCGTTCAATGATAACGCCTTGGACAATACTGATACACCACCGGCTTCGAATGATGATGCCGCCCCACCAACCTGGTCTTGTGCGTGACGCCTGATGGCAGCAGCCATGTCCGTGTGCCAAGCGCCTCTCACCTGTCTGTTTCTTGCCTGCTGTCTTCACCTGGATCGCCGTGCAAAACGGCTCCTGGGTCACCTTGGCACCGACAACCATTGCTTTCATCTCTCTAGCTGTAAACCTTGAAGGTACGCACGCAGCAGCGAAGGGTGTCTTGCATCCCAGGTGTCTGACACCTACCGCGACAGGCAAGGATGTTGACATTGAAAGCGGTGCCAATGACGGGGCCCCACTTCTCCAGCAGCCAGTGCCAGCACAGGGTGGAAGTGCACCATCACCAGCCCCACAGGTCCAGCAGAGCATGTGTGCATGCCTCACAGTCACGTACTACAGGAAGGTACGAAAGCTCTCCGGCTGGTGTCGGTGGGTGTACACGTGCAACTCGTGCTTGTTCTGACCCGCTACTGAGTTGCTGCAGTATTTTGATGTTGACACCACGGACATTGCACAGCGGATAGTTTGTGGTGTTCTCCCACGTCGAGGGGAGAAGAGTTTGCTGGCTGTGGTGGGTGACAATGCCGACATGTACGGTCCTTTCTGGATTTGCACGACCCTCATCTTCGTCATCGGTGTGTGCGGCAACTTGGCATCATGGATTCATTGGGATAAGGTACACCACCTGATGATTCTGTGTGGTTGATTTCTTTGACGAAGCGTGATGTGCTCACAAGTGCTTCCCTGGGTTGCGCACTTTGCAGAACACAACATGGGAGTACGACTTCACGCTAGTCACAACCGCGATAGCTCTGATTTACGGCTACGTCGCAGCAGCAGCAGTGGGCATGTGGGCTGTCTGCAAGTTTGTGGGGATAACTGGTGTGTCCTTGACCAACCTTTTGTGCTTGTACGGCTACGTCATGACACCGTTCATACCGGCGTGTGTACGTAGGACGGAATGCTGCAGGCTTGTGTTCGGCGTTTGACCTCTTCGTTGGCCCCACAGATACTGAGCATCATCAGCAGCCTGGCCTTGGATTGGTTAGCCCCGTCGATTGCATGTGGTCTTTCATTGTCTGTTGTTGTGGCAAACATGCTGCCATCGATCGAAGCGCACATCCGAGACCCCACCACGCAAGGGTGCCTTGCGGTGTTGGCAGGTGGGCATTTGGTCTTTGCGCTGCTGCTCAAGCTGTACTTCTTTGCGTGAAAGGCACCAACTGCAACGGGTAGTAAACTACATTCTGCTGGGAAATGCTGTTTTCAAATGCAATACCGCACGACAACACTGGCTGGGACGGCACTCCAAACTACAAGCAAATCGCGAGAAAACAAAGCACAGTCTTTGTGAAAGGAATCACACTTAGTTGCCCTCAAGAACGCACTTGGCATCCCAGATGATCTCCTTGATGGTTTCCTTCTGGAAGTGGCCCCACCCCATGTCACGGCAGTAGGTGTCAAAGCCCGGGGGAGGCTGGGGGTGCGTCTCCTCGTAGTTCACGTAAGCCACGTTGGCGATCTCGACGCAGAAGCCCTCGTCAGAGCCGCTCGACTTCTGGAACACATCCAAGCCGAACTCCATCCATCCCTGGGGCGTGAATGCCTCCGCGGGAAGCTCGAAGTCGACGACGACGCTGAAGTAGCAGCCCTCCTCCACGCAGCTCGTGATGGTCATGGCATCAGACAAGGCTCCACCGACAACGTTGTGGCCAGCGATGTCGTAGATACGGTAGCTGCCATCAACAGGCACAGTGCGGATCTGGGTGGTACCGTTCACGACGAGGCGGATGTGGTCTCCAGCCTTGATGGTGTTGCCGTCCAGGACATCCACCTCGACGTTCTCGGCGGACATGGTGTACGTCACGCAGCCAGGGTCGCGCGGGCAGTAGAAGTACTTGAGGTCGCAGTCGTTGGGGCCACTGCACTGTGGAGACGCGATCGGCTTGGGGTGAATGGTGTGGACGTCCTTGATGAAGTGGCCGTTGCCCTCATCCTTGCACTCCATGACGAAGGGCGGCAGGTTGCGCTCCTCCTCGTACTTGGTGTAGGCCTGGGAAGCGATCTCGAGGCAGAAGCCCTCGTCGGAGCCGCTCTTCTGCTGGAACACATCGATGCCGAACTCAAACCACCCGTCTCCGCCGATGCAGTCAGACGTCAGCTCAAAGGAGATCTCCAAAATGAAGTTGGCACCGTTCAGGGTCAGGGCGTCAGCCAACACGCCAGCAGCCACGTTCTTGCCGCTCAGGCCGTAGATGCGGTAGGAGCCAGCAGTGGGCACCTCGGTCATAGTGGTCTCACCAAGCACCTCAACAGTGATCATGTGGCCGGGGGACAGGTTGCTGGCCTTCACTGGGGCAGAGTACCCAGCGGCGTTCACGCGGACAGTGTGGGCAGACCTGGACGGATTTTCACGTTGAAATGGCGTCCCACATCACAGTCACCACACAGTGAGACCTGGGATAACAACACGCAAACGACACCACGCGGACAGCAAAGTGACAGTGAAGCGTCATGGAACGTACATAGTGTATGTGAGGCATCCCGGATCACGCGGGCAGTAGTACCAATCCAAATCACACACGTTGGTGGTGATGTTGGTGGTGGGGGCAGTCAAGCCACCCTGGCGAATGACAAAGGCATTCGCACTCGCAGCGAGCGTGATAAGAGCCAACGCGAAAACAACACGCATGGTGACGGGGAGGGATGTGGAGACACTTGCACAAGCAGTGAATGACCACGGACGGTGCTGATTCCGTGCCGCACACCGCCACGGCTTGTGGCACGTATGCATGGTAGTTGCGTTAGAAAATCGCGCAAATCGTGCACGAACATAACAGCGGTAAATGTCACGTCAAGTTATGATGTTGCTGCTGAAATGCCCTGGGTGTGTCAAGTTCGCTTCGCAATTCGTGTCACAGTGCTCCCATCTGCTGTGGTCTGTCGCGGCGGCTGTTGACCCAATTTTTGTTGTTCTGCGTACAGTGCGGACCATCCTTGATGATGCGCACGTTTGCGCTCGTACTTGCGTGTGTTGGCCTCGCGGCTGTGGTTGGAGGCGCTTCCGCGATGGATCATGGTGTGTCCACCACACCCTCTCCCGAGTGGTTCGCACAATGGATGTCCCGCGGTGGCGAAACATGGACGGGAACGGAGGACGTGCCGGTAATGCGTCACAAGTTCATTCGTCGTGTACTGCAGTGGGCGACTGACGAAATTACGGACCCGAAGCACGATGTGCGTACTGTGGGCTTCGAGGCGTATCTTTCTCTGCGCACCAGCTTCTCATGGCCTTGTTTGTGTTCCTTATCACAGTGGGAGGAGGTGAAGCGGGTTTTCCGCCACCAGTTCGACGAATCTGACACTGTGGAAGATCTGAAGCGCATGCTGCACGAAGCAATGCACTCTGATGAGCTGACCACCCTGGAAAAGGATGTCAACGGCGAGTATCAGCCCATGACGGCCGATCCCTACCCGTACTTTGGGTTCATTCCTTTGGTATGCCCCCCCCCCCCCCCCCCCTACACGCGCCCTGCAATGCTGTTTTATGCTGTGTGGTGTCTTTACTTACAAAGTTCCTTTGATGGCAGCTGACGAGCGCCCTGAAGGTCGGCGCCCCGGCAGTCACTTTTGACACTTGGTGCTACAACAACAACCAAGCCCAGGCCACCAAAGCAGCGGATGGCACCATCACTGTGACCATTACTGTGCCCTCTCAGAACCAAAAGTCATTGTTCTGCGCTGATTCTTACCTTGCGCTGACGGTGTGTTTCCTTCTCGTTTGCGATGGCGTTGTGGCCTGGCTCACAGTTGCGTCGTTTGTGTGCATCTGTGGCTGCGTGCACAGGTTGCCTCTGCCAAGTTCGGTATCCATGTTGGTTCAACAGGAGCCCACACGTTCACATGGAATACCACTGGTTTGACGAGCGCGGAGCAATGGGACTTGGACACGAATGGTATCCGCCTCTTCCATTTCAAGAACTCGTCACTCACCGTCATTGGACAAATCATCGACACTGCAATGATGTTCTCTCCCATGCTTTCCAAGGCATGTTGCTTCGTAGTGATGCTCTTGCATCCCTCTCCCTCTAATGTCGCCCTTGTTTGAACCCGCAATTTGTCTGCAGAGTGTGTCTTCCGCTGCTGCCGCCCGCAATACGAAGTTCCTGGCTGAGTACGCCGGTCGCGACATGAAGCCCCGCACCATCACCCAGGTGGATCTCCCCGAGGATCAGATCCAGTCTGGTGACTTTTTCGGAATCATTCGCCTGGACGGCCTCGACCCGATGCTTGCATGGGCCATGGTAGGTAGCGACGTGTCTGTTGGATTTGTCTGTCCGTTGGTGTTGGTGCATCTCGCACCCTGCTCACACGACCGCACAACAGGGCTCGACCACTGGTCACACCACTGTGGCCATTCGCGATGACCAAGGCGAATTGTACATCGCAGAATCCACCGCTAAGGACTCCTACTGGCCCACTAACGGGATTCAGCGCACCCCGTATGTCCGATGCGTGTTTGTGTTCGACCTCCACCCTGTTCTCATCCTTACGCATCGCAGATTCAAGCAGTGGATCCAACAGGCGAAGGATGCTAGCTTCAATGTTGTCCATGCGCCTTTGAGCGACGAGAACCGAGCTAAGTTCAATGCGACGGCCGCACTGGAGTTCTTTGGCCAAGGTAACGTGGTGTCATGACCGTTTCGTTGGGGGATTGTGTTGACCCCTCCTGCTTGCCGCACACAGTTGAGGGCTTGAACTATGGCTACCACAACATGTTGTGGGGTTGGATCGACACTATCAAGGACAACTACCCTTGCACTCCCCCGTAGGTGCAGCTGATTCTGTGCTTTCGCCCGCCCAGTGCTGACGGTGGCTTTTTTTTGAATCAGATACCCCATCACCGAGGACAGCACTTGCTTGACCTGGCCCCTCGTCGAGACCCTGTTTTCTGTCCTCAACAAAGCAATCCCATCGCTGGGTGACCTTCTGTTCAAGCAGGCCTGGAACTTCCGGTTGAACACCACTGGCTTGGAGCCACCGGAGTTGTACCAGCGCATGGCGAAGCTTGGCATGAAGACGGACGTCCTGCCCACCATCCCTGAGCTGGATGTGTGGAAGTACAACACCACACGCTATGGCGAGCCTGCTGTTGGCGAGTCCATGGTGTGCTGCGTGTTTGTGTGCCACATGTGGAAGGCCGGCGGCATTTTTGGAGACAATGGCGAGAACTGTGGCGAGTTCACCAACGCGTACGCTCTTGCCTGTGTCTTGAAACAACCGTGGTACTGTGCTCACTTCCTGTTTTCTTGCAGTGACGACTACCGCCTCACCATTTTCAACACAACGGCCCCTCCTGAAATGTGCCAACAAGCCGACCCTGGCAACCCTGTGTGCCAGCTGTTGGGGTCTGAGACACTTACCCTGAACGACTACCACACCAAGAACATCTTCGCGTTCGTTTGATATGGTTGCTATGCGTTGGAATCGCTCGCACTTGCTCACAAGCGTGGGTGTACAGGTACATGGACCAGACATGCCCGTCCCTTGCGCCGAACTACGAGCAGCCTGCCACATGCTAGGCGTGTATTCGCAGCAGTGGCGAGGCAATGCTCTCGAGTAGCTGCCTGCTGCCCAGCACCGTGTGAAACATACATAAACATGTATTCATCACAACACTCCTCTTTCATCGTTGTCGGTTGTGTTGTGGCTGCGGTTGTCCGGATCAGTCTCCTGTCGTGCTACGTCGTTTGCGCAGTGGAGATTTTAGGCTTAGGTTCAGTGAAGTTGATACAATGGTTGGTTTGTTCTCAGTGTTGACACGCGGACGTCTCGACGTGGGGGCTCACGCTTCTGTTTGTTCCCAACCCATCAGTCGGAAATTGAAGAGACGCTGGAGCGGATCAAGGGCCACCAAGGGGTGGAGGGGTGAGTATCTGTCGCACGAGGCGTGTTACAGAAGGAACTCGTGGCTCGTGTAGCATGATGCCTTGCCTCACCACTGGCCGCTTTGTGTTGTGTTTGTGGGGATCCTCCTCCGTGTCGTGTGGCACCGACCAACGCGTAGGTACGTGATCATCAACAACGATGGTGAGGTGCTGCGGAAGCTCCCATCAATGTCCACGGACTACGCGAAGGAGCTTGGAGAAGAAATTTTCAACCTTGCACAAAAAGCACGACATGTAGTTCGCGATTTGAAACCTGCGGTACGAATACTGAATGCACGGTGTTTGGGCTCGAGCCGCGACGTGACATGGGTCTGCTTCCCGCTCGGTGTTTCATCAGAACGACCTGCAGTACCTGCGCCTGCGCACTCGGAGCAAAGAAGTCCTTGTATCTCCAGGAAAGGACTTCATGGTTGTGATCATTCAGTCTTGGCCACCTGCAGACTGGGCTTGAGCCGTGTTCGTTCCACCTGCATGCGGCATGACGTGGTGTGTGCTTCGTGCCAGTAAGATAGTCGCTTTGGTTGTGTTGTTGCATGTCCCTTGCCATCTCTGCACTGCTTTCACTGACTGTAGCACCGACATAGCGAAGGCAACTGTGTCGGCGGGCTTCGTTCGGGGCGGTGTGCGGGCGGAGGGGAAGGACTCAGACGATCGAACGTCGCGCTGCCCCTTTGCTGGCCGCGGGTCGGAAGAGGGAGATTGCTGACCCAAGTTCTGATACTCGAGGCAGGCTCTCGTGTGTGGCAACAGCACAGCCACAGCACGCACACTTGACAATGAACAAAAACGATGTGTATTGAACGTAACGACTGTGGAAAGCCCGCGGCCTGCGCGCACAGTGGCAAGCGACACAGCAAACTAGAACGCCCTCCGCAACACCCACGACGAGCATAAAGGTGCTCCCTCGAGCGACAGCGGGTCAATTGGACGTTGGAAGTGGAAACACATCCAAAGCTGGTGCATCTCCTCCAACATCAGGGAGCACACAGCGGTCTGACTCGCAATACTTGTCTGGGACTGTCCACGCCACGACATACAGAGGTTGGTGAGGAGCAACTCAAAACAGGTCACCACGGGCAGCCAACAAACAACCAATATGGCCGGCACATGGCCGGTCACACCTACCCGCGTCTTCCGTCCACGTGCCGCCGAAATCGAGCGGCCGGAGCTTCTCAGCGCGGCGTTTGTACTCCTCAAGGGAAATGGCTTCATACGGCATTTGCTTGAAAGCTCCAGCTTTTGTGCGCGGCAAGAAACTAACCCCCTGTGTGTGGTGCATAGCACGGTGGTGGAGGTAAGAACAATGACAAGGAGGATTCAGGCGCATGGATCAAGACCGGTACCTTGAGTTGGTATTGAAACAGCTCCAGAGCAGGCTTGAGAGAGTCCGCCTCCGTCTCCGGGTCAAACGTAACTGTGCAACTCACTTGGTTGTCAGCCCAGTGCTTCTGCAGAAAGGCGGCAAGTGACAGCTGTTCCCACACACTCAGCTCGGGGAGACTGCAGTTCAAAATGCGGTCATCACAAGGCAAGGCAACACGCGCGTGCAGGTGAGGCAACGATGAAACAACACCTCATCAACACCTGAAAAAA
>Ga0213833_1001130_pt1 | contig 20124 bp, 7 predicted proteins | sample SWATP21_FD_160575 | JGI IMG/M metagenome (GOLD analysis project Ga0213833, IMG submission 160575) | Coastal seawater microbial communities from Marineland, Florida, United States - SWA TP2 #1 | ecosystem: Environmental > Aquatic > Marine > Coastal | place: USA: Florida | collected 2016-08-14 | reverse complement strand
GCACGGCCACGATCACGGTGACGGTGACAGATGTGAACGACGCTCCCACGATGTCGGATGCGTCTGCGTCTGTGGCTGAGGATGCAGCTGACGGTGCTTCGGTGTCGTACACGCTGGTGTCCAACGCGAACGACGCTGGCCAAACGTTGTCATACGCCATCACTGGTGGCGACACGGACAGTGCGTTTGTGATGAACTCTGGTACTGGTGCGTTGTCATTGGCGAATCCATCGGTGTTGGACTATGAGACGACAACTTCGTACAGTTTGGAGGTGACTGTGACGGACGATGGTTCACCCGCCAAGGCTGGCACGGCCACGATCACGGTAGCCGTCGTTGATGTGAATGAAGTCCCCACTGCCACTTCTCGCGCCGTCACCATTAATGAGCATTTCAGCCTGTCCACCACCATTGTTGGCGCCAACATCGATGGCCAAGACCAGGATGCTGGCGACGTACTGTCGTACGAAATCACTGCTGGCAATGATGATGGCTTGTTCCAGATCAACACTGCGACGGGTGACATTTCGTTGGCCAAGAGCGTGAACTTCGAGTTGGCCACGACCCATACACTGACGGTGGTCGTGTCAGACGATGATGCGTCGCCTCTTTCGGCCACTGCGACAGTTACGGTGACAGTGACTGACGAGAATGACTTGCCTGTCTTCACCGGAGACAACCCGCGTCGCACCATCAATGAACATCAACCGGTGGACACAGTGGTGTTCGGCGGCAAGGTGAACGCGACAGATGAAGATGTGGGCCAGAGCATTTCGTTCTCTATCATCGCTGGTAACGATGACGATGCGTTCAAGATTGATGCAACGACGGGCGATATTGCTGTGAAGACCGACGTCTTGAACCACGAGGCCCAGAGCTCGTACACTCTGACTGTCCAAGTCACCGATGACAACACTCCTACGGCTGGAACGGCGACGCTGGACGTTGTGGTTGATGTGATTGACATTAACGAAGGCCCGTCCATCTCAGACGCGACTGGTTCGGTAGATGAGCTGTCGAGCTCTGGTGACACCGTTTCAGTTTCGCTGACTGCCGTGGATGTTGATCGTGACGAGGTGCTCAGCTTCAGCATTGTCGGTGGCAACTCATTCTCTGCTTTTGCAATCGACCCTGTCACCTCTGTGATCACGGTTGACAACACAACCGCTGTCGACTACGAGATCTTCACCTCCTTCAGTCTCACTGTCCGAGCCTCGGATGATGGCACGCCTCCGCTGCACGATGATGCAACGGTCACGATTAACGTGGTGGACAAGAATGACCAGCCACGAATCATGAATCCGCAGGACTCTGCGTCTGTCGATGAAAACGTTGCTGATGGCACTTTTGTGCTGGCAATGGACGCCAAGGATTTGGATGCAACGCCAGTGCAGGTGCGAATGCCGTTTGTGTGTGTGTGTGTGCCCGCGCCCGCGTGTGAAGACTGCTTTCACCGTGTTCCCATGCCTGCCTGTGGTTGTTGTTGGCTCTTACCTTTGGTGTGTGCGTCTCGACGTGGATTGTGTCACAGACGCTGTCATGGTCCATCACGGACGGCAATTCGGAAGGCTCCTTTGCGATTGACTCTTCCACGGGTGACATCACAGTCACTGCCACGGGCGTCAACTACGAAGGCACCAACTCGTTTACGCTTACGATCCAAGTCGAAGACGACGGCACGCCAGCCAAGACGGACACCACCACGGTGTCCATCACCATCGATGACGTCAACGACGTGCCCGTGCTGTCGGACCAAACTCGTTATGTGAATGAGTCCCTGGCGGCGCCTGGGTCGTCCATCGTGGGCACACTGGTGGGGGCTGTACTGGGCGGCACGGACGAGGATGCCACACCAGTTCAGACCCTGACGTACACCATCGACTCTGGCAACACGAACAGCGTCTTCAGCATCGATAACGACGGACAAATTCGTGTGGCGAAGGCGGAGCTGGACTTTGAAACAACACCAACGTGCGTGGGGGGGATGCCATGTGCCTGGGTGCGGGTGTGGGCGTGGGTGTGGGTGTGGGTGTGGGTGTGGGTGTGTGGCCACTGGGTGCGGGTGTGTGATGTTGCGTGGGGCGCATGTTCCGTTCCACCTTGTGGCGTGGCTGGCTGTGGGTTGGGTGATTGATTTGCATGGATGTGCGTGGATGTGCGTGTTCCTCTTCTTGCAGCTACACTTTGACGGTCACGCTGGCGGACGACGGTGCCAACCCCGCCCCGGAGTCCATCACCAAGACGGTCACCGTGGAAGTGCTGGACTTGAACGACTTCCCGGTGGTGCCCGCCACGCAGTCGCGCAGCATCAACGAGAACTCTGAGATCGGCACCGAGGTGGACGGCGGGGTTGTGACCGCCAGCGACCCCGACCTGCCGGAGCAGGACCTGGTGTTTGCCATCGTGAGCGGCAACACGGACGACGTGTTCGCCGTGGGCGCCGGCGGCGAACTGACGGTGGCCCGCAACAACATCCTGAACTTCGAAGCCATCCCGTCCTACGACCTGGTGGTTTCCGTGACGGACGTGACGCCGGAGGGCGTGAAGGAGCTCACTGTCACCACCACGGTGACGGTGACGCTGAACGACCTCAATGACATTCCGGTGCTCCAGGCGGCGGCGCGCACCATCCCGGAGAACGTGGCCGCCGGCACGTCCGTCATTGGCGGGTTCATTGCGGCGACGGACGAGGACGAGGACGGGCTGACGTACACGATGACCGGCGACGCGTTGTTCGAGATCACGCCGGCCGGCGAGATCAAGACCACCGCGGCGGCGGTGGACTTTGAGACCACCACGACGTACGTGCTGAATGTGACCGTCACGGATGACGGCGTGCCGCCCAAGCAGGCGCACAACCTCGTCACCGTGACGGTGTTGGACCGCAACGACTTCCCGGTCATGGCCAACCAAACGCGGAGCATCGAAGAGAACTCGTTGACAGCCACCGTCGTCACCGGCGGCGCGTTGACGTTCTCGGACGAGGACGCGACGCCGGTGCAAACGCTGACGCTCTCCATCGAGGCCGGCAACGTGGGCAACGCCTTCGCCATCGCCAGCGACGGCACGCTGTCCCTGGCCACGCCGGTGCTGAACCACGAGGTGCAGGACACGTACACGCTCCGGGTGCGAGTGGCCGATGACGGCGCCGTGCTGCCGGGGCCGATGTATGTGGACGCCTACATCACCGTGAACGTGGTGGACATCAACGACTTCCCCGTGCTGGACGACGGCGCGCTGTCCGTGCAGGAAAACCGCCCGGCAGGGTACGAGTTGACGGGGAGCCCCATCGTGGGGTCTGACGAAGACGTGGACCCGGTGCAGGCGCTGGCGTACTCCATTGAGGCCGGCAACTTGTACAACGCGTTCGCCATCGACGCCTCCACGGGCGTGGTGACGCTGGCGAACGCCTCCACGGTGGACTTTGAGGCCGTGTCCGAGTACGTGTTGACGGTGCGCCTCACGGACGACGGCACGCCCGTCCGGTACGACGAAGGGTCATTCACGGTGACCATAGTGGACACCAACGACGTGCCGCAGTGGGTGGAGGCCACGGTCAAGGACGTGAAGGAGGTGGACGAGAACTCGCCCACCGGCACCACCATCGGCGCCCCCATCCAAGCCACGGATGCGGACGCGGGCACGGCACTGACGTACTCCATCATCGGCGTGTCGCACGAGCAAGCCTTCAACCTGTTTGCGATCGACCCGGCGACGGGGCAGCTGACGGTGGACGCGCCCCACCTGGACTACGAACGCCGGAGTGAGTACGTGGTCACTGTCAACGTCACCGACAACGGCGCCCCCGGCGGCGGCGGCGTGCTACAGAACACCGCGGAGGTGACGGTGCGCGTGTTGGACATCAACGACGCACCGGTTGCGGTGTACCCGGCCACGGGTGACGGGCAGGTGCACGAGAACGCCGGCGTGGGGCTCGATGTGTACGCCACCGTGACGGTGCTGGACGACGACCCGTCGCAGAGCCACACCTTCACGCTGCTGTCCGGCTCGGACGGCATGTTCAGCATCCCGGACGACACCGTGGGCACCATCCGCGTGGCGTCGGCGGGCCTCCACTACGAGGACAAGAGCGAATACAACATGACGGTGCGCGTCACGGACAACGGCACCCCGCCGCTGCACGACGACATCTGGGTCATCGTGCACGTCGTCGACCTGAACGAGGCCCCCATCTTCTCCCACTCCACCCGCACCGTGGCCGAAAACTCGCCCCTCGGCCTGGCGCTGCCGCCTGCGCTGTCGGCGCACGTGGCGGACCAGGACTTTGGCACGGTGCACAGGTTTGAGCTGATGAGCGGCGACCCGGCGGGCATGTTCGCGGTGGACGCCGACACGGGCGTGCTGAGCGTCGCGCGCCGCATCAACTTTGAAAGCCGCCACGAGTACACGCTGCTGATGAACGTGACGGACAACGGCAGCCCCATGCTGTGGGGCGTCGCGGAGGTTGTGGTCACCATCACGGACGTGAACGAGCGGCCGACGGTGTGGAACTCCAGCCGGGTGGTGGACGAAAACGTGCCCGTCGGCACGCTGGTCGGCGGCGCCATCAACGCCACGGACCCGGACCGCGCGGCCGTCGCGTTTGGCACGCTGACGTACACGCTGGAGTCGGGGAACGACGCGGGCATGTTTGCGCTGCACCCCGCCACCGGCCAGCTGACGGTGGTGCAGGAGCACCTGGCGGGCCTCAACTTTGAGGACGTGGACACGTACTGGCTGGGGGTGCGCGTCACCGACGGCGGCGGGTTGAGCGACACCGCGACGGTCGTGGTGCACGTGCAGGACGTGAACGACGACCCCATCATCGTGGCGCAGGTGCGGGACGTGGACGAAAACTCGCCCGTCGGCACCGCCGTCGGCGCGCCCATCCCCGTCGTCGAGCACGACGCGCGGGACAACATCACCTTCACCCTCGAGGCGGGCGACACGCACTCGCTGTTCGCCATCGACGCGGTGAGCGGCCAGATCACGGTGGCGCGGGACGCCGTGGACCACGAGCGCGCCGCGGAGTACAACCTCACCGTGCGCGTCACGGACGACGGCGTGGGCGAGCTGTTCGCGGAGGCGTGGGTGCAGGTGTTTGTCAACGACGTCAACGAGGTGCCGTGGCTCGACGAGACGGCGCGGGTGGTGCCGGAGCACGCGCCGGTGTACACCCTCATCGGCGCGCCGCTGGTCGGCCACGACTACGACGAGGACGGCGGGTGGGCGGTGTTCCACTACCGCATCGTGGGCGGCAACCCGCGCGGGTCCTTCGCCATCGACGCGGACACCGGCCAGCTGTCGGTGGCGGTGGACAACCTGGACTTTGAGCGGTTCACGCGCTTCCACAACCTCACGGTGGAGGTGTACGACGACGGCACGCCGTCGCTGGCGTCCCGCAGCTGGGTCACCGTCACGGTGCAGGACGTCAACGACCGCCCGGCGCTGGCGGCCGCCATGGACCGGTTCGTCGAGGAAAACGCGCCGGTGGGCACGCCGGTGGGCGCGCCGCTGCCGTTCTTCGACCAGGACAACCACACGGTGGCGTGGGAGATCACGGCCGACGAAAGCGGCGGCAAGTTCTCGGTGGAGGCCGCCACGGGGCAGCTGCGCGTGGCGCACGCGTCGCTGGACTTTGAGCACGACTCGTGGTACCTGCTGGACGTGCGCGTCACCGACGCCGGCGTGCCGCCGCTCGTGAACACCACGGTGGTGAACGTGACGGTGGGCGACATCAACGACTACCCGGTGGTGGACCCGGCGGTGTTCCGCGTGGATGAGGACGCCGGGACGGGCGCGTATGTGGGCACGGTGAACTTCACGGACCAGGACAGCGGCGCGCGCGGCGTGCTGTCCATGTCCATTGTGGCGGGCAACGACCGCGGGCTGTGGAGCATCGCGCCGACGACGGGCGTGATGACCCTCACCGGCCCCCACCTGGACTTCGAGGACGTCGACACGTACGTCGTCACGGTGCGCGCCACGGACGGCGGCGTGCCGCCGCTGCACTTTGACGCCAACATGACGGTCCTGGTCAACGACCGCAACGACGCGCCCGTGTTCAACGTGTCGGTCATCCACCTCCCGGAGCTGGCGCCCAACTTCACCCTCCCCGCCATGCCCAACCCCTTCGCGGCGCTGCCCAGCGTGGCGGTGTTCGACGAGGACACGCCGGCGCACCCGCAGCGCATGGTGTACGATCGCGTGGACGTCCTGGGCGTGCTGCCGCCCCACGCCAACGTCTCGGGCGCGTTCCAGATCAACCAGGACGGCTACGTCGAGCTGGTGCCGGGCACCAGCGTGAACTTCGAGGACGCGCACACGTACTTCCTCACGGTGTGGATGCACGACGAGCACCCGGCGGGCGACCCCGCGACGCCGCTGGAACCGCAGCGCATCGTCGTCAGCCGCAACATCACGCTGAAGGTCACCGACAACAACGAACCGACGACGCTGACGGTGCCGGCGCGCCTCACGGTCGCGGAAGGCTCGCCCGTCGGCACGCTGTTGGAGGGCGACTTCGCGGTGGAGGACGTGGACAACCAGACGCTGGCCATCATGACGTTTGACAAGTTCGGGTACTTCAGCGCCGCCACGCCGTACTCGTACCGCAACCCCCACAACCTGGGCCGGCCGCGGTTCCAGCTGCAGATCGCGCGCACGGGGCTGCCCAACGGGCTGCGAGAGGTGGAGGTGTGGATCGTCATCAACCACACCCAGGCCGAGGCGTGGCCGCGCACGCCCGTCATCGTCGACGTTGCCGACAACAACGACCCGCCCACCATGGCCACGCACTCCTTTGAAGTGCTCGAGGGGTCGCCGGTGGGGACGGTGCTGGGGACGCTGCAGGCGTACGACGTGGACCCCCGCCAGCACCTGTCGTTCCGCGTCGACAGCTTCAAGGACTTTGACAACTACTTTGGCACCGCGCCGCGCAAGGGCATCCAGCACCCCAAGTACGCCGGCACCGGACTGTACTACCGCGCCGCGGACCTGGTGCTGGAGGCGGACGTGCTGGACTTCGAGGCGCTGCCCAACTTCACCATCCGCGTGGTCGTCACGGACGACGGTCGGGTGAACGACCAGGGGGAGCGGGCGGGGCAGCTGACGGACTCCTCGCCGCTGTCCGTGACGGCGGACGTCCACATCACGGTGCTGAACGTGGTGGACGTACCGGTGGTGGCGGACGTCAACCCGCTGACGTCGTTCGGCATGAGCACCGCCGGCGGCGAGGAGGTGCGGCTGCACGGCGAGGCCTTTGGGCCCTTCCTGCCCGCGGAGCCCGGCGGCACGATTGACGTCAACGCCGAGTACCGCAACGACGAGGTGACGTTCTTCGTGGACGACTGCGCCGTGTCCAAGGCCTACGTCGAGGTGGTGTGCAAGAGCCGCGCCGGGTTCGGAAGGGGCTTTGAGTGGCGCGTGCAGGCGGGCGGGCAGTGGAGCGCGTGGAGCAACGTCACCACGGACTACGCGCTGCCCAACATCGCGCGGTTCTCCATCCCGTCCGGCGAGAGCACCAACGAGTTTGCGACGGCGGGGGCGGAGCTGGTGACGCTGCACGGCACGCAGTTCGGCACCGTGGAGCACAACGCGGTGACGCGGGTGACGTACGGCCCGGCGGGGGAGGAGTACGAGGCCACGGACTGCAACGTCACCGTGTCCCACTCCCAAATCACCTGCCGCACCTCTGCCGGCGTCGGCGGCCAGCTGCTGTGGATCGTGGAGGTCGGGCACCAGCGCAGCGAGACGCCGACGACGTCGTACGGGCGCCCGGTCATCACCAACGTCGCGGGCGCCAACCTGGCGTCCACGCAGGGCGGCCAGGTCGTGTTCCTGAACGGCTCCAACTTTGGCCCGACGTCCGAGTCGCCCGGCAGCATCGACGAGGTCATCTACGGCCGGCTGGACACGCCGCGCGACAAGTGGTACTCCGCCGTCGACTGTGTGGTGCTGGTGCCGCACGACGCCATCCAGTGCCTCACGGCGCCCGGCGTCTCCACGGAGCTGTACTGGCTGGTGTCCATCCGCGGGCAGTGGAGCGACCTGAGCCCCACGCACACGGAGTACGGCGCGCCCGAGATCCACGCCGTGCAGCTGGTGCAGCCGTCGTCTGGGTTCCCCACCCAGGGCGGCGTGCGTGTGACGCTGACGGGCAGGAACTTCGGCGGCCCCGGTGACGTGCGCATGGTGTCCTTCGGGTCCCAGTTCCCGTCCCTCAACACTGTGGTGTACGTGAGCCACGAGGAGCTGCAGTTCACGCTGCCGCCGGGCAACGGCGTGGACAAGGCCGTCGCCGTGCGCGTGGCCAACCAGGTGTCCAACAAGGTGTACGTGTCCTACGACGGCCCGGCGGTGACGAGCATGGAGCACGTGCGCGGCGCGCCGCCGAACGCCATCGTCATGCAGATCCACGGCTCCAACTTCGGGTCGTGCTGCGTCGAGCGGGAGCTGGCCGGGGACGCCGCCACCGCGCCGACGTGCGAGTGCGCGGAGCTACCGCCGGCGGCACCGGCGGCGGCTGGCGGCGGTCGGCGCCTGGGCTCGGACCAGTCGTCCGCGACGTCGACGGTGGTCAAGGTGAACGGCGTGCCGTGCGTCCACCTGGAGTTCGACAGCTCGGACGAGCTGCTGACGTGCACCACGTACGAGACGGACGGCGACGTGACGGTGTCGGCGGGCCAGCTGCCGCTGTCGGCGCCGTTTGAGTTCCACTACAAGGACTACCTCAACTCGCCGTTCATCGACGAGCTGGTGCCGACGGGCGTCATGGACACCGTGGGTGGGTTCAAGATCACGGTCAACGGCGGCGGGTTTGGCGAGACGGGCAACATTGAGTGGGTGGCGGGCGACGGCACCACCGTCATCATCCCCGCCTCCTACGGCGGCGAGAAGATCGAGTTCATCGCGCCGCCGGGGCAGGGCAAGGTGGACGTGCGTGTGAGCATCATGGGTGACACCCGGCGCTCCGCGCCGTCGACGCTGGACTACCAGGGCCCGCAGATCGACACGGTGGACGGCCTGTCGGCCGACACCAGCGGCTCGGCGCTGCTGACGATCAGGGGCCGGCGGTTTGGGTTGGAGAAGCACGCCTTCAACCCGCTGAACCCGGCCGACCAGGTGGACTCCGGGTTCGAGAACCAGGTGCTGGTGGGCGGCTCCAACTGCCGCATCACCGCGTACAGCCACGCCGAGATCCAGTGCACCATCCCCGAGGGCACCGGCGTGAACAAGACGGTGGAACTGCGTGTGGCGCGCCTGTGCAGCTCGTGCACGCCGCTGTACGCGGTGGCGGTGGCGACGGAGCAGTTCCACTACCACGGCCCCTCCATGACGGTGCTCACCCCCGACCACGGCCCGACCGTGGGCAACACGCTGGTGGAGCTGTCCGGGTCGTCCCTCGGCACCGTCGGCACGCCGGGCTTCAACCTCTTCATCGGCGGCCAGCGCGTGCTGGACATCGTGGCCCACACCCACAACAAGGTCACCTTCCGCACGCGCGCCGGCATCGCGCGGGACCTGGAGGTGGAGGTCCACGTGGACGGCCAGGTCGCCACGCTGGCCAGGGGCTTCAGCTACGACCCGCCGGAGGTGCACTCCGTGGTGAACCGCGTGGACCTGGTGTCCGGCAAGTACGGCGAGTGCCCGCCCGGCGACACGTGCCTGGACCGCACCTTCGACGCGTTTTCCGCCAGCCTCATCATCTCGGGCCGCAACTTTGGCACGGTGTCGCCGGACGCGTTGGCGACGACCATCACCGTGGGTGGTACACCGTGTACCATCGCCCCCGGCACGTCCCACGTGTGGGTGTCCGACACGCGCCTGGAGTGCGAGCTGAACAACGTGCGGGTGGGCGCCAAGGACGTCTCCATCAACATCTCCAAGCAGTACGTGGACGTGCACCGTGACGCCGGCCTGCGCAGCGAGTGCAAGCTGGGGTACTTTGGCCAGCCCGGCGAGCCGTGCCTGGTGTGCCCCGCGGAGGGCGCGTACTGCGGCGGCGAGGGCGCGGACCCGGTGGCGCTGGAGGGGTACTGGAAGTACAACCGCACCGGCTTCGTGCAGTGCATGCCCATGCTGGCGTGCGTGGGGGGCAACCAGTGCGCGCAGGGGTACACGGAGGAGGGCTGCACCGCCTGCGTCCCCGGCACCTACTTCCGGGACCTGTTCACCGGCATGTGCGAGCCGTGCCCCAGCATGGCGTGGATGCTGCTGCTGGGGTACCTGGTCGGCGGCATGGTGCTGGGCCTGCTGTTTTGGAAGCTGTACAAAAAGGGCCCCTCCGTCGCGGCTGTGGGCATCGCGGTGGACTACTTCCAGATCCTGTCCATCTTCGCGGACCTGAACATGGGCTGGCCGCCGTCCATCGTGTCCATGTTCGAGTACGCCTCCGTGACGGCGGCGAACGTGGAGATGACCTCGCCCGAGTGCTCCGTGTCGGCGACGTACATCGAGAAGTGGTACTTTGTGATGGGGCTGCCCCTCATCATGGCCGTCATGATGTTCATCATGCACCTGGCCATCCTGCTGCGCAAGTTCATCTGCCGCAAGCGCGGCAGCAAGACCAAGCACGTCGCCACGATGCTGGGCATCTACCTCGTGGCCCTCAACTACCTCTTCCTGTTCCTCACCAAGAAGGCCTTTGAGGCGCTGACCTGCAAGCGCCTGTCCGAGGGCGGGCCCCTGTTCCTCGCGGCCGACCCGGCGGTGAGCTGCGAGTCCGACGACTACCTCCTCATGCGGCAGGTGGCCATCCTCAGCATCATCGTGTACGGCATCGGCATCCCCGGCATCTACTTCTACCTCCTCGTCGGCAACGCGGGCGCCATCAAGGTGGACCAGGCGCTGCGCATCCGCGGTCTGTCCGGCAGCCGCGCCTCCAACCCGTACTACGACATGCAGAAGAAGCTGCGGCGGCTGTACTTCAAGTTCCGCCCCGAGTGCTACTACTGGACGCTGGTCATCCTCCTGCGCAAGTTCCTCATCGTGGTGCTGTCTGCGGAGGCCGGCGGCAAGCCCATGTTCGCCGCCTCCGCCACGGTGCTGATGCTGTTCGGCGCGTACGCGGCGCAGATGAAGATGCAGCCCTACCGCACGCACGACCCGGACAAGCACGACCCGTACCTGGACAAGCTGGCGGGCAAGGACATCGAGTCCAAGCACCACGCGACGTGGAAGAAGGGGGACACGGGCAGCGACTCGGACGACGGCGGCATCGGCACGTTGGCCGATGCGCAGCGCGCCGCGGAGCGGTCGGTGCAGCTGTCGCAGCGCCGGCAGTTCAAGCGCCGCGGGCGCAAGGGGCGCAAGCAGCAGGAGACGGGGCCGGGGCTGCGCATGGTGAAGCGGGACACCGGCGCGGGTATTAAGATCAAGACGCGGTACCTGTACGACTACAACATGCTGGAGTCCACGTTCCTGTGCTGCGCCATCTTTGTGCTGCTGGCGGGCATGATGTTCAAGAGCTCCGAGTTTGAGAAGGGGACGGTGGAGTACCACTCCATGGAGTGGGGCGTGCTGCTGCTGGTGTTTGGCTCCACGCTGGTGTGCATCATGACGGTGGTGGCGGAGCTGTGGGCGTCGATGAAGTACTACCGCGTTGCCAAGAAGGCGCGCAAGAAGATGAAGAAGCAGTACAAGGCGCAGCTCAAGGCCAAGAACCGCCGCATGAGCATGGCCATCCCAGACACCACGGCCATGACGCCGCTGGAGCGCCGCCGCCGGACGGTTCTGATGGCCGCGGCGCAGGCCAACGCCATGTCGACGCCGGACCTGCCAAAGAAGGGGCTGCTGCGCAAGCTGGCCAAGGTGAAGACCAAGGTGCAGCACAAGCTGGACAAGCTGAAGAAGAAGGACCCCATCAAGAGCAAGCGCCGGTTGAAGGCGCGCCACCAGCTGGTGCTCAAGTTCGTCATGGGTGACGACATTGACGAGGACGACGGCACGCCGATGCGCCTCATGGTGCGCCTGGAGGTGCAGTCGGACTTTATGGACTTTACGTACACGGCGGGTGTGAACACACGCGCGCGCACGGTGCGCATGGACGTCCATGACGCCGAGAACGAGGTGGTGCACCTCATGCTGTCCACGCGCGGCAAGTTGGGCCCGCCGCGCGTCATCGGCACCGCCTCCATCCCCATCAAGACCACCAGCGACGTCATGTCGGTGGCAGCCGTGGCGCTCAAGGACCACCGCATGCAGCGCAGCGGGAAGCTCTTCCTCAAGGCGGTGCTGCGCCTGCACCAGCCCAAGGTGGTGGACGAGTGGGGCTTGACGCAGCAGGACTCGGAACGGAGCTTTGCCACTGGCTCCGGCACCGGCACCGGCACCGGCACCAGCAAGGTCGGCAACGCCGCCTCACCCAACGCGGTGTCTGTGGAGCTTGTGCCTCACAAGACGGCCGTGCACCGCGGCGTGGTGGGTGCGGCTGCCACGCGCAACTCGCGCAAGGCGCGTGCCGCTCGAGCCGCTCGAGCCGCGCGTGCGGCGCGTCCCTCCAGCAGCAACACCAGCAGCAGCGGCACCGGAAGCAGCAGTGGTACACGCGGTGGCGACGGGGGAAGCGGTGGCAACGTGTCGGACGGCGAGTCCGGCGGCAGCAGCCGCGCGCTTCGCGCCCGCAGAGGGCGTTCCGGCAAGCTGGGGACGTCTGGCAGCCTGGCAGCGACGCCCCTGTCGGACCTGGGCCACGCGCTGCGGCTGACGGGCGCTGGGGGTGGTGCGGGTGCGGGTGCGGGTGGTGGTGCGGGACCAGCAAGCCGTTCGGGAGGGTCTTCCGCGTTGCCTCGCGGCGCGATTCCGTACAACATGGGGGTCGGTACGTCGCAGGACAATGTGTTCCAGCTCAACCCCCTTGCGCCCAAGCACCTGCGTGTCATGGGCGGTCGTGCCGAGTCGGCACAACCGAACCGGTTTGACCCCATGCAGCAGCAGCGCCGTGACACCGTGGTGTCGACGACGGCGGACAACGTGCACCCCCGGCGTGTCGATGCCACCGCGTCGCCGCCGCAGCGGCAGCAGCAGCAAGCGCCACAACAGGCCACGTACCACCACAACCCGATTGCTGCCAAGCACCTTCGTGTCATGGGTGCTGCGAGGGAAGTGGGTGAACCCATGTCCCCTGCCAGTGCATCGCCATCTGCCACTGGCAGCGCCTGGCACAACCCGTTGCGTCGGTCTGCGTCAGGGTCGGCCAGCCATGGCACTACGCCGGCAGACGGCATGTCGGGTGGTGTTGCAGCCGCAATGCAGCTGGGCGGGCGCCCCACTGGCCGTGGTGGATCACGGCGAGCTCGTGGAGGGCGCCGTGGTCGCCGGCGGTAGTCGTGTATCGTGCATGGCACCGTGCGGTTGGTTGGGTGTCTCGTGCGATGAATGGAACACGGGCGGTGACAAGCCTCAAACCCAGCGCCTGCACCGCTTTCGCTCTTGCGGGGAGGTGGTGCGTTGTTACCATGGTGGGTCAGTGAGTAGTTGGTGGTGGATGAAGGATAGCAACGCAGCACATGATTTTCGTGTGGGCCTGCGTTTGTTTGTGTTGGTGTAACATGTAGCAGTAGTTCCGCGCCTCCCATTGATCGTCGTTTTTGTTCGTCGGGAGGGCAGTGGTTGTGATGAATACACATAGTTCGACATGATGTAATACGAATACACACATATCAATTCCGTACTGAGATAGCTGTGTGCGATCCTGCTGACGCCATATTGATAAGCGCGTGTTCGGCCTTTGTACGCGCCCATGGTGTGGTAATGCCATTACCGGCGAGAGGAACTGACGTCATAATGACACACAAACGTGAGTGTGACGAAAAATCGTCTCTGTGACTCATGGCTGCGCGTGGTTCTGGTGCGCCTGGTGCGCCTGGTGCGCCTGGCGACGATCGACGTATCTGGTTTCCGGAGGACGACAGTGGCCGACATGCTCAGGACTATGTGTGTCCCGTCTGCTATCTCACGGACGCGAATGCACCTACAATTGGAAGGTCGGCGCATTTCGTGGACCACTACATCACTTGGGTGCTTCCTCCCGCCGATGCCTCGGTTGCATGGCTGTTCCCCAAACAAGTACATATGCCTGTCTGTCACAGGCATTACCAGCAGATCCAGAAAACCGCCAAACAAGGCAGTAGGTTTCCGACGTGCAATTGGCATGCGTGCCTTGGGTACTGGGGATTGGTTGGCGAAATGAGCCATGTTCGCGTCCGCCTTGGTGTGACGGAAGTGGTTTGCCTGCGTCTTGGTGGCCCACAATGCCCTTGCCGCGAAACCCACAAGCCGCCGAGGTTGTGTGAAGCCGAAACCCTCATGAGTCTCCACCCGTTTTCGCCTTGGGTCTTACAGTATGATTATAACCAGGGCGCCGGTGTTGATGCCGGTGCCGGTGCCGGTGCCGGTGCCGGTGCCGCTGCCGCTGCCGCTGCCGCTGCCGGTGCCGGTGCCGCTGCCGCTGCCGGTGCCGGTGCCGCTGCCGCTGCCGGTGCCGGTGCCGCTGCCGCTGCCGGTGCCGGTGCTCCAGCATTTGCACTTGGCAATAATCTGTATGACGGCATGGACATCGAAATGGACGAGGGCAGTGGTGAAGACAGTGATGTGGACATGTGATTATTTGTTCCTTTCTCAGTGTCAGTTCAGCTAGTTCGCTCCGCTGAGCGACAGTTGTACCAGCTTCGTGGCGCGTCATCGCCAGCGGCATTGCGTCGCGGTCTGGTGTCGGACGCATGTGTGTCGTCGAAGCAGGTATTCAGTGTTTTTCTTCGGGTGGCTCACATCCTGGGACTTCCGAGATGTGTGCAGTCATATCCGGACGGCATGGTCGTGATGCCACAAGGCTTCCGTTGATTGCGCACTTCACCTTTGCGTAGGTGCTGACACCCAAATTTGGTGTCCCACGCTGTGGTGAGTGCACGATGGCTAGATAGATAGATAGATGTTGTTTGTTCGGGGGGATGCATGTTGTGGAGGCCGAATTCTTTTTTGAAGTGAAACACGTTGATTGTTGTACCCCTCCCCTCATCCTGGCGCTGAGGCACCCCTCACCCTGGTCTGGACGGCGCTGAGACACAAGAGTAGGCGGTCAGACAAACGGAAGGCGGTCAGACGTCCAGACGTCTTCTCTCGTCTGTCATGAGGCGAGCATGTACGTCCCCCACGAAAGGAGCCCCAGTCAAGATTGAACACAGCTCTTGATGCTGTGGCTGGGTGTGTCCCGTCACTGCCGTGCAGATTCTGCGCAAGCAACCCTGTCTCGAGGGTGATTTCTGGACCAGGATGACTTGGAACGCTGCCTGTTTTGTTTCCATGAGCCTTGGTGGCATGCGCACGTTAGCGAACCTGACCGCATCAGGAGGACGGTGCGCAAGGAACGCTTCAGCTACACTACAACGACGTGTTGCTTTACTGAACTGCCCAGATCGATCACTTTCGTGGCTGCACCACACACAAATGGAACACATGACTCGCGTGGTCCTCGGCCCACTTGGGCACACTCAAACTGCGACCACTGGCTCCTGGCAGGCAGCGCCGGGCGCCACCAGCACTTGCACCCGCCTTGTTCTCTTCCCCTGCAACTCGAACAAAGCAGGCCGCGCACACCTCGAGCCACATGCAGTCGGCGCACTTGAAAAACTCGCCCACAACCTCGCAGCCGCAGCCGTCACACACCAACTCGCCAGGCTGCAGCACCTCCGCGTAGCGCGACGAACAAACAGCCGGTGGGGAAGCAGAGGTGCGCAGCATGGCTTGTGGCGACCAGTCGGCGCCTTCGAACAGCCACACTCGCGGGTGCCCAGGCGCGACATGTCCTGTCAAGCTACTTGTAGGAGGGGGTGGAGAGGTGTCGGAAACGCTCTTGGCGGGGAGCGGAGTGTCAGGCGGGCACCGCACCCCTGGTGGTTGGGGCATTTTCCATCCAAGCGCATGGACAAGGGCTTGAACAACGGCATCTGCATTGCCGAGGAGCTCCACGTCAAAACCTGCAACCCCACACGACCACAAGAAGTGTTGGTTGCCACCGGGCAGAACAATCATATCAGCGACGCATCTCCCCTCGCAAACACACCAGCTGCTGTTACCTTGGGCGACGGACGGTTTCAGGGCCACATGTTGCTTGTTGATCAGCACTTGGGGAATGTCTCGGCGTACAAGACCACCCACCCGGGACATGGGGGCAACCTTCAAACCACAACACACCAAAGGGTGCCCGAGGAAGGGAAACATGAGCACCACCTCACAGCAAGACAACTCCCAACAGTCCAGCAACCAATGTACGTGTATACGACAGAGGAAATGCCCACCCATACCCACGCTAGCTAACAAGCCCTTTGCATGATGCATACCATACCTGCATCGAGGTGCCCATCACGAGCAAGCAGTCAGCCTTCTTTCGGTCAGCGTTCAAGGCAGCTGCTACAGTATTGCCCAACGGCTGCCCGAAGAAGATGATGTCCGGCTTCATGACCCCACCACATGCCTCTGCTGGTACCTCCTCAAACTTCGTGTCCGAAGGCGCTGGGTGAGATTGCGAAAACTTGACACTGCGACCAGTCACACAACACGCACCCAACATGAGCAAACAGGCGTTGAGCGATGTGTACATGAGTGTAACGAGGAGGCCACTGGGGGGGTGGGGGGTACTGCATTCACGTGGGGTTGGCGGCACGTGCTACGGACGGTTTCTGCCTGCTGCGGTTGCTGCGCCGCCTCTTGGGCAGGCCAGGCGGCCCCTCGTCCTCGGCATTGCTCCCCCCGCCCCGTGCACCTGCACCAACTTGTGATGGAGCGCCGGCTGCGTTGGCAGCGGGAGCGGCGGTGGTCTCAATGAAACCACAGCGCGGCACCAGACCACTCAAGACAGCCTTGCGGATGGCGGCGCCGGGTTGCTGGCGGTGGCATCGCTGGCAGGTGGCTGTGGCGAAGGAGCCGTGGCACGGCACCACCTTGGTGACACCGGCTACATCCTCCAGGGCATCAATGTTCTGTGTGTAGCAGCGAAGCAGCTTGTTGTGGTCTTGGAGCGCACGGATGAACATGTGGGCGGGTGACGGCTGGAGTTGGCCTGTGCACGCGGCATACGGCGACTCAGCTCGGGCGTGCACCCGCGCTGGACCACACTTGCATGGCACATGCCCACACGCACACACGCACACATACCAGGGAGGAGGTCCTTGGCAACAGCGAAAAAAGGGCCCGGGTCAGCCGTGAAGTAGTCCATGTCGAACAGGCACTCTGGTTGCGGCAGTGGAAGGCCCATGCTGGCTACGATGCTGTACAGCCCGTTCTTGGACCGAAAATCTTGAAGAAAACAACAACACACAGCACAGCACAGCACAGCACAGACCCCACACGCCGCACACAGGTCACATGTTTGCCTGTGCTTGGGTTGGGCGAGGAGTGGTGGGCCCGCCACGCACACGCACCCGGTAACCCGCATGAGACGCTGATGCCTGCGCCACACAGCACAAGAACGCGCTGGGCCCTACGGATGGCGTCCACAACGTCGTTGAAGGACGTCACGTGCGGCAACACGCGACGCGGAATGTTGGTGGCACAATCATGGCACTCCTGTTCTGTTTCTGTGGCCCGCTGTTCTTCCTGCTTGCCCGAAGCGGCTTCTTCCGAGCTGGCGGGTGTGGCTTGTGCAAGGCGTGCCACCACAGGAGAGCCACATGTGTGGCAACAGGACAGCTCCGTACGCCTACTTTTGCCCCCCTTGCTTCGCAATGTGCCACCGCGGTGCTGCACCAGCGAAAGGCGGGGCCATGGGGGGCGTGCGGGCAGTGCGGTCACTCGCTTGCGCTTGGGAGCGCTGGACATGCCCAAAGCAAACCGCCTTCACTTCGCGAGCTGCACGTCACCACAAGGGCACGCTCAGGACGTGCGGTGAACTTTTTTAAAATTAAAGGGTGTCATGCAACGCGCCAGCGGTGCTACAGACTCGTGCTACGCCATGAACGGTGCTCATTGGGACCGTTGAGCAAAGAGACGGCGAAGATCTGAGTGAGGGCATGAAATCAACTTGCCTTGGGCCGTCCAAATTGACGTGACTTTTCAACGACTCGCATCACTACTGTCCAGCAGCTTCGGAATCACATGCTGCACAGTTGAAGCAGCGCACGTGTGTGAGGGGAATGCGCGTCAGGGGGAGGGAGGCAACACACGGAGTGAAAGAATGGCGTACCTCTAAGATGTACTTGGCTGCGGCTTCGTTCTTCGGAACCCCGTCACCTGTTTGCTGCATGGCTGCGACGTTTTGCCACCCTTCCACACTCCCAGCCTCTCCAGCTGCTGCGTAGAGCTCAAAGGCACGCGTACGGTCCTGTTGTGGGATGCATGGCAACAAATGCCCACACCAAAACAGTCGTGTTAGGATGGACAGTTGGGATGGACAGTGCAGCACAAGACATGTTCTGAAGTCGTACCTGCGCCACACCACTGCCGTGATAGAGTAGAGACCCGGCGCTACAGAGGGATTTTGCATGCCCCTGGTGCATCACAGCACACCAGCAACGGGCATGATGAGATGGGCACGGCAAGCGCGTGGAGCGAGCACGACAACGAACCATGGAACCGGCACGCAAGAAGCACGCCAGTGCCTTGTGCGGATCGAGAGCGAGGCCGTTGAGACCACGTGCATGCGCTTCTCCGACATCAAACAAGGCATCTGCACTGCCAAGCTCAACAGCGGCGCTCATGTGGCGCCTGTTGCCAGCACCAAGCGCACACAACGTCCCGTCCAGGTGAGTGGACATCTGCTGCACTGCACGCTGCGGGAGAGCAACACCAGCAGGCGGGGTGTGGAAGGAAGGAAGCAAGCAAGCACGGAAGGCAGGCCCGAACGCACCAGTACACCATTGGATTCGCTGACACACCCAGAGCATCATCTCCCGACAGGTGTGCAACGGCAAGGTAATAGTGGGCTTCTGGGTGGCCACCGTCTAGGGAGAGGAAACACCGTTCTTGTGAGTCACACACACTTCCGCGCACCACCCATTCCTTGGCACTTCATGCACGCACGACAGCACCCACGCTCCACACTGCACAGCGCAGTCGTGCAGCGCAGAACAAAGCCAATAACAATGCACGGGCGAGACTCACCGGCCGCTGCAGAGAGGAGGCGTAAACTCTCCGCGCCATCTTGCGATATACCACACTCATCGCTGCCATGGTGGTGCAGGTACCCCAGCCAATACATGGCGCTCGCGTCGCCCCCGTTGGCAGCACGCTGAAAGTACGACGTGGCGAGGCGCGGGTCGCGCGCCACGTGGACTCCATCAAAGAAGATTTGCCCGAGGTTGAACAAAGCGTCTGCATGTGGGGCCCTCTCTTCTCCGCTGTCAGTCGGCACTGGGTTGGCCGCGAGTTCGTACCACTGGATGGCCGCGGTGGGGTCTTCTTGAAGGTTCAGGTTCCCCAACAGCACCTGCGCCTCCTGATGGTCTTGTGCCGCCGCGGAAGCCAACAACTTCCAGGCCGCTGCCTCGTCGTGCTTCCACTCTGCTGGCGTGGAGCCATCGCCAGGGTGGCGTGGCACTTCGGCTCGAGCCAGCCCGAGCTTTCTTGCAGCTTTCTGCGAGGAACAATCGACAACGTTAGGGAGTCGGGGAGGGGGGAGGGGGGAGGGGGGAGGTTCGGCCAGGGCCACACCAGCGTTGCATTCGTGCAAGTGGGTAAATGTGAGACAAGTGGCGTGGTGGGGCATCGAAGTCATGCCCCCAAGCGGCGTACAGTACCTTGCGTTTCAACGCTGCTTTGCGAATGGCGCGAATTTCTAGCAACACCGCCTTCGCAGCGTCGAAGGCCGCTTGCCGACGCACCCCTGTGTCATCCACCGTCATCTCCAGCCCCCCATCGTCTGTGGTGTGGGTCTCCTCCTCCTCCTGTGAGCCCGCAGACGCTCCGCTGCCATCTTCCTCCCCCGTCATCAACAGCATGCGCGCACACCAGTACTGCGCGTCTGCGTCCCCCGCCTGCGCACACCGTGCAAACAGCGGGTACGCATCGACCGGGGACCGCTCCACACCGCCAATGCCATGGAGCAGCCACCGAGCGTAGCGACCTTGGGCGGCCAGGTGTCCAGCCTCGGCGGCTCGCTGCAGCAGGGGTCGTGCGGTGAACAGGTCGTCA
>Ga0213833_1001129_pt1 | contig 20138 bp, 18 predicted proteins | sample SWATP21_FD_160575 | JGI IMG/M metagenome (GOLD analysis project Ga0213833, IMG submission 160575) | Coastal seawater microbial communities from Marineland, Florida, United States - SWA TP2 #1 | ecosystem: Environmental > Aquatic > Marine > Coastal | place: USA: Florida | collected 2016-08-14 | reverse complement strand
CGGGCACGTGGAGGCGCGGGGGCTTAATCCAAGCAATTGGTGTGAGTTTTCAAGTCAGGCGGAACAGTACCGTTCCGCCATTGCCACGCTACTAACTAAACTGCCCTAGCTATCCTCAAATCTAACAACGACTGGGTCCGCACTGATCCCTTCTTCACAAGCACTGTTCGCTCGTCGGTGCAAGGATGCATGGGTAGCTGCTGTTGTTACTCTGTGTTTAGAGGGAGCACACCATGGATGCTGAAGGGGGTAGCGCCAACAAGCTAGTGTGGCAACAAACACATGAGGACGTGGCCACCCTTGTGCGTTGCGTGGGCGCCGTCGTTGGTTGCCAACGTTTGACACGCGCCGTTGTGCCAGGTTTCCTCACTCCATGACAAGACTGGGGCCGGCTTCATTCTCCACACGCGCTCACCTGATAACAATGCGAGCTTGACGGCGTCTCCGGGACTTGACAGGCTCCGTGGAGTGTTTGATGCGGTGCTGGGCTGTGCGTGGCTCCGGGGGTGGTGGCGTGTTGGCGGTCGTCACGCTGCTCTTGCGATGCCTCACCCACTCGAACCGTTGTGTCCCCCCCATGTTTGTGTTGCATGGTCCAATTCCATGTGTTCAGTGGAGGAGCTGGTGGGCTTGAGCGGCGTGGAAACGCTGCTGGGACTGCTCAAGCAACAGGTCACGCACTCCATCGCCGCAGCGAAGGTGTGGGAGCACCGCCGGCAGTTGCGGCAGCAACATGTCTCGCCGGATCGTGCCGCTGCTGTCGATGGCATGGTCGCAGCTGCAGGTGCCAGTCGGCTGCCGTTATGGTACACTGTCACCGCGCTGGGTCCCGAAGGGCTGCGCCAGCTCGCTCGTCGCCTTGGGCTGGTGCCCCATGCCACCGCCAGTGCCAATGACTCCGAGCTGCAAGACCAAGTGTTCGAGGCCCTGTTGCAGCAGGCACTTGATCGTCAGGCCACAGGCGTGGAGGAGGTCACAGAGCACGCGCCAGCCACGTCGCGAGTGCCTGTGCAGGCGCCGGCGCTTCGTTCACCAGCCGTAGCTTCGTCAGTGTCTGTGCCTTCCGCCTCTCCACGTGCTCAGCAGGACGTGGATCGAAGAATCGTTGCCGACAACGAGGCAACGGGCAGTGGTGGGGGTGCTCTCACTGGCGTTGGTGCACGGGATGGTGCTGGTGTCGGTGACGGTGATAGTAGTGGTGGCATTGCCGACAGTGGTGTTCGTGGAGGCGGCATGTCGCCACGGCAGCTGTTTGACAAGCCACCAAAGACACCCTCCGCACAGGGCAATATGGCTAAGATGCCGGTGCTGTTGCAGCCAGGGTCGTTGTTCCACCGCACGTACGCACACGCCAGCCGACTGGGCGTGCGCAACGCGGAGTTTGCTCGTCTGTTTGCGGCGGCGGCCGCAAGGGTTGGTGATGTAAACGGCCCAGGCGAACAGAGGTGCGTGTTTGTGTGCATGTGTGTGTGAGCGGTGGGTGGCAAGCCAGTGTTTGGTGCATCTTGTCTGGCGCTGTCCTAATCCTTCGTGCGCGCAGTGTCCAAGCGAAACGACTGCCTCTTGGTGCGCTGGCCAATGAGGTGCGCTTGGAAGCAGCCAAGGCACGAACCCGCGCGTTGCGGCAACTGTTGAGTGCCTCATCACACGCAACCCCAACACACGCTGCTGGAACCGCAGTACCCCAGTCCGTTGAATCGTGCCCGAAACCTCTCCCGTTTGGGTCTCGCCTGTGTGTGTTCTTGGACAGCGTGGCCGGGGGTCTGGAGCAACACTTGGTGTCGAGCGTGCTTGGTCAGCATCTGGATCAGGACCAGGACCAGGACCAGGACCACTCGCACTTCCAGCAATCTGACACCCGCGGTGCCGCGGACATGGCTGCGTTGACACTGTCGGTGGACGACTGGTGCGCTGCTGCAGACGCTGTGTTCTGCGTGGCGCCAGACACCACCGATGATGCCGGTGCCGGTACTGGTGCCGGTGCCGGTGCCAATGGACGCGCGAGGAAGGACTGGGCCACCCCTGTTGAAGTTGAGACTGCTTATCGCAGACCACCTTCTGACGTCTGCTGGCCCCAATGGCGGGGGCCGTTCCACTGTTCCATTGGCCAGACCAAGCGGGCTCACATGAGACAACAAGTGCTGAAGCTGGTGTTTGATGCCGTGGACGTTGAACGCAGGTTTGTCGTCGCCCGTGTCCGTCTGTCTGTCTGTATGCATGGTGCATGTGCTCTCCTTGACCTGTCCCGGCACTCATGCTCACACTGGGTCATGTGGTGTTGCGTTGCTGACGCATGTGATGCTTTTGCACTGTGCAGCGGGGTGGTACACCTGGATGACCTTTGTGCTTTCGTGCGTGCCGAAGCAGTGCGTGCTTGCGCCGCCATTCAAGTGTCAACCAGCGCTGCTTCACTCGCAACAAGTGCTGGTCGCAGCCGTGGTGACAATGACGACAATGGCGACACAGATGCTCCATACCCTGTGCTCATACCACCGAGTGTCGGATCGTGGGTCTGCCAGCTTCTCGCCTTTGGTGCGAGTCACAAGGATGCGCAGTTCCCCACCACCACCCTCCACCACGCGTTTGCGCATCAGTCCCACCGTACGGCGGCTGCCCATCAAGCAGGTTGCGGCGGTGGCGAGGATACCCAAGACATGACAGCGACCGGGTCCCCACCTGCCGTGTCACCAACACCAGCACCAACGCCGGCACCGGCACCAGCACCAGCACCATCACCAGCACCCTCGGGCGACGATTGGCTCGTGTCGTGGCAAGAGTGGGTTCTCATCGCGGGGAAAATGCTGGAGGAGGGTGCGCATGGTGGTGGGCCGACACCCCCCGTGGGTGGGGGACAACACAGCGGAACGGAGCGGCTGGGGCCGAGTCCCACACACGACAATAGCAGCGATGCAGTTGCCGCTACACCCGTGACCACCCGAGCACCCGCACCCCACGCGCTGTCTCCTTCCAGGCGCAACTTGTTGGACATGATGGCGCATCCCCAGCAGCGTGCTGCGCGCCATGTCGTGTTCTCGGACATGTTCGAGCGTGTGGTGACGGGCGTGATGCAGTCCGGTGAAGGTGTGAGCGTGGAGGATGCCGCTTCACGGAACGGCAGCCTGGCGCTGCACGAACTTGCGGCTGGGGTTGAGCACTTGGCCGCTGGTGCACCGCTGGTTGCAGCGGGGTTGGGTGGTGATACGGGCGGTGACGCTGAGGATTTGGTGCATTGGTTTGCCCAGGTGTTGGTGCAGACACAGGTTCGTCAAGCAAGAGTGTGGGTTGCAGTTATGTGGCGCGTTTTGTTCTCACGTGCCTGTGTCTGTGCCTGTGGTGACGCCCGTGGTCAATTCTAATGCTCAGGGAGGCTTGCACTCGACACTGCATGCCGTGTCAAGTCGCCAGCACATGACCAGCACAGAGTGGACGGTGTTTGCAGACACAGTGTTCATGGCGGAGGCCTCAAAGCAACAAGCCCGCGTTGACGAAGCAGCGTTGGCGCACGCTGCCTCAGCGATCCAACAGGACGAACATCCTAGCACCGGGACCTTTTCGGGCAACCCTCGCTCCGATGATTTGTTCTATCGTGCCTTCACAGCGCCGGGTCACAAGACAGCTCGAGCCAACATGTTCCGCGTTCTCTTCCACAGTGTGGATGTCGACCACAGGTTTGACTTGTTGCTGCCCCTCCTTGGTTCACTTCCCACCCGCTAACAACATGGCACACTGTGTTTGCATCCACGCATTGTCCTTGTTGTGAACTGCCTCCCCTCCATCCCCCGCGTTGTGTCTCATGCTGTACAGCGGGCGCGTCGCATGGTCTGAGCTGCATGCAGCCGTCACCCAGTCTGCCCACAGTGTGCTGGGTGACAAGGGCGCACACGCAACGTCGTCGGAATCAGCCGGCCTGACGTTGAGGAGCATGTTCTGCGCGCACCTTGCCTCCGTTCCCGGTGGTCTTGCTGCAGCGTTTCGACGAGCGGACAAGAACAGCAGCGGTGAATTGGATGAAGCTGAATGGGTATGTAGCAGTGTGTTCGTGTCCGCGCCTCCTGTTTCCACAAGCGCACGTGTGGTAACTTCATGTGGTTGGTGCTTTGGACGCAGATGGAGTTCGCCGAGGACGTGTTCATGGCTGATGCCGCGCAGGTTCAAGCGGCAGCACAGGACCGATTGAAGCAACGCCGCGCGCGCCTGTCACCCCTGCATCCCACCCACCCTAACCCTGCTTCGACAGCGACGTCATTCCACATCGCACACCACACTGCGACGGAGGTTGTGGACACCTCCATGCGGTCTGCCCGCGACCCCTCCTCGCCCGTGGGTGATCCATCCAACTCACCCACCGCGCCGCAGGGCCGTGGAGTTGACGACACCTTGCACCCCTATGGTCCCTACAAGTCCACGGCTTCGGAGGTACACCACCGCGCTGCTGAGACCATGACACCCCAACAACGTGTGTTGCACCACGTGAAGCGTGCGGTGGAAGACGCCTTGGCATCGAACGCTCCGCAGGTGGTCGCATCCGCGTCCTCGGTGCGTCCTCGCTTTCATACCGCCCACCCTTCCGCCCTCTTGCCGCCGCCAGAACCAAACGTGGCCCTTGGCTCGTCGGGGTTCGTGCGAAGAGGAGACGACGATGGGCACGGTGGCGCGGATTCTCCGCGGCTGTCGGAGGGTGAACAGGAGCGTCTGGCTGCGGAGGCGCTGGTGCAGTCGCTGTCTCGAGTGCATGACGAGGCCATGGCGACACCTCGTCCCCAACCGCAGGCAGAGCTTGCTGGTGGTGGTGGTGGTGGTGGTGGTGGTGGTGGTGAGGATGGGAACATGGTGGCAGATGCCTCGTCAACAGCGCCGCCTTTATCCCAGCGTGGAGGGGAGGGTATTGGAGTTCACACGAGTGAGCGTGGTGCGCATGCTCTTGGTCCTGCTAGTCGTGGCAGGGTGGATGTTGATCTTGATGCTGATGGCGGCATGGGTGGCATGGGTGACACGGGTGGTGCTGGGCCGAATATTGCGAGTCCCCACCGCCGAGGTCACGAGCATGCCACGCCCTCACACCCACCTATCGAGTTGAGCCCCGCACAGGACAAGCTGTTGCAAGACCTTCTTCAGGGTGGTGGTCTGACGTCCACCTCGAGCCGCTTGGGTGTCGCGGTGTCGTCCCTTGTGGATGCTGCACTGGTGCGCCATGGCATCGCCTCGACGTCGCCGTCGGTGGTGGTGGCTGCATCAGCTGGCGAAGCGCTCCCACAGACCTCGCCCCCTCCCACCTCCATTTCATCCCCGCTCTCGCTCCCTCTGCACGGCTTGCCCAGCCCCACCCAGTTGCTTGCCCCAGGCGGGGCACCCGCTTCCGTCACCCCGGCGCCTGTTGACGCCGCCACCGCCACCGCCTCCTCCCCGTCACCTTCACCTTCACCTTCACCTTCACCTTCACCTTCACCTTCACCTTCACCTTCACCTTCACCTTCACCTTCACCATCGCACGCGACGCGTCGTGCACGAGGCTCGGTCCAGCCGCATAGTGTCGACGCCACTGGAACGGGAGCGGGGGCGGGAATGGGAGCGGGAGCAGAGGTGCACACACCACAAGCTGCTTCATCCAGCGACATGGACCTGCCGCATGCGCGAGCCTGGCAGTTTGTGCGGCTGCGGTTGGCCCTCCGACCATTTGACGCAAGCCTTGCCCCGCAAGGGGCTGACATTCCAGGTAGGGCGTCGCTGGTTGTGTTCGTTTCGTTTGGGTTTTGCTTTGCTTTGCTTTGCACCTACCTGTTGCTTGTGGGCAGCTGGTTGAATTGTGGAGTGAACGGGTGGGTTGTATGTATGGTTATTCATGGCACACTTGCGCAGCCGAGCGTGAGTTACAGATGCTGTGGGCGTTGTTTCATTTCTACTGTCGGCCCCACGACGATGGAGGTTCCTCCTCGGCGAAGGTGGTCCAGCGATACCTTGGGTCAGACACTTGAGTGATCGTGCAGCGTCACATCACTCTCCCTTTGCGCTCATCTTTGTGGGGGATGTGTATGCGCGCCACAGACTGAATCAACTGCACAGCTTCTGCCGCGATGCGAGACTTCTACCGACTCACACTCGTGCCGCGGGAGTGAACTCCGATGGCCACCCTGGGGTGACTGAAGCACGTGTCACTGCGGTATACACTTTTGCTCGTAGCAGCGAACAAGGGTCCGTTTCTTTTGTTTCACGCTACCTTTCTCGTGCCATGCCCTCCGCCACGTCTGAACGCTGGTTGCTGCTGCTGTCGTTGTCGCGGTGTGGCAGGGCGTCGTTTTCGGATTTCGTGCATGTGTTGACTGCCCTTGCCGTCGATGTGGCACCTTCTTCCTCCACGACGTCCACGGCAACGGCGTTCGTGCTGTTGAACCACGTCATTCCACTGTGTGAGCGACTCCTCGCCAAGGACAGGGAATCTGCTGGGCGTGTGGGTCGGGAGCTCACTCCACATCTCATGGTACAGTGGCAGTGATGGTGTGGTGTGGGTAGCAGCGTCGCGGGCTCAGTGCGTGCTGTGTTGTTTGTCTGCGTGTGTTCACGTTTTTGTTTTTCTTTTGCTTGTCGTGTGCTCCTGCCTATCGAACATGCAGGCCCAAGCAAGAGATCCACGCCTGCGCCAACTGATTCGTGCCAATGAAGCCCCGCTCGCCGCCTTGTTCCGTGCGTACGGCGGCTCTTCAGAGGTGAGTCGCGTCTGCCGAGTGTCGAAGCGACCGGTGCCGGCGCTGTGCTTCTTCCTCGCCCCGTGCTCATATTTGTCCACCGCATGCATCGCATCCAGGAGCGCCTTGCCTTTGGGGAGCTGTTGCGGATGTGCCTCGACTTTGGCCTTGTGCCGAGCACGCTGACGCACCACCAATTGCTACAGTTGTTCTCGGTGGCCACACGGTCTCGGTGAGTGGATGTGGGTGGTGGCGCGTTGTGGTGTGGTACATGTAGTGTATGTGGCTGTGGGTTGTGGTGCTCTGGGTGTGCGGCAAGTTGACGTGTCGGGTGTCCGCCTGTGTGCGCAGAGCCACGTGTGTTGCGGAGTCAATGAGTTTAGACGATTTCATGGACGCTGTGGGTCTCATGGCCGTCACGTACGTGACGTCGTAGGTGCTGGGCAGTGGTTGTGCCGTGGTGCATGGTGTCGCGTTGTGTTGGGTGTGTGGACTGGACTGGACGCTTGGCGCGCTCGCTCGCTTCCGCCGGGGGCCACAGTCTGTGTACCGCACGTGTGGGATGATCACACGTGCGCCTGTGTTGTGTTGGCAGGGCTTCCACTGGCGCGCCTGCCGCAGCGAGTGGCTCACCCGTCTACGCTTCAGCGGCATCGCCTGCCGCACGACAAAATCTCACACCTCTGTCTGATGGCGCCACTCTCCTTGCGTGGCTCGATTTCTCTGACGGCCGCGCCAAGCTGTTGGAGCGCTGTGGGGTGGCCATTCCAGAGTTCCACCTCACACTGCCGTCCCCTCGCAAGGCGAGGCGCCGGGTGTAGCAGTAACTGTTTGCAACTTCCCGAGTTATGATGCCGACAACTCGGCAGGGGGTGCCTTGCAAAGATTGAAATGCTGATGCGTCGTGATTGCGACAAGTGCTTTGCACCACGTGATCCACTGTTCTGTTCTCTGCGCCTTGCATACTTGAAACGCAAAATTTCACGGGGAAAATGGAACGAAATTTGGCTCTGCAAGTTGCTGCCCAGAGCCGTGCTTTGCCGATGGCGAAGTCACCGTCGTCTCCCGTGACGATGACCAGCCAGCAGACACGGCGACCATTGTCATGGACAGGTCGCATGCACCATGTGTTCCAGACCCGCGTGTTTTTGTTTGACTGGGTTGCAGCCAGTGTGTCGGGGCACCTGTGGACCAACATCCCGATCGATTTTTACACCAACCTCTGGCGAACAGCTGCATGCATGGTGGGCCTGTCGCTGGTGTTACCCATGGCTGCATGGCTACTCGTTGATCGGTGTGGTCGTGGGCGAGCCGCTGCAGATCGGTTTGGTGTGCACGGTCGCAGCACTGTGCAGGTAACACACGTCGGCGTGCTCATCCTTCTCATGTCTGCCGCCGGTGAAGCCGTGTCCTCCAGCCACCGATACTTCTTTGAGGACCTGGCCGTTCAACTTGGCTTTGTGAATGATGCTTCGCTGCGGCGGGTGGCGTATGAGCTCGGTGTCGCGGCTGCTGCCACCCTCGTGTCTGTCACAGTGCAAGTGCATGTGAATCGCTACATCGAGCGACGGTCGCACCGCAACCGTTCGCCGGTGGTGTGGATGCTGCGATCCGTGATGGCGTCGTTTTGGTCAACCCTCGGCTGGCTGTGGCTCAACTTTGTGTCCATGGCCCTGAACAACCGCGTGCTTGACATCGATGGGTTGCCGTTTGCGGCCACACGCGCTGCTCTTGTGACGTGCGTTTGGCTGGCGCTCATGAGATGGGTGTTTGCCACCCCCACAGAGGACCAAGCACTGTGGACCCAACGCACCTTGGTCACGATTCGTGTCATTAGCGTGGACATGATCACACGTTCCGTTACAGATGCTGCGGCAGTGACGTGCTCGCTGTACGTCACCAGAGCGCTGGGCGGATACGCACTACTTGGACAGCTCGTGTTCGTGCTGTACGGCGGGCTGACGACTCTTTTGGCTCTGCGCGTCTTCGATCGCACTGGTTATCACCCATCGTACGACAAATATGGTTGTGTTGTGTTTGTGCTTTGCGGTGTTGTTGCGGACACGTGCATGCCGCAGCGCCGTGGCGCCGATTGTCGCCGACAATGGTGCGCGCCTTCGGGATGGATCGTGACCGTTGTTGGCGATCGGGTGGGTGTGTGCGACAGACGTGAATGGCCGCGATACCTGGTACTGCTCTTGATGTACATCTCCTCACATGGCATTGGGTACGCCTGTCGTGACTTTTTCAACGTTCTCATCAACCATGTCCCTATCGATCACTCCAGTACGTGCACCACTCCTGTGTGAGCTGGCGTTTGCTGGCACGTGCCCGGGGATATGCACGCTCATGCTGCCACACACTCCCCACCTGGTGACAGCTACAAGCACACAGGCGTTGGGTGCTCAAGCCGGCGTCAATGCAGCCATCGCTCTCATCACTACAGCCGTTCTGGCCTGGGGGTTTGTGCACACCCTGCGTCGACTGAGTGCCACCCAAGGCCCAGCAACCGCAGGGCGCGACGGTGGAGGTGGTGGCGTGGAACACGCGGTGCAAGCTGCACGGCATGCGGAAAAAAGCGGCTTTCACAAAGCAGGCGGGCACGGTTTCACCACGACAGACGTCATGACCAACCTTCTTCTTGTTGAACCCAGTCTGCTGTGCCCCTGCAGTCTTGAGGGTCGCCACCGGCACTCCATCGGAAAATCACAACCGCGTGTTGCGATTGTGTCTGCTCCTGTGGAATCAACGACCGAGCCATTGCGCCAGCCCTTTTTGTAGCATACAATCGAGGCGGTCGTGTGTGTGTTGTTTTCGTTTCTCCCATCCCAGTGTGTTTGGATGGGATGGCAATTGCGACGTTGTATGTTGCCTAACAGCTTTGATGTTGACACTGGGTAAGTTCTTTAGAGTCAACGCACGTACCGACCTTGGCGCAAGGTCATACAAAAGAAAAAGAATAGAAATGTGCAGAAAAAAAGATGTCAAAGCGGCAACACCTCATCCGTAGGCAGCTACGAAAAAGCAAACCCGGTGGTGCCATCAAGGACGCTGCGTGACAACTTGTCGCCCAACTCGGGAACACGTTGTCCAGCATGGGCGACGTGGGCGGCATAGTCTGGCAGCTTCAGCAGGTTGAAGCAAGTGCTGGCGGACGGGAGTTTGTCGGAGGTCGGCAGTCGTTGTACCGTGAACGGCGGGTCCAATGACGCGAAGCCACCTAACACGAGCAAGGCACGCACGATCACACACACAAGGCGGGTGGCAAGAAATTCCAAAGCATGAATGGTGCTACATTGCACGCGGGGCATGTGGGGGAGATGTCACGTCCAACACGGGACGCACCTGCTGGAGCTCTGGCAGCACCAGTGACAAACTGAAGAAAGCGGACCTGGTGATCCTGTGGCCAGCTCGACAGCTCTTGCCAGAGCCGAGTGATCGTGGGAGAGGAAGGCGTGTAGCTGCACACGGCCAAGCGTTGTGAACTTGCTCTGAGCTATGCGACACCACACACACGTACCCAAACGTGTATCGAGTGTGCTTTTGCAGATCGTCGAGATCGATGGTTTGGCGCCCAGACACCAGCTCAGACAGTTCAGCCTCAGAGAACATGCGCACAGAAGGCAAGTCCACTACGTCCGCGAAACCGGTGCACAGCGCTTGCAACTGTGCTTCAAGCTCTCGGTTCAACTTGAACTTCGCCAGTTTCTCGGCATATCTGCACGCGGCGCACACCACACCATGTCAAAGCATCCAGGCTACCTCGCATCACACCCGAAGAAGAATAGCACAGAACAAGACAAGACAAGACAAGACAAGACGATACGCACTCAAACTTGTTCTCTTCAGTGACCTCACGACGTGAACCGCTCGGTTCCAGTTCCACTTCATCTGGGCGAGAAGGGTCGTCACTCACATCCACGCTGAATGTTTGGAAGCTGGGAGCACACACCGTTAAACGATGAGCACGGTGATACGACGCACGGCGCGCACAAATACGCTGGCGCGTTGCAGCACACGTACATGATGCCGGTGATGTCATTGTTCAGAATCCAGTCCTGGTGCCCACAGTGGCGACGCGCCAACGTGAACAACCACAAAACAAAAACGAAAAGATCAAAAAAGTGCGTCCCAGCACGGATTTCGGCAGCGAACTCGACAGCAGCCGTCCACACACACCCACACAGCACCATCAATCACCCATAGGCACGGTACGGACCAGCTGTGCACACAGGGTCGAATCAACGTCTTGAAGGTCGTAGTGACACGGTCGTCGCCCAAGCAGCCTCCGCAACACAAACCGGGACAGGGTGGCATCCAGCACCAAGCCCTCTGACAACGCGCGACTGATGAACTGTCCCACGAAGCGAAAGCTGTCCAGCGCCGCCGCTGATCGCGCCGACGGACTGCATCCCCAAGACAAACAACCGCAATGTCCAGTGAGTGGGACGTCCTTCGCGTTGTGCACGAGCAGACAAAGGCAACAAAGGCAACGCCCACGATCATCAGCATGCATACACACACACCTGGGTGCGTATGCCATGCCTTGTGACAACCGAAACAAACCCCTTTGCTTCGCCATGACTTCTCGGCTCAACAGCGTGACTAACTCGCGCCGAACACCTCGCACATCAATAGCCCTCTCCCCCGCAAACTCCACCTTCCACGGCATGCGTAGCTGTGCGCGCGAACGTGAAGCAAACTGACTACGAACAGAGTCGAACAACGCAGTGCGCTCCGCCACAACCACGTCCTTGTCCTGCAGAACAGAGTGGAGTGCAGCAACAACGTTACCCCCAAACTCGCTTGCCCCATCCTCTCCACGCGGGCGCGCACACACATGCACACCGCTCTCCGCGCGCACCTTTCCGTCGTTTTGATGCAGTCGTGCACGCAGCACGGCGGTTTTGAAAGACAGCGGGAACAGAGCTGGCCAGACCATGAACAAGCGCTGGATGCAGGCTTGAAAGGGCGTTGGCGAGGGAGATGGCGCTGATCCTGTCACCACAAGTCAGCAGGCGGTTCCCAACAACTTGCCACACGCTGCACCAACTGCACACCACACACCACACGGCGTGTGGAGCGATTCACACTCCACTCTTCTTCCACCCACACCCACCTACCCGATGCCTTTCCACGACGAAGAAGGAGACTGAGCAGCACGCGGGGGTTCGCATCGCATGCGTTCCGGATCGTGTCGTTGTAGAACCAATGGGGCGGGACGAACCCCTTCTTTGCGCTGAGCGCCAGGAGTTGCGAAAACACACAGCCGGCGGCTTGCACATCAGCGTCTTTGACAAACGCAGTGGCTGCGGCAACGCCTTGAGCTCCAGGTCCAGGTCCAACTCGAGCCCCCGCACCCGCACCACCCGCACCACCACCACCACCCGCACCACCACCAGCACCCGCAACGGAAGTGGACGTGGGCGCAGGGCTGTGGTTGCTGCCGTGAGCAGGTCCGGAGCCGCGTGGCCATGTTGGCGCGCCATCGACGCGATCCAGGGCGCCACTGATCACACGATTTGCGGCCGAGAGAAGCGAGCGGACGTGGTGAAACGGAATCATGAGTTTGGCGTACACAAGTTGCTCGGGGGAGTACCTGTATCAACCGTGGACGCACAACAACGAACGTACACACACACGCCGGCGTCACAGCTGCGCCAACAACAACGAACCCACCCAAACCACAACAGTTCTGGGCGAGCAACGTGAACGCGTGTTCTCCGTACCGAAGCACATCTGCGAAGAACAACAACCAACGGCGCAGGGCGGCGCGTGACACCTGGTGCTCTGCACCACCCGCCGCCGCCACAATGTGGCAGCCTATCGCAACAACACGGTGCACACAGGCCCACAGTTGACGTGGGTCATACGGCGCAGACACCGGCTGCCAACTTTGGACGGCGGCACCCAAGGTTGGCTCGCCCGCACCTAGCTCACCCAACGCCGGCGCGTCCTCCGCAACGTGGTGCCCCACATGCAACTTGCGGCGCACGAGAGCTGCCACGAGCAGCGGTACAGCTCCAGCCGCCGCGCGACGGCGTTGCTGTTGTGCTGCGTGGATGATGGAGTCGTCCGGGACGCCCACCGCCATGGCCACGCCAGCGTGCCACGCTTCGACGTCTGCGCACCCCCCGTGCCGGTCCAACAGCGGCGGGCATCCACACAACCACCGCGACAGGTGCCGGTCTGGCGCCGCCACAAACTTCTTGCCGCCGGCGCCGATAAACTGCGACACGCAGCTGTGAAGGCCCGCCCCAGTGAGCTGCGCCAGTGCATGGGCGGTGGCACACTCGGAGAAGGAGGAGGAGGGGGAGGAGGAAGAGGGGGAGGAAGAGGGGGGTGGTGGCGATGGCGAGCCGGCGGCACCGTGGTGCACGTGCCACCTCCAACACACCGACGCCCAACGCGCAGCCAGCGCGATGACGGCATGTCCAGAGCGTGCCGTCACCTGTGCCAACCGTGGCTGCAGCAGCAGGAACTCCACCGCCGCTACCCAGGCCGGAGACGAAGGGACCAGGGCCATGTGGGTTGTGGCGTAATCGGCGGCGGCCTTCGCCAGGGCCATGACTTTGGCCTGCCCTTGCGCCACGGCCAACCCTGACTCATCCACGACATCGTCGCGGGCGGCGCCAGCGGGTGGAGGCGCAGAAGAAGACGCGGCACGTGCGGGTGGTGCTGTGCGAGTGGGTTGCGGGTCAGGCGGAGCTGCCGTGGACCCAACGCCGCGACCCGCCTTGTTGCTGGGGGTCGCGGGCTCCACCACGCGTCCCACCAACCGCAACGCCGAGGATGCGCCACGCCCTGCGCCGTGACACATGGACAGCACCACGCCCAACATGCCAGAGCACGCCCACGAAAACCACATGGGTCGAGGCGCGGCCCGTCGATCCGGTCGCGGTGCACCGCTGCTGCGCTTGCGCTGCTGGTTGCGGCGACCTGCTGTGGGGGCGGGTGGTGCCGATGTGGTGTCCGCCGCGACGAGCAGGCGTGCTCGGGCGTGATCCAGCACCACCTGGCACGCCCCAATCGCGTCACACAGCAGGGCGGCTGTTCGCGACGTGGCGGCGGGTCCTGAGGCACGCTTCATCCGGACACACTCAGCCGGTGACACCCAGGACGGGGATGAAGAGGAGGGAGCGGGAGCGGGAGCGGGAGTGGGTGCGGGTGCGGGTGCGGGTGCGGGTGTGGTGGTGCAGTCAGCCGCAAGGGGAACACGTGCAGGGGGCAGCTTCGGTGTTTGTGACGTGAATGCGGCGGTGATGGAGGCAGCCAGGGCCGCAGGAGCTGGGGCTGGGGCGGGGGCGGCGGCACCACCCCATGACTGGCGAAGGCACTCCAACAGCAGCGGCTGCGTGCCGGCAATGTAGGTGTGCGACAGGTCCACTTCCGCAAGGTGGCGCGACGGCGGCGTGTCCAACGCGTGCACGGCCAACGCCGCAACCTGGCTGATGACGGTGCACGCGACGCACAAGACGTCGTCCTTGACGCGCATGGGACGCGACGTGTGCTTGCGGCCGGGTGGGTTGGCGACGCTGTTCCACACGCGCTTGGCAAAGGAGGCGCCGGTGAACACAGACGCCAGCTGCTGCACCGTGCGCGGGGGAGCAGCAGCAGGAGGGGTGGCGGAGCTGCTACCAGTCGAACTACCACCGTGGTGGGACTGTGGCTGTGCGTGGGACTTTGACTGTGGCTGTGAGGGGGCAGCAGCGGCTGCGCCGTGCCCGTCATGTGGAACCAGGGCAGAGCGCACCGCTCGGCACCATCGACACACCAGCCTCCACAGCGCCTTTCGGGCAGGGGATGGCAGTCGAGGGGCATCCAGCGCCACGAAAATGTCCCGCACGATCCGCACAGCGACAGAGGCACCTGGGGGCGGGGGGCATGAACAAGGGCCAAAACGTGCATGAGCAAGACACAACGCAAAGAAATGGAAAGGAAAAACTGTGACCCAACAGACATGTGCGCAGCCGCAGCTACCATCACATCTCATCGGAAAAAAAGCAGCAAGCAACAGCCACGATGGCAACACAACAAACACCACGAAAGCGAAATGAGGCCCACCTGGCTTTCGACTTCGAGCACGAACGGGCACCGGGAGCGCAAGAATAGTCGGTACGATGTCAGAGGGACAATGTTGCAGCCACAGCCCGTCCAACGTCCTCGCCAGATCGCTCGACGTTTTGGACGCTGTGGATTGGAACGCGCGCACCATGGCTGCGTGCATGACCGGGTCGCGAAACACATGACCACGTGCCGTGCTGTCGGACGTCAGCAGTTGGTCAAGCGCTTTGGCGCTCGTCTGTCACCGATAAGGTCAAAACAAGCACACACACACACAGACGCAGCCACACACAAGCACCGGTTGCCGCACATCACCGTCCACAACAAGAAGAGTTATGGCGACACGTGAACACGTCCAACTACACCCATCGTCCACACGCCGTGAAGCCAACCACCCCAACCATTGGTGCTGCCACAACCCCCGTACACATGCACCCAAAACTACGGCAGCTGGCAACAGCAGCAACAGCAGCCGCAACAAACAACAAACAATACCAACAAACAAGGCCACACACGAACCTTCAACACACGCAGAGGCATGTTCGTGTTGCACAGCGCGGCAACGAAGCACTGATGCAAGTTGGCACCCGCGGCTTCACGAGAGGCAGCCGCAGAAGCCGTGCACAGCGCCGATGCAGCTGTAAGCAATGCCCCAAGGGCCGACGTCACAGCGACGGAAGCCGGGATGGTGACGCTGGAGCGCGTGCTAGCGTTGTGGTTCGTTTCGCCGGCACCCGTGCCCGTGGCATCGGGGGCGTCAAGTACCAGACACACACGCAGGCCAAACACCATGATGCGCATGGTGTGTCCCATCGATGGCGCAGCATGTGCAGACGACGCGCCGATCGAGAGACACATCGCCGCCGCGGAAACCATCGCCGCGGCACCTTGGACAACGACGGCCTCGCTGTCCCCACCACCACCGAGCAATCCCTCGTGAACCGCAGCGCCACCATCACCTCGTCGCTGGCCGCGCGAAATGTCCACGTCCCGGGACCACCATCCAGCGGCACGGCACAGCGCCGTCAGGACGTGAACATCGTCCGCGTCATCGCCGTCGGTGTGGCTGCGAGACGACGCCGGCCACAACAGGTCGGATGCGGCGGACAAACCCAACACACCAGCCGGCGGTGCGCCGCCACGCACACCAGGCTCGGTACCCGTTGCGTCATCTGCGTCGTCGTCCAACTGCTGGCGCGCCGACAGCCCCAGTCCACGCGTGGCCACACCTGCCACCCGCACCGCGAGGTCGGTACACGCTTGTGCAGCGCACGCACCGCCGCAGCTGGTGTGGGCACGGCGTTGCCCTTGGGCTTGACTACTGTGGTGGCACAGCGCGGCGCGTATGGCCTTGCGCCAGCCACTCCGTGGCGTGTTGTCGCCGCGGCCTTGGTCACCACCCGCGCAGCCCACCACCTCTGGTGCACCACGCAAGACGTCACGCGTGAGCTGCATGACGGACCCAAGCGCAGCGACTGCGTCCTTGGCCTCACGCCACGATGTCACGAGCTGCGGAGGAGGCTGGGTACTGTCGGCGGCGACGGCACGAGTGGTTCTTGGCGTCGTGGTGGTGGTGGTGGTGGTGCTGCTGTTGCCTGTGTTGCTGGCGCCTCCGGGCGAGCTGGAGTCGCGCGCGGAAGGAAGGCAGAGCAGGGTTTGTGACGCAAGGGCCTTCAGCAGCTCGACGCACATGGGGACCGCAGCGTGGTCAGGCGCAGTGGCGGCGGCGAGGCACGCCTTCCGTGCGGTTGATAAGGCGCGGTTGATCCAGCCAGCCACAGTCGTGTGAGTGGTGGTGATGGTGGCCGTGGTGGTGGTGGTGGTGGTGGTGGTGTCGCCACCTCGTGTGTCCCCACCATAAGGAGGGTGGTTCGGGGAGGCGTCTTCCACTTCCACACGTGCTGGCGAGGCGTGAGGTGGAGGCGGCATGCCATCAGAAGCGACGGTCGCTATCTGTTTGCCGCCAGCACTGGCGCCACCTCCCGCGCTGATGTCAACACGACCCTCGCCACCATGACCACTATCATTACCCTTCGTCGTGGTAGCAGTGTCACACGCCGTGTTGTCACGAGCACCAGCACCAGCACCAGCACCAGCACCAGAAATTCCACTGTCCACAACACCGCACAACTCGGCAATGGCATTCACAGCACGCGACAAACTGGCGCCGTCCACACACACACCCCTTCCACGCCCGTGCATGCACTCCCGCCCCACAACCCCTGCACCAGAACCAATCCACCACCGCCCATCACCTCCTTGACCCAGCCCCGATCCCAACCCTGATCCCGGTGCCGATGCCGATGCCGATGTCGATGCCGACGCCGACGCTGACGCAGCTGCCGATGAAGACGACGACGGTGGAATGGCGGTGGTGCCAATCGCCGCGGCCACACGAAGCGCAGGCATTACAGCAGCCGCCCAGCCACGAACAGCACGACCAGGCGACGGCGAGCACTGGCGCAACGCCGCGACCAAAAGCTGCAGCAACCGTGCCAGGCGACCACACGCTGCACTCGTCGAGCGCAGGCGTACGCACCCCGGCGGCACAGCGTGACATGACCTGCCCGCGGACCGTTCAGACGCCGCTGACGCAGCCGGCGCAGCTGACGTAGCCGATGGGGAGGACGCGCCAGTGCTGCTGCTTTGAGGGTGGCGGGGCACAGGGGCGCCATGCGGGTCACACACCAACAGCAGGTGCACCCACATCGCCACCACACCCACAACCCCGCCGCCACCGCCGTCACCCGTCACCTCACGGCCGACGGCACGCGCGTGTGACGACACCTCCATCTCCTGCGCAAACAGCGAGGGCACCGACGCGTCCTGTGTGGTTCCGAACCCTGACCGCATGCGATCATCCAGCAGGAGCAGGCCGTCCAGACACGCCACGCACGCCCGAGCGGCACGGGTGCGCACTTCCAAGGGCACCACCGTGTTGGAAGTGGGAGGCGGCGGTGCCTTTGAACCACCCTGGTGTCGTCTGCCACCGCCAACCGTGGAGCTCCGTGCCAGGGCAACGGAGCCACAGCGCCGGGCAGCCGACAGCAGCGTGCGCACGCAGGCTTCACGTTCCGCGTCGTACTCTACGACCCGCCACCATGGCAACGCCCGAAGGCATGACGCGGCCGCACTCGCAACCAAGAGTACGGTGGGGTGCCGTAACGCGGCACTCGGACACGCGGGGTCGAGTCTGGCACGTGTCTGCTGCTGTCGTTGCACAGTGTCACGAGCACCAGCACCAGGACCCGCACCCATGACAGGTTCAAACGGAGGTGCGGCACAACACGTCCGACACAGCAACGCTACCAATGTTTCACAGCAAGCCAGGAGTGGCAGTCGTGGTGACGTTGTCACGGTGGAGACGAAGGGGGCATCGCGCCCCGACTGCAGCATGGGAGCATGCACCAATGCACGCGGCAGCCACATGCTTGCGCCGGCGAGTTGCAGCAGTGCCGGCTGTGCGCCGTCATAGCGACTGGACGCGTTGCTGTGGGCAACCTCCCATCGCAGCATCGCGATGCAGGCAGTATGGACACACCGAAGGACATTGGGCACCAAGTCGGGCTGCGGAGATGGACAACCCAAGAAACCACACAAACATGCACACAGGCCGCAAAAAGAGCCACCACCACATGTGAGATCACACTTGCGACTGGGTAAAGCATGGTGCAACAAGATTGCATTGTGTGTGGCAGCATTGCATGCACAAACACGTACGTGAACAGAGGAAATGACGTCAGTGCCGTAGCGACACAGTCTCGTCGCAATATCCAGCCATTCACGAGCCAGTTGGAGCGTCGACCTTGGATCACGGTGCAGAACGGTTAATGCCATGTCGTCTCCGTCGTCACCACCTTCGCCGTCACATGGGCGAGTCGAAACACCGCCCGCCTCAGCGTGCACCAGCTCACACATCCCCGCCAGCGCCGCAAATCCCACCACATCATAGGCAATACCCATCCCGCCTTTGCGCACGGCCTGCAACAGCGAATCACCACTAGCACCAGCACCAGCACCGGCACCAGCACCAGCACCAGCACTATCACTAGCAGAACCAGCACCAGCTGCAGTGTTCTGACGCAACCAGTCGTCCCCATGGTCGCTCCACTTGTACAAGAGCGGTATTGCAGCGCCTACACCTCGCGCAAGGCCACCCCACGCCCCACACCCAAGCACGGTCCCAACGGTAACAGAAACACCGGCGCACGCATTGTCACCACCACCGGCGGCGCGACACGCGGCGCGCAAGGCAGTCACACATGAGTGGAGTGCCGTCACAGCCAACATGACGCCGGCAGAGGATGCTGTCGTCGCTGGTGGAGGTGTCGACAACAGCCCTGGTCCAGCATCAACCGCTGTCGCTACCCTGTCGCCGCCAGCGTCACCGTCACCGCTGGTGGATCGAGGAGCGGTGACAGCAGCCAAGGCAGTGGCCGCGCGCGTAGCGACAACTTGGATGCCCCGCAAGCGCAGCGCCCATACACAAGCCACATGGTCGCACCTGGGAGTTGCGTCCTGCGTGCCGACGGTGGCGGCGCCGCCATCGTCTCTTGACATTGAAGAGCGCAAGTGGCGCAGCAGTGTCAGCAGTGCCCAGCCACAAGCCCCATGCCCCACGGCAGAGGTAGTACCACCACGCAGCGGCTCGGTCGCAATAACATCACGAAGAACCCGCAGCGCGCGCAGCGTTACGGCACGACCACCCGGCGTGGTGCGCCGTTTGCGGTGTGACCCCACGGTTGACGACGTAGCGGTGGGTGTGAGTGGTTCGACGGGCGACGCATCATCCTGCAGCCCGAGGCGCGTGACGAGTGCACGCACATCGGCGGTGAACGCAGCACGTGCGACGGTGAGTGACGCAGGGACGTCAGTTTGACACTCGGCGTCCCGCAGCACCACAGACACAGCAGGAGGCCGGCCGGCTTGCACTCCGACGTCGGTGGTCTCCACCGTGTTCTGCACCTGTGCCTCCTGCGCCTGGGGAGGGGTGGGGGGTGCAACATCACGTGGCGACGTGGCAGCGTCAGCGACGTGCGGGCGAGCGAGAAGCCCCACATCAACGCCTGCAGCGCCACGCGGTGCGGGTGTCGCGGGTGTACCCACACCCACACCCACACCCACACCCACATCGCCCGTCTGCGCATGCACACTGCTGCGCATGCCGCCCACTGACGGTGACATGGCAGTGGCAGCATGGGCCACGCGTGTCGGCGTGCGAGGGCTGGTGCCGGCCTGCACCGACTGGACATGGGGCGTGGAGGTTGACACATGCGCAACCGCCACCGCATGAGCGGCGGCCGTGGTGCCCACGTCTGCGGTGCGGACGGGCTCGGCCTGGGTTTCCGCGTCACGGTGGCGGCGTGGCGACCACTCGTGCACGTCGGGGTCGGC
>Ga0213833_1001128_pt1 | contig 20141 bp, 32 predicted proteins | sample SWATP21_FD_160575 | JGI IMG/M metagenome (GOLD analysis project Ga0213833, IMG submission 160575) | Coastal seawater microbial communities from Marineland, Florida, United States - SWA TP2 #1 | ecosystem: Environmental > Aquatic > Marine > Coastal | place: USA: Florida | collected 2016-08-14 | reverse complement strand
CCTTGTGCTGCGCCCACACCATCAACATCAACGGCACACTTGTGTTAGTGTCGGTGCTCTGCCTGTCGCCTGTTCCTTACGCTCGCTGCTGGCTTTCCTGCTCGTTGCTCACCTTGCGCCTGCAACGCCCGCAACCACACACACCCACGCCCACACGCACAACTGGCATGCAAACACACAGTGCTGGTCCTTCGCGTCGGCGATCAGGTGGATCAGCGTCCAGTTTCGGCGTCGGTTCCTCCGATTCTGACCTCTCCGCCAACATGCGTGCTGTCCCGACGGGTCGTGTTGTCGTCGGCGGCGCCTCACGTTTCTTCAACGGCGGCGGCCGCGGCCGCGGTGCTGGCATGTCCATTGACACTGGCTCAGAGGCGTTGGTCGGGTGGACTGCCAGTGACCCCTCGCCTTTGTCTCTCCCGTCACCTTCCACGCCTCCTGCCGCTCTCGGCGCCGATCTCGCAGTTGATGTACGTACGCCCAACAATGTTCTCGCCTCGCTACCGCCGTGTGTTGTGGATCTCACCCCTGTCGTTGTTGTTGTCGCTGCTCGCCTGCTGCGCTGGTGCTGCTGGTGCTGCTGGTGTCGTGTCTGTGCGTCCTCCGCCCTCCAGATTGCAAACGCCGTCGCCATCCAGACGCCCTCCTCCACCCGCACCGGCCGCGCGTTTTCCTTTGACCCCGACGCCGTGTCCCGCCGCACACGCACCGACAGCGAGTCCTCGAACACCGCGTGGGGTACGACTGCGCCAACCGCCCCACACGCGCACACGCACAACTCGCACTCGCACACACGCACACCACCCCCAGCCGCCTCACGTGACAGCCGACGCGGATCCGTGGAGGACCGCGCTCGTGGCGCGTCCGGTGTGTCCTCTTCCTCTGTCGCCGGCGCCGACGCTGGTGCTGGCGTCACAGCGGACCGAGGTGCGCCTGTGGAACGCCCGCGTGCCCGAGGATCCCGTTCTGCACCGCAGCGTTCGCGCGCGGAGCCTGGTCAAGCTGACATGCTGGGACAGGGCTACTTTGCTTCGGATGGCGAGTTGGTTGCGATGCTGCGGGTGAAGCCCAAGAGTGTGCCTGCGCTGCGGAACCGCACCAACTTTCGAAACTTTTTCCGGGGCATGCCGAAGGCGCGTATGGTTCGGCTGTTGCGCACAGCCTTCGAGAGAATGGACGAAGCGGCTCGCGAAGCCAAGGTGAGTGTGTTGTTTGCGTGGCATATGGGCGTCGTCGGTGCAAAGCAGTGTATTGTATTGATGCTGACGGTGTTCGCGGTCCCACCTCCACAGGTGAGAAAGCGCCTCGGGTTGGTACAAGGTGTTCTTTCAGATGAGCCGGACGAACAGCGGTAGTCCCGTGTAGCCAGTAGCAAAGGAACACACTTCGTGAACAACCCACAAAGCTGTCGTTGACTGGCACCAGCATGTGTGTGTGTGTATGTGTGATGGGGACACAACAGGACTGAACGTTCGTATTACTGAGCACCGTACAACCACACGGCAAAGCAGAGGGCTGCACCTTCCTACGCAGACAAAAAGTCTACATACGTCTTCGCTTTCTCCATGCTGGCAAGGAACTCGTAGAACTGTGGCAGCGTGAGTTCCATCAACACATTCTCCTCGCGACTGCTGCTACCTTCCTCACCGGCCCCCTTGTCAATGACCAGCTTTAGTTGCAGGTACGTGCCACCCACAGCTTCCAGCTCACTACTGGCGGCCGTCACACCAAAGTTCCACTCCATATCAACCACCTTGTTGACCATGAGCGTGCTTGTGACAACGGACGAAGACAATGCACCCCGGTGTGTGCGCCACTTGGATTGAATTATTGCGGCAGAGGCCGGCTTCACACCTGTCGACAGCGTACCAAGAAAGTGACTGAGGGCTTGTGTCGGCCAATGTGGTTGACACATCGCACACAATCGACGCACCCAAATGCTGCAGATCCTCCGCCATGCGTGCAGCCGTGACATTGTGCTTCAAGGAACTCTTGAAAAAGACCAACAACCCTCGGCTCACATTCTGCGCACACGCGAGGAAAGTGAACTGGGCGGCGAAGTGCCACGATGTGCATCACAACAACGTGCTGTACCTTCAATGCGCGCACGTTGACGCCATGGTCAGAAGCAAACGTGGTGAGACTGGAGACCAGGTCGACTTTCTGCGATCACAAACAGCCGCGTCAATGCAGGCACCGCCACCACATAGGCTCCACCCACCCAACACACAGGCATTCAGCTCCACCCAAGGTCCAACGCTACATGATCTTACCCCAGGGTTCAACAAGAACATGATGATGCTTTGCACGAATGCGCCCAGCTGTGCGTCGTTGAACGCGTTCAGGCTTTGCATCTCTGTCGCGAGCTGGGGTTCAGACAGCTCCCCACCTCCCGTGAACCAGAACTTTCGCGCTCCAGCATTGCCGGCACCAGCACCAGCGCCAGCACCAGCACCAGCACCCGATGCACCGCCCTCAGCCATGCTTACGGACGAGTCACACTACACGGGTGATGGCTGGTGCATCTACATGCCGCAACCCTCACAATTGACGAATACATGTATTGTTATGATCGACTCATCTCCTCCACGCTCAGCGTGTAGGGGGGCGGGGCATAGCCACTGGGCCTGCTGCTGTTGACGGGCTGTTGGCGCAGCGACCGGTCCTCCTCGCTGCCCTCCTCCTGCTCTTCTTCGTCTTCTTCGCCGCTCAGGTCCTCAACCTTTCCAGGGATCCCACCCAGTGCGCGGCTGAAGCACCGGCGGTAGGCCACCGCGGAGAAAGGAAGCATGTTGAGCATTGCCAAGAAAATGGAAGGGAATGCCGAGGACGTGGTCCGAGTGGCAGCAAGAATCAAGGCGAATATGCCCAGAAAAAGCAAACCCCAGATGCGTATTTTCAAGAGTCCCCGAATGTGTGACTGGCGAATGGGGCGCTTCTGCAAACAAACACCTGTGAGGGCTTCGCAGCAGGTGCAAGCACGCTATCCAGCGTACCGAATCCTTGTTCACAGGCAACAGCCATTTCAGGGTCACACCGAAACCAAGTGCGTACGTGGTCAGCGCGGCACCAATCAGCAAGAAGCCCATCCAAGCGTCAAGCGAAGTCAACACGCTCAAGCTGAACGGAATGAGGGATACAATGATGCACATGAACCTAGAAAGAAACACACGACCCATGGTGAGAAAGGAAGGAAAGAAAAAGTCCTTGTCGGCAAGCTACGTTGGCGTACATGTTCGCACGGTTGAGGGCGATGGACGCTGAATCGCCAGGAAGCAGCCTCATGATTGCTTGGTGGTTGAGCCACAACGACGCGATGACGCCCAGCGACAGCACAGCTGATACCAGCAAGGATACATTCTCGGAAAGGTACCTGTGCGCAACAACAGTCAAACCTGTTCACAACCCAACGCGAGTTCCTTGTGTGCGTTCGTACTGATCAAACTCAATGTGATCATCGGAGTCGACTGGTGACTTCACGTCTAGTACGATCAGAGTTGCTGCGCACAGAACACCCGTGTTGGTAACAGGCATGTTGTGCAGACGCCGCCGCAACGCACCCACGATGGCATGTACACCATCTGTAAACGCTTCCACACGGTGGTGTTCGATTGACGCCTCCGGTTTCTTTCGTTTCGCCATGAGCGCGGATTTTCGAGCAGCTGGACTTGGTGCCTGCAAAACCTACATGAGTACAGCAACACTGCCTTTTGCTGGATCGGGATGTGTACCTTGCAAGCAGGGAGAACTCGGTCTATGACCATGCCTGAAACGACCGCGGTCGCGTAGAACAAAAAAATGCAAAACCTGCCAAAAACCACCATCAGAGTCTCAATCGCAACAGCAACCACGAAGCACCTCACCGTGGAAGTACAAAACTTGTAACGATGCCTACTATCAAGGCAATGATGCCAGCAATCCACGTCCCGATCTGTGGAGGTGTCACACATGAGGTACACCAGCGTGCGTCACTAACTGACCCAAACGCCTGCCGCACCGTGTCTGATGCCTGAGTCTTTGAGTTGGCCGTAGCCAACAAGATGGAGAGCACAAACAATACTGCTACGTTGCCGATGAATGACAACAGTGCCCCAGCTGAGTACGGCCAGGAAACCTGCACCGCGCCAAGCGTCAAACGACAGCACCACACCAACAACACAACACGACACACAACAAGCAAGCCGCCGTCACGTAACGTACAGTGAACCGTGCAGTTACTGGCATGGCAGCGGTGATTGGCAACAACCATAGGGCCGTTACACTAGAAACATAGGCCGGTACGACCTCCTTATGCCCAAATGTGGCAGCGTGCGTCCTGCAACCATGGCAACGTCACTCCACACTCAGGCATTCGCGCGCAAACTTCGACCCCACCAACCTCCACACTGTGGAACTGAACCCACAGAGCATTAATGAAGTAAGTCACACCAATTCTATGCAGGCACAACAATAGCCATAGCCGAACCCTCATACGTACACTCCAGCGAACGTCAACGCGAAAACCAACAAAGACAGAAGCTTCTCTCGGACAGCTGTGATGCGCAACATGAGCAGCAAGTCTATCTACTTCGAGATGCTCCCGCATACGAACCAGAATACCACTCTGTGCAGTCAGCAGACGCTTTGCAGTCGTCGAACGCTGCAATGTCATCATCTTCTAAGTGTGCCAGAGGAATGACCTGCAAGCCAAAATGTGTGAAACGTGACGCATGCGCAACGAGGGAACCCGCTCGTTGCACACACCATGAGCGTGGCAATAATCGAGAACACAGCATCAGCATAGGCCTGAAGCCGCTCTGATGGCATCACATTCTCCATCACCACCGCACTGATGAGCAAGCGACTCAGCAAGGCCGTGCACGCCAATGTCTTTGCCAAGTACCCATCATTACTATAATCGAAATATGATTGTCAATTGTAGCAACCGTTCTCGCCACTTCGAAACGCACTCTCGTCGTGTGCGCGTGGACGAGGAGCAGCTCCAGTGCGCCTGCTGTGGCAGGGGCTGTGTGTCGCGGCACACTCGCTTCTCGCCAAGCACATGCTGGCTTGATTCGGGTGGTGGCGTCTCTGGTCGCTTCGAAGGCTCTATTGTGGTGGCAACAGACATGTTGAAGCCGTGAGGCGTGGCACGCCCCGCGAACGCACAGGGCTCCGCCGGAGCACCGATGGCCTTTCGCGACAAAGCCTTTGGGCGCGCCCATAGCGTTCGATCAAAGGAGAAAAAAAGTTATGTGCGCCAACGTGCGTGGAAAGATCATGTTGTTAAGCAGCCACGTGAGGCCGCGCTCCGGTTGTCACGCGCGAAACACGCGGTTCTTGCCGACGTCGAACCGCCGGCAGCCAAATACTTTCGGAACAGGCGCCCGAAGTCCGCCGGCGTCTCTTCAGATTCACAAGACACTGCTTCCCAAAACAGTGTGTTTGCCAAGCGTGCGATCAAGCCAGGGGCCTGGATAGAACGTGAGGCATTGAAGTACGACGCCATTGCTCGTGATGTGGAGCGCCCACGTTCTGCTCGACATCGCCAAGCGCGTCACGCGGTTGCGACTCGTGAGCGCGAGAAAAAGGAGCGACAAGGTCGCATGGATCACTCCTTCAATATCCCAGGTGAAGCGGCGGCAGCCGTTGCTGCCCGTCGAGTGCACTCGCTCGCCACAGCCAAAGGGGTGCTGAATGTGACACCCATTCGACGAATGAACACCGGATCGCTTTGGAAGACAGACGCCCGGCTCGAAAAGCAAGCAAGAAGGTGCTGTGGATTTCTGCAGTGATGGCAAAGCGGTTCTCTGAGTGTGCGTATGTTGTGATGCGCTCGTGGAACAGAGACATGCGGGCCGAAGAGGAACAAACAAATCGCGCAGAGGAGCAACGACGAAAGGGCGTGCAGCGGAGGATCATGGAGAAGGCACGAAAGATGCATGCTCAAGTTGTTTCGAACAAGACAGGTCGGTCTACTGAGAGTGCTTCGAAAGTCATCAACCAACCACCAAAGCTTTCAAGCAAACCCACAGTGCCACGCAAGAAAAGTAAGGTCAAGCGAAAACCGAAACCTGTTGCCACCCTGAGTCGGCAAGATGCCATCCGCGTACGTGGGACCGCGTGTCCCTGCACTGCATGGAGCCCCGTTCCCTCACCACAACTCGTGCTTGTGTCTGTGTCAGCTGGCTATTTGTGAGACAGTGTCCACAGGAGTTCTCAATCTGAGTCGCTGTGACCTTCGTGTTTTCCCCCTCAAGGCGTTGAACACACTGGTCCTCCAGTACGTTGCAGAGGCACGCATGTACCCAAACTTCAAATAACCACCTTGGAAATGTAGGTTTGGTACTCTTACAGAGCTCAATCTGTCTGTGAACCGCATCACCAAGCTCCCACCGATTCTCAAGACCGTGGCCCCTCTTCTCAAGGTGGTTGTGCTATCGAAGAACGAGTTTCGCACATTCCCTCCCCAGCTTCGTGACATGCCCCAGGTGCACACCACATTGCTGCGCGCTGTGGCTGTCGTACGTGTTTTATTGACACACGATTTGAAACAGTTGTACCGTTTGTTCTTGAACGACAACCGACTGACGGAGTTTGGGTACCTGAACGCTGAGAAACTCACGCACTTTTGCTTGAGCCGAAACAAGATCAAACACTTGGGTAACATCGCTGACGTTCGTCGACTTGAAGATCTTCAGGTACATGCGGAAGTGTTGTTTTGTGTCGTGTGTGATTTGTTAGTCACTCGCAGCACTGCAGCTGGACCACAATCGCATCACCAAGCTACCGGCCAAGCTTCGCAAGTTGAGATCGTTGAAGCGTTTGGACTTGAACAACAACTTGATTGTCAGCTTGGCCTTGGTGGACTTCAAGGTGTGTACTGGCAAGGCACGATCACTGAATCGAGCGTCCGGTGGCTCATACGCACAACCACAGATCGAGAGGTCAAAGCCAGAAGGAGTACGTGATTCGGATGTTTGGGAGGAAATTTACGATGCAAAGGAGGGCAAACTGGTGTACTTCTGCCGTCGAACTGGCGAGTTACGAAGACACCTGCCAGGGTATCGGCCCGACATTGATGGGTAGGTCAGCAGGGGCATCTCAGTTGCTTCTACGTGCGCCTTGGTTCAAGCGGATGTGCGCGCTTATGCAGGTACGACACACCACACGGACCCTTGTCGGCCGGATCAACCACCCGTCGAATGGAAAGGGAAGCGCTGGAACGCAAGGCGGCCTCAGCACCAGCCCAACATGAGCAAGCGGTAACACTCAGCGACTTTGATGCATGGACATCACAAGGCGAGTCAATTCAAGAGTACGACACATCACGCAGTCTCTGTGGAGACTGGGAGCGGCTTGTCGATCCAGGTACGGCGGTGATGACCTGCTCTCGGGCTGGTGTCGGTGCATTCAACAATGTGTTGCGCCGACAGACACGGGGTTCTACTACTACTGCAACCACGCCACCGGGGACACGACCTGGGAGCAGCCATCAGACGTGGAATTTTCCGCTGCTGTGCCTGGAACAGCAACCACAACAGGTAGTGGGTATTCACAACGTGACTCTGCGCATCGTGATGCGGGCGCGGCTGCCGAGACAAGTGCAGGTCCACTTTCCAACATTCCATCTCAATGGTCAGAAGCACAGGATGAGAACGGGTGTGTAGAGTGTACTGCTCCTTGAAAGGAAGCGCCCATGTGTTGGTGACGGTATGGGTCCACAGGTACACGTACTATTTCAACATTTCCACAGGAGAGTCACGCTGGGATCGTCCAGCTGAAGCCAGCTCAACCGATGACACAGTGAGACCCGATGACACAGTGAGACCCGATAACCGAAGCGCGATAGTCACACCACGTGTTGCAGATGCGACGACAGCTGTGGGAGGGGATGGCACAAACACTGGTGCTGTGAGTGCACACACACAAAGCATGCCCGTGTTGGACATACCAATGGGTGTGGGTGAGGTGACTATCGCTGAAGATGATGAAGACGATGGAGCCAGCCATGCCAGCTCCGCAGCTGGATGTGCCCAACCCAGCAAGCCAACACACTCCACGCCCTCCTTTGTTCCAGGCCTTAATTTGACGATGGTCGCACAGCCACAAGGGAGGTCAAAAGGGCACAACCTCACACTTTCTCAGCGTAGAAAGGTCAAGCAACTGCAGCCATGTTCGTGACTTGTGCATCTGTATTATGGTGTCCTCGGTCTGAACCATGGTGTGGTGCTCGCAGTGCGACGAGTTACCACTGCACAGGCACTCATACGTCCTGTTGAAAGCGAGAAACCCACGACTTCGCAAAGCTCGCAGGTCAAAGGCGAAGATGAAGACGATGCTGAAGCGAAAGGTTGGAATGTGTTTGTTGACAACTCCACAGCGCAGTCGAAGGTGTACTACATGAACATGGGGACTGGTGAAGTGGTTTGGTCCATCCCACAAGCCATGGACGTGTGGCACTTGTTCTCTTGCCTTGAAGCGCTGGACGTGTCATTCAACCGCCTTGTTGACCTGCCACCGGTGAGTACAGTGAGTGTGGCAGCTGCTCACGACCACACATCTTATTCAATGCGCTTCAGAGCTTGTTCCGTATGCCCGCTCTGAAGGTGCTGATTCTTGATCACAATTTGTTAACGTACCTTCCCGAAGACTTGTGTGAACTACAGCAACTGCGAACTTTCTCAGCTGTGGCCAACCACATCACCAACATTCCAGAATCGATTGGGTACAACCGTGTAGTCCAGCGATGTCGTGTATTCATGCTCATGTGTTGGTGCACTGTTGCCACAGCGTTATGACACAGCTGCGAGAGCTGCATTTGGAGTTCAACAACATCACAAAATTTCCTCACATGGTGAGCCAGATGAAGCTGGAGTCTCTGTGGATTGGAAACAACTACATTCCAAGGTACACGCCATCAAGTTCTCGTGCACACCATCGACTTAACTCAGTACGCTCCTCAGGCTTCCACATCAACTAGGGCTTGTGACGTCACTAACGGATTTGTCATTTGGGAACAACCCACTGGAGTATCCTCCGCCAGAAGCGCAAAGAAAAGGGTTTGCTGAAGTTCTCTGGTGGTGCCGGAAAGAAGGGCTTGAAAAAAGGCATGGTGGGGCGCCCAAGTTGCGCTTGATCCGTGAAGGCATCGGAAAGGAGGTCGCATCCTTCGAAACTGACTTCATCAAGACGCTTCGAGGCAAGATAAAGTCCGCGCGACGGACTCGCAAGATCGATCTGAGCTTCCGAAACATTACGGTGCGTATTACAGGGGGTAGGTAACCCGTGGCATGTGGGCGACTGATTCGGATGTGAACTGGCTACCAGAGTGCTGGAATGAGCATCATGAAAATACTGTGGAGGGTCCGCGGGCTCCAGTCCTTGCAGTTGGTGGGCAACAACATGGTGCACGTGCCCTGGCAGATCCGAGGCCTTTCATCGCTGCGACAGCTGGTGCTTCGATCGTACGGTGATGGTGGGGTGATTTGTCCATGCTTGTGCAGAGCGCCTAATGGCGTTTTCAATCAGGAACAACATCCACACCCTCCCTCGAGAAGTGAATGGACTCACGAACCTGACGGAGCTCGACTTGAACGACAACAAGCTTGCTGTTATGCCTCGGAGCTACACGAAACTTGTCAAGCTTCGAGTACGCACACGCTGTTTTGTTGACGCGCTGGCACGCTGCCACGCTCTGGTTCACATGTAGTCTTGTTCTCACATACCTGTACCGGCGTTGTAGGTTCTTCGTGTGGCAAGGAATCGGCTGTCATTGCTTCCTAGAATCGAGCGGTTGACAAGCTTGGAGTACATTGATTGCTCTTTGAACCGGATTCAAACGGTAGGTGTGTCGTGGCATTTGACTTGTACTGCAGATCCTGACCAGTCACTTCCGTCGTTTGACAAGGTGTCACACCATCTGGACTGGTTGACGCGACTTCGGCATCTCAACTTGAGCAACAATCGCCTCACGACACTACCAACCTCACTTTCGGGACTTGTGAGCCTGACGGAGCTATTTCTCCACCGTAACAATTTAAAGGAGCTCCCCAGCAGCATTGGACGACTTCCCAAGCTGCAATTCCTTCGGATTGGCTTCAACAAGATCATCCACCTTCCCCCAACCTTTGCGAGCACATGCTTGAGTACATCGTTGAAGAAGTTGTTTCTTCCACACAACGAGGTGTACGACATTTGCCGTACACTGGTGCGGTGTCGAGTTCTTGAGCAGGTTCACCTCGTCCACAATCCGATGATGTCACCACCAAAGTATTTAGTGACCGAGGTACGTGTGGTGAAGTGGTCATGGAGGTCTGCCTTAACGTGGTGGGCGTTGCAGAGTGTGATTCGGCTTCAACTGTACGCTCGTATCCGGCGCATACGGTTCAAACAAATCTTTGAGCGTCTTGAGGCTGCGGGTATTGAGTTCATCGCGGACCACATCCAACCCATCTGCAAGAACTTTCTCACAGGTACGTCACGTCTGTGCCTTTGTCATGAATACTGTAGATGGTCAACATGTGATGTGTTTTACTTGCGCAGGCGGCTTCAAGAGTGTTGGGCACCTCTCCGCGGATGACCTGGCCAATATTGACTCTTTCATCGACAAGTATGTGAATGGAGACATTGAGCGCTTCAAGATGACGGCCAAGCAAATCGTTAGAATGATTCGCGTACGTACATCAAGTGGATCAAACGGATATTTCTGACCCCTGCCTTCTTGATGCAGATGCTCAAAGCGAAGCGCATGTATGAGTACTGGGGAGAGCAACTGATCGCCCTGACCGAGCTAGTTGATGTCATGTTCAGTTCGGTATGTTCATCATCTGTCAGTGTGAGGAACAAGGTCATCAACACTATTGTGCGTGTTCAGGGACTGCTGGAGGCCGATACAGTGAACACCAAGATGCTTCGTCCTTGGGGCGACGAGGGCGAGACGGTTGAATGCTTCGGTATTGATTTAGATGCACTGTACACCACAACTCCTCGAAGGTACATGCGCGATGTTGGAAAGCCTGAACTTTGTTGTTCTTGACGGCGATATGATCCTGGCACAGGGTATGCATCATGGACATGCTTCGTCAGCCTCGAGTGGAGCGTCCCCATGGCGGATTTGGTCTAGGGAACGGCCGTCGCGTGAATCGTCGCCCCGCCGTTAACTTTAATTTGCCTCGTCGCTTCAAGATGCCGCGTGAAGAGCTGGAGCGCGCACTGTCTGAGTTCAAGGGCCCGTACGGGCAGGTGGGAGAAGTTGATCGACCTGTACGTTGAGCGCGCAAGCAGTGCGCTGCCCCTGGTGACTGGCTCGCGTGACACATCGGCTCGTCACGTAGATTGCGTTTTCAAAGTGCAACTGCACAAAGCAAGTCCTCCTCCGAGAAGCCGCGCGGCGCGAACGACTTCTTATCGAGCTGAAAACCAAGAGGAACAAGTGCTCGAGCGTGTTCAAGAGAAAGCCCAGAATCTCAAAGCGCGATCAACAATTGAATGAAAAGAGCGACGCCCTTGTACGTTTCGATGCCTGCCCGGTGTGCTTGCTTGGTTTCACGTTTGCGCAACCCACCTCCAGATGAAGTACGCTGATGCAAAGCACATGAGAGCCACAAACGAAGCGGACAAGAACACCATGAAAGCCAATGAAGCCAACATTCGCGCTGCAAACGCTGAAACTGGACTCGAGGGGGCGGAACACGCATCACACGACGGTAGCCTGCAGACTGGTGCACCGCCTGCATTTGTCTTGGCATCTGCGTCCGCAGAGACTGCTGCTCCAGCTTCCAGTGACTCGAAGCCACAAGTGACGAGTGAAAAAGACAACGCCTTGGGTTCTGGTGACACAGAAGGCAAAGCACAGTCAAATGTCGACAAGGTTCCAGTCGAAGAGGATCCTACCAGTCCCCAGCGAAACGAGGACGACAAAGCGGAGCGGGCACTTGCGAGCCCCGTTGCTGCCCCACAGCATGACCCCAGAATAGTAACTGAGGAGATGCTTGCGCAAGTGGTGCAAGTTGGCTTTGACGAGGACGATGAATGGAAGGAACAGCAGCGCTTGCAGCAGCAAACCGCTGAACAGGAGGCGGAGCGTGACCGTGCAACCAAAGCCCGCAAAGCACGTCGGAGAGCTCGCCGAAAACGAGCGAAAAAGCGGAGACGCGCAGCACGCAAGAGTAGGTTGGCTCGGGACGTCGGAGTGGACGAAGAATGGGAAGCTGTCATTCGGAAGAAGCTCATGGCAAAGCGGCAAAAGCACAAAGCCCACAAGGTAGCGTGGTGTTCGCCATTCGCGTTCAGACAGGAATCTAACGTGTTTGGTCGCACAGATTCGCTCGCGGAGACGCCCAATTGGCATTGGACGCCTGGTGGACGATACGCAAGAGCAGCTCGTTCAAACTTACATCGTACGCGACTCGACAGCTGTAGTATGGGTGCTGCCTCTTCCACAATCCTCACGTCTTGCTCGGGCGCGCCAGAAAACCACCAAGACAGGCGAACGAATCGTAGGCAACATTAACAAGAAGGTGCAAGAGCTGGAAGACTACCGAGAAATGCGAAAGGCACAGGGGTGCGGCAGCGTGGTGCATCGTTCTTCTTGAGTAGTGCCTCACATTGTGCATTGTTCGTTGCAGATACTCCTCGTCGTCATACTACACCACGAGTAGTGAATTGAGCGAAAGTTCCGGTCTGGGGGAGCCGGCTGACGGACAAGCGGAGACATTGAAAGGGAAGCTGAGGCTGAAGGCTGCATCTGCTGCAGCAGTTGCAACCCTTCGATTGAAGAAAATTGCTGTAGCTGCGTCCAACCCATCACCATTGGCAGGCAATGGCCAGGCCGGTGGGAAAGCGGCGAAGCTTGTGGCGTCACTTTTTGGAAAGTCACCCTTACAGCGAGACGCTACTTCAGAGACAGGCCAGATGCCAAACGCTGACGATGACGATGAAGCCAGCAACACAGATGCAAAAGGTAATGACGGGGAACACGAGACAGATGAACGGAAGGCAACTCCACCGCCGTCACCGAACCAAGATGGCACGGAGGCAGGTTTTACCACACCTGTGCGTTCCAACAGCAGAGCTGACTTGGCAGCAACGAACGAAAGTAAATCTCGTTCCATATTTTCGCCTTCCCTTCGCTCTGCTGGCTCCTTTGCGGCAAGACTTCGATCTGTTGTGGCTGCGGTACGTCATGTTCGACGTGTGCGACTTGTTACTGCGGTTGGAGGTGCCAACATGGACGCCATTCACAGACTAGCGACACTCGCGCTGCTGTTGTCAAGAAGCTGACTGTGACAACGGACAAGGATGGAGTGGAAACACCCACAAGGCTTGGCAAGCTGACGTCCGCAGCATCCGCAAAGGTGGCGTTGGGGACCCAAGCTGTGAAGTCCAACATCGCGGGGAAGAGTCGGCGTCTGCACCTCACAACAGTGCGAGCGGCATCCAAGTTTGCTTCTTCTGTCTCCAACTCTGAACTGGTACAGGAAGTGCGCCACAGCAAAGCCGTGAAGCGAATGAAGGGCAAGATCAAGCTGGCCAACCAGCTTCGACGAAGGGAGAGGCGCAAGCGGATTCGAGAGCGGCGGGCAAATCGACGAGCCAGACGGGAGGCGTTGGCCACTCGGGAGCAGCAACAACAGCAACACCTTTCCACACCAAGTCGCCCCGAGGCACAAGGAGCACATCTGGCGGAAGGGCAAGCACCCAAGCAGAGCGCAAGCGGCGCATCCGTTGAAGGCCGCACCTCTTCACTGAAGCCATCGAGCACAATCCAGGGCGTTGCCACAGCAGACGGGAGTTCGCCAAACCACGAGGCAGCCGCTGATGGTACACATGCAACTGGAATTGACCACGCCGACGGTCGCAAGAGCTCAATCGATAGTAGCAGCGCCGCAAACGAGACTGGCGTCGGACAAGCCGATGGCGACACGGGTTCACTGCCCACAGGGGAACCAGAAACCAAGGCTGACATGCATGAGACAAAGGACGAGCTGACAGAAGACCAAAGTAATGTCGCGGAGTGGGTAAGGGACGCACCTTCGTCCAGCGACCGCGGCTCGGACTCGTCATCCGGGTCAGATAGCATTGTTCCGCAGCGCATGCAGAGGTTGGATCAAGAAGGCACGGAACCGCAAGACGGCGATGAATCCGCTGACTCTGTGACAACTCCGTCGGTTGCGAGCAGCAACACTTCTGAAGTTACCAGCAATCTTACTGCGGTGGTGGAGGGCACAGAGGAGCGCGCAGGGGACATCTCCCCTAGTGGCGAGCCGACGGCTGACCCGAGTGTCCTGGCTGAAGGCTCCAGCTCCAATGAGAGTGTTTCTGATGCGACGACTCCGTCAGAGCTGGATGAGCTGTACGAGAGTGATTTCATCGACTCGTTTCGCCACAGGCCGTGCGTGCGTCGTGGAGCCGTTGTAGTCAAGTTCATGATCACCACGAAGGAAGCCTTTCGCAAGGTTGGTGGCGCGTGGCACAAACAATTGCCTTTTCACTGTGGCTAACACGGTACTCTTGGGGGATACTTGGAATCTTGACAGATGCAAGAAGATGACGAAATTCTGTTTCGAGAGCGAGACGCGAGGAATCATGCGACGCGCTGGTTGAGCACTCCAGAGGGTTTGCAGCGAATGAAGGAACAAGTCAAGAAACGAAAATTCAACTTGAAGCTCCACCGCAAGGACATTTCAGCGGATGTACGTCCCAATGCTTTGGGTTCACAGTGGTTTTCTTCTGACCAGTTTGGTTTGCCTGCAGCTCAAGCGAACACGTCTCATCTACAAACAAGCGAAGCGCGACCTGAACATCGTTTTGAAGCGGAGCGAGCGCTACCACCAAAACAAGCCGTTCCACAAGCACAGGTACAGTATGGGGTCGTCAGTACCTCTGTGCACCCTTTGCATGACGGCGCGTGTTTGCAGGTTCAACAACGTCACCGAGATTGACCAAGCCATTGAGCTGGCGAAGCGAGATGTGAAAGACTGGGCGCGGAACTTGAAGCATCAGAAAGCTCGCTCAAAAGAAGGGTAAGCCTGAAGTCCCTCTGTTTTCCAGCACCGCAACTTGACGTAGCTGTGATGTGCCATTGTGCCCCCCACAGCAAAGAAAGGAGCAAATACTCGAAGATGGACTGGGAGGCCCAAATCCGAAAGGATATGATCGTTCATACCATGCGGAAAACAGAAAAAGAGGTGATGGAGCAGGAGCGTTTCCGTGCCTTGCACTATGGATGGCGCAGGCCATGGGATGGACGTGGTGGGAAGAACTACGAGCGATGGAAGAGGAAACACCTGAACGATACGCAATGGGTAGGTTTCCAAGATGATGACCTTCCTTACAAGCACGAGCAGACGATGACTTACATGGAAAGGTTCGAGGCGGTCGTGGCGCTGGGTGTCCACATATCGACAGCGTCTCACAAGAAGTGCCACCCAACAGGAAGCAGGCCGAGCTTCAGAAGTGGATTGAAGAAGCTCAGCGAATTGCCAATGGAGAGGGCAGCGACTACAGCTTGGAAGAGCATTCCAGCGACGTGGCCACAGATTCTCAGGTACACCCGGACCGTTCCGCACCTCGCTGCTGTTGTCTAATGATGCCTCACATTTCGGCACTGTGTTGTAGGATTCGTCATCCGAGGCTGCTGCGAGCGACAAGGACTTGAAAGTTGGAGGTGAGGACAGCAACAGCGGACACAGCGCAGGTACCAACAGCGAAACAGAAGCAGGGGAGCAAACTGACCCCGCAGATTAGTCATCTTACACACATTTTCGTTTGATACCTGCGTCACGCGGTGACACGGCCACCGCACACTGAGCTTCCGTGTGTTTTTCTCACTGTGATCTCGTCACAATGGCACCCGCGTTGGGATTTGTAACCGAGGAGGGTGGTCGCAATGCGAAGAACTACAAGTACGCCGGCCAAGACCTGTCGTTGATCTACAAGTACTTCGCCTCCCCTTTTGCAGCGTTCTTGGTCACACTGCTTCCTCGTTGGCTTGCGTACGTTCACTTGTGTGTGTGGCTTTGGCTGCTGATTTGCTGACCCCTGTCGTCTCTGCAGGCCAAACACTGTGCGTCATGTGAACCTTGTAGCGGCGGGGTGTGGAGTGGACATGTGGCGTTGTATGTTGTGTCTTACGCCGTGCCTGTCCCCTCCCAGATTACGCTCATCGGGCTGGGGCTGATCACTGCTTCCCATGCAGTGCTAGCGTATTACAGCCCGGGTCTCGTGGAGCCGGCCCCTGGGTGGGTGTACGTGATGCAAGCTGTATGCTTGTTCATGTATTCGACACTTGACAACATGGATGGCAAGCAAGCTCGTCGCACCGGCAGCTCGTCCCCGCTAGGACTGCTTTTTGATCATGGTACGCGCCGATCTGCCTCGTGTCTGCAGCGTATCATGCAGACTCAACGTTGGGTTTCCCACTGCAATGAGCAGGCTGTGATGCTGTGAATGCCGGCATTCTCTCGGCGACGTCGTTCTGTTGTGCTCTGGGTGTACGTTGCTGCTGTCATGTGGCTGGTGTGCGGAGTTGACATGGTGAATTGCTTCAGACTGGGACGGGATTTTCTTCGTATCTCATTTTCTTGTCTGTCATTTGGCCATTTTACTGTTGCTCTTGGGAGGAGTACGTGCAACGGCATTGGAGAAAGATACATTCAGGTGGTGCTGACAGTCTTGCGTGCAGGTTTCATGTTCACGAGTTCATCCTGCCCATCATCAACGGACCAAACGAAGGCATCCTGGCCACAATTTTGGTCTACCTGTACACTGCATACGCTGGTACGCCCTTGTTTTGTTCAAGTTTCGTGGGAGTCGCTGACGAACGCGCTGATATGCAGGTGTGGGGTGGCCGGACCAAGACCTGGCCTTCGGCTACAAGTTGTTTGACCTGTTGATGCTGCTGGCTGTGCTGCCCGCTGCCGGCACGGTCGTCGGGCACTTCGCTACCGTGTTCAACAAACTCTCCAATTCCAAGACTGGTGGATCCTTGGTGGACGCTTTCGGTGAGTGCTTCGCTGCCGTCAGTTGTGCTGTGGACTCGGCCTCACGTGTTGTCCCTGCAGCCCGGCTGTTGCCCGTGTTGAGTGTGTCTCTGTCAGGAGCGTTGTGGATGTACCTGTCCCCTGCTTTTGTGTCTGACCACATTCGTACATTTTACTTCTCGCTTGGAGCTGTGTTTGCTGACTCTGTCGTACGCGAAATCTGGCGGCGGGTGTGTGCGCGCTGCTTCTCTCATCCCATGTTCCGCTTTTGGGTTGGGTCATTCAGATGAAGCTCCTGCTGGCGAACGTTTGCCAGCAACCTTTCGTTCCGAGCTACCTGACGTTGACAATGCTGTGGTTGGGCCCGCTGAACGCTCAATTTGGGTAGGTGGCTTGCGTGGTTAATTTGGGGTGTGTTGCGTCGTGTGTGTTTTCACCTATTCCGTATTGTCAGGTTCATGTCCGAGTCGACCATGCTGTATACTCTACTTGCTGCTTCTTTTGCAAACGTTTCCCTTTTCGTTGTGGTCGGTATCAACGAGCTCAAAGCCGCGCTCAACGTGTACTGCTTCACCATCAAGCCCAAGGCGTAGCAGCTTGCAAACTAACATCCGTGGCGAAGCAACGTAGTCCTTGCTGCCCGAGCACGTCTGCAGCGCACGCCCACACTTGGTAGAATGAGAGCCACCCGCTGTCTGCTTCAGCGTATCAAGCGTCATGCTGTGGCATCACACACGCACCACCGCTGTTGGCGTGCGCCAGGTCTCCTTACACACGTGGTGGATGGCATCGCTTCCGCGGAAACCATGCCGCTGCGCCGATGCCTGTCCACCACGACCACCACCCCACGCCCTAGCACAAACGAGCCGCGTCTCCTTCCGACTGGCATTGGGGGGGTCCCGCTCATGGGCACAGTGTTGCGTTACACTCGGCACGGTGCTGTGGTCCGACTTGACCCCCCTGGGGCTGTGAAGATGGCCACGCTGCCAGAGGGTGTGGCGCACTTGTTTCGCCGACCCCATGAAGGACCTCGCGAGCCCATAGTGTCGCAGCAGGGAAGCGACCCCGCCACAGACACTGACAACGTCCGACAGGATGGTCCCCACCGTGATGGTTTTGTGACGCGGCTTGGGGTGGTGCGACGCAACAACATTTGCGTGCGCGCGCCAGTGGGACACAGTGTGCCGGTGTTTGTGCTGAGTGCGGAACCGCTGGGGGCGGAGGCGGGCAATCGGGTTCCCATGATGGGTGCGTTGTGTGTGTGTGTGTGTGTGTGTGTGTGCAGCGTTGCTGAACCAGGTCTCGTGTGTGGGAACCAAACAGAGCTGGCATTGGTTCCCTACGGGAAGAAGAGACCCATGCATGTCCGCGCGCAGTTGCAAATGGCTGTGGTACGATACAATGGTGCCAAGACACGTGGGGCGTGGCCTTGAATGCTGTCTTTCTTGTGTGCTACCATAGTTGGAGTCACGGGGGGTTGTTGCTGCCGTGTTCTGGTTGCCCGGGTGCAGCGAGCGGCAGGGTTCTTGGACGTGGACAGATCAACGAGTGCGGCTGAACTTGAGGAGCGCTTTGGCATGTCTCGCAGCCAGTTCCGACGCGCCCTGGGGTATCTATTGCGCCGGAACATCGTGGCCGAAGTGTCCTCAGGTGGCCTGCGGTGAGTTGGGCTTGCGGCGGACATGGTTGTGTGAGTGCGGGGGCAGGGCTGACGGGCGTCCATGCTTTTCCTCATCAGGTACGTTGACCGAAGATTCAGACCGCAGTACGAGCAGCAAAAACCACACGGTGGTGATGGCGACGGCGAACCCGTTTCCGGTCGTGTGGCGGGATTGTTGTCCGAATCGGGTGCCGCACTCGCATCCAAGTCGGAGGCAGAGGTCCACAGGATGCGGCTCGCGGGTGCGTTCGACGTCCAGTTTGCCGTTGTTTGGGGGGGGGGAGCTGTCATCATTGCTTTTTGGTCATTGTATCCAAACGTGTGTGTCCACTTTGTGTGTTTGGCGGGTGTTTGTTTGTTTGTATGTGTTGCCACGTGTGGTGCGTGCGCTGCCAGCCACCACATACAACGTCGGTGTTGACGCTTCCCCCGTAAACCGTCCTGCTTATGATGAGGAAGAGGGCCCTTCCTTCGGAGACGTGGTCACTCTGAGTGGGGCACGACAGTCCAAGCCGGCACCGCAGTCCAAGCCGGCACACGGCTCTCGCGCAGGCCACCAGGGCAAGCCACGCAGAGCAACAGCGCAGGGTGGTCTAGGTGACATGCCTTGGCGACACCGTCGGGGTGCCAGGCGCCCGACAATGGACAGCGTCATGAGCGAGTGGAAGCATCGCGAACCAGATGTAGTTGCGGAGGCAAGCGAGTCGCCATGGGATGAACAGACGAGAAGGTCGAGTTTCAAGCATCTGGAGTCGTAGGGGCGATCAGGCTTGAAACGTGTTCAGCGGTCGCATGACACAGCACACTACAGTGCGATAGTGGAAGTGAATGCGTGCTGGCAACATGTAAAACCTCTCTTTATATGATTTCCCAACGTTTGCTACAAAGTCGCAGCTCTGCATCAGTTGGAATCAGGCTAGCGAGGGAAACCATGCATACGGCGATCATCATGACTAAATGAATCTTGACGTGACGATGAGACGTTTTGGTAGCCCTCATCTGCACATGCACACGACAGACAACGGCACCCCAATCAACAACCCGGGAACACACAGCTGAGGAGGTGACAGGACGCACCGTAGGACGATGGGAGGAGTACTGGTGTACGGCCCGAGGGTCCATCCAGGCACAGTAACTCTCTCCACGTTGCAACGGGGCGCTGATATGCAGCGTACATGAATGTCCAGGCCAGCGTGGGTTCTCCAATAACGTGGACACTATACCTGTTGGCATCACAGCCATTCCGTACATGAGCATAACACGGCGGTGACACGGCACACCACATGGAGAACAAAGCAAGACGCCAAAACAACAACGCGGTCGTCGCCTCGACAACATCGACACGCACAGAAAGGCCATGTACAGGTCCGGGGTCTTGTTGGGAGAGAGGTTAAATGCAAACGACAGAGTGACAGCGATGATGACGAAAACACCGCCCACGAGAGCAAACTTAAAGGTGTTGTAGGTCACCTGTGCACATCCAGGGAGGGGGAGGGGCGGGGGGGGGGGGGGCGGTTGAC
>Ga0213833_1001127_pt1 | contig 20174 bp, 27 predicted proteins | sample SWATP21_FD_160575 | JGI IMG/M metagenome (GOLD analysis project Ga0213833, IMG submission 160575) | Coastal seawater microbial communities from Marineland, Florida, United States - SWA TP2 #1 | ecosystem: Environmental > Aquatic > Marine > Coastal | place: USA: Florida | collected 2016-08-14 | reverse complement strand
ACCAGGAACGCAGACTGCGAATGCAACCAGGGCAGAGAGAGCAAGAAATCGTGTGGATGCAGGCATTGTGACCAGCAACTGTACGGGGCAGCACGGGCGCAGCACACAACAACACAGGATGCTTGGCACTGCCTGGTGTGCCGCAAATTTCGTGGCACGGGAAAAAATGGAAAAAAACAAATTTGTTCTTTTTGTTTTTCACCGACGAGCGCCTGCTCCAGCGCCCGCACCCGCACCTGCTGTGGCAGCACGCGGAGCGCTTGCAGCGCTGGCAACGCCCCTTTCAACACGAACAGCATGAAGCATGGTCGCCAATGGGTCGCGGTGCGCCACTCGGTACAGCATATCAGCGAACCTGCAGGTTCGGTGAGACACATCGCAGTGTGAGAAGAGATTTGTCTTGTGCCCGCACACACACTATCAAGAGCCACGCACCGCTTCACCGTTTGGGCATCACGGACACCCGAGAGAGCATCGATGGCGCGCACAGCCGAGCGAACAACTTCCGTGGCGTTGTCGGCCTTGGCACCACCACGACCGCGCCTGTCCATCTGTCGAGGCACAAGCACAAACACGCGGATAGCACAAGGATCACTATGAAAAAAAGTGATGAGAGAACACAACGCGGCACGTGCGCGAACCTTGGACAGCACACGCTCAAGGCAGCTGGTAATGGCCGTGAGTTGTGCCACCAGATGTCCATGCCACGACGGCTTGCCGCACAGCTTCGCCAGCAACTGATGGCATTGCATCTGTCCAGAACACCCGGAGGCGACGGGTGACACCACGCCTAACGAAGCAACACCACACAACACACCTGCACATCATCATCTTTGTCCTTCAGGCCATCTTGCAGGCGTGGGAGGAACTGGTCCGCGTCAACAACGCTCTCCGAGAGGTCCAAGATCCCGTTCATGCAGGCGAACGCTGCCTTGCGCAAGCCGAGACCATCATCAACTTTGCGCTTGAAAGGTCCATAGTCAATCTCACGGATCAAGTCCTTGCGTGGAATCATTTCAAAGTACAGTACATCCATCAGACCTGTTGTGGCGCTCTCCTGACGGCCCAACAAAAAGAATGACGGAAGTGAGCGCCCCACCTCGCTCAGCACGCATCGGTGCTTCGCTTCGCTGCTCTTGTACCTTTGACTCAGCGTCCACTTGATTGTCTTGGGCAAGCAGAGGCTTCACGACATCCACGTCGTGATGGATCACTGCATTCAGCGTCAACAGGCCCGCACGTCGGACGTCGAGAGCTTCATCACGCAGAGGCGACAAGAAGACAGAAAGGTGCTGCACAATCACAACCACAACGACAATCAGCTATGAACGCTGCCGCTCCCACAGTTGCCACTCGCGCCTGTACCCTGGACAACTCTTCTCGGGCACTGGCGGATGAAGCAGCGTACTTCGCAGCCGTAGCCACAGTCCACCGTGTGAACTGCGACTCAGACCGCACAAGTGCGGCAAGCCGTGGAACCACAGTGGACGGGCTGATGGCGGCCAGATGGCCTGGGAAGACAATAAGGTAAGGAATACCACGAGGATCGAGGAGGAGGAAAGAGGAAACCAACACCAACGACAGACTACCAAAAGACACGGAGGTGTAGCACACACACACACGCGCGCACACACACACACACACGCACCCATGCACTCCGCAGTCATGTTGCGCACGCCCTCGTTCTTGCTCTCTGAGTGCGTTTCAAGCGTTGAAGCAACGTCCGCAACATACGCCTCCATGGGCGCAGGGCAGGGCGCGTGGTATGCAAGAACCTCCTTCAGGGCGGACAACAACAGGTACTCGTGGCTGTCATCGCTCAGCTTGGCCAAGAGGACGCGCAGTCCAGACTCCAACGCCCCCACACAAACACCACCTACATGCCATGGTACGCCACAACAACGGTGAGAGGCGGGGAGGAAAACAACACGAGGAGCCACCATGGACACGCACCGAGTGCAAACGCAGCAGCACTCTTGGTGTCCTCGCTGTCGGCATCGAACGCTGACAGCAACGTAGTGAATATGGTCGAGTTGTCACGAGTGAGATCAAACCCACGGCCAAGCTCGCCCAGGCAAAGAAGCTCAAGGTAGCGCAGGCCAGACGCCTTCAAAAGACGGCTGGAAAGATCACTGAGCGCAGCTGGAGTGGCATGGGTAGCGGCAGCAGCGATACACCGGGCTTGGTTGCCAATCGCGGCGCGTGCTGCAAGGCAAGACAAAACCGGCAATCAGACAGGGGAATTCACACCATGCGACGCAGCTCCACAACAGCCAACTAACAACAACCATATTGCACAGCACGCACAAGTCTTGTGTGGAGCCAAGGGTTCCACAGCCAGCAATGAATCCGCCAGCCTCGCGGCGTCGGCTGGATCCCGGAAGCTGCTGAGCATGCTGAGCAGCGACGCGAGCGCCGTGCCTTGAACCAACGGGTTCGCCACAACAGCGGGCGTAAGCACTGCGGGCAAGACAGCGCTGTGTACCTGTTTGGCCACTCAGAGGGCAGAAGCAGCACAATAAGCTGCTCGCCAGACAAGACCCAAGGAGGCAAATGTAACCCCCGAAACCTACAAGGGCGCGACCGTCAGCATGGCAACGGAGCAGGGCAGTGGCAAAGTCCAGAGCAAGATGGCACAACTGAAGATCGCTGTCGGAGATCATCGAAGCGGCTTGATTGAGCACTGGCTGCAGCTGATCGGAGCTAAACGTGTTGGCTTGGCGCTGCATGATGCTGGTCAGGAGAATCAACGTGGCCTGCTGGAGTTCCCGAGAGTTTTGCCTGATCAAACAGCGTGCGCTGGTTCGTGAGGACAACGGCTGGATTTAACACGGTCTAGTCTGGGAAGCCAACGTACCGAAGGAGGCCTCGCAGTTCGGACAGCACGTCGTACAGGATCGTGGAAACGTCAAGGTCCTTGGTCGACTGAGCAATCACAACGAGTGCCTTGATAGACGCGAGGCGAGTGCTCTCGTTTCGCAAGCGGTCCACAAACGCAGGAAGCGCCTGTGGATGCACGCACGTGAACCAAAGGGCACATCAGGTAGGAAAGCCAACAGCACCCATGAAAACATCCAGGACACAAGCAAGCGAAACACCACACCCACACACACACCACACATAACGCCCACGCCCACATACACACGCCATCAGGATCGTACTCGCTCAAACTGCGGACCCATAAGGTGGCCGAGGTGTGCCAGCACCAAGCCAGATGCCGTGATGGCGCACACTCGGATCTCTTGATCCACATCCGAAGAAAGGCGAGGAACCGTGGCCATGCTCAACAGGCGGGCGTACGCGTCGCTGCCAGGGGCCTCCTGTTTCGACACCACAGTGCACAGTACACAGCACGAGCAACAACGGAAAGGCGGGACAGGGACACGAGGTGAGCCGCATGTGGGCACCCGCACTCCCCAACTTCGGACGTTAGGGTGTCCCACGGACCTTGCCGGTTGGGGGGCTGACCACAACCGCGAGACGCCCCGCGATGCGCAGCGCCTCCGCGGTGATTTTGTACCAGTCATCGTCCGCACACGAAATCACAGCTGGCACCAGCGTCTCGAGGCGCGCATGGAAGGTGGCGGGTGGGCACACGTCCAGCGCGGCACGAAGGAACAGCAACACTTCCAACCGAAGCGCGGCGGTGCGGTCCGTGAAAGCCTCCTCCACGAGAGGCAAAAGCGGGGCCAGGTTGTCCGCCACGCTGGTCGGGCCCAGCACCGCAATGACACTGCGAAGCATCGACCACATGGCCACCTTGGCAGTGGCACTCTTCTTGGCCTTGGCCTGCAACTGCTTCGTGATCTCGCGAATAACCACTGGCACCGACTCGGCGAGCAATGCCGCGGTCGAACGGTGGCTGGGGCACCGCAGTGGCTCGCCCAAGCCACCCGTGTGTGCCGCGGCCACAGCAGTGGCGGTGATGCTGGGGTAGCCTTGCTGACCACCATCCGGCGACACCACAGCTTGCGCGAGCTCAGTGAAGCAACTCAGCACCTCAACAGTGACCGGATCGGCACGGTCCTGGATTTGTCATTCGAGGGTGAGCAAGGAGAGCGAGAAAACCAACAAGCACAGCGGTACCGCGCGCAGCCAACCACCTCACGCACCTTGAAGCGCTCAATCAGGGCCTCCGTGCAGCGGCGGAAAAGGCCAGGTTCCAAAACCTCCGTGCGTGTGCGGATGACGGCACTCAGCACACGTACGGCCGCACGCCGCACCTTCCAGCTCGTGTCATCATCGTCTGCAGACAGATCACCTTCCGAGTCGTACATGCTGTCGGCGTCACTGCCAGAAAAGTAGTCGTCGTCGTCCATGTCCTCGTCGTCATCCATGTACGTGTAGTTGGGATCATACGGCAGGAACGGGAACACAGCGCTTTCCAAAATACTGCCCACGACACTTCCAACCTTGCTCGGACAGAATGTCACGAAGGAATCGAAGGCCTGTGTGTTGAGCGCACAACGAGCACAACGACGGCGGCATGCCGCATCAGCACCGCAAAGCACCGGCCAAACCATCAAACATACCTGCAAGCAATTCTCGCGGAGGTCGTTCGCTTCATCCGTGTGTTGGCTTTCATCTTCCGGAACACCTACAAACCCGATGAACAAGTCCACGATTTCTGCCAAGAAACTCCCCATTCGTTGCCCAACCTGGCGGCTAATGGTGCCAATCGTTTGAACAAGCGTCCGCACGATATCCTCGCCGGTTCCCTTCGAAGCACGCATCCGAGAAATGGAGCTCAACAAGGTTTTCACCATGTCGTGCAAGAGCGCATCGGGAAGCACCACAGAAAGACTGCCCAAGCAGGCGTTGGCGCGCTTGCGCACCGCAGGAGAAGATGATGAAAGCTGCATACACACACACACACACACACGCAAACACACACGCACACACTCACATCAGCACGCCCCACACTTCCAGGGTTTCGAATGCAATGCACACCCCAAGTTCTGGTCACGTACCTGGCGAAGCAATGCCTCCATGATTCCTCGGCCCTGTGCCTCCAAATGCTCACCAAAGCGTTTCAGCAGCTCGAGGAGCACCTCCAGGCACTGCGTCTGCACTTTGGCTTCACCACCCGACACGCCTTTCACGAGCTGGGGAGCGACTCGCGCAACGATCAATGGGCCCATGGCGGCAGGCACATCAACGATCAATGTCTTCAAGCCAATGGAGTAGATGTCGCGGAGCGCTTTCTTTCCGTGCAGAAGGTGGTCCGACAGCTTCACGCACACTTGGTTCACTTGTGCTTCATGGGCCAGCTTCATGAACACCGAAAGGCTGGGAGGTGGTTCATCGATTACGGAGGGTGCATTGTGGCACAGAACAAATATCCAGAGACAACAACGCACCACTTCACAGATACGGCAATCACATCGTTGCTGGAGTCTTTGGCAAGCCGATCAAGAATGGCGCCACAAATCCTGGGCGAGCCACCGCCACCGCCACGTCAGCGAAACAGATCACCAGATCCACGCTGATAGCACCACACCACAATGGACATCTTGCGTACCGTTGCTCCATTGTGGGGTCCAACTGCACGTCGGTTTGGAGCTCGTTGTACAAATCCGACACGGCCATGAACCGCACGTCAGCGTCATAGTGCGAGACCTGCGGGGCAGGAAAAGAACTGAGAGGGAGCACACAACACACGGACAAACCACCACCACCGCCTGACTACAACAATCATGAACAAGTACTGACCTTCTTCAGCAGCTCGTGGATGCTTGAGCGGTTCGCCATTGCGTCACCAAGCCGAGGTGGAGCTGCGGGCGAGAGCACGGACACCCACTGTTTCATGAGCCGGCGGAACGAGCCAGGGCCAGATCCGGCAGCATCATGCAAACAAAAACCACCACACATACATAACACGTACGGGGAACCGGACAAGCGGCACGACACGGATGCGGTTGTCGAGAAACAGGGGACCGAGCGCCACCGCTGCCGCAGAACAACACCAGCAGTGCAATAAAAATATTCATAGTTTACGTTGGGTAATATTGTTCGAACACTGGGGTCGGAGTGCTGCCCGCCTGCCCAGCGCGTGGTTGTATGTCACCATGTCGCAACTCCGCAATGCCGTCCTTGTGCTTGCCGTGTGCGTACTGGCACTGATGGCATTTCTAAACGTTCACGTCCACCTGTCCATCGCGCGCAACGACTTTGATGCGCACGAGCACTCGACGCCACAGCAGCAGCTCCGTGGCGGCCCGCGGTCCACACTCGATCAGTCCTTTGCTGGTGCCGTGGAACCCCCGGAGAAACTTCCGTGGATCCCCCCTGCAGGTGTCCCAGAGCCAGTTCCACCTGTAGTGTATCCAGGTCAGGCGCAGCAGCTGTCAAACCCGCCGCAACAGCCCGGAGCGTGGCCGCCCACCACCGCGCCTGCTGCCGGTCCTGGTGACATTGGCCCGCTCCCCGTTCCTGTCCCCCGTGGACAAGCCCAGCTGCCTCGTGGTATGGGACAACAACAACAGCAGCAGCAGCAGCAGCAGCAGCAACAACAACAACGGCAGCAGCAACAACAGCAGCAGCAGCCACTGATGCAGCAGCAACAACCGCGGCAACGTCGACCTGCGGTGGTCGCACCGGCGCCGGCCACAGTGCCCACCACTGACGCGTTCCCCATGCCGCCACCACCCCCACCGCCCGCACCAGCACGCCGTGAGCCATCTGGAGCAACGGCGAGTGACACCCCTGCAGCGTCACCCCTTTGGGCACCCGCTGTTATCCCGAAACCGTCCGTGCAAAGCTTTGGGACGACGCAGCAACAGCCGACCGAGCCCATTGCGGACGCACCCCGGCCTTCTCACCCCCGGCAGCGCCCACAACGGCAGCGCCGCGGCGTCAACCCACAAGATGTGGCGCTGGGCACCACACGGCGCGGTGGTGACTCGTTTCCGGATGGTGTGCCTCGCACGATCGCTGAGCAGGCCGCGATGCCGAATCCGTTGTCTCGCCCACAGCGTCGCGCCCTGTACGACCACTGCAAAGGGAAGACTGACCGTGTGTTGTTCTTCACGTATGCCAACATCCGTGGAAAGGACGACAAGTTCTGTCGGTTTTTGGAGTCTGTGGTGCAGAATGACATTGAGATGACGGTGCTGAACTGGGGTGGACAGCACAAAGGCAACGGCAACAAGCTTGTCTTTACCCGCAAGATGTTGAAAACACTGGACCCGTGCGACACGTTCATTTTCAGTGATGCGTTCGATGTGTTGTACGTTGTTGCTTGTCCTTCTTTGTCTCCTTTGCTGGCCCTGGTGTACTGCTGTTTCTGTGCTTTGTGTTGCTGCCCGGCGTTTGATTTCTCTCTCATTTTCCACGGGTCTGTGTGTGTTGTGTTGCGTTGGCCCAAAGGTACGCCGAAGGGGCGGAAGAGATAGCGCGCAAGTTCTTTGATGTGAATGCCCCCATCATGGTGTCTGCAGAGTGTACGTTGGCTGCGCGAAGCTGGCGGCTTGTTTTGCTCAGAGCCTCACCAACGACGTTCGGTGTGCGCCCAGGTGGCTGTTGGCCGTTCATTGCCCACAAGAACGGCGATGACATTTGCTTGCGGCAGTTCCCCAAGTCCCCAACGAACTACCGCTACATTAACTCTGGGATGTGGGGTGGGCGCGCGTATGCAGCAGAGGACTTGATTCGAAGGATCATGGAGGTGTGTCGTGTGCTTCGGGCAGCTTGAACTCTGGTTGATGTTCTGGTTTGCCACATTTTCATGCCCCACAGGCAAATAGCCTGCATCGAGTCCAGAAAATGTCTGACCAGGAGCAGATTTCCAACTTGCTGCTCAATGGGGATTACGACTGGGGGAAGGATATTCAGATCGATTACTACGCTTCGGTGTTCCTGAACATGCACATGGCAGATGACTATGGCCGGTGCTACCCAGAGCAAGACGTGACCTTTGAGGATGGGCGCTTGATCAACAAGCACACGAAATACGTGCCGTCCATGTACGTGTTGGTCATGCTCTTGACGTTTCCGTGTGCGCAGGGATTTCACACACCTTGTCTGACGTGTCTCCCCGGTACAGGTATCACTTTAATGGAGGCAGTAAGCGGCGCATGGGGCACGCAGAACAGGCAATGTGGTACAAGCAACGCAGCCCAATCCGTGAAGCCAAGTCGTTGGATGACGTTCTTGGTGCCCCGATTCGGATCGCTGACAAAAACATGCGGTTTAGCACTGTGGAGGTGCAGGACATGTGTCCAAATTACAGTGGCCGGTCGCTGATGCGCAGGGGCGAGCACAACTACTTCAAGCGGCGGCATTAGTGTTTGCTTGGGTACTAAAACTGATATCACTGCGATGAATCGTCCTTTGGAAGTGCCGAGTGCGGGGCTGCTACTCTCCATTCCACGCTGCAACCACGTCTTCGGGCTTGCGACAGCGGTGACCGAGCACGCGCAGCATCGCTACACGTGATTGCTGCTTGATGAGTCGTGTCTGCTGTGTCCGTAGTTGCTTTACTTGTTTGGCAGGGGTGTCCTGCAGGGGCCACCATGGTTCGGTGTGATTTGTGTGGGGCGTGGGCACAAAAAGAGGCACGATCGCTCAGCCACGTACCTCGCCTGTGTACACTGGATCCCAATGGAGGTCACAGTCCTGGAGTGGTATGTCATCAACGGGGGTGTCAGGAGACACTGTTCTGGTGGTAGCAGGTGGGATGGCAGGTGCGGCGTCGATACCGAGCACTGTTCTTGGAGGCGTGTACATGCGTGGCCCAAGCCAAGTAACCGTTTGGGATGAGTTGAAACCAAGAAGCACACCGTCCACGTAACACGCTGTCTGTTCGCACCTTCCCGCACAAGACTGGTGTGCGCCGCGGGGACCATGCGGCGGAGAACAGACGTGGTGTGAGTGATGTCGGGCGACACATTGACCTCGAGCAGGCGCGTGCGAAATCCTTGGGACGCATCCTCGATCAAAAAGTCAAACCCGAGCCACTCAAACCCGTTCTGTGAACCAAGGGATGTTACAAAGCCGTGTCACTTTGTCCGAAGCCATCCACCAACGAAGAGTACCGCTACACCACCAACCCACCTGGACACGCACAACACGCGCTTGTGCAGCCTTGAGCGTTTCGATCGCGATGACTTCCATTTGCGGTCGAACTGTGTTGGCCCACACATCCTGTCCATACACTCGGCTGCCCCAAGCGTCAAACGGCGATGTGAGGTGATGTGGCTTGGCGGGCACCACCCCACAGTACCCACATGAAGTATTCTTGCAGCTGAGGAGATGACCACATGTTTCCCTTCACAGCAAGTTCTTCGAGCTTGGTCTCATCTGCGCCATGTTCGTCCCCAGTTGTGCCACCATCCGCAACGTACTCGTCACTGTGCTTCGCCACCGACCGATTCGCTAGGTGTGAGAACCTGGAACGAGACAAGGACAGCTTCGTCAATGTTTACAACAACGAGATTCACCCAGAAGGAAGCAGCGCAAGAGAAAAAAGATGCGCCTACCGGTCTTCGAGTTTTGACAAGTCATACTGAGTTGCGCAAAAGCGGACGTATGCCGCACGGAAGAACCACAGCTTCAGAGGATTTGTGGATGTGACAAGGACCCACTGTCGAATATCAACCTGCCATGGTTCCATCAAACGTGTCAGGATACTCGTTTCGCCCCCGCACTCTTTCCATCATGCTGCGGACCTTCCTCTTGCGAATAAGAAGTGGTCGGCTGATGTAGCGTTGAACAACGACTTGGAACTGGGACTCCACACAGTAGTCCAGGATCGAGTGCAGGTCTCGGAAACAGCGAATTCCTGCCCCGCAAGAAATCATACATCAACGTCACGTAAAACCAGTTGCGAGATATCACTTGTTTCAATGGCTACGTTACCTTGGCCCTTGGATAGGTGAGACGGCTTGACGATCCAAACGTTGCCCGGCTCTGACTCGACGCTGACTATTCCCCGCGCCCTCTCGAGCTCTTCCTCAGTCAGCTCCGGTTCTTCTCCTCTCGCCGCAGCTGTTCCAACCGCCTCTGTCCCAGCAATGAGTTCCGCTAAGTCTGCTGGAGCTGCCTCATCGCTCTGAAGTCGTGAACACCCCCCACAATGGACGGTCAGGCGACCGGCCTGCCAGCACCCACCCCGCAGCACGTACAGCACGCAGCGACCCGATAAAGCGCTTGGACTCAAACTGACTTAACGCATTGTTGAAACGAGTCCATACTTGCAGCGCTTTGCGAAACAAAGAGCCAGAAACATGCCTTGGACGCGACAGTCCCAACCGCAGGACCATCAAGGCTTGATCAGCCACGAAGTTGTCTGGATGGACGGAGCACAGCAAGCGCCGGGGTGAATGTTGACTTCGACACCACATGCGTTGCTTGAAGTGAAACAACGTACTGATGAACCAGTGCAGCTCCGTGGCACAATCCACCAACCAGCACCGGGAGTGCATCGTGTCCCACCGCAATGGGTTTTCTGCCTTGGCATCACGTTGTAGCAGCAGGTTCCGCAGGTTCCGACACAAGTTTGACTGTCAGCAGGCATCGAATAAAGTATGTGTAATGGTGTTAGACGTTTGTGGGCACAGTAGTAGGTGTACCGGATCGCCATCCCGGGGGCAAGGCGAGCAGTAGTTGACGGATAACACACCTTGCGTCCGAGTTCGTGCATGCGCTGGAAGTGGTTAACAATGGCACCCTCACCCAGTGCCTCCCACGGCATCGTCTTGACAGAGTCCCACACCACTTTGCACTTGCTCACTTCGTCACCTGATGGTCGGGAAGCCTCAACTGCTGTGGCAGGAGCGTCTACCGGCTCTTCGCCAGTGAGCACGGCCACTGGAGGACACACATCCCTACCACCGCAGCGCAGCAACGTGGCACGTGCATCGGGGAACTTGGCTGCGCAAAAGAACGGAACTTGTGTTGTATCTCCTGACTTCGGTTCGCCACCGCTGCTGCAGGCGTGTTCGCACGCCATTGGCGTCTGCTGGTGTTGGTTGCCGGTGTGACACTGCTGGGAGCGGTGATGTCGAGTCAAACAGGATGGTCAAATTGCAAAAAGACTCTCGGCACTCAAGGCCGTGTGGATGGATACGCCCGCCAGCACAACAACAGCGGTGGTGACTTGTCTCCACCATGGCCACGCCTGATGTTGCGCCTGGCGCATTTCCAACGCGTTTCATCACTGAAATGCGCTCACAATCGCTGCTGGAGCAAGATCGGTTGCTACCGGGCGAATGTGTCGTGATTGGTGTTGTGCAGGCGCGGAACGTGATCGTCGCGGATTCTTGTGGAACAAGTGACCCGTACTGTACGGTGGTTCCAATCAGTTCCAAGGGGAAGGAAGTTGTTGCTGAGAAAGTCAAGACAGAGATCATTATGAAGACCCTCAATCCTGTGTGGGATGAGCTCTTCGTGATTGGCCAGGTGCGTTGTGTGATGGTGCTGGACACTCGCCGTTGGTTGCGGGCTTGAACCCTCACTATGGCTGTCTCGGTGCTGTCTCAGCGCTGCCAACTGTCGGATGTGCAACACATTAAGATAAAGATCAAAGACTACGACGCTGTGGGCGGGGACGACGACCTTGGCGAAGTCATTCTCAACCTGCAGGAGCTGTTCCCTGACGGGGACCGTGAGGTGAGCAGCCTGGCGTGTGTCCACGTCCCTTCTCACGCCCGGTCGCGGGTCCGATACTCACCCTGAGAACATGTGTGTGTGTGTGTGTGTGTGTGTGTGTGTGTCTGCGGCAGTTTGACGAATGGATCAAGATTCAACCCAGGAAGGGCATGAAACAGCAGGTGCGGGGCAGAATGCCAACCTGGTCGTGGCGCTAGTGTAACACGCACCCACGTTGCGCACAGGACTGTGGCGAAATCCGCCTTGTGATGATGATGAAACCCGCCTTACCAGAACCCACTCCATCGTCTGTAAAGGTGAAAGTGTGGGGTGGCCGGTCGCTGAAGGTGAAGTCTGGTGCCAAGGTCTACACCACCATCGTACGTGTACCGTTGATCCCATGTCCTGAGGTTGCAACTGCCACGAACCCACCAACACCAATGGGGTTGCATGCATGGGGTCCAGGTGCCACTGAATCAAGAGGGTGGTGAATTCACCAAACAAACCAAAACCTACACCAGTCCGGCTGCCGTTGCCTCCGATGCTGTCACCTGGGACAAGGATCACGAATGGAAAGAGGTGCGGAAGCGCGCGTGTTGGTTGAACCGGCGTGTGCTTCACTCTCCTGTTTGTTCCAGAGCGAAATTTCCATGACACAGTTCCGTGCAGTTTTGTTCAAGGTGAAAACCAAAAAGCGCATTGTGGCAGATGCCAGCTTGGGCCAAGTGTATTTGCCACTGGCGTCCGTTTTCGGCGAAGACAACCCAGTTATTGAAGGGCACTCATTCAAAGTGGGTTATTCCGTCGGCGCGCCACGATGTGTCTGGCTCTGACTTTGTTGTGAATGTAGGTGCGTCGTTGGTATTCTGTGAGACCCCGGCGGTCGAAGGCCAAGGGAACGATGGAGGTAGGCGCTTCTTGATGTCGTGGGCTTGCTCTTTGGCTGACGTCGGGGCGGATGTTTTAGGAACTTGGACAACTCGACCTGAGCGTGGAGTTAGTGTTCCCGTTCTCGCTTGATGATGTGGACGAAGATGATGGCGCTGAGACGAGTCACGTTGACCCGGCTGCGATTACTGTGGCCGTCAACGCTGGTGATGGTGCCAGCGCTGCCGATGACGTTGCCGATGCTGGTGCTGGTGCTGGTGCTGGTGCTGGTGCTGGTGCTGGTGCTGGTGCTGGTGCTGGTACTGGTGATGGTGCTGGTGCTGGTGCCGGTGCTGGTCCTGGTGCTGCGGATGCTGATGCTGATGCTGATGCTGATGCTGATGCTGATGCCGATGCTGATGCTGAATCCGGTGACGCTGATATTGGTGATGCCAGCGCCGATGCCAGCGCCAATGCTGGTGACGATGCCAGTGCCGATGCAAGTGCCGCCGATACCGGTGCCAGTGCCGACGCTGTCGCAGCAAACGCTAGCGTTGCAGCCGCCGTCACCCATGACGAAACAACGGATGCTTCATCAGCGTCTCCTCCTGCCCCGTCCGAGCAAGCCGGCACAGGTGACAGCTCCAACGATACTGCCACAACCGTCGAACCTAGCACAGCGGATGGCCTTTCATCAAGCCAAGATAGCGTGCCAGCAATGGGCGATTCAGCAACATCCTCAAGTGCTACTCCTGACGCTGCGCCTAATGCTGCTCCTGACACTGCTCCTGTTCCTGAAGCTGCTGCCGCCCCTGACACTGCTCCTGACGCTGCTCCTGACACTGCTCCTGGCACTTCTCCGGTGACTGCTCCTGCTCCTGCTGCAACAACTTCACCTGATGCTGATGCTGTTTCCACTCCTGAACCTGCCACTGTTTCCTCCCCGATGGTGGAGATGGCCTCAAGTGACAACGCTGCGGACTCCGCTACCGCGCCTGCTGCTGGTGCAAGCACAGATGATGCCACACCTGCTTCAACCCCTGCCCCCGTTGGTGCTGATCTCGCTGGTTCCGGTACGACAAGTGTGCCTTCTCCTGATAGCAAGCAAGAAGAGACGGAGGCTGTGCCGCCGGAACCAGAGCAGCTTCCTGATCACTTGAACCCCCAACTGTCGGCTGCCGAACGTGAAAAGGCGTTCATCCTGAACATGAAGAAGGAAGCGAAGGTATCGTATCCTGGTTATTTCGTCCACCTTTTCGTTGTGATTCTCACACGTTCACGTTCTCGTTGTGTTCAGGCTAAGGAAGAAGCCGCTGCGAAGGCAGAGGCGGAGAAAGTCGCTGCCATGGAAGAGGACGAGAGAAAGGAGTATCTGGAGAAGAAGAGGAAGGAGGCCCAAAAGGAAGAGCGTCGCGCCCGAATTCTGAACCGCCAGCTCCGTGCCTATGGAGGCAAGAAGAAGGCTCGTGCAAGCATTATGGGCAAGCGTACAACCAGAGGGCGCGGACGTCGCGGACGTCGCAAGTCGTAGACAGCGGGGCGTGTGTCTGTGCTCGCAGTGCTAGCCTGGCACCTGTTTGTCGATAGTCACGTCATTTTCGCACTTCATTCAAGCGGTGCTACGTGTCCGTCCGTCTGTGCAGTGCAGCGTGTGACGCAACGGCAACTTGGGAACGTGACTTGGCGTCGGCTGACTCGCGGTTCAGAAGCGTCAATACACATCGTGGAGAAAGAGGGGGGGCGTAGCAAGTAGCAATGGTGCTTGGGTTGCTTGCCATCGGGATGGGGGCCGCGTATCTCAGTTCGGTACCTGCGTCCTCCGCCCAGCAACTCGTTTCCACTGCGACTGTGGAAGCAAAAACGATTGCTGAGTTCCTCATGTCACGCATAGCTGGACACGTGGAGAAGGGGGGTGCCCTGCGCGCTCTGGGAAATGATGCTTCGTCGCAGAGACGTTCTCGGCTTCTGCTCGCCATCGGTGGTGTCAGTGCCATCTTCGTTGCGCAGAAACTGTACAACCGATTCATCAAAGCACGATCCATCCAGGGCTCCACTGTGCTCGTAACAGGAGCTTCACAGGTAGTCTCGCTGCGTGTTGAACACCGTGAACGTTCCCCTGACGACCAGTTGATCCTCACGTGTGTTGTTGTTCGGTGTGCCAGGGAATTGGGGCCGCAGTCTCAGCAGCGCTGGTCGCAAAGTACGCGGGGAGGACATGGGCATGCGTTCATGTGCGTGTTGATTGAATTGTCCTGTCCTTCTTGTGCAGAGGTGCCAAGCGTGTATTCATGGTCGCAAGGTCGGAGGACAAGCTGCAGCGAGTGTGTGACAGCATCAACAACACCCGTCACAAGGCAGACAAGCCAGCAACGTGCTTTGCCGTGGACGCGTCAAGTCCCGAGCAAGTTCGACGTTTTGCGGGTTCGTTTTGACAGGCAGTGTGAGATAGTTTCGTTGGCTCGCTGCATGGCAGTGCATTCACTGGGCGTTCTTGTGGCAGACGAGCTGCCGTGCACACCCGACATCGTTGTCAATTGTGCTGGCGCCGGAACTTGGCGGTTCCTCAGTGAGTCCACTGTGGATGAACTGCGAGGCAATTTCGCAGCTCCGTTCATGGCTGCCATGTGGACGTCTCGAGCCGTGCTGCCAGCAATGGTGGCACGACGATCCGGCCTCATTCTGAACGTGCAGTCTCCCGCGGCGTACGGGCCCTGGGGCGGGGCCACCGGCTACGTCGCGGGTCGGTGGGCCTTGCGAGGCTTGAGCCAAGCCCTGCAAGCAGATCTGCAGGGCACTGGGGTTTATGTTCAGGTATGTTGCGGTTTGGGCGGGTGGTTTGTTTCACCTCGCCGTGGGTCGCGTGCAAGGCGGAGGCAACCAGGAGCGTCAAATGGTTGGTGTTGGTGTACAGGAGGTGGTGTTGCCGCTCACACAGTCGGCATACTTCAAGAACAATCCAGGGTCGCGCGAGCGTGTCCCAGGCATAGCCTTGTTGTTGGGAACGCACTCTGTATCAAGCGCTGCCCAAGGCGTCATTGACGCTATTGAAAGCGGCGAAGACGTCTACACACATTCTTGGCGTCTGTATCTGACCATGGCCGTCAATGATTGGTTCCCAGCCGTCACAGCAGCTCTTGTTCGATTCACAGGATGGACCCTTGCAAACCATGGCAACTTGGAAATGAGTAGACCCTGATGGCCAGTGCGCACAGCGCTAATGCTCCATCAGTGTTGCAACGCAACACTAGCATGTAACAGACGGATGTGTTTGTGGGTGTTGAAATCACACCAAGCGCAGGATGCTGCCGAGCACATCGCAAAGCTTCTTCAAGTGCACAAAGTAACGCAAGCAAAGCCACCAACCAAGAACGTGACTGGCAGCTGGCACCTCACTTCTTCTGTTTCAGGTTCTTGCCTCCAAGATCCCGCATCTTCTTTCGCCACTTGCGACGCTTGTGCTTGTTCATCTTCGCACGACGCTTGCGAAGTGTACTGTCTGCACGCATACCACCTTCAACTTTGCCAGACTCCTCCCAGGCTCCAACACCATCGGCATCATCGAACAAACGCTCGGAAGCAGAGGCGTGCACATCCTCGAACCCTACGAACACCGGAAGTGGCTGAGTGCCGCTCAAAGCGCCACCAGCGTAGCTAAGCTGGGTGGATGAAAGCAATGATGCAGCCGGTGATGGGACCACTGGCGCTGCATGAGTCAACGAAGACGCGTCGGCGACACTCCAGTCATTGGCGGCTGGAGCAGGTTCAAAAGGTGAGTGGGACCCATCAAAGCCGACCACACAACACAGCACGGCCAAACCAACAACAACATCTGCAACCAATACCACCAAACCGACCACGTACCACATGTGCGCGCAGAAATGTGGAGGGCACGGGCCTGGGACCGCAGCGCGCCGTGTGAGCACCGCAGCGACGTGCGGACGCCAACGCGGGCAATCGTGGACGCCATTGTTGAAATGAGCAAACAAAGACTCTCCCACAAGGTCAAGTGGAACCAGTGCAAGTGGAGATCAAGCCCAGGACGCCGGAGAGGCTGCCGAGAGCGATCAATACACACGAGCCAGGTACGCACAGCACAATGCAGTGTGTGCATCAACACAGCAGTGCAACAATGTGTGCGAATATGACATGACAATTGTGTCGACGCATTAAATTCGAATTTAATTCATGCTGGCGTCAGCCCTTGCTTGTGGCAGAGTTGCTGCCAGCCGCCGTGCTCCATCGCTCTCTTTCATCACCTCTGTCTCGTAGGTGCGTGCCCACCCCGCCTACTGCACGCGTGTTCACTGTGTGGGGTTGAAATAGTAGCATTGCTATGTTTTGCCGCAAGCGTGGTGGACGTGTGTGGGCTGTGCGTGGAGCCACACGCTGCTGACTGACCTCTTGTGCCTTGCGTGATGTGTACTGTGGTCGCCTTTGCCGCCCGATTTCTCCTCCCCTGTTGATCAAACCTTGCGCAGTCGTTCACCATGACGAAGCAGTCCGTCCAAACGTTCGGCCGCAAGGTGGGTTTGGTGTCACAGCGCCGGGTGCCCGTGCATCGTGTGGTGCTTTGCCATAGGTTGTGTTGCTGACATGCCAACGCCCGCGTGATTTTGCTGGTGTCGCCCGCTGTTCCGTTTCTGCTTCAGCGCAATGCCGTGGCTGTCGCCTACTGCAAGGAGGGCAACGGCATCGTGAAGATCAACGGCTCCCCCATCGAGCTTGTTGAGCCCGAGCCCCTGCGCCTGAAGACCTTCGAGCCGATCCTGCTCCTGGGCCGCGCCCGTTTCGAGAACGTGGACATCCGCATCCGCGTGAAGGGTGGTGGTTACACCGCACAGATCTACGCCATCCGCCAGGCTCTTGCCAAGGCTCTGGTTGCGTACACCCAGAAGTGTACGTTGGTGCCGCCGCCTTGTGCATGCGAAATGCATTTTGCACGTCATGTTGATTCTGCTTTGCCTGACTTGCGTCGTTTGGTTTTGCCTTCTGCTGCGTGTCAACGCACACAACAGACCAAGACGAGGCCTCCAAGAACGAGATCAAGTCCATCCTGCTGTCCTACGACCGCACCCTGCTGGTGGCTGACCCTCGCCGCTGCGAGCCCAAGAAGTTCGGTGGTCCGTCTGCCCGTGCCCGCCGCCAGAAGTCTTACCGTTAAATCGGTTTGGACTTGGCGTGCCATGTCCTTCTTCGTGTTGGAGTGGTTGCGCCTGGGTGGCTGGGATGTGGTTCGCTGTGCGCGCTCCGTTGCTGTGTATGGTAGCGAGGGTGCGCGCGGCCTACCACACTCTGGTGGTATTGGTTAGTTTTCCCCGAGTGAGGCTTCGGTTTCATGAGGGGGCGTACTCATTTTCTCTTGCCTTGGATGGGAAGGGAATGTGATGGATTCAGAGGTGGTTGATAGAGCGAGCTGGCTTGCGTTCAGCAAGTACAAACGTTGGCAGTAGTTAGCTTTGCCGTTGCCAAACACAACACAAAGCGTCTGTGCCATACTTACTTGCTCTTGCGTGTCGCTGCCGCAATGCTTGCTCTTTACTTCCATCTTGGGGTTGTAGTGTGTGCTGCACGGCTTGTGAGGCTCGCACCACGCCTCTCGGGCGAGTTGCGGCGTCGCTGGCTGTTGTTTGCCCACCACGCACGTCTGTCCCGTTCACCACACCTTGACCAAGTTGGTTGACCGAAGTATTACCACTACCTACAAACACCACCATCTATCTGCTCATGACTCTCCCTTTGCCAGCAGTTTGTCAAAGTACGCCAACCGCGCCATGCGCAAGTCCTCCTTGGACTCTGGCTCCGGCCGCCGCGGGTGGCCCGTTTTCGCTTTCGCCTTCGCGCCGCGCCCCGGTTGTGACGAGCCTGCCCCACGACTGCCTTTTCGCCGGCGCTGTTTCCTTCCACCCGCCTCTCCCGCTCCCGCCGCTGATCCACCCGCCTCTCCCGCTCCCGCCGCTGATCCTGCTCGTGCTGCTGCACTTCCCGCCCTGTGCTGCTGGTCGCGTGCCGTGGGCTTGGGCGCGCCGGCGCGTCGGTTCGAACCGGACGCCGGTGGCGCAGCACCGGCGGCGGGCGCGGATGCTGCTGCGCGGGGTGCGGATGAGCCGTGCTCGGACTTGTCTCGCCCACGCCGCCGCCGACGCTGGCGCCCCGACGAGGTTGACGACGAGGGCGGCGTGGCGCCGGTGGCGGAGGCAGAAGCTGCGGTGGGGTTGTTGTCGGCATCGCCAGAGCCCACCCCTGCCGAGCCGCTTTGGGTCCTCGGCAAGCGCCGGCGTGTTTTGTTGCGGCGCTGCGCGCTTGCACGCGCGGCGCGAGTCACGGATCGCGTGGGGGTGGAGGCTTCGACAGGTGCCGCAGCAGAGGCAGGGACAGAGACAGCGCCAGGGCCACTGTGGTCGCTTGCGCCCTGGCGGCGCTTGGGCTGGTGGCGCCGGCGGACTGGAGTCTCGCTCGCGGCAGTCGTGTTGCCGCGAGTCCGGGCGCCACCAGTGCCTGCGCTGCCTTGGGCACCACCAGACGCTGGCGCTGGCGCTTGCGCAAACGCCTGTCGCGCGGGCGGTGGTGTGTCTTGCACAACAACCCGTGGCCGTGCCATGGTTTTGGGGGTGTTGCGCGAGCCGCCACCCTGGGCACGAACTCCAGACAAAGGCGCCGTGCGAGACAACCGTGCATCTGGAGCAGCTGCCGCTGCCGCAGACCGTGGATCAACCGAGGCGGCGCCGACGCCAGCACCATGCGGACTGGTGGGACCGGGTGTGGGCGCGCGTGCACCACTCGATGCAGGGGTTGATTGGTCGGTGCCTGCTGGGTGAGCTGTCGCCACGCCACTGTGGCGCAGACCGGATGCACCACTCGCGGCATGGTCGTTGCTTGTGACTCGTGGGCGACGGTGATGGTGGAAAGACGTGTGCTGCTTTGCAAACTTCTTGCGTTCCTCCATGATCATCGGCGCAATGGGCTCCTGATGTGTGTGGGCAAGTGGCGGCGGTCAATACTCTAGCAAAAGTTCTGCGCGATCGCGCACACACAAACACGCGCAGAAACACGCACACACACAAGCCTTTCCCACGCACATTTGGATCCAATATCGACCCCAGGGATGCCAAAACAGCAGGCTGTGATGGAACAGGACCCATCCTGTGAACGGGCAGGGAACGCAGACAAACAACAAGCAAAACGCGGGTGAACACCACCACCACCACGTAGACAGGCTGACACCTTCACACGATGCAGCTGAAAGCAACCGCGACACAAAACCAAAAATACACAAATGCAAAACGTACTGGTGAAGCTCCTTGAGGAACGCAACAGACCGCGCAATGTCAAGCGTCGACGGCGAAAACAGGTCCTTGCGGCTTGGCATGGGACGACTCGGCGCTCCGCCATTCGCGGTGCGACGACCTGCTCCAGTCCCTGTCCCGCTGCCCGAGCGCGGGTGCGGGCGTGCCACGCCGGCGCCGACAGAGCCAGCATTTGCGCTGGGTGTGGCACCGTGGGCAGGAGGAAGCTGGGGTGTGGTGGCGGTGGTCGGTGGTGGGGCTTGGGGGTTGTTGTGGGTGGCGGCGCGGGGAGGGGTGTCGGGATGCTGTGGGCGGGTTTCACCACGGGGGGTCGCGTGGCGCACCTGCAACGTTTCCATTGAATAGAAACCGTGGGAACAGGCTCATCTGCCCCTCCCCCCCCCCCCCCCCCCCCACCCCCCCACACACAACCAC
>Ga0213833_1001126_pt1 | contig 20176 bp, 29 predicted proteins | sample SWATP21_FD_160575 | JGI IMG/M metagenome (GOLD analysis project Ga0213833, IMG submission 160575) | Coastal seawater microbial communities from Marineland, Florida, United States - SWA TP2 #1 | ecosystem: Environmental > Aquatic > Marine > Coastal | place: USA: Florida | collected 2016-08-14 | reverse complement strand
TGGCCCCCGGCCCCCCCCCCCCCCCGTTTCAATCATGTAGTGTGGGGCGAATCCGGATGTGTGCGGTGCAGACGGCGTTACCGTGCTCCATAAGCTTGCCTTGCTCACCATGGCGTCGGAAACTGGCAAAGACGCGATGGTCAGTGACACTTTTGGGGTGTTTCTCCTGTCGTTGTTGTTGTTGTTGTTTTGTTTGCGCATGTGTGTGCATGTGTGTGCATGTGTGTGCATGTGTGTGCATGTGTGGTGGTCTGTGGTGGCAGATCTCGCAGAAGAGGAGGATTTCACACAATGTGCCCCTTGTTCCTCGTTGCGATCTGCAGGCACCCCAGTACCAGGTTGTGCTGCTTGCCACTCGAGCCTGCCTCGAGGCGAACCCCGACCTCAGGCTGAAAACCAAGGGTGCGGGCAATGAGACGGCACTTCACTATGCGTGCCATCTGCTGCCACCTACCCCGTTTGAGGAACCACAAGATGGGCAAGGTGCGGTGATGCGTTGTGGTGCGGGTGGCTGTGCATCGGTGCTTCGCACGCTGGACAATGTAGTCACGTGTGCGGTGGTGTGACAGTTCCCAACATTGACCCGTCCATGCGTGAGCCAAGCTCCTGCTCGTTCGAGTTTGCTCGGCTGTTGGTCACGCACAATCCTGACATGGTGGCCATGCGAGATGAGCACCTCAACACCCCATTGTTGCTCGCCGCAGTGGCCGGGTCAAGGTCGACAGTCGAGCTCATGTTGGACAACGGTGCCTACGTTGACGCTGTGAACAACAAGGGCAACTCTGCGCTCCACATCGCGTGCAAAATGAAGTATTTCCCATTGTTGGCGCTGCTGCTGGAGAGAGATGCCTACCTCGAGCTGTGGGACGATGGCGTACGTCGTTTCATTACATTGATTGTTGCGAGTGTCTGTCGTTGTCCTTGCCTAGGGTTTATCGTCGCTCATGTCTTCACGTCTCTCCCCTGTGCCTGCCTGTGTGTTGCACCCCGACGTCTGTCCAGGGTCTCTGTCCGTTGCACATTGTGTGTAGCACGGGCTGGGTGTTGGGGGTAAAGGCCCTGTGCGGAGCAACGTGCGATGTCAACAGCCGCACGGAGAAGGGCTTCACACCCGCGATGATCGCAGTGCAAATGGGATTCTGGCAGGTGATTCGAGAGCTCATTCGCGCCGGTGCCAACCTGCGTTTGCTCCAGCCGTTCACCCGCTACACCCTGCTCGACCTGTGCGACATCTACGCCGCCAAGGCCATGAAAAAGGCCGAAAAGAAGCGGAACGCGGCCAAACGCCGGGAGTACAGCGACCGGTTCTCCAAGACGGCGTCGCTGCTGCTGGCCCTGGACCCGGATTGGATTGGGCTGAAGGAGTGGCGGCCGCGGGCTGCGGTGGGACGACACGCCGCTGCCAGTGGGAACGCGTTGGAGGAGGACACGGAAGCGGGGTTGGACAGCGCTGCGGACAGGCTTCGGGGGCTGTCAGCGCACGCACACTCGGAAGAGGCCATTCACCATCTCGAGTTGCGAGGGGCGTTCCAACGGTGCGTGACGAGGCGGGGGCTGTGTGCAGCTTGCTTTGGCACGTGTTCTGCTAGTGGGGTGTCTGACCCCACCGTGCGTGCTTCAGCTACGTCCACTTGGTCAAGAAGGGAAAGCACTACAAGAACAAGCACATGCGCATGATCAAGGTTCGTTGTGATGCTTTTGAATCGTTCCCTTTTTTTGGAAATCTGTCGACGGCATTGCTTTCAGTTCCCCTCGCCTCACCTGTGGATGTTTGGTGTGCTGCTTTGTGTTTCGTTCTCGTGTGCCCCACAGGAGAAGATTCTGGGTCTGCGCGACGACTCGCTGGACCCCAGCGGCCAGGAAGACGAGCGCAAAACCCCAGACAGGCGGTCGTCACGACGTCCCTCTCGCCGAAGCCGTCGCCGACCCCGCAGCGCCGCGCAACCTGCTGCTGCGGCGACGGACAGCCCACACGTAGTGGTCAGCCCGGCTGCTTCTTCACCGCGCACGCCGACACCAGCCCGTCTCCACACACCCGTCGTCACCCCCGCTGCAGCCGTGGCGGTGGCGTCACCAGCGCCGTCACCGGCGCCTGGCACCCCTGCGCCTGCCGCCACGAACGAACCGGCAGCGAGTGCGTCGACGCCCGCAGCCGCAACCACAACCACAACCACAACCACACCCACGACCACGACCACACCCACGACCACACCCACGCCCGTGGCGCCCGTGGTCCCTGCCGCGACGACTGGCGCAGCCGTGTCCACGCCCACCGACTTGGCCAATCCCGTCGCCCCACGCCCGTCTGTCGCCCCTGCACAGTCCGGGGCGGCCGACTCGCAGGCGCAAGAGGGTGCCGCGGAGGCCAAGGCACAGGAGGAAGAAAGCACCCCTGCACAGCAGGAGGTCGCAGGCAGTGACTCCAAGGTGCCCGAGGCAGACGCCGAGGTGTCGACGGCCGAGGCTGACGCAACCAATCCCTCGCCTGACGCAACCAACCCCTCGCCTGCTGCCGATGGGGGTGCGGGCACACACAGCGGCGACGCTGTGGAGGACGACGCCAACCCCTCAGCCGGGCTGGGCGCAGTGGAGACCGATGTGTCCTCCCCTGCGGTCATGGCGGCCATGCTGATGTCCGGTCGCGGCCCGTTCTTGCGCAGTTCCTCCAGCCGCCTGTCCCTTTCACCCCGCGCTGCCTCGGGGCAGAGCAGCGAAGCCGGTGCTGCCACATCTGCACCTGCACCTGCACCTGCACCGGCGCCGGCACCTTCGTCGTCAGCGCCGGCGCCTACAGCGACCGCTGCTGGTGACGCCCCTCCGCCTGATGCCTTCAAGCTCCCCTTCGACGACCGCCCCAATGACACTGACAGCAGTGACGACGAGAACCCAGGCGCCTCCTCCACCACCGAAGCCACACCCACCGCGCGCCCGACGTTGGCGCTGGCCGCCCAGTTCCGCCTGCGCGGCACCGCATCCCCCGCCCCATCCCCCACCTCGAACCCCCCCACAGCAGCAGACGGCGCGGGCAACCCCGTTGCACCGCCCACCGCCACGCCCACAACGACCGCGCCAATGACCGCGCCTCCGTCTACACCTCTGTCGACGCCTCTGTCCACGCCTGCCGCAGCAGATCCAGTGCCCGCGAGCGAGGCTGGTGGCGCGCAGCCCACGGACACAGGTGCTCCGACCCCGGAGCCTGCTGCGTCGGCGGCGTCTGCTTCACCTGCTCCGACCCCAGCCCCAGCCCCAGCCCCAGCCCCAGCCCCAGCCCCAGCCCCAGCCCCAGCCCCAGCCCCGAGCCCCGCGCCAATGACCTCCCCCGAGGAGAGTCCTGCTGCGACGTCGACCACTGGGGAAGCCGCCGTGACACCCTCTGCAGAGACCGCCGCGACGCCGTCCTCTCGTGCGGCGCCTGAAGAGACGGCAGCACCCGCAGAGACGGCGACGGCCGAAGAGGCAACGACACCTGGAGAAACGGCCGAAGAGGCAGAGACAGCAGAGACGGCAGCGCCTGAAGAGACTGCGGCAGCTGCCCCGTCCGAGGAAGCCGCGACTCCGACGCCGCCACCAGCGCAAGCGGGTGGGTCAGACGGTGCAGCGTCCGCGACGGCCACTCCGAGCGCCGTGCCGCCCACGCCTGCCGCCGACGACAATCCGTTTACTCGGGATGACTCGTCGTCGGACGAGGATGAAGATGAGCAGTTCTGGTGATGTGTGAATGCACGAAGCATTGTTGTCGACATGATACAACGAGATTGCGTGTCCTTGTGTGATGCGTGTGATGAACATGAAAAAAAAAGGGATTTCACGAACGTTCGATATTCCATGCGCGCACACCAACGATACGCTGGTGTCCGCGCGCACACAAACCAAACGCTCAGAAACAGCACCTCTGGCCGCACAACCCCAAAGCAGCAAAAAAAACATTAGCTTGGGAGCTGGACGAGAAGAGGCCTCACGTGTCAACAACCACGAAACAAAATACGTGGGCGTGCATGTGTGAGCGTCCACTGCTTAGAACTCCAGCTCGATGGAAGGCTTGCCGGCCAGGTTGCGCACGATGGAGGCATCGGCGACGGGGGCAACGCCCTCGGCGAGCATGCGGCGAGCGAACAGGCTGACGTCCTTGGAGCCATCGTCGTCACCACCGTTGTTCTGCTTGCAGCCGCCCTTGGGCTGGGGGCAAGAGGCAGCGCCCAACACGGTGAAGTGGGACTTGGCGGGCACACCAGCAGTGAAGGTCACGAAGGTCTGGTTCTGGCCGCCGATCTTCTGGCCGAACGGGGTGATGTCCTGGATGATCGCGACGGGGACGGGGCTGGGGCCGGACTCATCAACCCAGAAGTAGGTGCTCTCCATGGTGATGTTCAGGATGGGGATCTTCGTGGTGGTCTGGTACAGGTTCAACATGCGGCCGTTGTAGCTCCCGACACCCATGGACACAGCGTTGGTGGGCATGCCGATGCCGGGGGCCATGCCGGAGCCAGGGGGCAGCGGGCAGTACTGCTGGCAGTAGCCAGATCCGTTCACGGCGTACTCCTTCATCGCGTTGAAGTCGGTCACGACACCGCTGCCGTCGGGGCCCAGGGAAGCGGTCATGTTGCCAGAGTACCACACGTACTCGATGCCAGCGGAGAAGGCGGTCTGCACCTTGCACTCGGCGGTCTCAGCGCCGCAGCAGATGGCTGAGGGAGGGCCACAACACCAACATCAACGTGAGACACTGCGACGTAGCGACAAAGTGGGGGGGATCTCACTCAGCCAACCAACCGCACACACGCGCCAACGTACAGCCATCGGGCTGCTTGACACCACCCTGGTTGATCGCAATACGCGAGATCTGGTCCGAGCTCCAGTTGTTCGGGAACGTCGGGATCGTCGCCACCGCAACGGCGAGCACGCACGCAGCCACAGCAAGAGTCAAAGCACGGGCCATGGTGTCTGGACAAACCTTGACGATGTGGGAACAGACTAAACTATGACAAGGAACGTGACGCAAGCCGCTCAAACGGATGGCCAGCCGAGTTGTCACGTCCTGGGCACAAATAACTCGTCACGTCATGTTATGCAATAACAATGTCACGCAAACTTCACGCGACCGTTTGCCCGCTTTCGATCTTGTTGATGGGGGCAGTACGGACAAGACCGTCGGGCATCAACGTCCTCGCTTTGAACGGCACCATGGCAAGCGCTACTTGTGATGAAAGCAACGACGTATGTATGGAGGCGACTCCAAGCGACCTTCCACCCCTGATGGAGGATGCAACCATGCTGCAGCAGCGCGTGTCGTCTCTCAAAGAACGTGTGCCGGGACTGCCAGAGGAGCACTCCGAAACGAGCCTCCAGCAACAGGAACTCGCAAAGGTGTGCCCTGTCACTCACCACCACCCACCACGTATGATTTGTTTTGTATCGCAAAGTGTACCAGCTGACGTGCTTCTCGTTGCGCGCAGGAGCGCCTGACCAACGAGAACCGGGAGTTCCTGCAACTCCGAGCACAAAGCGCCGTTCTGGAAGCCCTCACCAAGATGCAGGTGTCTGCAGACACAGGCATTCAGCTCCCCGTTGGTGACGCTGAGGCTACAAAATCGAAAGTAGCGGAGTTTCACGCAACTCGCCAGCAGCTGGTGGACGCCTGCACCACACAAATGAATGAGATCTGCACACACACGGCGGAAGCTCGTTCCGGTGCGCAAGCTTCCCTGCCTCGCTCGCTCTCTCTCTTTCTCTCTCCCTGGCTCATACAAGGAGTGTTGTATCCGTCTAATCTCTTGCGGTCGCATCGTGCCAGGTATTTCAAACTTGGAGGAACAGGTGGGGGCTGTTCAAGAGCTGGCCAAGTCCTCTGTAGCTCTTGCCACAAGCATCTCTGGCTTCAAAAGCGAGGCCCAAGAAGGTCTGAGTTCCATTGAGGAATGCCAAACTGCTCTGGACCAGCAAACGTCCGACATTTTGATGCTGACATCTCAAACAGCTGCGCTGGAGGTAGGCGCCGCGTGGGTGAGATGCAACGACTCCTTCTCAAGTGCGTGTGGATGGTGTGTCAGGAGGAAATCGCCGCCATAGAAGCCGAAACCGCTGGGTTTGAAGAGCAAATCGACAAAACCAAACCCCAAGCAGAGGCTTTGGAAGCCATTGCAGCAGAGGTTTCGGCAGCACATGCCGGCCACACTCACGAATTGGATGCCATGGCGACCTGGTACGTTTCCTTGTGGTAGTGGTGCACGCACAGCCGGGAGTCATGGTGTGTGTTGGCGTGCGTACAGGTATCAAGCCGCCACCTCGGGTTTGCAGTCGCTCCTCGGGGTTGAACTCCGAGAAGTCATGCCCATTGCTGGTGGCACCTTGCGCAAGTCGCTCACCATGACGCTGCTGCCTTCCCCCAAGCTGCACGCGCTGGTGTGCACCGAGGGAAGCAAGTGCGGGGAGAAGTGCTCGCTGCCCCAGCCTCATGTGCTGCGGTGTGTCGTTGAGCCTGTGATGGGAAAGAGTGCAGACAAACCAGCTACACGAATCGTCAGTGCAGAGGTACGCTTCGTGGGGCTGCGCTCGGTGCTGCGCGGTGCTGACCACTCCAACCCTGCTTGGCCATGATGAAACTGGATATCATATGCAGTTGGCGTGCCCGAGCGCTCCGGACTTCAGCGAGGAGGTTTTTATTGGTGACATCATTGCTGCAGCGTCTCGTGGCGGCAAAGCAGTTAGCCTGTCATGGTTTGTGGGCGAGGTGATCGCCCGTATTCACTGTGAACCAGCCAGGCTCGCACACATCAAGCTGCTGCGCGAACGCTACGCCGCTACGTGCTCCGGATCCTCTGCGCGAGTGAACCACCGAGCGACAGTCGTCACGTTCACCCTTGACTGCCAGGTTGTTGTGGCGGTGAGGATTTCCGCTGACTATCCCCGGGTGCGTACAATGGTGGTGGCAACCGTTTCGATCAGACTGTGCTGACGTGTTGGGGTGTGCTGCTTTAACCCATGCACAGCCCATGTCCACCGTGTCTATTGAAGACATCATGGCGGTTGGATGGCAGCGCCAGTCCTCCATCGACTTCACAAAGCTTAAGGCTGACTTCAACGCGCGGGGTTACTCCTCCATCACAGTACTGGCAGAGGAGCTCCGCCGTTGTGTGGGACCGGCATGGGAGACAGTGCGTGCTGCTTCTGCTTCCTCTGGCGCCCCCACTGCCGGTTTGAGTGCGTTTGCAGCAGGTGCACGCACCTGAGTTGAGTTTGGTTTGCTTTGTTTGCATTTTGTTTGGGAGCTGAGGGTTCAAGGTAAAGTAATACATCCGCCTCTCTGAAAGAGACGCTACTCTTCTGAGCGGTGAGGGTCGAACCGTCGCAGCATGGCGAGGGTGTCAATATCAGCGTGGCTGATGGCCAATGTCTCTTCATACATCGTCGTCGCAGCGCTTGTGACAGGAAGTACAGCAGGCGCCTTGCCCTGCACCTTCCACGCGTTCTTCGTTGAGCGCTGGGCACAGGTGATGTCTTTGAGTAGTATCCGGAGCGGTGCTCCAGAAGGCCCGGCAAGGTATGTGTCCAAGGTCGAAGCACCACCCTGGGCGCACACACACCGTGCATTGTGATCAAACGACTACGCACGTTACACACACACACACACACACAACGACAGTGCAACAATGGGCACCCACCAACTGTGGCTCAACCGCTCGCATGACAGACACAGCACGGTCGAACGCCCGGGACTGCCCGGAGGACGTCGACACGACTCGGCCAATCTGTTCAACGTCATGAAGGCCGAGGGCGCGGGCCACAGCAAGGGCTTCACACGCAACCGCGGTGTGCACAGACGCCAGCAGTTGGTTCACCAGCTTCATCGCAGCGCCCGAACCAGGGCCACCCATGACCTCGACATCAGAACCAATAGCGTGAAACACCGGCATACACTGCGCCACCGTTGCTGCATCACCACCGGCCATCACTGTCAAGTCGCCAGCCTGGGCCCTGTGGCCTCAGTAACACGTGAGAGAGGGGTTCCAGTGGGCTTTTGGAGTGACAATGAACAAAGGAGTGTGCGTACCTCTCTGGAGTCCCAGAAATTGGGGCATCCACAAACCCACAACCCACTCTTTCCACAGCCTTTCGCAGCTCAGTAGAAACCTCCAGACTAACGGTGGAGTGGTCCACCACAATGCGATCCTTCGTAAGGTCTTGTGTCAGGCCTTCAACAATACCACCTTCACCGCAAAACACGGAACGTCCAGCCTCTTCATTCGCAAGGCAGGTTGTGATGATGTCCGCCCGCTGTGCCACTTCCGCCGCCGTGGTTGCAACATGTACAGACTGCGTTCTGAAGTCATCGGGCTGCGAAGCCACCTCTTTCTGAAACCTCCACGCCTTGTCAATGCTGCGGGTGGTGACAATGAGACTGAATCCTGCGCCAGCGAGGGCACTCGCCATTCCGATTCCCATGTTTCCAAGCCCGATAACGCCGACCACAGGTGTTTTACGAGGCGTTGCACACGTGCTGTGCGCTCGCAGACTCGCCATCAAGCGACTGTGCATGGTGTGTTAGACAGGAGCGATGGAGACATGGATCCATGACGTGCGACTTCCGAAAAAATAAAATGACGTGACTTCACTTCGCGACGGACCACGGCTACGACGTCTGCACAACCTCGCTGGAGCCCGGCGCAGCCTCTTGCGGTGCGCTGAGTGGAAGACCAGCCCGCGAAGACTTCCCATTGGACGCAACAACGCGTGGGCGGTACCCGTTCGTGCACCCTTTGCGGTTGTGGCCAGTCTGTCCACAGTTCCCACACTGCTGCACTCGGCGGCGCCGCGGCCGCGCTGGCCTCGCGTCGACAGGGGGGGCTCGGCGCTTTCGACGTGGTCGGTGAAGCGGTTCTGCCACCACAGGGGGCTGCAAAGAGTCTTGCTGTGCCTGTTTCTCGGCTTCGCGCAGCGACTGCAGCATGGACTCCCCGCCAATCTCAAACAAGGCCCGATCGCCCTTCAGCGTCAGGCGGGGATCCACGTACGCGATCAGCACTGGCGCCCCTCGCTCCTTCACGAGGTCCTTGGAGCGCAAGAGGGCAACAGCGTGCGAACAGGGGATACCAGACACTTGCCAAATACCACAGCCACATATCTTGGCCTTGGCATCTACAACGTACGTCGTGGTCGTCGCGTGCTGCGGGTCCTCCACCCGTCCCCGCAACGCGGCCGCGTCCACATGCGAAACACGCATGGCGAGGGAACCACGATACGCGCGTTGCACGGCTTCACGAGTACGCTTGGGTTCCGATGGTGGCAACAACCCCTCGGGGATGTCTGCAGGCGGTACATCGGAAGGGGTGCCGCCTGCGGGAGAGGGGTCCACGTCTGAGGAGGGGGGCTTGGCACGAGGGCCGCTGAGAGGGAAGGAGGCACTACGGGGAGCGTTCGTCACTCTCTGCGTGGCAACAGAAGACGCGAGCGCCGCTGCGGCTGCCGCTGCTGCCGCCGCGGCCGTCACCGCACTGGTCACGCCGTGTGCGGCCTCAGCGGCGCCTGCGCCTGCGCCTGCGCCAGGCCCTGTGCTGGCTTGCGGCTTGGCCACATGTGGAGCGGCTGACACCTCGATGGTGACAGAGGGTATGGCCGCAGATGTTGTAGGGGTGGCAGCCGGTGCAGGCGCAGCACGAGAGGTGCGAAAGCGTGCCGCAGTGACGGCCTCCACCATGGTGGTGGCGCCCGCTGCACGGTCAAACAAGCCCAGTTGTTGACGCCGGTCAGCCCATGCCTGTCGAGAAAGACAGCATTGCACGTGGGAGGAGGAGTGGGGTGAGGAAACAACACACACAACAGTAGTAGCACCTCAGATAGAGACAAACCTGTGCGACGGTGGTTAGCATTGTGGCTAGGCCCTGCGCAGGATTGATGCCCATAGTGGGTCGAAACGGCTGCAAGAAGTCGTCGGCCCACACGGTGTTGACTTGGTTGAACTGCAGCGAAGGAATTTGCGAACGAGCCCAAGACCGAGGTTCCAAATCTTGGAGAAATTCAAACGCTTGATCTGACTCGTGCCGCAGCTTCCGCATCGCCGTGCGGAACGCGCTGTCACGGTACGCGGCCGCAGCCTCAAGGAACCACTGCTTGGTTCGCGTGAGTGTGCTGGGACTAATGTCAGAAGCTTGGGCCCAACCACGCAAGGCAGTGGTGATGCTGTTCACACAGCGCATATGCGTCGCTAGAGGACAGTGCTCCGCCAAAGCGGCTCTGGACAAAGAGAAAACACGCACGTCACTCCCGAAGTTAGTGGCGAGTCGCTGGTTGGGCTTTCAAAGCAGCAGCAACGACAACGCCATACGCACGATAGAAGTTTGTTTGCGGGGCCAATGACGACGGTGGTGTCGTGGTTCAGGTAGCGCGCAACGATCCCTACAAACCACTCCCAGCAGTCAGTGTCGGTGGCGCTGCCCACATACGCAAACGCAATGGGCCAGGGGGTGCCTTCGGCATCCGTTGTAACGGCAGCCACAAGGCGACCGCGGAAGTCGTCCGTGACAGAGAGAGAAGACAGTGCAACCACACGTTTCGAAACAGGAAGGGCTCGAACCATGGGCCCCCAGACTACCGCGGCACGTGTGAAGCGCTCCACCGGTGCCTCGCCACCGCCTTCCACCTCTGACTGGGTGTCCACGATCACACGTGTGTCAGCGTCGTTCGCCATCAGGCGCTTTCCCCAGCCCCGCAAGCGTCGAAAGGAGGCGTATGGGTCTCCGAACACGAGCTCGCGAGCCTTGTCTCGCACACGATAGGCTCGGGTTTGTTGAATGTTAACCCCAAACACCGACTTCACGCGATGGTGTATCGCCTTCCACCCACAATTTGTATCAAGCCGTACCAAATCTGCACACGCTGCAGCCATGTGCTTGGCCATGTAGTTGAAAGAAGCGACACGGGGCTTTCCTGCAGCTGCTTCACAGGTGTGGTGGGGATTGAACACTGAGACGATCCACTGCGGCTCCGAAGCTGCGCGTTGTGGGGCTGCAACGTCACCACCACCTGCGCCCGAAGAACTTGTCCCCGATACCCGGCGCGAGGACGGAGTTTCACGTCGAGCGCGTAAGCGCCACGGGCAACCCTTGGACGTGCATACAAGCACCGTGAAGGTGGCTGTAGACTTGTGGCGCTTGAACTTGCGCCGCTCGGCGTCTGCTAGCTTGCACGCAGCGAACCCGACAGCATCACGGCTGGCAAACCGCGCGCCTTGAAACAGTCCAAACGAGCGAGCCCGATCGAAGGCGTCTTCCATCGCAGCACAAGCCCAGGATGGTTGGCCGGCCCCACTTGGCGCGAAACCCCGCTGTGTTCAGATGGTGCAATGGCGCGTGGGTACACGTTTGGTGGTGTGACAGCCCAAACTCAAATCCAACTCGACTTTCAACAAAATCATGTTTTTTGTGATGTTCGCTGATTGCTAAAGCACACGAGCATGTTTGGTAAAGTTCTGAAATTTGCAACTGGGCTCGTGTGTGAGACCATGTGAGAAACCGCGAACGGTTGCACATTCGTCGGCGGGACGCTGCACTCTCCTGCTCCCCACTCGATGCTGTGCAATGGAGGCGGCACTGAAGCTGATTAAGAAACAGTGTTGTTGCTGCTGCTTTGATGAGTACTCTCAAGTTGCACCCAGTGGGGCTTCCAAGCGCATGCGGGGTGTGAAGTCCATGATCGGTCACAAGAAACGCGAAAAGACCATGGCAGAGGAACTTAACCCTGTGTTGTCTGAAATCGAAGCGGGGATTGAGAGTGGAGAAATAGACATTGACTTCCCCACAGCGTACGGCATTGTCAAGAGGTGTTTGGACGGTGCGGCCAAGGAGTTGCAGTACCCGCACACATTCAACGGAGGCGACACAATGAAACTTCTCCACCGCCTGCTACGTGTTGTACGTAGCTTCTTCTCCACCAACTCACAGCGCGCGTGTAAGCATAGTGTTTGTTCACCATTGTTTCCCTTGTTTTGGCTGCTACCCGGTGTGGAACCGTGAGAAATCAGGTGCTGGAACGATTGAACGATTTGGAGATGAGCGGGTTGCTGGATGACATGGTGCCAGAGGAGCAGGAGAATGAACTTAAACGGATCCACCACCTGTGCCACAGCTGGGTTGAACAACGACTGGCTAGGTTTGACTTGGGTGCTCTTGGTGACAAAGTTTCCCCTGCTGACAAGGTGTGTGCAAGTGCTCAGATGTGTGACGACTTGTCGACTCAGGTGTTCTGCACCCACAGATCAACTGGAAGGCCATTCCTCGTGTGCAGCATGAGCTTGCACGCCTTTATCACGGAGTCATGTGGATGTTTTTTGTGCTTCATCCCAACCATCTGTTGCGAGAACCGTTCCTGGTCCCTGTGCGATCAGTTCCTGCGGGCGAAAAGTTGCGAGTGTTGCTGTTGATGCCCCCTGTTGACACGGGTTGCCCACTTCAGTTCAGTGTGCCCGTGTTGAACACCCTTGTACGTGATGCATGACGAGTAATGTGATGGTTTGTTCGTGCAATGTGCCCTGACTTCCTCCGTGCGTGCGCGTGTGTGGTGGTGGTGGTGGTGGTGGTGGTGTGTGTGTGTGTGTGTGTGTGTGCTGAAAGACCGACACGCACGAGAACATTGATTTCTACTGTGACGACTTCACCACGCGGAAGCGTTTAATCCGCCTTGTGGCTATGGTGAAGCCCCATGTCGTGCACTTTGCGGGTGATATGGATGAAGATGCGGTTGTGACACCAGAGGATAGCGAGTGGCTGTATGCGAAGGACCTGTTGGCGGTGTTCAAAGCGGCTGCACATATGCCCTGGTGCACCGTTTTCAACTGCTGCTCCAACCAGCTGACCGTACTGGACGAACTGCACGAGTATGTGCTGAGGGCACGTTTCCGCGAGATGATGTAACTTCCTTGCTGACCAGTTTGAGCTTGTCGTGTGGCCTTCAGTCCGGACCAGGGACCCGGTGTCCAGTGCGTGGTCGGCACCAACGTGGGGTTAGAGCCACACTTCGCGATCAAGTTCTCCGTGTTCTTCTACCACGCCCTTGCTCTCGGTCATACCTTTCCTGGCGCTACCCGTATCGCAGAAGATGCAGTGGCACTGTATGTTTGCATGGACGGCCCTGCGACTCTCGGGGTTGTGGGGAGTCTCACATTCCTCCTGCCCGTGTCTCCAGGTTTGTTGGGCGCTACATTCACTGTCGGTGTGCCCCCAAGCGCAAAGCTGCTGGCGAAAGCATTCGAGCCGTCGCCCCGTTTTACTGGGAAGGTGGTTTGAAGGTGCGACGAGAAGCTAGGCATGTCTACGCACTACCACCTCCCACTCATGTTTGTGGTGACTTTCTAGGCCCGAGAAGTCGAGCGTGCCAGTTTCAACGAGCTCAAGGCCCTGGACAAGGAGTTTTTCGGCTGGTTTGAAGGCTTCATCCTGCGCACCCATGACTTGATTGTGGCAGCTGCAGACGTCATTGCGTTGAAGAATGACCAAGAGGCACTGGAAGAAACACGTGCAACTGTGCGCAATGAATCAGCATTTGTTGCACAGCGGGCACACTTTGTGCGCGACGTGGTTGGTCAGCTGCAGCTAGCGAAAGAAAACCCGAAGTACCACTGTGCGTCACGTGTGCAGTGTCGAGGCGCCTTTTCGTTGCGCGTGTGTTGGTCCTCCCCCCTGCATGACCGCTCGCCGTCGCCTGACCACTTGTCGTCGCAGCTGGTCACGTGACGGAGTTGTTGGACATGGAACGGGCCTACCGAAGGAAAATGAGAAAGGACGATGAGTGGCCCGTGGACGATGAAGGTCCACTAGAGTTGGAGCTTACCAGGGAGAACGTGGATGACCTGTTGCAGCGATGGGAGCGGTACGCAGCCCAAGAGGCCACCGATGACTGGCTTCAGTCTCGTATGAAGGCCATTGACGATGAGCATGACGCGTTGGTGAGTGCTTGGTGTTGCACGGCTCCGACGCTTGCTTGTGGTCGTGATCCCACCATCCATGCCTGCCGTTGGTTGTCCTGCAGGACCGCAAGATTCGCGCAAAGTTTGCCCATTTGGAAGCCATGGTTCGACACCAGAACACGAAGGGGGACATGCTGCTGTCTGTGTGCATGACACTGGCGGATGAAATGAAGGAGTTTGATCGTCTGTGCGTTAATGGTGGTTCAGGTGCTTGTGAGCGGCGCACCTCATCCACACGGGTTGGTGTTGCAGGTACTCCCGGGTGGTGAAGCACCGGCTGGAAATGGGCATGGAAGCAGAAACAGGTCAGCTTCACCTGCTTCCCCCCGGCATCTGGAAGAAGACAACGCATTTCAAAGAATGGGCCGTGACGTCTGTCATTGACAGCTCTGCTGCCGCGATTCACGCAGAGTTCCGCGATCTTATGCGCACATTGCGGCTGGAAGAACGCCTCCCGGTGCACCGGCTGGCATACATGGCACAGTCCCTGTCCGAAGACCCCAAGTCACCCGCCCACCGCAAGATGTTTCGCAAGCTTCAAAGCGCAGCCAAAATGGTGCCTCAATCTCCGGCACGTCCGACGCTTGCGGGGACCAGTTCTGGGCCTGCTGGGGCTGGGGCTGGAGCTGGAGCTGGAGCTGGCACGGCCACCAAAGCCGGCACGCCGTTTTCTCCCCTGGGAACCCTTGTGGATCAGCAAGTTGACGACGACGTCCCAATCCTTGAGCCTGGGGCAGTTCCTACTGTTGTTGTTCCTGGAAAAGCTACTAGCACTGCAGCCCGCGTTTCATGGACGTAGGCATGGCATGGAGAGTCGTAGGCATGGCATGGAGAGACGTCGCACGTAGTGATGTAGGGTATATATGTGGTGTTGTTGTGCTGAGTTCATGCGCCCGTCCGACAGCGGGTTTGCTTCCGATGCAATGAACGCGAAGGAGGCTCATGAAGAGCATGGTAGGTTGTGTCGCCAGTGCAGTGATATGATACTGTCGCGCTTTTGTTGTTGTCGTCACAATTCATGAGTTGGGCTCCCACACAGTGGACAAGTTTTTCCGTGACGAAGGCTGGCTCGCTGCGCACAATGGCGTGCTCACGAAAGCCACTGTCATGGAGTACTTCAAAGGCTCAGTGTTCTGCGATACAAGATTTCTAGGGTGCTGTGGCTTTGTGTGGCGTCTGTGATGCATGGATAGTGTGCTCATCGCGTTGTGGTGGTGTGGCAGGGACGGGTCTTTGGAGTACCACCTCTCCACCACAGGTCATGAACCCACACTCTTCGTTGTTCGCAAGATGTATATGGAAGCAGAACGTGAACCAGAATGTCTTGCAGAGTACTACATCCTTCATGGCGCTATCTATCAAGCTCCTGACCTGTTTACGCTCTGCACAAGCCGCCTGGTTCGTCCGGGTGTTGCCCTGTCTGCGTCGCCGCGTTCTTACGAAGGTTATGGGTTTGTTGCAGCAAAACTGTGCTCACTTCTTGAAGCAGGCCCTCGCGGAACTCGCCGCCCATTTCCAGTTTTCTCCCTCCCAGGGACGCACCTGGAAGTTTCTTCCGTCAGCCAGCCCCGAAGAGACGTCTGGTGACGGGAGCGATGACGCTGCCGAGAGCACCAAGTTAGAAGAGGCCGAGGCTGCAGGTAGTAAGCGTGCTGTACGTCGACCGCAAACGTGTTGTCAGTGTAACCCTGCTGTGGTTTGTTGTGTGAAGATGCCATGGCCCACGTTGTTGTGGATGAAACTGCGGCGCACCGAGCCTTGCAACTGCTGTTGCATGAGGCACGTGAACCGTTTTGGTCAACTCATGTTACCCGCGCTCACCGCGAGTGTTTGGTGCAGGTGGGCCCTCAAAAGAAGGCTGCCAAAGCAAAGCGCAAACAGGCTCAAGCACGGAGCACGCAGGACGTGAAAAGCTTGAAAAGGCAGAGAAGATAGCACGTCGAGGGGTTTGGCTCTTGGCTGCTGTGTTGGTGCAAATAAAAAATTCCGTTTCATGCAGTCGAACTGTGGTGTTGTTCGGAGCGACTTTCAACCCAGTGCTTGGTGCACACAACACAGGTTCGTCAGCACACTTACTTGTGGCCACGCCTTGGTCGCCACAGCTCTTGCAAAGACGGGGATCGCTGTGCCGGACCCAACGGACACCGAGTCAGGGCAGAAGCATGCACAAGCCCCGCCGCATCGACATCCAGACCCAACATCTGTGGCGGGAGTTGGTGCGCGGTCGTATCAGGCACAGGCAGTGCGTCTTCGCCCACACGCCGCCCGTGAGAGCCACGGTCACGGCTCCATCGCCCTGTGCCGTCCACTCCCGCGACTGCATTCTCCAGCGCGTCGACGCGCTTCGCCCGGCCCGGCTGCGTGAACCTGGATATCCCGTGGTGGTGGTGGCTGTGGTGGTGGTGGTGGTGGTGGTGCCTGCGCTCGATGGAGGCGACGGCGGCAAGGTGGCTGCTGTGGGTGGCGGTTCGTGGTCGTGGTGGCCGCCGAGTGCGTGAAAACACCCCCCGCCGTCCGGGGAGGTGGCGGCCGATCGATCTTTTTTGTCCCCCCAGCCCCGTGGCCGGCGCAACAAAGTGTCGCCCCGTTGCCACGACTCCAGAAGCACCCCTTCGCGCAGTGTGCCCCAGGCGGTTGGGGAGTAGGAGGAAGGGGTGTTGCGCGCGCGCAGCCATCTCTTTGAGAGGCTGCTTGTTGTGGAGTTTGAGCACCCGCGGCTTTGTGACAACTCGGTTGCGGTTCCCCCGTGGACCTGAAACGCTGTGGTGTCCGTGAACGCCGACCACACCGCCGTCCGGTGCCTGTTGTTGCGCCGTGCGCGCCACCGCCATGGCGGCTGTCCCCTCATCCGACGCTGCGTGGGTGCCATGGAGGGCTGGTGGTGCGGCGGCGGCGGGCACCAGCGGTTGTCCAGACAGGGCCAGAAAGGAGGGTCGGGAGCGGGAAGGAGACCGGCGGCGATGGCCGCCGACGCCAGCACCCGCCCACGGCGACACGGTATGCAGGGAGTCGGGCATGACGGCCGGGCCGGAGCTCCGCTTTCGGTGGGGCGCTGAGCTTGGGGCGGCGGCCCCGGCGGCGGCGTCCGTCCATTGCCACGCAGGCTGGGATGTGTCGCGTCCCGCCCGGGGCCTGCGCGTGGCACCCGACACCACGTCATCCTGCTGCAGGTGCGTGACTCCCGACTTGTCGCTTCGGCGGTGGGTGGGTGCCGACCCGCGCGGGAGGTGTCCGGCAGAGGCCTGTGGCAGCTCCGATTTCGCGCGCCGTGTCGCTCCGAACGACTTTCCGCGCGTCATCAACGCCGTTTGGGGGTGTGCCACGTATGATGGTGCGCCCGGATGCCTCCGACCGCCTGTTTTCGGGCGCTGGTACGGCAGTTGGTGCGTTGGCAGGGACGCTGACGTAGCGCCTGGCTGCAGAGTGTGCTGTGGCTGGAGCCCTTTGATCGGGGTGCGTGTGCCGGCCACAGTAGCTGGGGAGGAACGCGGTCGAACCCGAGTTGGGGGACTGAAGGGGTCCACCTCACTCTGTTGGTGTGAGCTGGCGTCGTGCACTGGCTGCAGAATGGTCTGCACATGAGACGGGGTGTCCATTCGGAACACGGCGTGCCCAAAGGCAGCAGGTGACGTGTCGACCACCGGCGTGCCATCCGTCACGTGTCCCCCTTCTTCAGGGCGGTACGTCGAGGAGTCATGCAGGCGGAGGATGTCCACGTGGTGCTGCGGCGCGCTTGGCGAGGGGCGTGGGACGGTTCGAGCCTCGGATGTCAGCGGGATCCAGTTGTCTCCCCCCATGAGTACCATGGGTTGCGACAACCTCTGGCTCCCATGCGTGCCAGTTGAGTCTTCCGCGCGCAGGTCGCGCCCAAGAGCGGCTTGGAGCATCAGCGCCACCAAGTGCTGTTGCGGTGGCGCAAACTGAAACATCGCAGTGCTTTGCATCGGTGGTTTTGGTGGACGCTTTGACATGAGGCGGTCATAGCTGCAGCCAGCACACAACACACAAGGGGGGCGGCACATGACCCATCGCAACCCACACAACAAAACTGGCAGGCACACACTGCGCCACGCTGCACGCACAGGTTTTCATCAATGGGCTGTGGGTGGCGCCGAGCGTGTTCCCCGTCGCTGTCTTCGTGTTCAGGGCCAAGCCGTTGTCGCCGAGCCACCTCCTGGTGTTGGGGCGACAGCATGCCGGCCAGGCGCTGGGCTGCGAGTGCCAAGGGATCCGAACGTCGGCGCGATCCCGAAGCATGCGGGTTCACCGACAGCCCCTGCGCATTCAGTGCACCAGCCGCCTTGTTGTTGCTGTCTTTGGTCGCGTCTTGCGACCGGGCGCGGTCTTTGTTGGGCATGGCAGCACCTGAGCGACTTGCGGTGCCTTGAGCTTGGCTGTCGACGCCAAGACTTGGGTTCCGACGACCGCGCTGCCCCTTGTCGCCGCTGGAACGCTGCTTGCGCCGTTGACCAGCTCTGGAAGCCTTGTGGTTGTTGCCATGGCTGTGTGATGGGGTGGCTTTGGAACTCCCAACCGCGTTCGCCCCGCGTGTACGTTGTCGCGCCGCCTTGCGTCCAGTGGAAGGAGCGCGAGCGGGCTTGGTTCGAGCAGCCGTAGCATGTGCGTGGGCTCCAACCGCGTCGCTGTCCGCGGATGACCCACCCTTCTTTTCAACATGCTCTGCCTGCGCAGCTTTCTGTCGCTGCTCCCTTGCACGTCGCACATCTTCGGGCCTGCAAAGCGAGGGTCTTCGCTGACGGCGACGGGGAGATCGGGGCTTCGGGGACACGCTTGGAGCTTGGATCGGCAGAGTCGAATCCTGAAACGGGGACGACACACCTGTGTCGCCAAACAAAACAACAGCAGTGTGGCGGTTAGCCTAGGGGCTCCCATGCTACTGCCTCCCATGCCACCAACCTGACAGTGTCTTGTACTCGCGGCGTCCGCTTTCGTTGGGTCTAGAAACTGAGTCCAACAGCAGCTCAAGCAGTGCAACGTACTCTGCTGCACTCACTCCTTCACACCACATGTCTGCTATTTGAAATACTGACATGTGAAACAGGGGGTACGTCATGAACTCTTGGCCTCGTGCGTCGTGGTTCCAGTCGTCATCCAACGCCTCTTCGACATCCTCTTCGTCCATCTCAGGTGCCAGTGCTTTCACGAATCGCTCGTACATCGCAGCGAACTGTTTCTTGTTGATGACGTTCTTGGTATCTTCACCAGATTCTTCATTTGCATTGTCTCCCCTCACAAGGTACCAGAACTGACGAGCGCAAGATAAGCGTCACGCAGTCGCACCAAACGCCCCCCACGTGGTCTCACCTTCAGAGAAGTTGCAACAACAGCCTTGTGTTCAGACAGCTCTGCTCGTTTGTTGAGGTTCTCATCGCTGTAAAAATCACTCGTTTCTTCGCCCTCTTTTTCCATCTGCACGCACGATACACACCCAACACCAGGGTGACCGGTGGCGACGATCCACCTGCGGCTCACGACGTACGCGTTCCCTTTCTTCCACAAGAGACAACATGTATCGTGCTTTCTCTTGCGCCAGAACGATGACCTCGGCCATGGTTCGTGAAGGGTGTCCGTCTGTTGTGTGTCCTTCACCGTTGAGAGCTGCCGGGCCAGCCGACTTGAGGATCTCCCCAACATACTTCCAGGTGGCTCGGGCATGTCGTGTCACTTTCATAACGCCAGCACGGCCGCTGTTGGAATCGGCATTTCGACGCACTACCTCATGTCGCATCGCTGTTGTTGTGCAAACTTGTTCAAGCACGCGATCGTGCACAATCTGCGGTCACACAACGTCAGGCGCAACTCATTCAACTGCGCACGATCCGTACCTTTTGCGCTTCCTGGAGGTACCACTGCCTCGTGAAGGTTCGTGCTGCCATCACTGCCAGGCCAGCATGTTTCAAACGAAGAAGGGGAACGTCTGCTTCCGCTCGCTGTGCGCTTGGCTCTGCCTGGCTTTCTTGTGGCAGCACTGAGGGCGCTTCGAGTTGGGCACCTTCTTGGGTTGAAGAAGGACTGCTTCCATGCGGTTCGTGTCTTGTGACACCGGACTCTGCTGCATGATCTTCATCGCAAGAATCCTCTTGTGCAGCGGTCTCAAGCACAGCCAAATCATCTTGCATGGCGTTTGTGTACAGGATTCGGAATGCGGTGAGAACGGCGACCAGAACTCGCCACCTCCGCTGTGGGACACATGCACACGCC
>Ga0213833_1001121_pt1 | contig 20229 bp, 28 predicted proteins | sample SWATP21_FD_160575 | JGI IMG/M metagenome (GOLD analysis project Ga0213833, IMG submission 160575) | Coastal seawater microbial communities from Marineland, Florida, United States - SWA TP2 #1 | ecosystem: Environmental > Aquatic > Marine > Coastal | place: USA: Florida | collected 2016-08-14 | reverse complement strand
ACATCACTTGCACCAACGACGGCCACGGTTGCTGTTGCGCGGCTTCCGACGCTTGTGCCAGCTTTGACCGCACCATAACTGGGTGCCCGCCTTCGCCATACATAGCCTTGCCAAACCAGAACTGGGCCTCGCTCGTGATTAGCACGCGTCATACGCTTGCTGCGTGCCGTTGCGTAGCAATTCATCGCTCTCAGTCGGGGCAGAAGAACTTTGTCGACCACCATGGCGTATGTCTCCATGGTCACCATCGCCGTGGCTCGTCTTCTCACCAACACACACGACGACCATACAGCCAAGTGTAATGACGCCCATCCCCACCCACGTCCTTTCGCTGGGTTCCAAGCCAGCCCTCATGAACGTGGATTCAAGGCTCGCCATTCCCGGTTCAAGAAGCATCACAGCATGCACAATGATGCTTGGGAGTTTGGCGGCCGCGTAAGTGTACGCAACCATCCCTGTCAGACCACCAACCACGACGAGGTAGCCCCAAAGAAGGAGATGATTGGGGGAGGCGAAGGCCCAGCCCAGAATGCCTGATGACGAATCGAACGGATGCGCCCATGATATTCGGGCATCCGCACCCCAGACCACCCCAAGGAAATCCAGCGCAATGCAGACAAAAAGGCCAGACAATTGAGATGCGATGACCATGGGTATGAAGCCAATGCTCGCCTTCACAGAAGTGGCATTCGCAATGTACGGGACAGCGAACAACGCTCCTCCAGATGCGACTGCAATGCCAGTCAGCTGCGCATCGTCACTCAAAGACAGGTACAAACCGCCAATGATGACGAAAAGAGCGGCAAAGTGCTGCCATGGGATTCGAGTGCATGTTACCATCCGAAACAGCAACACGAAAATGACGTGGGACTGGTTGAACAAGTACACATCCAGCACCTGACAAGAAGAATCACAGAGTCATCGATCCAGCTTCTCTCAGCACGCGCAAGCAACCAGCGTACGTCGGCATATTTCAGACCAAGGAAGAACGAAACAACCCAGACACCGTATCCGATGCAAAAACCGCAGCATTGAAGAACGGCATGTGCATCAAGACCTGGTCGCGACGCTCGTTCCGTATTGGTACGTCGACATAAACGTCGCCACACGAGGGCGATGAGAAAGCAACCCACAATTCCTGCAGGGTTGAGATGCATAACAGTTTGCGTTACATGCACATCATGTTCGAACTCGCAACAGGACAGCACCGCGCCAGCAGTGATGCTAGAAACGCCCCGAACAACCTTGGATTCTCCACGCTGCTTTGCAAAGTGGAGTCACACCCGCAAGCATGTTGGATGCAGTACCCTGCCAACAACGAGAGTGCACAGGTGTGGTGATGGATATCAGCGCGACAAGTTGTGTACAAGACCGACGCTCGACTCGTCACCACTCACCAACGATGTCACTGAGAAGAAAGCGACAATAAGGACAATGTACGCTGGCACCCGTTTCCAGTTTGTGCTTTTGTGGCACCAAAGGCCGTCTGCCCCGCTGCACTTACTCTGCAAGAGGTGTGCTTCCGGAAGGTGTAAATCATCATCCAGGCTGTGAAACGTACTGTGACTATGCACTGAAGGCGCAGTGCCAAGTTCCTTCTGCTGCCCAGATCTTGACGTCACAGCGCTGCCCGTCTCTTGTTGATCGGTTGGCTCGTCACGTCGCACGTGGCGTCCCTCCTCTTGTAAGCCAGTGCTTGTCATGGAACAGGTCAGGCGACAACCGCACGGGTGTCTGTTCTTGGCTGACCAAAATAGGGAAACGGTGCGCGCAAGGATGAGTAATGGGCAAGTGGTGGAACGTCAGTGACGCACGCGAACACACGCAGGAATCGGAATCCAAAATTGGGACCCAGCAGAAGGTTGGTCTCCAATCCATGTTACTTCTGTTACACGTCGTCACTCGTCGATGACGATGTATCAGCAAGCGCACCCTGCAGCTTTCTCCCCAAGGCGTTGTACATGTGTGTTGTGGTTGCTTTTCTTCTCTTTCTCACTCGTCACATCTTCTACACAGCTTGCTTGTTTGTTGCGTTTCGCTGACTCCAGCGAGCGATTCATGAGAGTTGTGAGTGCACGCAGCAACTTGTCAGTGACAAGTTGTCACGAACATGCGCCACGCATCACACATGCACCGACATGCACCCACATGCGTCCCAACTCCCCCCGAGCTTTCGGGTTATCCAAGCGCATAGCCACATGTTTGGCAGACGCAGTGGCCGTGTGGGGATGCTGTTCTGTCCAAGTAGTGTCACCACTACACATATCACTAAACATCACACAATCATTCGGGACGGTGCCTGCGTGTCACCAACCAGCTGTGCTGCGCCAATGCACCCAAGCCAGAGCCACTGGCGGGGGTGAACAGCGATACGCCTGCCACTAGTTGAAGCCACCCGTTTGCACATCCAGGATGCTGCAGAGCGTGTTCGGACAGGCCGCAGCGGCCGGAGCCGGCGGCGGTGGCGGCGGACAGCGGTCGTCCTTCTCTGGTGGCCAGCGCGACACGCGCAGTTGGGGGCGGGGCCGCGGGCGTGGTCGTGGTCGAGGGCGTGGGCGAGGAAGGGGCAGGGGTCGTGGCAGGGGCAGGGGCCGGGGCCGTGGAAGTGGGGGTGGGCGTGACGCCGATCGAAGTGGCTGGCGGCACGACCGGTTTGAAGGCGCAGGCCCAAGCCAGTCTTCCTTTGGGAGTGCGTTTGGTGGGGCCCAGCCTGGCAGCACCCTGGCCGGTGATGCCACAGCAACGCAGTCGTCTGGTGGGTGGGATGCGTCATCGCATGGCCAGGGATGGAGCAACGGCCGCGGTCGGGGTCGTGGTCGTGGTCGGGGTCGTGGTCGAGGGCGTGATCGCGGTCGCAGTCACGGTGGCGGTGGTCGCGACTGGGCGACTGGGAATGACCACGGCCAAGCTCGAACCCGTGGTCGTGGTGGGCGTGGTCGCGGCCGAGGTCAAAGAAGCGATCAGTTCGGTGGGTTTGGCGGCACCTCCGCTACCCCCCTGGCCTTTTCCGGAACGTCCTCGCCACCCAGTGGTGTCGTCTCGCCTTCAACCGGTGCGTTCGCGTCAGCATTCGGTCAACAAGGTGGTGTAACGTCAACAGGCTTCGGAGGTAGCATGCCTGTTCCTGCAGCGAGTTTCACTCAACAGTCCCAGGCGTCAGATGGACTCCAAGGCTACGAGCGTGGTGTTGGTCGTGGTCGTGACCGGGGTCGTGACCGTGGTCGTGGTCGTGGTCGTGGTCGCGATCGTGGACGTGGACGTGGACGTGGACGTGGGCGTGGACGTGGTCGTGATCGTGCCATGGAAGGTGGATGGCCTGCAGCAAGTGGCGTAGCTCGTAGCGACGCGCGGGGTCGAGGGGCTTTGCCATGGTCGTCGGCCCCACCTTCGACAGTCCCCCAGCAAAGCAGCGCCCTGGCAAGCGCCTTTGCAGCCGCATCCCCGTTGCCTTTGCCTGGTGGCAGCGGAGGGGGGTCCGTCAGAGCTGCTGTGCCTTCCCCGTCCTCCTCCTCGCCACAGCCGCCACCCGCCTCTGCACCGGCGTTGCGACGTCAAAGCAGCGTTCGTTCAGGAGGGTTTCCCGGCATGGCACAGGCACAGGCACAGACACAGGCACAGGCACAGACGCAGCAGCTGCAAGGACGAGGCCGCCGACAACCTCAGCGCAGACAAAGGGACGCTCAGTCCAGCTCATCACCGGGGTTTGCTTCCCCACAGCCGCTGGGTGGTGGTGCTCGCAAGAAGCGTGGCCGCGGTGCTCGTGCGTCACCGCCGGCCCAAGCAGGCGCAGGCGCGTCGATGCTGGCACGCGGCAGGCGTGGACCCCCCACCACCGCGCCACCACCACATGCGTCGTCGCCCTTCTCACCCCCATCAGCGCGGGCGGCGGCTTCGCCTGGTGCGGTGTCGATAACAGCGGGCCTGTCACCCGGTGCCCATGACCCCGCGCGCGGGGGGCGACTGGGATCGGGCTCGGGCTCGGGCTCGGGTCGCCGCAAGTTGAAGGTCACCTTCAAGCCCGCGCGCACGATTTTCATCAAGGGCGTGCCCCCTCCCGAGTGCACCCGTGCCAAGGTGACCAGCTACTTCAGTAGGTTCGGGGCGATCACCCAGGCGCACGCGTTTGCGAAGAAGAGCTTGGCCATTGTCGAGTACCAAGACGCGGTGCGTGTGTGTATCGCGCGCGCGTGTGTGGAGGGCGAGTTGGGTCGTGTGGGCAACGTGGTTTTGTTTGTTTGTTTGTTTGCTTGTTTGGGTGTTGGTTTGGTTTTGTTTTGTTTTGTTGGTGTGTTGGTGTTGCGTTGAGGGGGTGATCTGGGCGCTGCTCCACGCCTGACGGTGTGTCGGCCCGGCGCCGTGTGTGACGCTCGTTCCGTTCTGTTCCAAAAAGACAAGCGCGGTGGCGGTGACCAAGCAAGCCCACGTGGTGGCCGGCCGGCGCCTCCGCATCAAGATTTTCAAGCCCAAACACCGCGACGCGGGCGCCGCAGCACAGTCTCCGCCGCCCTCCTCCGCCCGCGGTGCCGCCGCAGCGGGCATGCTGGCCTCCCCATCCCCATCCCCATCCCCATCCCCATCCCCAGGCCGTGGTGCCGCGGCGGGACGAGTGGCAAGGGGCCGGGGTGTCGTCCCACAGCCTGCGTCTTCCTTCATCCCCACGCCCGCGACGCCTGGCCTGCGTGCGCCTGCTGTCGCCGCCGTAGCCTCCCCCTTCGCGCTGACGTCGTCGTCGTCAGTGGCGGCGGCGAGGGGGATTCAGTACCCCGGCATGGCGGTGACCGCGGCTTCTCGCGCCGCCACCCAGGCTGCTGGCACTGGCGCAGGGGCTGGCACTGGCACTGGCACTGGCACTGGCGCGATGCAGTTTACAGTGCGGCGCCCCCAGGGGGGTGTGGGCGCAGGCGGCACCCCTGCGCAGTCACTGACTCCTCCGCAGCGGTGCCTCGCGTTCCCGACGTGCCAAGAGGCGCACACGCACCACTACTGCCGCCACTGCAAGCACCAAGACGCGGACCACACCTCCGCCAACTGTCCGCAGCGGCCTGGGATGGTCCGGCCAGCCGCGTCGTCTGCCGCTGCTGTTGCGAACCCCAACCCCAACCCCAACCCCAACCCCAACCCCAACCCCTTTGGCCCGGGCGCGTCTGCCGCGTCTGCATCCAACCCCTTTGGCCCCATGTTGGCAAGCCCCGCGGCGGCGTCGGCGTCGGCGTCGGCGTCGGCGTCGGCCAATCCGTTTGAACCTGCGCAGTCCTCCGCGTCCAACCCGTTTCAACGTCCATCGGCGCCCGCCCCCACTCCCACCGCCGCGCCGGCACGCGCTGCCGCTGCCGCCGAGAACCCTTTCGGCACCCCCCGCACTGTTGCGGCCCGTGCCGCTGGCGCCGCCGTGCTCAGTGCCACGCAGCAGCAAAAGTTGGCCGAACTGCAGGCGCGGCTGTCGCGCCGCACCATGGCTGGTGGTGGGCGTGGTGGTGCCGACCCTTTCTCCTCCTCCTCCCCCTCCCCGTCCTCCTCCTCGACTGCCGCTCCATCGTCAGTCGCACCCGGCGGTGTCGCGCGGTCGCGTGCTCCACTCGTGTCACGCAAGAAAAAGAGAAGGGCACAGTTGGCGGCCAGCGCCACCGCTCAGTCTGCTGGCTCTCCTTTCGATAGCACGCTGTCGTCGTCGTTGACAGCATCCGCAGCCGCAGCCGCAGCCGCATCCACATCAGCACCAACATCTGTTGCGGCACCCGCACCGGCTCCGTCACCAGCGGTTCCTGCGAGTGACATTCCGGCTGGCATCCCCCCGGAGGAGTACGCCGCCTTCTTGGCTGCCACTTCGTCTGCGCCCAAGTTTGGTGGTGGTGGCGGCGGTTCTCGACGTCGATCCGCAAAACCCACGATGCCTGCGGACTCCACTGGTCGTGGTCGTGGTCGTGGTCGTGGTCGTGGTCGTGGTCGTGGTCGTGGTCGTGGTCGCGGCCGTGGAACGGGGAGGGTGAAGGGAGGAGGAGCCGCCGGGGGAAGACCTGGACGGATGGCAGACCCACGTGGGTCGTCGTCATCGGCTGGCGCCAGCCTCACCACCGCCGCACGGAACGCAAGCCGGCTCGAACGGTTTGCGCGGAAGCCAGCCCGACCAGAGTCCGCGTCCGCGTCCACGTCCGCGTCCACGTCCAAGCTGCGAGGCGTGGCGCGCACACCCACCGGTGCGGTGGCGCTCACCACCATCCCCCCCGCCAGTGACCACGCAGACGTGGCGAACTTCAAGGCGCTGGTGGGTGTGTGCGAGGACATGTGTCCGCAGGAGGAGCGGGTGCAGCGCCTGGAGTGGCACATGCTGGACCCACTGGAGAAGGAGCACCCCGATCGCCCGGGGTGTGTCGCACGCGACATGTGCGTCACCAAGTACGCGCGGCCCGAGGCCGGACAAAAGCAGCGCCCCGCGCACCTCACACGACCGCCCCACGTGCTGCACACGGCGATGGAGTACCTGATGAAGGTCATTGCGGATGTGGAACGCAAAGGACCGGACCCGCGGTTCTCCAAGAAGGGTGGCGGGTGTCGAGCGCCGTCACCGGCGGAGGTGGTTGCGTTTGTGTGGGACCGCCTGCGCATGATGAAGTTTGAGTACAACATTCAGTACTGCAAGCCGACGTGGCGACTGCTGCCTTCGTGCATCGAGTACTACGAGCGCGCCGTGAGGTTTTTGGTCGTCACCAACTACGAGCTGACGTCCAACGCCGACTGGCTCGTCGCGGAAAAGCAAAACCACGAACAGGAACTTGTGGCCGGGATTAAGATGTTGAAAGCGTTTTACGCGTGCGTGTTGTGTGTGTGTGTGTGTGTGTGTGTGGTGCTTCCCTGTCGCATGTTGGGTGTTCGTACTGCTGCTGGGCTTCTTCGGGTGTTTGGTCGTCCTGGCTGTGCGCTGGCGTTGTGGCAATGGCTTGTTTGGGTGCTCCTAACGCAGCGCGATTCCGTCTGTGTGGGACGTTGCACCAACAGTGACATCCGTGCACGTGGAAGATCGGACGTGGCAAGTCCCAATGAAGCAGAGTTCAGCGCGTACGTGTTGCTTGCGCATTCCTTTCCATCCATGCGTGCCCGCCTCGCCGTGTGTGTGTGGTTGGTCAGTACATTTACGTTGCGTGGGGGGTGTTGCACATTGTTGTTTTCTTTTGGTGTTTTCTTTCTGTTTCTTTTGTTTTGTTGGGGTTGGTGGCCTTTGCTTGTGGCGCCGCCACAGGTACTACATCCTCGTCATGATGGCAGACCGCTCCGAGCGCATGTCTGTCATGTCGTGGATGGCACGCCTTCCGGCGTCCGTGTTGAACCACCCCAACATGAAGGTGGCCACAGACGCTTGGGCCGCCCTCTCCTGCGGCCGGTTCCACACGTACATCCGCATCATGAAGACCCGTGCCGACGTGTGGCAGCAGTGCCTCATGTTCCGCCACCTGCGCCACGTGCGCGAAGACGGCTTGATCCGCCTCGACCGCTCCATGAACGCCGCACCGCCGCGACCCGCCGCCAACGGCGCCCCACCACGTCGTGGTCCACGACCGTCGTCCTACCCACTGGCCGCGCTGTGTACCGTGCTGGGCCTGCGTGACAAGGAGGCGGTGCTGCGGCTGTTGAACCACCATGGCTTGAAGGTGCAACGCCGCGGCGCCGGGCACGTATGGCTGCCACGCCAGGTGCCCCTTGCGTTGAACACCTCCGGCCTCGCCCTCACTCTTGAACCGCACATCATCAATGTCCATGGCGCCACGCGGCAGCAGTTGACGGACGTGCGCCTGTGGGCGTCTGGGAGTGGTGCTGAGCAGCTGCCCGTCCCTGCCTCGTCGTCCACAGGGGAAGAGGCGGCGGGCACGCCGTCAACAGCAGCAGCAGCAGCAGCAGCAGCAGCAGTAGCAACAGCAGCAGCAACAGCAACTGCGTCCACGGGCACGCCGGCCATGGGTTCCATGGCAGCACCAGGTGCCTCGCCGCCATCGGGTGCACTTGCAGAAGCCGCACAGCTCCGCGCAACCATGCTGCAGGCCGTCGCGAAGCAGCGCCAGGCAGCAGCAGCGGCCAAGGCCGCCAAGCAACAGGAAGAAGCGCGACAGAAGGCGGAGGAGGCGGCGGCAAAGCGCGCGCAACGCCTGCTTGAACAGCAGGAGCGAGCCGCACGACAGCGAGCAATGGAAGCCGCCGTCGCGAAGGAACGTGCCAAGGCCGCCGCTGCCCGAGCAGAGCAGCGACGAAAGCAGGAACAGGCGCGGAAGCGCGCCGAGGACGAGGCCAAGCAGGCGAGGCTGGCCCAGCAGGCGGCAGAGGCACGGGCGAGGGCTGAGGCTGCCGCAGCGGCACGTGCAAAGGCACAAGCAGAGGCTGCGCGGGTCGTGCGACAGCGGCGGGAAGCAGCAGAGGCGGCGTTGCGCGCACAACGTGAAGAGGAGGCACGTGTCGCTGCGGAGGCAGAGGCACGGCGCCGGCAGCAGATCGAGGAGGAGAGACGGCGCGCTGCTGAAGCCCAACGCGATCGGGTGTGTTCCTTGTTATTGTGTGGGTGTGTGGGTGTTGTGTGTGTGTGTGTGTGTGTGTGTGTGTGTGTGTGTGTGTGTCGCAAGGTGGAGGGTTTGAGAGTGTTGTGTGCTGCCCCGCCGCGCGCTTGTGTGGATTGTTGGCCCGTGTCCCTCCGGGTGCTCACCCCCCACGCTTTTGTGTTGTGTTACGTTGCGTGTCTGGCTGTGTGGGGATGACTGGTTGTCAATGGCAGGAACTGGAGGCATTGGTTCACACCTTCCACGCGCGCCGTGACACACTCCTGTGCCGTCACACCCTGTTGCGGTGGTCGGCCTACGCCAAACGCAAAGCGCTGCGCCACGCCGCTTTGATTTCGACATTGCGGCAGGCACCCGACCCACTGTGGTCCAGGGCGACGCTCGGCACGGCATCAGGCGCCGCATCCTCTCCCGGGTTGCCTTTAGGCCGGCACGACCGTCGACGGCGCCGCGTGGGGGCTGAAAAGCGCAAGCAACGCGCCATGCAGAGCTTGAGCTTGGGTGGCGCCTCGGCCGGCGGCACCAGTGGCGAGGAGAGCGACACCGGTCGGCAGCTTCAGTGGATGCCGTTGCACGTCCCCCAACTCGTGGCGACGAGTGCCTGGTCGCACCCGACCAGCCGACCCTCCCCGTTGTTGCTGCTGAAGTACGTGCTGGTGGCACCCCCTCGCCACCACGGCACGTTTGGAGCGGATTGGGTCGCCGCCAAGCTCCGCACGATCCCACGGAAAGACGGCGTGCGCCCGCGAGCGTTGTTCCGTGACCGGCCGCAGGATGAGCTGTTGTCGTTGCTGGCCGCGGACATTCCACTGCTGGCTGCGGCGCCCCACTCGTCGCCGTCGCGCTCGACGCGGCTCGGCTGGTGTGTCCTGCGGCGCGAAGTGGATGTGGGTGTGGGTGTGGATGTGGGTGTGGGTGTGGGTGTGGATCCGGCGTCCGTCGCCACGCCACTTGCGGAGTGCAAGGATGCCTCGGGCGTCGTGTTCTTGTTGGGTATGCGCCCCCCAGCCGATGCGCGCGGCAGGTCTGTGCGCAGTAGGCTGGGCCGCGGCGCAATGGTGGGCTCTGGAGAGGGTGGTGGTGCTGCGCGTCGTGCTGTTGCCTCGTTTGAGGCGAAGCTGGATGCGTTGGTGGATTGGGCGGCGGAGCGTCGACGCTTGCGCCAGTCCAACGTTGTGTTGTCACCGCGTTGTCCGTTGGTTGTGTTGCTCACACTGTGGCACGCCAATGAGATCCTGCCGGATGCCACGGGCCACGAGGACGTTGGCACGTCTTCCGCATCAACACCGGCCGCCTTGCGGACGCTGGTTCGGTCTCGGCTGGGGGTGAGCGGTGTTCCGTGTGAAGTCGTGGTGCTGTCTTCGCCGCCTCCGGCTGTCAGTGGTGGTGCTGTGGGCGGTGGCTACATGTCATGGCACGGGCTTCGAAGCGACACGGTGGCCTATGCCATGCAATGGTTGGTCGCTGCCTCCACCTGCGTTCCTGCACCCGTACGTCCACGATATGTTGCCTGGGTGCATGATGGGGTGTTGTTGTTGTTGTTGTTGTTGCCGTTGTTGCTGTGTTGCCTCTGTGCGCGCCACCTTGGCTTTTGCTCATCACATTATGTTGTGTCTGTTGCCACACGGGCGGGTGCGGTCATGCTGCTGGTCCCTGGGGTTTCGAATGGTGGTTTGCTGGGACGCCACTGCACCGTTCTGTTTACACCGCGCGCACAAACAGTCACTTGGCTGCATGCGTGTCGCCGATGCTGTCCACCAGTTTGTGGTGGCACCGGTGTTTGGGAGCGAGGCATCAATGCCAGTGCGCTCTCTCCCGGACTCCTCCGCACAGTCCGGCCGCGGTGAGGTTGCCACGGACCCCGCCGCGTTGGTGGCGCTGTTCAACTCCGCGCTGCCTGTAGCCCACAAGCTGGCTGTTCGTGCGGCCCGCGATGCAGCTGCGCAGTGGCCACCCCGCGAGTTCACGGTGGGGATGTGTGACAAGGACAATGCCCACCAGAGGCAGCAGCGAAAGAGGGACAGCCCGCACAGTTCTGTCGCGGTGCTGGCGGCCTCTGTTCGCCAGACGTTGTTGGCTGGCCAAGTGGCGCCCTCCGTTGCACGGGACGCTGGCAGTGTGGGTGGTGACGGCGATGATGGAGGTGATGGTGGTGCTCTCGGGCGCTGTGAACTGTTCGTGGGTCCGTTCGAGGCAGTGTGGGTTCCCTCAGACGGGTCATTGAGTCAGTCAGCGTGGGGTCGTGTGGATGATGCCATACTGCAGCGCTGTCGACTCCCACCACCCCCTGTCGCGTCGCAACTCGCGGACGCCACCTGCCAGCTCTTTGTGTCTGCTTCTTCACGTGCCGCCCACCCCAATCCCAATTCCCCCACACGAACGGGGAAGGGGGAGCCTGGCGTGTGGGTGGGTGGTGGCGACGGCATGATGTACACAAGGGCACCCAGCGCTGACGACATCGACGTCGACGTGGATCTTGACGTCCCGCCTCTGCCCTCCACAATGGGGCAGGACTCTCGCTCCTCGCCCTCTGGCCAGTGGCAGGTGCCACTTCGTCAGGCGTGTTCGGTTGTGGCGTGGTGCGCCGCATACTTGGATGCGCTGGCGGGTGCTCAGGGTGGCGTCACCTCTGCCAACCACAAGAAGGAGGCCGTGAGTGTGTTGCTCGGTGGACAAAGTGACAACCCCGGCGTCGCTGTGGAGGTGGACATGCTCGTACCAACCATGATCATGCCTGTTGGAGTTGCTGTGGCGCGTGTTTTGGAGCGCTTCTTTCGACAATGCTCACCCTGGGGTGCGTGCTGAGCATGTTGCCTGCGTGCTTCGTCGTCGTTGTTGTTGCTTATTTCTCACAATGGATATGCTGTGGTGTTGGGTGTCAGACAATATCCCGCCGTGGGCAGCGATTGTGGAAATAATGGCGCGAGCACATGTCACTCGCGTGTGCGACGCCTTGCCTTCCTTGCCCGCCACGATTTGCCTGCCTCCTGCGTGCGTTGCAGCTTGGTGTGTCGCGAGCTTGCTCTTGTCCGCTGCCGCGGCGGTCCTCACACACACACTTGTGCACGTTTGCGCCTCAGCAGGCCCTATGCCAGCAGTCTTCCGTACCCTCGCACTGCACCAGTCCGAGGACTTGCTGTATCCCTGCGCCCTGTGTCCGTGCCTGCTTCACTCCCGTCACCCCCGAATCGCACCAAGAGAAGGTGGGTTCCTTCCTACGCCTTGGCAATGCGTGTGGTGGTGTAGCGTTGGTCCCCTGCCCAACACCCCCCCCCCCCCCCCACGACTTACGGTTGCTGCGTGGCGTGCACGTGCTGGGCTTTGATGTGCGGCAGGTTGTCTCCGGCTGAAGGTGACGCCGTCATGGCCGACCACGGCGGTAAGCGTCGCATCGTGGCGTGGACACCCACGCAGCGCAGCGCTGTGTCCGAGCGACGGCCTGCAGAGGAGGAGGAGCGGGACGTCGAGCTTGATACAGACGCCATCGCGCGTCTCTTTTCAGACGACGTTGTGTCTGGCGTGGAGCGCACGAAGGATGCGTTCCAAACGGTGTTTGATGTGGGCGTGGACGAGTACTTTGAGTCAGAGTGTGACGCCCAAGCCCACTTTCAAGACTTCCTTGAACGTCAAGCTGCTCGGAATGAACGCGGCGGCAACGACTCCCCACCTGTTCCCACTCCTGCGAGCGTGACGCATGCTCTTTCCATGTACACCCAGCCGCTCGCGACGATGGATGTAGGGCGTGTTCAGTCCCTGGAAGCAGACGCAGAGCGTTCCCTGTTGGCTGCGTTGCGGGCTCTAGAGTGAATCTCCGTTAGCTCATCATTAGCAATTCTAAAATTCACGTTGGCGTGTGTTTGTGCCACCCACGCCTCGCCAGCAGTTCATCGAGTGTGGGTGTTGGGAACCATGGCTGACGATGGCAGCACCGTTATTGTCCAGGGACTTCCGTTTGCCGTCGAAGATGAGGTCAGTGGCACGGTGGCTGGTGTGTGCTGGCTGTGTGAGCTCACGGCGAGCCGTGGTTGCAGCAACTCGAAGAGCATTTTGGCACGATCGGGCCCGTGCGTCGTGCGTTTGTCATTAAGGTCCGTGGCGCGCGTTGAAGAGGGCATCCCCCGCTGCGTGTGCAGCACTAGCGGTGAGTATGTCAACTAGTACTGACGGGGTTTGTGGAACAGGACAAGCGAACAGGCGTCTCGCGTGGCTTTGGCTTCGTGCAGTTGTACGTACCTGTCGCGGTGGTGTCGTGAATGCGTTGGTCACACTGACGCGCACTGCCCGCGCATGTGTATTGGGGTGGACTCAGTGCCCTCAAGGAAGATGCTGATACAGCAGTCAAGTCGCTGAATGGGGCCCGTTTCCAAGGAGGACGCAAGATGCGTGTCGCGTTGGCCCACAAACGCGATGGCGCAGGTCCCGGTGCTGCCGCCGGTTCGGCCTCGAAAGACCCCCCTCCTGCTCCCACCAAGAAGAAGGTGGCGAAGTCGGAGGAGCAACTGGCAAAGGAAAAGGAGAAGTTGCGTGCGCAGCAGCTGAAGCGGGCGGAGGAGGTGAAAACGGTGTTTGTGTGGGGCCTCCCTGCCGACTTCTCTGTGCGCAAACTCCGTGTTCGGTACGTGTGCTCAACGTCTACTGCTTTCGCCTGCGCTGTTCGCTGCTTCCTCCCTTCGCACCCTTCTCCTGTTTCTATTAGGTTCGACACCTCGCAGCCCCATTCACTCACTGATCGGGTGTGATGACGGCGCAGTGTGCGGAAGATCCACAAGGTGTCGAGCTTGCAGTTTCCAGTTGAGGCTCCTTTGTTCCAGAGCTGTGGACCCGTAGCAATGCTCAAGTTCGCCAACAAGTTCCACGCCGCGAAGGTGATTGCCAAACTCGACAACCATGTGGTTGCTGGGCACCGAGTGTGGCTTCGCCGCCAAGACAACATGCTGCCGGCAGCTATGGCGTCCAAGAAGTGCCGCCTCATTGTGCGCAATTTGGCGTTCAAGGTACGGAGGCGAGGCATATGAAGCTCGTTTCGTTTCGTTTCGTTTCGTTTCGTTTCGTTTGTTGTGGTGTGTGTGGATGCGACCGCTCAACACGCTTCTCTTTTTCGTGGTTGTTCACACGTTTGGATCTACCCGGTGTGTTCGAACAGGCCCGTGACGAGCACCTTCGCAAGGTTTTCGCAACGTACGGTCCCATTGCGGAGGTGTCTGTCCCCCTTCGCGAGCAAGAGCCGCGCCCTCCAGCATCTGATGCAGAGATCTCCGAGAGTGACAGCGACAGTGATAGTGATAGTGACAGTGACAGTGACAGCGACAGTGACAGCGACAGTGCTAGCGGTGACGGCAATGCGGATGGTGCTGGTGAGGACAGCAGCAGCAGCGATGACAGTGAAGACAGTGATGACGATGCTGCAATGCAGCCAGCCAATGCGAAACCCTCGAGCCCCGCACCCACGGAAAAGAAGATGAGGAGCAAGGGGTTTGGGTTTGTCCAGTTCTTTTGTCGGTCCGATGCGGAGCGTGCTCTGCAGGGTGTGAACGGCAAGAAACTGCTTCGGCGACCCGTGGCTGTCGATTGGGCATTGACCAAGTCCCACTTCAAGTTGTTGGTGAGCCAACAGTCGGAGGGCGGTGAGGACCCAGTGGAAGGCGAGCAGGACGCAACAATGGCTGCGGATGAGGATGGTAGCGAGGAAGGCAAGGGCGACGACGACTCTGACGCGGCTGCTGCTGACGTCAGCGACAACGAGGGCGACGGTGAGGGTGAAGGTGAGGGTGACCGGGGTGGTGATGAGGACGAGAGCGCCGAAACCTCGGAACAACCACGCCGCCCCACTAAGTCAGCAGAAGTGCGGGCCCAAGAGCTGTCCCGCACCCTGTTTATTCGCAACCTTCCGTTCGACGCGTCTGAGCAAGAGGTCGCTGACAAGTTCGCTGCGTTTGGCGCTCTGGCGTTTGCCAAAGTGGTGCGTGCGTGATGGTACCACACACGCGCGCGGCTCCACGCATGCGTGTGTGTGGCTGTGGCAGTGTGAAGTGTGAAGGTTTGAAGGCCTCCCTTCTTATCGATGTGTGCTCTTCCCTGTGCATCTCTATTCCCCACGCAGGTGAAGGACCGTGAAACGGGCAACTCCCGCGGCACAGCGTTCGTCATGTATCGCGAACCAGCCGCAGCCGCCGCAGCCATCGAAGCAGGTGCCACGCAAGGGCCGGGGGCGAAGCCCCTGACTCTGCATGGGCGGTCTCTTGTCGTGTGTGAGGCGATGGACCGTGAGTCCGCGAAGCAGGCGCGGGAACAGACCCGCGGCGCACAGCGTTGGGATCGCCGCCACCTGTACTTGGCTTCAGAGGGAGCCGTGGGCGATGACGTGGAGATTCCGGCAACGGACAAGCGCAAGCGTGACCGTGCAAAGGCGGACAACAAACAAAAGCTGCGGTCCCCCATCTTTTTCGTGTCCCCCACGAAGCTGTCGGTGCGCAACCTTGGTCGCCACGTGGCTGATGTGGATCTGCGAAACCTCTTCCGCAAGGTGTGTACCCTGTGTGGTGTGGGTGGGAGTGACGGAAGCGCCCCGTCGTGGCGCCGTCTCGGGTCTCGTTGCTCGTAGTGGAGTTGTATCGTGGTGTACATGACGTAAACGACCCTTCGCGTCGCACTACGTGCCAGGCGGCTGTCAAGGGCTTGGAACGAGGCCTTGTAGTGGCCACAGAAGGCGACCCGCAACTGCATGTCAAGGCAGCGGAAGTGCTCCAGGCTCCGTCCAAAACGTGCCGTGTGAAGAAGGCCCGGGTACGTGCGTCAGGTGCTTCTTTTGTACAGCTCGCATCTCATTGTGGTGCAACCCCAGGTCATGGTCGAACGTGACGTGGCTGCAACATCCAAGCGACCTGGCACATCAAAAGGCTACGGCTTTGTGGAGTTTTCGCATCATTTCCACGTACGGCTTGTCTCGTTCTCGTGTGTGCTTGTGTACCGTGACGTTGTGGTGCATGACTGTTGGCTGCTTGCTCAGGCACTGGCTGCCCTCCGAGAGCTCAACAACAACCCAGAGTATGCGACCATGTCCATCCGTGGCAAATCGGTACGTCTGAGCTGCGCCGTGTTGAGGTGCTGGTTCCTTCCCGCGAGCCGGAGCTAACAGTTGGTTGGTTAGGCTGCGCACCTCCCGGAGGATGAGCGCCCTCGCCTGATCGTTGGATTCGCGATTGAGAACATGGTACTTGCAACAGTTGATTGGGGTGAATGGGGGGGTGGGGTTGCTGATGGTGACGCGAACGAACTGCGTTTGTGGTGACTCAATGCGACAGGCGAAGATCCGTCTGCAAGAGCAACGACGACGCAAGGCGTATGGTGCCGACAACTCCGGCCAAGGCGGCAAGTCAAAGCCACAAGGGGCAGAAGCTGGCAACACCAACGGAAAGAAGCAAAGGCGCCGGCGTCAATCCAAGCGCCAGCGATTGGCACAGGAGGGCCCCTCTGCCGAGTCAACCAGTGAGCCTACGCGAGCGGGCAAACGACAGCGGGTGGGTCGTCCGGCGAAGCGAACCGGCTCAACCACGAACAAGCCCAAGGTCAAGTGGCAGCGCCCGCCCAAGAAAATGTCGCGTCGTGCGGCAAAGCGTGCGCACGAAAGGGAGGCAGAGAACAAGCACCAGAAGCTTGTGGCGGAGTACACTCGCCGACTTGCAGCCCAGCAGTAGTTCGCAGCAGCGCTGCGAGTAGTGTGTGTGTGTGTGTGAAATTGAAATGACAATGTGTCCATCATCAGTTTCATGTTGCAATCAATCAAACGCCAAAGTTCGTGAAAGAAGTCTTTCACTCAAGAGTTTGCGCGTTGCGCAGCGCCGAAACCACCTGATTGAGCAACCAGGTGCATCATGGCCACCACTGAGAGCGTTCAGGAGCATCACCAGGTCTTGCGGGGGGCCACAGCACACTCAATGGTGTCTCTTCAAATGCAAGTGGACGCTGTACTCTCCACAGCTGTAAGTCTCGGGTTTGCCGACAGGTCGATGTCGTGTGCGCTTCAGCAAGTAACCTGTCGTGCTCCACGCCACTTGCACGCTCCAGTTGACTTCTGTCGAAGCTGCATTGAAGTCAAACGCACGTGGAGATGATGTACAGAACCGGTTGGTGGCTGGGCTAAGCGAGGCCTTCACCTCAACACCATTGTCGGAACGAGGGTTAACTGCACGGGACGTGCTGTCACAGCAGCTTTGCGCCGCTGTCATGTCTGCCTGTCGCAAGCAACAGCCAGATGGCGATTCTCCAGTAGCCCTTGCACCAAGCACTGCTCAGAGAGTGTTTGCAACATCACAGGTATGGCTGCTGCATGGGTAGCTGTGTGTGATGGCACCTTCACCACGCCTGTGTGTGCAGGCCGCTTTGCTTGCCGTGGTTTTCCAAATGTTCAACGCCATGCCAACCCATGAACGCGCTGCCATGGCGCCGGCAGCCATCCAAGAATGGGTCCTGGTTGCAGCGGGCGTGTGTGGTGGGCGGCCGCTGTATCTTCAGACCCAGCAAGCCCTGACATCCTCCACGGTCTCTCCCTCGTCCGGCAACAGTGCTGGGACCCTGCGTAAAGACGCAAGTTCAAGTAAATCTGGTGAGGCACCACTGACTGCTAATCCTGTCCAAGGCCTTGTCCTTCACACCCGCCTCGACTCGGATGTGGCTGGCGCCAATGCACCGACCTCAAAGGTGCTGCTTGTGGAGCCTCGCCTCTCCACACCAGACGAACGTCTGATGGCGGCCCATCTGCTGTCATCACGTTCATCAAATAAGCGAAAGCGCTCCGACCATGACACCGGTGCAGACGCGGCACGGAGTGTCAAGAGTGTCCGGAACAGAGGTACGGGTTTGGTAGCCGGCAGTCGTGTGTGCAGTGACTCTGACGTGCAAAGGAACAGCTTTCCGCAGCGTTGTTGGATCTTCATCCAGAAGCATGGAGTACAAGCACCGTGTGGGAGCCCAGTGGACCCCACAAGAGGTGCGGGTGTGGGCGGACGCGATGAATGTTGTGCACACATCTCACGTGTGCGTTGTGCATGCTGAATTGTGCCCGTGCCGGCGTTGTGTGTGCGGCGCAGGATGCGACATTGGTCGCGCTGGCGGAGCAAATTGGGAAGGATTGGGTGCGCATTGCGCATTTCTTTGGGGGCCGACGAAGCGCAAGCAACTGCAGTGCCAGATGGAAGGAGAAGGTTGGAGGTGGTCTGCCACCGGGAGGACGGAAACGCCTGTCTGCCCGCGACGCCGGTACGCAAAACCGCGAGCGTCCAGTAACTGGAATGGAGCATGACTTGTAGTGTACGGGCGATGGTCTTCTTGTACTGCGTTGCGTTGCATTTCGTTGCAGCTACGTTCACCGGCACGTTCAAGCGCGTGTGGAGCAAGGCTGAAGACGCTTTGTTGAAGAAGTTGGTGGCCAAGTTTGGTGCCCAAGAGTGGAGCATGCTGGCTGTGCAGCTCCCTGGTCGGTGTGGCAAGCAATGTCGAGAGCGTTGGTTCAACCACCTCAGCCCAAACGTGCGTGCCCCCTTCCCCGGTGTTGCAAGTCGTGGTCGTGCGGGTTGTTACACATAAGGTGGATGACAGGTCAAGAAAGGCGCATGGACGGCGGAAGAAGATCGGCTCATTTTCCACTGGCATGCAAAGCTGGGCAATCGATGGGCTGAGATTGCCAAGCATTTGGATGGACGGTACGCGATTCTGCATTCTCTGTTGTGCCACTGAAGAAAGTTGATACAGTTTGCGCTACACGTGAAACGTTTGCACGTTGCGCCTTGCCAGACCTGACAACTCCGTGAAGAACCGGTTCTACTCCACCATGCGACGCCTGAATCGCCAGAAAGCTAACAGTGCCAAGTTCAAGCAGTTGGCGCCCAAGTCGTAGGGGGCACCCGTGCTGAGTTGCCACATGCGCTTCGTGGAAGCAGTGTAACCCGAAAACGTGCCAGCGTGCTGCTTGACAAAGCAAACACAGCACACATGACATTTTGAAGATGTCCTCGGAATCAATTCGCACGCTTTTGTGCACAGGATTCGTTGCAGAAGATTCATTTCTCCGTGAAGCGATGGGCTGGTCCAGCAAGTGAGTCTTGAAACCAAAACAAATGAGAGCAGCAGCGTGTCCTTTGTAGCGATATCCAGCGACAGTGTGACTGACACAGAAGAAAGCAAACAAGAGCAAGTGCACACGGCCCGCCCGAGAGACACCATCACTCAGCAACAGACGGTGGCTGTTGAAGCGAGCGTGGTAATGGTTTCATAACCTGGAACAGCCCCGCTCTCTTCCACTGCATTGGGGAAGCGGACGCGACGCTCTCACACCACGAACGGCGGGGGCACACACGCCTAGCATGGTATATTCGTTATGCACTTGCGCACTGCACGCTTCTGCTGCTTGTGCACAGACAAGATCGGGGCACTGTCAGTGCCGGCTCGTCGTGCTGCATTTTCTCCCCCTTTTCCGGTGCCGTCATGTGTGAGTATGCAAAAGGCTGCGTGTGAATTTTGGGTGGGGTGACGTGAACTCACTGCTGTGACTGCGGCGCATTCCTCTTCGGCAGCAGCCGCACCGCCCAAGCTCCTGAGCCTACGCGAGTTTGAAGCGTACGGCCACCAGCTGGTGGGGCAGCAGTCTTCCAAGATCGCTCCCCGCCATGCGTCGGCTCTTGCAACAGGTTTTAACAAGTTCAGAATCCGGCCAAGAGTGCTGGTAGATGTTTCCAAGGTGTCCACGGCGCACAGAGTGCTGGGTGTGCAGCTGCAATCGCCATTCATCTGCACTGAGATTGCTGGTAGGTTGACGTTGTCTGTGCAGCATGCCCTGTTGTGTGACTTTGTAACATCTGTGGTTGTTGTTTTTCTATGCCTTCCTCCTGTGTCACTGTGACCTGTTTCAGCTCCGTTCTGCCCTGCTGGAGTAAGTGCAGCGCCTTGGCCATGCACACACTCTGCATTGTCCAACAGCAGTTTGTGCACCGGTTTCTCTCGTGTTTACAGACTGTTGACCTTGCGAAAAGCGCAGCATCGTCTGGATGCGGGTTGTGTGTGAACAGTGGTGGCACACACAAAGCAGCGGCTGTGTCGGGCGCCTTGGTGTTGGAACAGGTAGCGGGCAGTGTGTGCTGAGAAGCACCTCAAGTGTCTGACACACCACTGCATTCTCTGCACACTTTTGGGATTTGGATTGTGTTGGCACAGGCCCCGGCGGGGGAGCAGCGTGGCTCGGCCTTGGTGGAAGCGGCGTGCAGTGCCGCAGCAGCCGGTGCACATGCGTTTGTGGTCTCGGTGGGTGCAGCCTCCTCAGGTGTGTGGATTTCTGTGCGACATCGCAGTGTGTGTGTTCGTATGTGTACCAGCCTCTCGGTTGTTCAGTGACATTGATCGTGTGCTGTGTTGCAGGACCTGGGTGGGACGCTGTCAGACAGGTTGCTGCCGAGTCCCCCATCCCTGTGGTTGTCAGTGGCATCACCACGGCAGGGGATGCCGCTCGCGCCATCGCTGCTGGATGTGGTGCCATTGTTGTGTCCGACCATGGCGCAGCGATGGATGCCTCGATTGCCGTATCGAGTGTAGCGGAGGTGGTACATGCAGTGCGTCATCGAGTTCCTGTCATGTACGACGGTGGCGTGCTGAGAGGCACAGATGTGTTCAAGGTGGGGCACGTACGCGGGGTTTTGTCCCCCCC
>Ga0213833_1001120_pt1 | contig 20230 bp, 28 predicted proteins | sample SWATP21_FD_160575 | JGI IMG/M metagenome (GOLD analysis project Ga0213833, IMG submission 160575) | Coastal seawater microbial communities from Marineland, Florida, United States - SWA TP2 #1 | ecosystem: Environmental > Aquatic > Marine > Coastal | place: USA: Florida | collected 2016-08-14 | reverse complement strand
GCACCAGCACCAGCACCGGCACCGTCATCAGCATGTGCGCCTTCACCTACACCAGCACCAGCACCGGCACCGTCATCAGCATGTGCGCCTTCACCTACACCTGCGTCCTCTTCGCCATCGCCACCACCAAGGGACGCTAGCAACGCTTTGACACGTTGAATCTCGGCCAGGCGCCCTGAAGCAGCGGCAGTGTCGTAACCCTTCGTGCCTTCCTCAGTGTTTGCACCGGCACCGATACCGACACCGGTACCGGCACTGACACCGATGCCTGCTTCCCCATGCGCGACACCGGGTACATTGGGTGCCAACAACGTGCTGCTGGTCTTGCTTGGGGGAGGGAGTGGGGATGCAACAGCAGCAAACGCTTTGCGTCGGGCTTGCGCTTCTGTAGGACACCATCGGGGGGCCAATTCGAAACACACAAGTAACACGTGGCCACAGCGCCGCAGAGTAGGACACAGAAAGAACAAGTCAAACACGAACGGAGGACAGCATGGCATGACAGGGAGAGATCAAGACGACTTCAGACGATCAACCACACACAAGAAGGCGGTCCCTCCACGTACTATGCACTGCTGTGGCCACCTTAGCAACCATCGTGTCAAGGTCGCGGTCTAGGTCCTATTGGCGACAGAAGAAGACACCGTCAGACCGGAAGAACAAGAAAGTTGTCACAAAATCAAGCCCCCACACGCAGCCACATACACGTTGTTCAACTCGAAGTCTGGAAAGCTCCTGCTTCCATTCAAACTGTACACGCACAAAGACACAAACCCAACGCAGTAGGGTGTGGGATGAGACTTGTTTGTGGGCGCCGTGAGTTGTATCGCAGCACCAAGGGAACCCACTTTGTGCTGTTGTTGCTTCGTTTTGCGTTTTGATGATTTGGAAAACTTCTTCATGCTCTCCAGTTTCTGAGAAGAGCACGTCCGTGCGTTGTCAGTCACACGAGAGTGTGGCAGCGCGTGGCAGGGCTATGTGAGCTTACCTTCAGAAACGAGTGGCCTGCTTCGTCCATCTGGGCGGCCATGGAGGCCTGCTCTGCCAAGCTGGCACCTGTCACATCATGGAACCATACCCACCATCAGAATCCAGCCAGCTACATACGCATACGCACTGGTCGGGACACAGATACTAAACAGACAAGCAGACACAGGCAAAAGGCGGGCGGGGGGTGCCAACGGTGGCGAGGTCCCAGCGTAGTCCACACACATACACTTACACACACACACACACACATACACGCAACTGCACGCGTGGCTAGTGTGTGAGTGACCCCACCTGCGTGAAGCTTGATGCGGTGCTGGCGCGTCTTGGAAGCAGCAGCCGCAGCTTGGCGGTGTCGCGACGATACTTGGCCACGTCGACGTGGGGCCGCACGAAGCTTGGCCGAGGACCCGCCCGCATGTCCATGGGACGCTTGCAAACGCCGAATCGAGGACAGATCGGCACGGCTTGAAGCCATCCTGGCTCGCTGTGGCACCCGTTGCTCAGCCAGGTACGACGCTGACCAACAACGTTTCCAGTGTTTAGGATGCGACAGCAGGAGGGCTGGTCTGAGTCATGCTTCGGCCAGCACGACACGATGGGATTGTTGTGTGTTGGCTCGCATGACAAGTCGAAAAGAACGTCTTCTCATGGGTATATTTGTGGTGTTTGTGACCACCAAGTATCGGTGCGTGCCACTTCCCGTGTGTTCTGTGCACCTCGTGATCCCCATTCATGATGGCTTCACCAGCATCGCCTCCAGTCGAAGGCGGGCCTTTGTGCCTGGTAACGGGAATCACTGGCTTTGTGGGGGGCTTCGTTGTGAAGGCGCTGCTCGCAAAGGGCTACCGCGTCCGCGGCACCGTGCGGGACTTGGCCGCGCAGCAGCGGTTCGCTCACCTCACGGACCCCGTTGCGGGCGGTGATCGCTTGGAGGTCGTCCAAGCCACTCTGGAAGATGACCAGGAGGCGTGGCAGAAGCACATCGCGGGGTGCACGTACGTGCTTCACGTCGCGGCCCTGGTGGCTGGGGGTGAGGGCAACCCGGACGCCTTCATTTCTGCCGAAGTCGAAGGTGTGTCGCGTGACGTCGTGCGTGACGTCGTGCGTGACGATGCGTGTGGGTGGTTGGTGCTGCGACTCACCGCAAAGGCGTGCGGGTGCGATGCGGCGCCGCAGGCACGTTGCTGGTTCTTCGGGCGGCATCCCAGGTGCGGTCCGTGGAGCGTGTTGTCGTCACCAGCTCAGTTGCCGCCATCGCCCTGGGGCACGACGAGCTCAAGGCCAGTGGGCATGTGTGAGTTGAAGCGTGTTGCGTTGCATGTTGTTGCGTTGCATGCTGCGCCTTGCCTTGGCGGCGGCTGTGGGAGGGTCTCATGGGAAGCACGTGCTGTGTGCCTGTTATGGAATCAGGTTCACAGAAACGGATTACTCCGTCCCGATTGAGAACCCCAGCGGCATTTTCATCTACTCCAAAGCCAAAACCCTGGCCGAGGCTGCTGCCTGGGAGTATGTGAGGGGCCAGCAACGCACCAACCCCGACCACTATGACATGGTGACGATGAACCCCGCCACTTGCGTGGGTGCCATCCTGACGCCTGAAGTCCGCAGTTCCACCAAGCTCATCTACGCCATCTTCATGAACCTCCTCCCTGGCCTATTGAACATGAGCTACAACCTGGTTCACATTCAAGATGTCGCGGACGCCCATGTGCTGGCTCTGGAGAAGCCTCAAGCAGGTGGTGAGCGATACTTGCTTTGTGGCGGACAGCGTCATGCACGTGAAGTGGCGCGCGTGTTGCAGCAGGAGTTTGAGCCCCAGGTGCGTGCGAGAGAGTGGGTGGGTGGGTAGGCGACCTAACGTTCGCGCGCGGCGCCGTGTACGACTCATGAACACGTGGCCTCACGGAACGCTGGTTGCCAGGGCTTCTACATCAACACCTCCGTGCTGTCCAGTTTGCGTGCCTGGTACCTTTCCTCCCGCCATCCCATCGTCCAGACCATGTACCCGTCCGTTGTGTGTGTTTCACGTTTGTGTGGTGGCTGCGAGCGGCTATTGACTGGACATTCTGCACCACGCATCCCTCCCAGGCTTGTGGGGTTGCCCACCATGTACGATGGTTCCAAGGCTGAGCGCGATTTGGGGTTGGAGTACCGGGATGTGGACGAGGGCATTGTGGTGCGTGTGCTGTCTTGCTCTACACCCATGCTGCGGTTGCTGCCTTTCTTTTTTCTCTCCTTTCTTTCTTGCTTTCTTTCTTACTTTTTCGTGCTCACTCCCGGCTGTCGTCACCGTGTTGGGTCTGGTGCCAATGCTGTCAACGCTGTCAATGCTATCACTTCCCTGCCGAATCCTGCCACTGCACACGACATTGCGTTGGCATGCGGACACTGCCTTTCCCCCCTTGCAGGAGTGCGCCCAAAGTTTTGTTGACCAGAGAGTGGCGTACGCAAAGCCTCGACCCCAGGACAACACCTGGAAGTGGGTTGGGGTCTCCGCCGCAGTCATCCTTGGAGTTGTCGTAGCGCAACGCCGTGGTTGGATTTCACTGCCTTTTGTTAGCCGTCGCTAGTAGTGTTCCGTGTTTCTGGATTCATTCATCACATAGGTGGTTCTTGGGATGCCTCTGACCTCACCAGCAACCCTGCCCAACTGCACAAGGCGATGTTCCCACATGTGGCGTCGCGTCTGAGCTGGCTGGTGGTGTCAGTGTCGGCTGCGCGACGTCATGCATGCCCAACGCACACATGCACAACCTTGTCTTGCTTGACCACAACACAACACCACCAACACTGTCTATCCGCACATCCTACCATACATGACTCTGCACACTCAAGACCAACGCCATGCCACCCGTGTCCTCCGAACACACCATCGCGTCGCCGAAGCACCTTCCACTCAGGAACGCTTTGCTCTCGTGAATGAGAAAGAGCTGGCAATAGTGGCAATGCGTGCATCCACCTGGCGCTGGCCCAAAGGTACTGACGTCATGTAGTCACTCGGGCCCGGTCGTGGCATCTCCAGATAGTAGGGACTGTCCTCCGGTCGCTGCTGCGCTGACGTGGGCTTGCGCCGTCTCCCACCCTTCCCACGGCGCACGCGTGGTGCGCTGGCAGGCCGTTCTCCTCTTCTCTGCCGTGGCTCGCGCGACGCACCGCCCTTTGTGCGGCGGTGGGGGCTCGACGTCGCAGCGACACGCTGGTGCAACCTTCTTTGCGAGTTTCGGGATGGCGCCGCGGACGCCGGGCGCAGCTTTTTTTTCCCCTTGCGGCGTGGTGGGGGTCGGCGTTGGCCAGAGGAGCGACGAGGCCCCGCTGACTGCTCGCTCAAAAAGTTGACGACCATGTCATCACGCTCACGCGGCGCCGAGTGGTGCTTTCGCCACGCGTTTTCCAGCGGGTTGTCGATGTGGAAGTTCGGGGGTGACAGCTGCTTCAGGGTGTGAACCACTTGTTCGTCGTGAAACACCTTGCGTGGTCTTGGTGTGCGTGGGGTTTTTGTGCCTGATGATCTTGGTGACGCAGTGGAGCGAGGCGAATGGGTGTCCGCAAACGTCAGCGTCTGAAGCAGCGCCACAAACGCGTGAACACACATCCCCATCGTCAAAACAACAACTGCAGAAATGAAAGCCCTATGTAGCTGCACCCATCACACCCACGCCTGCACCGCCCTCCCCACCTTGCGTGGTCGCGTCTGCACACCAAGTCGTGGTGTGGCCTTCTTTGACACCTTGGCGCTTTGAGCGTGGTCCGATTGCTGCTGCTGCGTTTGTGAGGGGCTCGGCACCTGGATGGATCGTTCGTCTATCGCCTTCTGAAACGCGGTGGACCTGGCCACACTGCCTGTCACGGCCGCATGGAGGATCTTCTCTTGCACTTGCTGTGTAGTGGCGCCATGGCTATTATCACGCCCACCACCTGCAACACGCGGCTCCTCACCGCGCCCAGCTTCCCTGCGCAGCTTTCGCACGTGAGGTGGTGTCGCAGCGGCATCCGCGCCGAAACCACCGACCGAGGTGCTGTGCTCACACGGCGGTGGGAGTGTGCACACCGCACAGCGAGCGCACGTGCCGGGATTGGCGCGGCCGCCACCCACTCTCGAGCGTGGGGTGCGAGGCGTACCACCGTTGGCATTGGCGTTGGCGCTGCGTGACATGCCGGCACTGTGTCGCTGGCCTTGATCCTCTGCTGGGGTGGGTTCCACAAACCCGGTGGAGTGGAGTAGCTCCAACTCGTTGGCTTCAGCTCGAGCCCGTCGCCGCTTCTGGCGGGCAATGTCTTGCTCACGTGCCTCTGTGCGACGGTACAGGTCCAGCTCCGCAGACAACCGCCCAGCTCGCCGGTGTGCATCCCACACTGCCTGCTGCAGCTTCGCTTTGCTTGCCCGGTTCGCCTCCAGCTCCGTGACAACGCTGGAGAACTGCGTGCGGAGCACCGAGAGCGCTGCACGGACACCCGTCACTTCCTGGCTCAGGTTGCTCAGACCGGAGTGCTGCAGTAGGTCCTCAAGGGCACCTTCCAAGCGAGCAAACCCCTCTCCGTAAGGCCCCACTGCAAAGCGGGCAACTTGTGGGGAGGAGTAGGGGGAGTGTGGGGACTCTTGCCCCAACGGCACCTGGCGCGACACCAAAGGCATGGCGCCCACGCGGAAGAAAGGTGGGAGGATCTGGAGGTGTTGTTCCGTTGTGGGGTGGCGGCAAAGGCAGGCTACACGCACGGCACGCGGAGAAGGGTGCGTGGAAAAGGGACGCAGCAGTACATCGGCTTGTCGCCGTTGGAACACCAAGGCTGCAACTTCGTTTCACCACGGCCTCCGACGCGCAGGCTGAAGCACGCGTGAACGTGCTGCACCACCGGGCGAGTTTGGTCACTGAAGTAGCACTGCCAGCTCTGCACACAGTGTGGGTGTCAAACCAATCAATCAAATGTTGATTCAGGCGTCCTTCGACAAGCACTAATACAGTGTGGGGGAACAGTGACATCGTTTATTGTGCTACACAACACCGGCTTCCCTCTCGAACCCAAAGCACGCTATTAGTCCTTTAAGAAAGTATTATCCATCATGATCTGAAACAGAGAGGCAGCAACGATGCCTGCAGCGCAATCACACGTGCATGAGTCCACTATCGTCTGGCACACCCCACATGGAATCCTTACCAAGATTGTTGAACACTGAAGCAATGTTGATGCATAACTCTCGATCACGAGGTGGGATGTTGGGGTCCTCCACAAGTTCCGCAAACACGTTGACATACATCCCACCACCAATCAGCCCAACATACACCATGGCGATGAACTGGATGGGGAGGCCTGCAAAGTGATACTCATCCTGAATCAGCCACAGCACAAAGTTGACAGCTTGTAGTAGCGTCAGCCACCCGAACTTGTGTATCCTCACAACGCTCAGCGACGACCGTGAAAGCAAGACGCCGAACTGATAGCAGAACGCCAAGATGGCGTAGCTGTTCCGTTCCCACCACGAAGAAGATGGAGTGCTTGGAGGGTTCGCTTTGGCTGCGCCTCCAACAGACACGACGTACTCAAAGAAGTACACCAAGAGCAGGTTGACTCCATGCCACCATACCAAGCCGATGGCTTTCCAAGCTCGCGCCAGGGTCACCACACCTGCACCGTCTCCAGAGTCCACGACACAGGCTGCGGCACCAGCTCCTCCCTGTGGCTGCGCAGCCACAGGCTCACGCGAGACCCCACGCTCCACGGAGTTCACATCGTGTGTAAGGTGTTGTGAAACCTCCACCTCACGGCGTGGCGCCTCTGCCGCGGCACCGGTCTGCAGTAAAGAGTAGGAGCCCCGACGACCTGCGCCGTTGGAGGTTGCCGTCTCGGGCTTTTTCAGAAGCCACGCAAATGCCCACCAGTACGCCAGGATGGGTGGCAGCATGGTGTAAAATATGATCGTGTTGGACACGCCCGCGCCATGGAGTGCCAGGTAGAATGCGGAGCCAACCACACCGGCTGCCCCGGTGCCAGAACTCCAAGCACCTGTCATGCTGGCTGGGTAGTACTTCAAGTACCCGAGGAGCACGGATTCACCAAAACTAGACATGGTACCAATGAGAGTGACGCTTGCAACGGCAAAGGCAAACGATATGTTGCCAGAAAGTGCGACGCCCAGAACACCCAGGGCACCAACGCAACTGTTGACGCCCATGCGGACGTGGAAGCTCGTGCCCTGCATGTCACACAACCATGGGTCACACAACCATAGAATCATCACCCACCACAGAAAGGAGCACCCACCCCCAGCGCATGCACAAATTCACACCTGAAACAGCATTGCATTGGCGCTTTTCACAGCCAAACCAAGAGCAACATCAGCCCAATTCAGCACGCCGATGAGGTTACCGTCACCAAAGCTGTCGGCCAGACTTTTTGCCCCGGACAGCACCACCACATATCCAAGGTTGTTCACAGTCCCCAATATCCAAAAGGCTAACCAATCTCGCCACGTAGTGTTGACCACCGGGCGGTCAGCGACATGTCCTGCTTCTGCCATTGGCGCAGGATATGTGTGATACGCGTTGGGGGTGGCGGAAGGCCAAACGCAAAACAAAGTGGGATATGATGGGCGTCATTTTATCTCCCCAACATTGCAAGGAACGAAAACTACCGGCCGGTGTTCAGAGAGCGGGCAATGCGCGGGCCCTCTTCATCATACTGCTGCTTTGACAAGCATGCGGATACAAAGGATGGCTGTAGTCGCACGCGACAGGCACGTGAGGACAGGACACATTGCATGATGCACACGGACGACGACGTACTTGCTCTGCCAAGAGCGAACCACCAAGCCACACGGCATACTTCTGCACGTTCCCTTCCAGCTTCTCCACTTTGACCTCCAGCGGTCGCACAGAGGACTGCATCGACAAAGACAAAAACAACAAGTAAACGAATGTATGAGCATGGCAAGAGCCAAGACACAGCGACAACACAGAGGTCACGTACAGACACGTGGCTCCCGAGCTTTGCGCGGTTGACTTGGAGACGCTTTTGCACGCGCTTGTCAATGCTCTTTTGCAGGCGACTAGCCAGCTTCGAGAACAGTGTGTTACCACCAGACAAGACGACATTCTGGAGGCCCCACAAACAAATTCGTGAGGGAACAGACCGAAAACAGCACAGGCAGCGACACGTGACGCACGGAATACAGCCCACGGCGTGCATCAATGGGGCAGGCAAGCACAGCTTCATCGATCAGCTCATGCACACCCTTCGTGTACTTGTAGTTGAAAATTTCGGGGTTGAAGAACATCTCCGGGCCCAAGAACTGCTCGTATCCGATGTCCAACGTTGCCGTGCGCCCTGTGTGAGGGTGCGTGACAGTGCACGTCTTGAACGCGTTGCCCTTCTTGTTGATGTCGTACTTCTTGTACTCTTTGACCATACCATGCAAAGCACAGTACCTGCGAGCAACGGCGGTGGTTGATGTGTGGTGCGCGTGAGACAGAGAGGCAAGTGGCGCAAACAAGACCAGCAGGCCTGCCGTACCCGTAGTTCTCCTTCACGTAATTCGCAGTGTACATCGCCATGTCCGCTGGAACCTTCTCCCCACGGTTGCGCAGCAGGTCAAAGATGAATCGTGTTACATCCTTTCCAGCCAGCGGGATGCTTCGCACAGCGCTTCCGATGGTGTAGCCGTACACGACAGGCACAATGCTGGTGACACCATCGCCGGACTCCACAGCAACACCCGTGATGGTGTCAAGCGCGGGAAGCTCTCGGGTCTGCACACACGATGCCGCCGCCAACGACAGCACAGCCTGGTTCGCAATGTACAAATGTGGGGCGTTGAATGTCTCGAAGAAAATCTCCGCGGTTTGTTCGCGGTCTTCTGGTGTGCACAGGGGCGACTCGGTCTGCCACCAACAAAAGGCAGGCTGTCAGCACAACGAAGCAAACCACTCCAACCATCGCCTCAACAAACCATCAAGAACGCGTGCTCCGAAGGATCACACCGCATCTGCTGATAAATGCAGCGGTGCCAGGCGCGCTCCATCAGGTTCCAATCTGTGACACGTCCATGCTGCACTGGGAGGAAGTGGTTGTAACCAGTCGCTCCGGCCGCCTGTGGGTGTGGACACACCACGTCAAGTCAACCACAGCTGTGCGGGTCCAGGCCCCCGGCGAGAGCCACAACCAACAGGGAGACGCACATCAGCTCCGAACTCGAAGTCCAGGTCCACAAGCGTGCCAGAGGCACCAGACTCTGGGCGAGCAAGAATGGAGGTCTTCTTCACGAAGCTCGGCTCCAAGTTTCCGCTGTAGCCCAGTTTAGTGTATCTGCACACAACACAGGGGAAGATTTACAAGTCAGTCACGCCTGCACCTGTGTGGATGTGGGCAACTGTGAGGGAGCCACGCACCCCGACCCTGTGTCGATCACGACGGTCGACTTCAATGAGTGAGTGGGTACGCCCGCCATTGTGTCGCCCAATGAAGCGCCTAGATGCTACAAACCACCGCTGACAGCAAGCAGGCACGAAACCGACACACTCCTGCAGCTCAGCGAGATCGAAGGGCTGGTGCACGGCGCGAAAGCTTGCGGCAGCAGTCGCAGCCGAGAGGGATCGTGTGAAAAAAGGAGAACACTGTCACTCACCAAAAAAGATCGACATCCGTGCCGAAGTACATCGGCTCGTGTGACGACCGTAGCAGACGATGCGAAGACGGTGCTACGCTCGCGTCGTCCTTCCGGAAAGACGACGCCTGAAACAGCCTGTATTTTTGTGGTGGAATGCAACCGAGCCAACTCCTGTGGGATTGAGACTGGTGCGAACGCCCTGCGTGTTATTTGGTTTCTTATTTTTCGGTTTACGCACACACGCAGGTGCATGGGAAGGTGGGCTTCCTAATTGGTGCCCACAACGGAAACATCGCCTCCACAGACGGAATCAGGCTCGGCTGCACCTTCTTCAGGTGCATCACAGCCAACAGAAGGCTCCCAAACCAGGCTCCAAGTCCCAGTTTCGCCACGCAAGCCACCCAGACCGCATGATCGCTTTGTCCACGCCGGGAAGGGCCGGGTTTGCGTCCAGTCGCGCCCAGCAGCAACTGACAGCGCAGTTCCACTCGGCCGCGTACTGGTTGATGCAAAGGCACCCAACAGAGCTTGCATTGACTCAATCGTGACAGCAGCGGCGGGGTCACGCCCACCAGAACGCATCTGCTCCGCAGCAAACTTGCGAGTTGCTGTGGTGACAGCGGTGGTCAGCGCGTCAAGGCCCCCAGCGTCGAGTGCCACTCCGTCCGTCGCCTGACGCCAGGAAAGCGTCAACTGGTACAACGAAGAAACAAGCAGCGCCAGTCCAGCAGCGCTGGATGTCGAGCACACCTGGATCACCCGTGGACCTTGTGCAAGCACAACACTCTCCCACGCTACTTGTGGCGCGATGCCACCGGACCTCACAACAGCGGCTGCAGCTGCAACGACCTGAGCCATGATGGGACCGAGGCGCTCGCAGCGAGACGGGGACCCTGCTGGAAGTGCTTCTGTGGCATGGCTTCCCGCCGAAGCAGCGCGCTCAGCCAAGTCGCACAAGTCTTGCAGCATTTGTGCAAGGTCCTTCACCACTGTCGCCACACGACTTGGATGTGTATCAAACCGGCTCAGCAGAGTGGTAATGGCTTTCGTCAGAGTGGCGATACTACGATAGCTCGGTGAGGACTGAGCTGCAGAAATCATTGCTTCCAAAGCCGTTTGTGCGAGGCTGGGAGTCCAAGTGGAAGCCTTGGGGGGCTCGTGTCGCGAAGTCGCTTGCATGGACAACTCCAACAGTGTAGCCAATTGTGTTGTCGTGCTCTCCGAGTCAGAGCACCGCGGCAGGCATGATATCAAGGTTGGAGTCGCTTCACATACGATGGAAACCAACCCGTCACTGCTTCCAATTTCAACATGCACCCTGCTGGCGAAGTCGACCAGAGACCTGCAAAACGACACGCACACGTCAGCATCCCTGACTCAGGAGACGCCCCACATGATCTAACACGATGTAAACACCAACCTGATTGTGTAATGAGACTCTGTGTGACGTGAAAAATGTGAACTGAGTTGCCCCAGAACGTGAGTACCCGTTAACAACGCGTTCAGCTCTGGGAACGACCGTTTTGACGCGAGCAGCGTGGCCGAGAGGATCTGATGTGCGAGCTTGACGATTGTTGGGTTGCCCGGCCACTTCCGAGCAGCAACGATCACGAGCTTCACCCCTCGCTGACGATCCGCCAACATTTTCTTCAAGGCACGTTGGGTTTTCGCCCGGCACCCAGTGAAGCGCTCTTGAACAAGCACCAGCGCTTCCTCCACGGCCGTGGCAGGCGCGGCGAGCGTTGCGGGTGTCTTCACAGGGCTGATCAACCCTTCAAGACTGGCCATAGCCCTGGCCAGGAGCCCTTTCTCACTCTTATGATGTGGTTCGGACATGCCAGGAGACGCTTCACGAGTGGCAGCGGGGTCAGTGGTACTCGGAGAGGCACGTAGCGCGGCAGGCGTCATGGTTGCGCTTTTGGGGTGGGCAACGACATCCATCGCTCCCACATCCACCCAGTCGTCTAACCCCGCACATTGCGGCCCGCAGGCCGACGGTTCTACACTAGTTGATGTTGCCATGAACGTGTATCGGGTGGAACGTCTTCGAGGCTCCACGCTAGGTCGCGCGCATCCGCCCGCGGTTGGATTCGCGCTGGATACTCCCAACACACGAACTGGGAAAACGCAACGGTTTTCAACGCCAAGTGCTGTTGAACGTCTGACGCAACGCTTCTTAGACACGTTTCAGTGTTCTTGTCGCAGCAGAAAGGGCCTTCAAGGTTGGGTTCGCGTTCGGGAGCAACTGGAGAGAGCACGTTCAAAGGTCAACCGCTTCAAGCTTCAACATCAAACCTTGCAAAGTGCAAACCTGCAAATGCGATGTATGTGTATTCGTCAACATATCGCGAGCTCGCATGATCAAGCATCTGCATGCAAGCACTGCTGGTGTCGTGGACGTGAGGTTTGCCATCTCTTGAATGTAGCCCGGAGAATAGCGCTCAGGTAGTGGTAAAGTGGGGGAGCGGAGGTGGAGCAGAAGTGGCCACAGCGAGGTGATTTGCCTGCAAGTTGCACACACGATGCGGCCTGCTGCCATGCGTGCACAGCGAAGGTGGGCGTCCAGCCGGTCGCAGTTTAGTGGAAGCTTGGCTTCGCATGTGCGCATGGGTACTATCACGACCACACGGTGTGTCAGTGGTGGCGGGCCGCCGCCTGTGGATCAGACCCTTGTGGTGCAAGGCCAGCCCCTGTTGTGCAGGTCAGGCCAGCGCCTGGCGCCTTGTCAGTCGTTGCAACGTGTTGACACACCACTGTGGTTGTTTCGGATTTGGGGTTTGTGTTCCCAGGGCAGCTCCCAACACCACTGTATGCACGATATCGGAGCAACAAGGTCGGGGCGTAGTGGCGAAGCAAGCATTCGAACTGGGTGAGACGATCATGGTTGAGCCCGCGTACGTGCAAAGGGCTGGGTTCGTGTATTGTCCACGTGCAACGCTCGTTCCAACCACAGCCTTGGGGCGTGAGCAGGTTTGAGTGGGTTGTAGACCCAGGGTACTGTGCTTCATGCGCGGGAAGCGTCCCGACTGCGGCGCCGACCACCTCACAGTGCACGTCTGGACTGCACTACTGCAGCCCAGAGTGTGAGGCTGCGGACCATGGAGTAGAGGCTGCTCATGGGGCGATGTGTGAAGCGGGTGTGGAGGGGCACACGCGCAAGCGTGGAGATGACGGGGAGGTGCTGCGATTTCCTTGGATAACAGCACGAATGATGCTGTCTTCCCTGCTCGCAAGTGAAGAGCGCATGGCGACGTACTACTCCTACGTGTGGCCGCTGTGCAGTGTCGCATCAGGTACACGCGTGGGTGGGGTTGTCGCAGTGGCTCTCCAAGTTGCTGTCCCAATGTGCTCAACACGCGCTTTCACGCAGTTGCAGACGAAGGTTCACAGTGGTGGAAGGCGGAGTATGAAGATGTCAAGGATCTTCTGACCCCTGTGTTCGATTCGCGGTGGGGTGAAGGGGCTGCCTCTTCCTTGTTTGACGCCGTGTTTCCACTCCCTTGGTTCCAAGGCGTCATGGGTCGCTTGTGCGTAAACTGCTTTGGGATTCCAAGCCCGGAAGGCGATGATGCAGCTGCCGGTGCGGGTCTCTTCATCGCCGCAAGCTACATCAACCATGATTGTGGTGAGTGTGGTTGGTGGGAGCTCGTGTTTGAAGAAGTCAGCACCTATCACAACTGTATAATATGGCTGGCTGTGTGCAGACCCGAATGTGAGCGTGGACTTCTTGCACACGCCAGGCCATCCTGTCATGATGCAGCTATCGGCCAGGAAGAGTATCGCAGAGAATGATCAGCTCACGATTACCTACACGGACTCTTCCGCAGATGTCGCTACACGACGCGCACACCTTCACGAAAACTATGGCTTCACATGCCAGTGTGAGTTGTGCCAAGCACAGGAAGTCGCTAACTGAGGGCGACGTCGCCACATCGACGCTGTCTGCCAATAAGTCTCACAGGGGCCGGTTGTTTTGGGGCTTAGAGACGTGTTGTGCATGTACCAAGGCACCATTCACGGGAGTGGCAATCTTAGTCGAACTTGCCAACTTGCTGGAATGCTGACATTGTGGTGTTGCCTTGTTGTCAACCGAGTTATTTCTTCTTCTTCTTCTTCTTCTTCTTGACCTCACAATCAACTATGGTGTCTAGTTGTCTCCCAATGCGTGGGACACACACCAAGTAGTGGCGAACGAAAAACTAACAAAACTAACGAAGACGGAAGGTCTGGGTCCAATCCATATCGCCTGAGGCGCCACGGAAGCTGAAGGCAATGTCAATGTCCAAGTCACGGGGGTTCTTGGAGTTGGGGGCGCAAGTCAAAACACCCTGTGCCGCAGCAAGCCATGCATCAACGTAAGAACCACCAGATATCACAACCCCGGCAAGCGGCATGCAGAACGCACAGACAGCTTGTCTCCAACGGCGACTGCCAATGGCTCAGCGAGGTAGAAGACTGTCTGCTTCCAGTGGGTGTACTCATCTTGGGGACCTGAAAACAATGCAAGCGTTACACTGGGCGAAGAAGCTGCGTCGCGTGGCCATCATCGTACCAGTGGGGATAGTCAACTTCTTGTGGGAGGCGGAGAACTCCACGTCGAAGTATGACACCACGGCGTGGCAGATCTCCTTCCGGGTGAACGAAATCTCAAATGGTCGCGTGAACGTGAGCTCCTCCTTGGTAACAGTGCTGATGTCAATCTCCTGCAAAGTGTGCGCACAGGCGGTGAGGCGACGGACCAGGCTTTGATAGCACACGTCCAAGCACAACGTACAAAGAACGACGCGTCGTTGCTGATCACCGCATCAGCCTGGACAGTGTCCACCAGTGGCTCGAGCATGGCGAGGGCCTTGATGGGGGCCATGTTGAAACCGTACACGTTGTCCCAAACTGGCACGAAATCAAATGATCGCGGTGTGAGTGACGGCAAAGCTCCATGACCACACGACAGTACGACCACACGCACACGCGATCTTTTCGTCCTTGTACTCGCCATCTTCGATCGCACACATGTACATGTTGGCCTTGTCCGGGAACAGCAAGCCGTCTTCAGCCTGACCGCGACCGTTCAAGGTGAGCACATACACACGTACACACATACACAGCAGCAGCACCCGCAGCCAGCACGCACCAACCACTTGTCGCGGGCTACAAGAACGGTGTCCAGCATGGATTCGTACAACAAAAAGTAGCCCATCCACTCCGAGATAATGATGTCCACCTTGTCCACGGGCAGCTCCACCTCCTCGACCTTGCCCTTGATCAGCGTGATCTTGTCCTGGGCAAGCAACGCCCACGCCGCAACGTGAGACTGATGTGTCACCCACCCTGCTCCACCGAACGCAAACGCACCGCAAAGCCGTTGATCTTGACAATCTCAGCAGCTTTGTCAATGATGGAAGAGCAATCGACACCATACACATGCCTGAGGAGAGGAAGAGTGCATGCCAGTGTGAGAAGTCGACATGCACACGAAGCACCGGTGCCGTTAGAACTCACTTCGCGCCAGCCTGCGCAGCGAACATGGACAGGATGCCGGTTCCACAGCCAACATCCAAGACAATCTTGCCACGGAACAAGTGCTTGTTGTTGACAATGGACTTGCGGTACGTCTGAGTGCGGACCTCGTCCTTCAGCATCTCCTGTGGAATCGAGCGCACATGGCAGGTGAGCACATGGAAGCGCCGCAACGTGTGCGCACGGCGCTTGGACAAGGACCACCCACCTCATGGATACCAAAATGGGAGTACGAGTCAAAATAGTAGTCCTTGCTGTTGGGGCAATCACGAAACGTGAGATGACACACTCCACGTACAAGCATGACTGACCCGCACCAACCTGGTTGCCTCAGTGTCAGCTGCGGTTTTGGTGCCAGCCAGAACCGGACCCTTGGTTTCTTCAACCTTGCTGCCATCAGTGGCTGGCGCAGTAGCTTCTGATGCCATGGTTTCAGGCGACGAAACGGAAAATTCGAGGCCGCGGGGTGGCAAGAGAGAGCAGGTTGAACAGTTCAAGCAACGTGAAGCGGTGGTGTGGCACAAGCTTCGTGGTTGCTTGTTGGACCGTCGAGTCGTTTTGCAAATTCCGATGAGTACTTTTGAAAATAGTCGACGGCGGATGCTTGCCACGTGTGAACAGTGCACCGTGGTGTGTGATCCAGTTTCCACCATGCTGTCTCGGCCTGCGTCACAATATGTGCGGGCATTCGCCGATAGCAGAGCTGGATCTGCCGCTGCATTTGTGGCGGTGGCTGCTGTGTGCGTGTTAAGGTGCGGGTGGGGGTGCAGTGGATGCATGTTGTGGGCGTACCCTCAGGCTGCGTGTGGGTGAACGAACTGTACAGAGCCACAGCGAAGCGGAATCGCCACCTCGTTCGGAGGGCACACATCGCAGCCAATCCAACGCAGATCGTGGAGCATCTGGAATCGATGGACCCCTACTACAAGGCCAAGCTGAAGGAAATGGTAGATGTCAACAGCTACACTGAGAACGCCGCCGGAATCGCGGAGGTGGCACGGTTGACGCGCCACCTGTTCCTCCCGCTTGGTTTCAACGAATCCACCACGATCCAGTCCATGCAGCACCCTAAGTTTGGTGAGCATTTGTTTTTGCACAAACCCTCCAAGCTGCTGCACCGCCGCCGTGGCAAAGCCGTGAAGAGTGTGCCTGCGGTGGCGTTGACATCCCACCTGGATACGGTGTTCCCCAAGGAAGTGGAGCTGAAACATGACTTTCGGTGGAAGGAAGGGCCTGACGGCATGATCCGTGGACCTGGCGTCGTGGTGAGTTTTGTCCTTTGATCTGGCGCGTGCTGTTGGTGTCAACGGTGGTCCGGTAGTGTGACGAGTAACGAGCGTTTTCGTCTGCCATGTGCAGGACATCAAGGGTGGCACCGTCTGTATGGCCATGACTCTTGAGGCTGTCCGCACGCTCGACCCTGATCTGTTCGAAAACACATCGTGGCACCTGTGGTTTGATGCCGCGGAAGAGCGTGGCTGTGGTGACTTTGCGGACGCTTGCCGCGATCAAGTGCGCGCCAAAGAAGACGTTGCTGCAATGATGGTGTTTGAGTTCGATCTGTCCCAGGGAGCCGGCATGGATGGCATGCCAAAACTTGTGCCGCAAAGTGGGTGCTTATGGAGTGGCGTATGGTGTGGTTCGGAGTGTGGTGTGGCACGCGACGCTGACATGGTGGGCGGTGGCCTGTGCAGACGAGGAAGAGAAACTGGAAAGCGAATCGGCCGAGGTCGGCGCATCACACCCCAAGGAGACGTTCCACATCGTGTGTGAACGCAAGGGCATGTGTGTATGGCGCATCGATATCTCAGGCAGAGAAGCGCATGCCGGTAACCTCCACGCGCACGGTCGCAGCGCCATCCACGCCGCTGCGGATGTCATTCACTACGTGAAGTCCCTCACGGACTACTCCAAGCGGCTGACGTTCAACGTGGGCAAAATTTCCGGCGGCACAGCCCCGAACACGGTACCAGGCCATACGGAGTTGATGATTGAAATGCGGGCGCCGGATATGGAGGTGTTTGAAGAAGCCGCACAGAAGCTTGAGTCGTTCTGCGAGAAGTATCGCCACGACGACATGGAGCACCTGCCATCACCCATGACTGCGACTCGCGTCAGTGGCATGCTCCCATGGGAGAAAAACGCAGGCTCCAACCACGTCTTCTCCCACTACGAGCGGGCGGCGTCGATCTTGGGTTTCTCTGTGGTGAAGCAGGTGCGCGGCGGCCTGTCTGATGGCAACCGCTTGTGGCGCGACTTCCCCACTGTGGATGGGTGCGGAGCGCCGGGTGCCCACCCGCACTGCGCGATGGAAGACCCCGAGCACAACAAGTTCCAAGAGGTTATCAACTGGCCAAAGGTTGCCCCCAAGGCGGCCTTGAACGCCCTGACCATCATCTCGTTGTTGAAGGGTGACGGGGAAGAGGACGAGGACGACGAGTAGCATGTCGACCCGTGGTTGTGCAAGGGGATGAAAATAAGCAAGAAACAACAAAACAACAAAACAAATAAAAAACTTGAGTGAAAATCAAAGTATCCACATGTCATGTCGAGTGGATAACTCGGTTTGTTTGACTTGGCGTGTCCTGACAACGTTGCACCAACGCAACACCACGCAGGTCTGGGCGGGGTGTCCGGGATCCCGTGGATGCGCACAGCCCACTCCTGAGAGAAGCAGCTGCACTGTGCTACGACACCCTGCAGCGGCGAGATGTCCCTTGTGGCGACGCCCTCTGCCAGGCATGTTGTGCAGCGCAACTACCACCGTGTGCACGGTTCGGCTGCGCATTGGCAGGAGGACTCTGACGATGAAGAGGAGATCCGTGTGCAGCAGCTCGCCTCTAGGCTTCGTGATGCCATCCGCATGGAGGCAAGGAAAAATCGGTACCCGCTTCGGCGGTACATTGAGAAGTTGTTCAAGTCTGAGCTGTCAGGCAAGGCGCACAACTTGGACACGCGACAGTTTGTGAGCATCCTCAAGCGACTTCCCGGGGGAAATGAACTGACAGACGCGGTGGGTGTTGGTTGGATTTTGGTTGGTGCTGGCTGAGTTTTGAGTTTTGCAAACGGAGCTTGGGATGTGGGCTGTGTGTGGGGGCACTGGTGAAACTAACGCCGAGCCCGTGGTTCCAAACAGGACTTCCTGGACCTTATCAACTACTTCGACACCAACAGCGACGAACGCATCGACTTTGATGAGTTTGCGTCGTTCGTGGCCTACCCACGGAAGAAAGTGTACGTCGTTGCCGTGCCTCCGTCGCATCGCCGAGCCGAGCTGTGCCCTTGGTGTGCTGATCCCTTGACGCATTGGGTGATGGGGTGACGTGATGCGACAGGCGCGCGCTTGCACACCGAATGCGCAGCGACCTTGAGCGCCTGGCACGTACAGACACGTACGTCGCCAAGTTCAAGCAGAGCTTGCACGAGCTGCGAGTCAAGCAAAAGCCCGTGTCGCAGCAAAAGCTGGCGGCTCTTTCGGACCACCTGAAGCTGAACCTCACAGACGGAGTGCGTGGCCATCATGGGTGGGTGGCTGGTCCATCGCAAACGGAACGCTGATGATAACAATGGGGTTCAACTCGTCCCCTTGTACACTGCAGGAAATTCTCATGCTGATGGAGTTCTTTGACTTTGACGGGTCTGGGCTGGTGGAGGCTCAGGAGTTGATTGACTTCTTGGAAGACCACGTACGTTTGTCGTGTGTGCGTCTGTGTGCGGCGCCCCCTTGTGCCGAAAGATGCACCATTATACCAAACTCTGATGGTTCTGATGTGCGGGGTTCCACTATCCAGGCCCGTCAAATCGATACCCACAGCTCCAAGGCCGTCGTGTTGGAGATCGAGGTTCGCTCTCGCAAGGCGGACCTCTTGCCGTTTGTGAACAAGGGATACGCCATGGTGGGCGGCTCCGGCAAGAACCACTGCCCCGCAATGGCCGTTCTCAGAGTGCGTTTGGTGGTTGGTGGTTGGTGTTTGGTGTTTGTTGTGTGTTGTTTGGTGTCGTTGTTGTGGTGTTGTTGTGGTGCTATTGTTGTGTTGTTGTTGCTGCTGCTGCTGCTGCTGCTGCTGCTGCTGTTGTTGTTGTTGTTGTTGTTGTTGTTTTTGTAGGATTTGTTTTGGTTTTCGCTGTTGGTTGTGGGCCACGTTCCCCAACCCGTGCTGCCACTGACCACCGACCACTTCGGGGTGGCATGTGCCTTCGTGGTGGTGGTGGGTGGTGGTGTCTGCAGGCCACGAAAGACGAAATTGGGGCCGACAAGTTTGCAGAAGCCGCCATCACCGATGTGTGCCTGTCAACACAAGCCTACGACTCAAACCTAACCATTGATGGTGCGTGCCTGTTGGACTCCGCTCTCACACGACAGGCACTCACCGCGAGCTACCGCTTGCTTATTGTGCGTGACACCCGCCTGCGTGCAGGCTTTGAGCGCCTCGAGCTGCCGTTTGATCGGCACTACGTGTGGTTCCGGCGGGATCCCAAAGACGGACATCCCATTACCGAGCTGTGCGTGACGCACGGCACCGAAATGCCGCCGTTTGGCCACATGCGCAAGCTGCAGGGCACCAGCAGTTACCACTTGCACTACCAAAAGAAGGAGTTTGCGCACGAGTACCGATTCCGTGCTCACACCCAAGCCACCATCGTGACCCGCTTGGCTGCCATCATTCGATTGAAGCTGCGGAAGCAGGCTTGCACCGTCACACGACGCGATGCCTTGGGCGCGGTACGACCTGCACTTGCAGCCAGCCTCTGTGCAGATTACGCGTGGTGTGTGTATGTGTGTGTGTGTGTGTGTGCGTGCATGGCTGAGTGGACCGCTCTGCCTGGGGTTGAGCTTGGCAATATTGACCTTTACATTCACTGTGGGACTGGGCTTGTGGTGTTTGTTGCTGTTCGTGGGTGGGCTGTGGCAGCACCCGAACTTCACGGAGTTGTTCCACCGCTTGAGCGGTGCAGCTCACAACACCCGAGCACACTGGGCGGTGGCTGGTCTCAAGAAGATCCTTCAAACACGCCTTCGTGTCCATGCTGCCGACGCCGACATGAACCTTGCGCTGCAGAACCTGACGCAGCAATTGCGCTTCGATCTCAATGCCTTCCTCAAGTTTTGCACCTTCGACGCAG
>Ga0213833_1001118_pt1 | contig 20240 bp, 22 predicted proteins | sample SWATP21_FD_160575 | JGI IMG/M metagenome (GOLD analysis project Ga0213833, IMG submission 160575) | Coastal seawater microbial communities from Marineland, Florida, United States - SWA TP2 #1 | ecosystem: Environmental > Aquatic > Marine > Coastal | place: USA: Florida | collected 2016-08-14 | reverse complement strand
TTGTGGGTGTGTGCTTGCACTCCGTATGTTCGTGCGTGTGTTCGTGCGTGTGCGTGTGCGTGTGCGTCTGTGTGCGTCTGTGTCTGTGTCTGTGTCTGCGTCTGCGACTGCGTCTGCCTGTGCTGTGCATCTGCGTCTGTCTGTGCATCTGCGTCTGTCTGTGCATCTGCGCGTCTGTCTATGCATCTGCGCGTCTTGTCTGTGCATCTGCGTCTGTTTCTGCATCTGTTTCGCAACTGTTATGGGTACGGTGTTGGTGGAACGAGTCCACAATTGTGTTTGTTGATGTGTCTCTGTGCACAGTGGCATGCATGGCCTTGGAGTGTAGCGTTGACACACGACGTAACACACACATGGGTGAGTTGCGTTTGCGATCCAGAAGCCACCCCTCGTCGCGGCTACGGCTTGGACGAGCGGGAGCCAGAGTGAGAAGTTGTGCTTGCAGCATTAGAACCAGCACCAGACATAGAGCCACCATCAGTGCCATCAGCACCGCAGCATGTTGTCAGGAGCATCGAGCTGAACCACGCGGAGGTCCTCAAACTTTGCAGCTGTGGTGTACGCATCGCCTTGCAGCCAGCACTTCGGTGTCAAGGCCCATTCCCAAGCCTTCTTGCGGCTTTGTAGCTGCCGCTACCGGGAGTAGCCACTGAGGCGAAGGAATGTGATGTTCGTTGATTAGGACATGAAGTACACATGGATGTGTGTGGCGCGTCCTGGGATACAACTACAAGCGGCGAGTGGGCAACGCACGATTGTGCGCCCCAAACTCGCAGCTGCTACAGTACAGTCTGTAACGCTCCACGGGTCTCAGAGCTCTTTTCTTTTGATGTACGCTCCCGCCGTAGTGCCGCATAGTACCTGCGTTAGTGCGCCCGTACCACCACCGTCATCGTGTGGGTCACACAAAACACCCACCCAACACGATCCCCTTCACAGACATTACTCACATACACACACACACACACACACCACACACGTACGCCTGAGGGGTGCGGAATGCACCAACAGCATTTGGGGGCGTGCGTACGCCAGTCAGCATCGCGGGTGCAGTGCTCGCGGGGTCCGCCTCGCTTGTCGGTGCACGCGGAGAGGGGGTTGAGTAGTGCGCGGTAGGTGCTGCGCGGGCGGCCACAGCAAGTTCGTGCCCGGTGAACTTCCGCTGGCGGGCGCTGCGTGTGGTGGTGGTGGTGGAGGAGGAAGCCTGCTGGTGGTCCACAACGCCGCGGCGAGCCCGCGGGGTTAGTTTGGGCAGTGACGTGGTCCCAGACGGTCGTCGGGCGGGTTCCGTGCCCGCATGCGTGTCGGGAGTGGCACTGGAGTGCGCGCTGCCCATCCAGTGAATGGAAGACCCACGGCTCGCGGTGTCGCGGGAACCACCCCTTTCACTGCCCTGACGGGGCGACCTGTGGCTTGGCAGGTTGCTGGGCTGTGACTGCGAGCGAGCAGGCCGGTGTGAAATGGGAGACGGGGGCGGCTTGTTCCCCGATACCTTCGGGAAGAACCGGCCGCGCTGTGTGTAGTACCTGAGGCAGCCATGCACGCAACACAGCAAACGTTCGTGTCACGTCACGCCACGTGACAGCACTGGTCTGGTCTCACAACGCCAGCAGCCACAACGCGCGATGTCACCCGTTGACGCCACACCAACTGACTACGGGATGGCTGTGGAATGTCTGTTGTGAGTGCACCCCACATCAACACGCACCATGTCGTTCGCCGGAACCCACTCCCGCCTGGAGACTGCGTTCCGCCCGTGAACCCGCGCCTGTGGCTACCAGCACTGCCGGGCTCTGGCGGCTTCACCTTCCTCAACCGTCGACCGGAGGTGGGGGTGGACGACGGCAGCGACGGCTGGGGTGGGGGGCGGGGGCGTGGCGTCTGTTTGGCTCGCGGCGTGGACGATGACGACGGCGCGGCCGGCTTCAACGATAGGGACGGGGCCAACTGCGGGACAGCGCGTGGGGAGGCGGCCACACCCAGCGTCGTTGCCGTTGCCGTTGCCGTTGCCGTTGCCGTTGCCGTTGCCGTTGCCGTTGCCGTTGCCGCGGTGGGATCGTGGCCAAGCATGCGGAGGGTGGACCCCCACACCGCTGCCTCGATGCCCTCCACGTCCGGCACGCTGCCGGCACCGCCACCGGTACCGACACCACCCAACGACGCCGGTTTTCCACCGCCACGTTGGCCCCGACCGAGCTGCGACGAGGCAGCCGCCACCTCCAGTTGGTTCAAGACGTTGTGTAACGCGGCTTGGAGCTGTGCAAGTGCGTGCCGTGCCAAGGAGCCCCCCTCCCAAAGGTGAACGAGGCAACAAAACCAAACCGGCGTCACATCAACGAACCTGAGGTGAAGGGCGAAGGCTGGGCTTGTAGCTCAAATCGGGCGAGAAAGCGGTTCTTGACATACTGCCATCCAGTGACGGCATGGAGGAGCCGAGTGCTCGCAACTGCACGTCGAGGTGTGCTGCCAAGGCTTCGGCAGCGTGGCACCTTCGTGCCAGCAGTTTCTGTTGTGGTTGGGGGGGGGGGGGGGGGGGGGGGGGGCAAAGAAGCAACCAAGTGCATCCACGCGTGAAAACTGCACGCACGGCTCTTACAACAACCGCACATGCGCACACGCACATTCTTGGTTTTGATGTGCACCAACGACGTGGCAGACGTTTGGAGTTCCTCTTCTTTCTCACGAAACCGTCTTTCTGCAAAGTCAAGGTTGCTTTGCACCTGCCCACGCGCAGACCATGACAAGCATGTTGTCAGTCAGTGCCACCGCTTCACACCCACGGAACACGACAAGACACGACACGATACACACACACGCACAGACCACAATCACAATCGAAGAGCATGACCAACAACCCACCTGCTCGACGTGTCGCTGAAGCGACTGCACATCAGACAAACGCTCCGCAGACACCGTGTGGGCGCGGTGCAGGGCATGCAGCATTTCCTCCACGATGCGGCCATCTGCAGACAGGGTGGACCAGTTGCGCGGGAGGAGGTCACCACTGCGGCCACCCCCCTCCCCCGATGCTTCCCCTGACGCGTCCTGCCCCGCGGGTCGCTGGTGTGGTGGACCATGACCTTGACCATGACCATGACCATGACCATGACCATGACCCGCGCCGGCAGCGCTTCCGTCACCACCCGCGCCGGGCTTGGCCGGCAAGGACGGCGCCGAGGTGCGCAGCGTGACGGACGACATGTTGGCCACGGAGGACATGTGGAGGTCGTGCTTGTGGATGACCTTGCCCGGCGTTGCGCCGTTTTGCAGGGACTGGTGTGGCGGTGCGTCGCAACAAAAACAGAAACAGAAACAGACAAACAGGAACAGAAACGGTGGGTTGCCATCGGTGAATACACATACACACTGCATGTACACATTGCACACGCCCCTTCCCCCCGTGCCCACGCTCGCCAAGCGTACCGCTGCGCTCGTGTTCGCGGCAAGAACGGTGGCGCCATCCAGTTCGATGCTGGCCTCTTGGTCTGGCAACACGCTGCTTGGTTGCGCATGTGCGTGTACTGGCGGTGCGCCAGAAAAGAACGCCTTCACTCGCGGGTTGTTGAACAGCAGCTGGAACTGGCGCACAAAGGCCTTGAGTTGCCGCGTTGTTCGTGAATTTTCCTGGAACAGGTGCAACAAACCGAGAATACACGGCCCGTCAGAGAGATGCTTGTTGCAACGCGTTTTCTGTTTCTGTTTTGTTTGTTGTACCTCGCGGAGCGTGTTGCATTCCTTTTGTGCCACCAGCCTGGCGCTCTCTGCTTCTTGAAACTGCCCACGCACACGCTCCACACGCTCCTCCGCCATGGTCAGTCTGCGCTGGAGAGACGCCATGCGTGCACTTTCAGCCGGCGTTTGCAACCCGTTTGCCCGCTGGGCCTTCTGCAAAAAAAAGGGGGTTGCAAAGGAGTGAACCACAGCACGTGCAAAAGGGGTCAGCGAGTGGCCTGGCAACGGAGCAGAGAACAAATCAAAGCAAAAATACCCGGAGCGCTTTCTCCTTCGAAAGTTGTGCTCTCATCACCCCCATGTCAGCGTTCACGCAAGCCTCGCGCTCTTGGAAACGCAATTGCATGTTCTTCTCCACGAGTTTGGTCGCGCCACAAGTACGAAACATGAGGATGAAAGTCTTCACATCTGTGCCACTCACACCCGCAAACCACTCCCTGACTTACCTTCAACATCAACTCTTGTTTGCGTTCGCGATCCCTGGCGGCTGCCAACTGCCGTTGTAGTCGCTGCACCGTGGCGTGCACAAGGTCAACCTCCGACTTGGACTTGCCGTCCGACTGTTCAGCGTTACGAAGGTCCTCTCGAAGCCCGCGCGCTTGCATTTCTTGCGCGTGAAGCTCCAGCTTCATTCTCTCGACACGAGCCTATGGAGGGCACTCAGCACCAGTTGTCATCAGAACAAACTTCGTCGTCAACACTGGAGTCACGACCCGCACTTGTACCGCACCAATAAGCGAGAGTTGTCCGCCACGACTTTCACAGCTTGCTCCTGTGCAGCAACATAGGCGTCTTTGATCGCTGACAACTCGCTCTCGACCTCACGAACCCTGTCATCTGCGGCCTTCACCCGATTCTGCACACACACACGCACACAACAGTCGAGTCAGCCCAGGGTTCTGGCGTTGTACACATTACATCCATTTTTCAAAGCTTGCGCCATTCACGGATGTCGGCGCGTGCGCAATACCTCCATCAGGACTCGATCTTGCTCCATCTTCCGCTCCTCGCGCCCTCGAGCTGCTGAGGCCATGTCAGATAGGGCTTGGTGCCGTGGCACTGCGTCTCTGAGCTTGACTGCTTCTTTGCTGAGCTCCCGATACTGCTTGTCAAGCTTGGCACATGCCAGAGAGGCAGCATCTACAAACGCCCACATCAAGAGCCCACAGAAGCTCCGTGTGGTGAGCCGGTGCATGCAAGTAGGGGAAATGGTCGAATGGCATGCCACAGCTTCACGACACAGAACTGCACTTGGGAAAAACACACACACACACCACACACCTCGTTCTGTGAGTGCATCTGCAGCTTCTTTCCTTGCGTTGATGAGTTCGAGGCGCAGCTCTGCGATCACGTTGGATGAAGCCACTTGCACCCTCTCTTCTTCCACCTTCATGGCCTGAAACAGCCGAGGAAATCCAACATCAATGCGGGAAACCACTACCCATGTGTCCATGGTCGTTGCACAACGTACTTGAATTTGCTCTTTTGCCATCGCACGACCTTCATTTCTTGCTGCGACAATGGCTTCCATCTTCTCTGCCTGAGCCTTCTCAAGATCACCCTGGATTTGCACAACCCGGCTGTCTGCCTCTTCCTGCGCGAAACAGACCCCTCCGTGACTACTCACAACTCGGGCTGCCACCACTGCCCACTAATGAGAACGCGTGCGTACTTTGTGCTTCTGCTCGTGTAGCGTTCGCCTCCGAAGAGTGCGAGCCTCATCTTCAAGTTTGGCGATAATCTCTTCCTGGCGTTGCACTTCTGCGGCTTTCTCGGCAGCTTTTTCGGCGACTGCTTGTCGTGCTTTCTGTGGAAGTCAGCACCACCATCACGCTCCTCGCTGTGCTTGTGTTGCTACAACACAGCACACTGAAAACACCAACACACCTCCACCCGCTCCTTTTCCACAACAGCGGCGTTGACGTCTGCGTTTCCCTTGGACAACTTGGCAGTGAGCACCGTGATAATCCGCTTGCCTTCATCCACTTCCTTCCCCAACGCATCTGCGACAGCAGACTGCTCACGAGCTTTCTGAATCGCTGCTACACGCTCCATTTCAAGTTTCTGAATACGCGCAAGCCGTACAGAGCTGTGGTTAGCGGCAATGTTCCACGCCAATGCACAGCTCCACAAACCTGCAGAGCTTCGTCCCGACGATTCATTGCTGTCATGGCAACATGCCACTGTTGTTTGAGCACACCATGTGCAGCAGTGGATGCTTCCAATTCATCTGCGACCTGCGTTCGCGTCCAACCGATGTCCACCCACATGCACAGTTGTCACGGCTCCCAACAGCTTGCGACACGTGTACGGTGGACAGATCAACCAAGCTCCCTACCTTGTCGAGCTCTCGCTGAAGAACCTTGGTTTCATGTTCTTGTGCCTCCCGCTGTTCATGTAACCGCCCAATCTCACGCTTCAACTCATCGCGAGAGGCTAACAGCTCTTGGACCCGCTGCTGGGCTGCAGCCGTGGACTCTTTCTCCTTCACTGCCTCCTCCGTCACCTTCTCCACGACACGGTTCTGTACGGCATGCTGCGAGGCTAGCAGCGATGCCGCGGCCTGTACACGTTCGTTGCAACCAACCGTGGAGCAAAGGCGTGAGATGCAGAGCCTTTCCCCCACCCAGTACCAACGCGGACGTTACCTTGGATTCCTGTAGTCCCTCATGCAGCTTGTCCAGCTCGCGCTGTGCCACCACCAACCGCTGTTCAGCGTCAGCACGCGCAGTTTCCTCTTGCCGCAGCTTCTCAGCTGTGTTGGTCGCTCGAAGCTTGGTGTCCAGCAGGTCCTTCTCCAGCTGCTGGATCTGCTTGCGTGCCCGGTCTAACCCCAGCTCACTGATGCGTGCATCGCGAGCCTGCTCAGCCATTGCGATGGCCATGTCCTCTCGCGACTGCTGCAAGTCAGACAACTTGGACTCGTTCACATGTAGCTCGGCGGCCATCTTCGAAATCTGTTGCCAGTCACCAACAACACGGACGATAAGGGCGGCACACAACTCGGAGAAAGCAGTCGACCTGGCTGGCAATCCACGCCACACGGGACAGACACTCTTGGACACGGCGAAGCCTGTGCACTGGTAGCTCACCTGTCGGTCTGCAGAGGCCAACACAGCCTCTTGAAACATGGCGTTGACATCAGTCACAAAGTCGTCGTTGCCGGCAAACTCGGAAGCTGGGGGTACTGTGGGAGAGGGTTGCCCCGGGCGGATCATGTCTATTGCCGACGGGGGTGCCGCATCACCACCCACATCTCGCACCATCAAAGGTGGACGAGACATGATGCAGCTGGGCGTGGCACAGTGATGGCCACAGACAGCTGCTGCAGTCCCCCGAAAAAAAGGCACCCAACAATGGTGCAGGGTGCAGCAACCCTCACCCAAACAAAGACACCTGCGCAGCCACGCCATGTGCAACCGCCAGAAGGGAGATTTGATTGATTGATTTGTGGTGGCCTGACCACGTGTACTTCACAACAGCCAAGTGCTGAAGACAACAACTGAAACGCTGCAGACAACAACGAAAGCGCTGTAGACAACACTACAACAGCAACTAAGCTGTAAACAACAGCTACCGTGCTGTAGACAACAACCAAAGCGCTGCAGATAACAACAAAAACGCTGTACAACGAAACTGTTGTAGACAACATCTGACAGCGACTGCAGCGTTGTTGGCACACTAACTCTCAAAGCTATCACGGCTCCCATCCACACCAAAGCGACCTGATTGAGACATCGACATGGAGGTGCTTCCGCTCATCCTCATGCGTCGCCGCATGCTGTCAAACTTCATCGTGATGGCCTTGTTGAACTCGCGCCGAACAACAAGGGCGGGGAGCCCCATTTGAGCAGCCAATACACGGACATCACTGCGAGACACACATGTGCACGCACACACTAGGCGTGAGAGCTGTGGTACAATCACACCGTGCCCCAGTGGATGACACGCCACGATAGTTGCACTCACTCAATGCTGAGAACTAGTTTGCTTTGGACGGACATCGGCTCTTCAGCTTCCCATTCCTGACGTGTCATGAGAATGTGCTTGCGCTGAACAAGAAACATCATGGGGTGAACATACTCAGCAATCACGCGCCACATGAGTGTCGAGCCGAGTGTGGCGAACATACCCGCGTGCTTCGCTGGAAGTACATGCGAAACAACTTGAAGTGGTCGTTGATGACAGTACCAATCAACTTCCGCAGCTTCTCAAGGCTCTGTGCAGGGGAGATTGATCGCTGATGAAACCAAAAAGCCTCCGCACACATTCACGCTTCAAAGCACACACGCACCTTCCCGCGCTTTGCTTCGTCAAGTGAGAGCGGTCCGCCCTCAGGAATCGTGGGTCCAGTCACTTCCGCGCTCTTCCCGCCCGTTACGTGCGCCAAATGGGGATTGCGCGTCTTCCGCACGCGCCGCTGCGGACCCGATTCCTCGTACTTCGTGATGAAGGGGTGTTCCAGCAGTTCGGCGGCGGTCGGTCGCTTTGCGGGGTCTTTGGTGAGCGTCTGACATCGGCGCACACAGGGTGTAAGCTAGGATTCCCGAAGCGTCGATGCCCCACAATCAACAGCCCATACCAGGTGGATGAAGTCACGGAAGCTTTCAGAGAAATGACTGGGGACTTCCGGCGGTGGTTCTTCTTTGATGGCGCGAGACAATGCCCAATACCCACCAGTGGTGGAGTACGGGAACTTGCCCAGACACAGCGACATGATGGCGAGACCAGCTGCCCAAACATCTGCTGCATACGAGTACCCCTGTTGGACACAACACACCCGTCCAAGTGAGAAGGGAAGGGAGAGGTGAAGGATGAGAGTTGGGGTCGCTTGTTGCACCGACCTCGCTTTCAATACGCTCTGGGGCCATGTAGATCAGCGTTCCGATGAACGTGTTGGCCTTGGCCTGTTGCCACACACATACATGAGTGCACCACACACGATCGCCAGCGATACATAGATGAACACAAACTGACCATGGAGTCGTCTAGCTCTCTCGAGATTCCAAAATCAGCAAGCTTCACAGTGCCGTCGAAGCTGCGCAAGATGTTGGCAGGTTTGATGTCGCGATGCAGTTGATGTGCCTTGTGCAAAAATGCTAGCCCCTGATGGAACGGGTGCAAACAACAGCAACAGCAAACGTCAGCGAGGGTATGACACCAGAAGCCACACCTCCCCACGAAGAAAGACCAACAAACCTTCATCACTTGACGCGCAATGCTTGACAATTGGGCCTCGTCTTTCACCGGCCCATGGGATTGAAGTTCTTGCAACGAGCCGCCACTCATGTACTCCATCACGATGCTCACGATACCCGCCTGTGACGTAGTGTATGCGTCGTAGAACTCCACCAAATGTGGGGATGGTGCCATGCGACCTGCAAAGCATACCAACCGTGAAGATACGCACACAATGAAATCAACGTGTTCAAACACCCACACGTACCATCAGAGGGCTTCTTCTTGGCATCTAGCGGCACCATATTGCGATACAGAGCTCTCAGCTCGGACACCATTTGGTGGCGCTTGGCTTGGTCGAAAATCCTCACGTGCTGAACACCGCGCCCCCGTGCGGGTCAATGCCATGGCATGCACGACACGCACCCACACACACACACAAGTGATGCCCGTTCGCACCTTCACAGCGACCAACTGAAGCGTGGGCACGTGAAGTGCCTTTCGCACCACGCCACTGGCGCCACGACCCAACTCCTCGAAAAGCACCAGTTCATCCCTGATGTTGAGAGGAATGGGGGCTGTGCGGGAGTTTCCACGGTTGGCGATGCGAGTGATGCCCGTTTTCTTGATCTCCAGGCCATCCAACTGAAGAGCCAAGGATGTCACCAGAAAAGGAAAGGGAAGAAACACAAAGAGCAGGAGAAGGATTGCACACACCCATGCCCGTCAGTGAAGTCACCAATGGCATGTCACAGGACCGCGCATGGCAGCACGTACCTTGAGTGTTCCGTTCGCGGACATTTCCCACGACTCTCGCACAGGGTTTTGCGAAGTGACAGTGTCACCAAACCCGCCCTCGACAACCAGTCCAGGGCGAGCATCCACCTCCGTGCTTTGGCCGAGTGGCTCCAACTCACCAGAGCCATCAAATACTCGCTCGTCCCCGTCATCCACCGGCGCAGCACTGGGAGCTTTGTCATATCTGAAGGGCCAAAAAGGGCATGGACACACAACATCAGCACAGCCAACCCGGCATGGTGATATCAAGAGAGACACCACACGACACCCGCACGCACGCGTGGCCTGGCAGCTTCAACTCCAACCCATGGCGCCGACTGGGACCCGCATGCTGGCGCTGCATGGGTGCTTCAGCGGACACACGCACACCCAACACCGGCTTCTTCGTGCGGGGTCCTGCCCGATGGCGCGTTGGCATGGCCGGTCCACCAGTGGTACGACGCGAGCCGTTGCCCATGGGGAACCCAACACCCCCGCCACCGCCACCGCCGCCGCCGCCGCCGCCGCCACTACCGATCGCACCGGTGGGAGGCGTGGCGGCATCATTCAGTGATGGGTGCAGTGACAGCTTGGGTGGCGCGCGCTTTGTTCGACCGGAGCCGCGCCGACGCCGCTGTGGCTCGCCCTCACTCCCACCTGAGCCACGACGACCACCTCCGCCGGCTGCGGACTTGCTTTCCCGGTCTCCCGCGCCGGCGTTGGCTGCTGCACTGTGCGCCGCGGCCTTGAGCTCTGCGGACCCCTCGTCACCGTTACCAATGGTGCCCCACGCCTTGGGTGCGGTGGGCGACACGTGGCGGTGAGGACTGACACGCTCATGGTGCTTGCCCTCTCCGCCGGTGCTGCCGTCAGAGGAAGCGCTGGGGCGACGGCGGCGGAGGCGGCTGCCGGATGAACGATGCGCCTCCTTGTGCTCAGCATCCACGGAGAACCCCACCTCCTCATGAGACGACGCCGAGGTTTGGCGGAAGGCCCTGTAACCCCAGACACAACACAGCACAAGCACGGTACAGCGCAGGACAGCACAGCAAAGTACATCCACAAGGTGAGCGCCGTGAAACAGGCAACACATGACACACCCACAACAACAACAACAACAACAACCAACGAGACCCACGACAACAACGAGCTGCCACGCCACACGCGCAAACAAGCGATGACGAGGGGAGGGGGTCGACGTACTCATTCAGCAAGGCCGCGCCAGGTGACACGGGCATGGAGTCACTCCCAGAGCCACCCAACGCCATGTCGGACACAGACAGCGCGTTGGGGGAGTTTCTCTCGTAGGACACAGATCGGCGCAGGGCACTGCCCACACGAGCCGTTCGCGATGGGGGCTTGGGAAGCGGTTTGGACGGCGGGAGGGCGGGCGAACTCTTGCCGCTGCCGCCCCGCCGTGATCGCGTTGACCGGGACCCGCTGCGATGGCGAGAGCTGCTCACGCCACCGCTGTTTGGTGTGAACACGCCGCCACCCCCACCACCCCCGCCGTCGCCGTCAAAGCGAGTGATGACCTCCGGGGGCAGCTCGGGCGACAGACACAGCTCGGGGGCCGGCACAGGTGGAGAACCGTCCGACGGAGCGTGGAACATGTTGCTGTCCGCACCGGCCGCGTGCTCGCCCGCGTACCGACGGTGGGCGCCGCCACCACCACCACCACCACCACCGCCACCGCCACCGCCACCAACACCGAAGCCCCCCACGTCAGCACCACTCGGGGTACCGTAGGCGCCGTCATGCATGCCCAAACCAGGCGAGGACGCCACCGTGGACGGCGTGTGGGTGTCGTCGGCAGGGCCCAGACCACCGCCCCCGGCGCCACCACCGCGGCTGTCCGGCGTGCGCATGCGCATCACGGCACGTGCGGCGGAGCCCCTGGACGGCGACGTCGGCAGGACGTTGAAGTGGCGTGGTGTCGAGCGCGTGGAGCGCGTGGACGACGCGGAGCCGATGCGGGCGCCGCCCGCTGAGCCGGAACCGGAGCCGTCGCCGCCGCGGCTGCGGGACCGTGACCGCAGCCGGTCCCGGCTGCGACGGCGGGACAAGGGGGATGCGTTGGCGGGTGACGCACTCATGACCGGTACAGGGCGTGCGGGTGGGGCACGGGAAGGTGGGGCTCGTCCACTGCCCATATTCCCCATGTCCACACCACCACCACCACCACCACCGCCGCCGCCGCCGCCGCCGCCGCCGACACTGCCACTGCCACCTCCGCTGCCACGCCCGCGTGCACGCCCGGCTGTTGGGGAGGCACCAGGCACGGGCAACGCACCACGGTTGACGCGGATGGGGGTGCGTGTGCTGCGGGCGCTGCTGCGGGCGCTGCTGCGGGCGCTGTCACGGGCGCTGGTGCGCGCGGACGCGCCACTCCGAGCAGAGGAAGGGTAGGGGTCTGCAAACCCGCCGCCGCCCATCCCGAAGGGCCCCGGCCCCATGCTACCACCACCACCACCACCACCACCACCACCGCCACCACCGCCGCCGCTGCTTCCCGCCATGGGACCACCCGCGATGCTTCCACGGGATCTGCTGTCACGGGACCGACTGCTGCGCCGGGAGAGGCCCCGGGAGCCGGTGCTGCCCCTGCTGGCGCCACGTGACGCTTCGATGGGACCGCCCACGAGGGGGACCACGCTGATGCTGCCGACGCTCCCCGCAGAGGACTGGCGGCGGACCATTTCCGCGGCATTGTACCGTTCTGCACCCCGCTCCGCAAGCTTGAGGCGCCGAAGCAGCTGCTCCGCGTCGATCATGCGTGATGGGTTGTGGAAGTCATGCCCGGGACCGATGTGGGGCGCATGGGAGCCCGGTACTGGTTCGGTGGTGTCATCGTCTTCATCTGCCACAAGGGGAGAAAATAGGCCTTGCCGCTTGGCGGAGCCAGGACGGCTTCTTCGATTGGGGGTGCGTTTCTGCGCGGCCGGTGTGACCGAATGACGGCAGAGCAGCACGGGCGAAGAGGAGGGGAGAACGACCCGTAAGTACACGCATAACCACGGTAGATCAGCACCAGAAACAACACAAGCACGCACCACGGCTGAGGATGGGTGCCTGTGACCCACTCGACGACGTGAGTCGCTGCGCGACAGTGCAAGGCTGGACGAAGAATGCACCATCGTCGGACCAGCGCCTCGTTGCGACCCTCGACTCCCGGATCTCGCACTGTCCCTGGGTGTTTGGCGAGGTGTCGTACTGCGTGACGACGGCCTTGAGCGCCCATTGTGAATGTCAGGAAGGGAGGCCTGCAAGGGGGGGTAAAAGAGTTGAGAACTCCACCGTGCAGTGTTCTCTAATCGTCTCCCCCACACGACACGCACCTCGGAGCGGCTATTGGGCCACATGATATGCGAGCCACCTATCTGAATTGGCAAGCGCGGCAATGCACAAGGGCAGCAGTGGGCAGGGAACAATCCCCGAGTCGCACGACACTTGACAAGGTCACGCGCTCTGCCGCTGGATATGTGAGCACCTGACTCAGCAGCCACCCATGCTTCGGGCTTCAGGCGTCAGCGCGCTCTCTCGCCAAGGAATCTCGAACAAGCGCGTGCACGCCGCACGACACACGGGTTGCACGACACACGGGGTGCAGACAGAACAACCGACGGCACGGCTGGGAAAGGCGAGAAGCGGGCGTGCTGTCAGTGCAACGCCCCAGCATCGCTGATTTTATGACAACAAACTCAGCTGAAACAACCGACCATAAAACACGCCACATCCAACGCGCACTCGCGCTACTCGTACTGCTGCTGGTGTACCATTGAAACACACACCGACGCCCGGCACTCATGTTCCACCGCACGCCCCCGAACCCATATTCACTGAACTCTTCCTTGCAAGTCCACAGCAACACACTCGTCCTCCGAATTCATGTTCATGTTACTCTCACTCCAAGTCAGCTCACGTTCACTCTTCCTCCAAGTCCATAGCGACACACTCGCCCTCCTCGTCGCCACACTCGCCCCATTTGCACGAGCCTGCCGGGGGGCACGGCGGGGGGGTTGGCAGCGGGTCGTCAGTGCCCAGCGTGGGGTCAAGCGTCACGCCCACACGGCACCAGTGGTTGACACAAATACCCAGGACGTTCCACACGTGTGACACGTCTGCGGGCTGCGAGTTGAAGTCTCCGTCGATGGCCTTCGACACAACCTCCAACTGGACAGACTCGCCGGCTGCAAGCTTGGCCTTCACCTCCTCAGGAAGCGGCATCTCCTTCTCGAAGCGCTGCCACGCCCAGTTGCGGCCCATACCGGACTCTGGCGCTGGATTGTCGATCACGCGGACGTCAGCAGGCAGCAACTCCGCAGCGGTGAACGTCTTTCCACCATCAATGGACACCTCCACACGGCAGATACCGCGGCCCGCGCCGGAGTACGCAATGCCCTTGATGGAAACCGTGTCTTGCTGCCCAGACAGCGTGGCACGGTCGGAAGGAGAGCACAGCACGCTCTGCACCGGCAGCGTCTGAATGACCGGCCCTTGGTCCTCACGGACACGGCACTGGTGTGATGGGCACCGCGGGTCCACGTGCTTCTTGTGCTCGTCGAACGAAATGTCTGGCGCAAAGTGGCGATCCAATCGGGAGCCGCTGTCGAGCTCACTAGCCTCAGAGGACACCACGATCTGCCGGACCCACTTGGGGTTTCGGCAGCCAGCCGTGCCTGGCGCCATCAGCCGCACCGGGTACCTGAAGCACGTTCGGATGGGATGGACACAGCATGGTGCACCACGGGCGTGAGCACGCATGCCATGCAAACACCAACAACAACGACACGACAAAACAAGCGTGTGGCCGCACCCGTGATCGCGGGGCAGGGTCTCGCCGTTCATTTCGTACGCCAGGATGGCGTCGCCCCAAGGGTCAATCGCTTTCTCGATGGGAATGACCTGCAGCCGACACGGTTCCCTCAGTACACAAACACTCGCAACCACAAATGTGCACCACAGCAGCCGTGCAACACGTACACCGGCGTAAGGTGTGCCCGTTTCGTCGACGTCCTCTGCGATGAAGTTCACGATCTTCTGGTTGTTGAGACTCTTGGCTCCCAGCACGATGCCATCGACATCCATGCCGCACTCGCGAAGTACATCACGCACTCGGGCACCACCCCACTTTGCGTTTCCGATGGCTCCATTGCGCCAATGGGGAGCGACGTACAGCGGCCGTCCATCAGACACAAAGTCCTCTTGGCGATTGCCAGCGCACTGCAGGGTCGAGATGACCTCATGCTTCGGGAACTTCTTCAACTGCTCCAATGTGAACGTGGAGGCCTTGATGCCCAGCGCCTCGTTGGCATCGATCTCCAGCTCCCACTCATCCCCATCAATATCGGGCACGGGGTTGTGGTTGCGAATGAAGAACAGATCGTTGCTGTCACCACAGCATACGAGAGCATTCGCCCGGTCAGAGAAAGGCCGTGAACCTTCTTCCACACGTGTGCGCGCGTGTGCCACGTGCATGCCAACGTACGGTGTCAAGTCATTCTCCCACAACAACGCCAACTGAGGCTCACTGTTCCACGGCTTACGGCTGGGGATGCGATAGTCGCCCTGCCTGGGACGCGCAGGATCATTGGTGTAGGCATCCGAGAATACTGTTTCCTTCTTGATGCTGACGTAACAACAATCAATCGCAGTCCCACCGCACCCGTCGCACGGTGAGCGCCGTGCACACATGTACCAAAGCACGACCACGCGCCGTACCGCTCGGTGTCTTCACGGGACAAAGATCCGATGCGGTAGTCCTCCAACAAGTCACGAATGTGCGGGCGGTCGTGGATATCGCTGTACACCTTCCAGAACGCAGCCAAGTCCTGGCCGTTAACCATCCGGATTCGATCAGGCCCGCCGGCGTGGGCAGGAAGGAACGCACTGTTCAAACACATCCATGATCAATCGCCAGCAAGGTGCGCGTTAGACAACGCGCGAAACACGCTGCAAAGACAGCAGAGAACGGCATCACGTACGAGACGTTGTACACACCACCAGTGTCGCTTAGCACAACCCAGGTTTCGTCACCATGATCGGCCCGAACCTCGTCCAAGGTGAACACGCGTGACGGGGGCGTACGGTCGCACACGATCTTGGTGCCTGAGGCACTGACCTTCTCAGCAACCTCCGACGCAGGAGTTACGGGAGAATCAGCCGCCGTGGCAGCGTCGGCAACTGCCTGCACTGCTGACGCGTCAGCTGACTCTTCGGTTGGAGCGCCATCGGCTTCAGCAGCAGCAGCAGCAGCAGCAACGGGCACCGGCTTAGGCTCAACCTTGGTTTGAGAAGCTACGGTGTGCGACGCAGGCTTGGGATCCTCTGAACCAGCAGCGGACATGGCCAACAGAAGCATCAAGCCACCTGCCCCGGCCAGGCCGGCCATGTAGATCTGCTCCGTCGTCATACCCGTCGATTCCGCACCTGCCGCAGCGGCAGCTGCTGCAGACGAAGGCAACGTCGTTGCCCAAGCGGCTGTAGGAATGCTTGAGTGGATGCTACGCAGCGATGTCAGCCGCGACCACGACGCAGCATGTTGGCGTCGTGTGGTCGCGCCCAACGAACGACTGGCAGCGGCCAACGAGCGTTGTGTGCAGTAGGTGCGCGTAGCCCCCCACATGGTAAAACTTGACACGAAGGTACTTGTGACTCTGGAGTGGTAGAACCCAACAGCAGAGCTCGGGTCGAGAAAGTTTGCAACCTGCGCAACTTCTGTCGCACTTTGTGGATGCTGATCAGCTGCACTGCTCGAATCACGACCAACATTTGTGTGTGTAAGATACGGGAACGCGTTGCACTGCACTGCTGCTGCCTGCAGGTAACACCAGGCTGGTATTGTTCCCAGTCAGTGACTGGCAGTCACCATCCTCTACGGCTCGTACTCCTCTGGAAGGGAAGCGCAGAGTTAGCACAGCACAGCACAGCACAGCACAGCACAGCACAGCACAGCACAGCACAGCACAGCACAGCACAGCACAGAAACACAAATGAAACAGCAGCGCACCAACGGTAGGAATATCGCGCTGCTGCAGCCCCTTTCCAGTCGAACCACCAGCCACGATGATGAACTGTTGTGGGATGTAAAACGCAGCAAAATGGCTACGCGTTGGCTTCATCAATGGCGTTGACGTAGTCCATGAGTTGGTGGCTGGGTTGTAGATCTACGCCACCAGAATGATGAGCACATGGAGCACTCCGTCAAATGGTCGCTAACTAAACACGCACCTCGACATCTCCAACGTTGTCCACACCATTGTTTCCCCCAAGCGTGTAGATGAAATCCTTGTACACGGTGGTCGCCATGAAGGCGCTGCAATCCGCGGCAGCAAGATCGTGAGCTAGGTTTCAGCGCCAGCTACATGAACGCCAGCCGCACACACGCTCGCACCGTGCTGTCGGCATTGAGGCCTTGGTGCTCCAGGTGGAAGTGGTCACGTCGAACGCTTCAACCGTGGATGCAGCGGGGACATGCCACGCGACGCCGCCCATCGCGTAGAGCGTGGAACCGACGGCCTGAACAGACAACCCGTACCTGAGGACAACCACCAAAGCAAACAACAACGGCGATCATGAGCCGCAGTCCGGGAGAATGTTGGTTCAGACAGTTCAAGCGCACGTAGCGAGCACAAGCGAGCAACGCGGTGTGTGTGTGGGGGGGGAGAAGCTGTCCCGGACAAGAATGCACCTTGGAGTTGGAAGGCTGGGCAGGCCAGTGGTCCAGGTGTCGGCGCTCATGTTGTACGATTCCCTGTGGCACAAAATTCGATCAGCTCCCGAATCAAGAAGTTCACTACCCTGCAGAAGAGGTGACGTACACGATATTCCAACCCTTGGCAGCAAATCCTCCAACAGCGTACACGACACCGTTCACGGCGGCAGCGCCGAGAAAGCCACGGGCCGAGGGCATGGCCTGGCCACACTGCTTGAAGTCCTGAGTGGACGCAGAGAACAAAGTGCAGTTTGCAGTTGGTTCTTGGCCACCTCCACCAACAATGACGACCGTGTCCTTCACGACAGCGCTGGCAGCCGTCACTGTCCCGCAAGCCTGACATGCCAGTGGCACAAGCAAGGCATGCACACGACAGTTCAAACACGTCATGGACATAGTGCGCTTGCAAGAAACCCCAACGCCACTGTGTCGTTCCGCACCTGTGTTAAGGTGCTCCAGGTTCCGGTTGACAGGTCTAGCTTGAAGGTGGAGGATCGCGCGAACACGAAAGACTGGTTGTCGACGTTTGCGGCAACAACATCAGCGACGGCGGAAGGCAACGAGTTCAGCGTCGTTGCGCACACTGCCACCACCCCAATCAACCCAAGAAATAATACAAAAGCTGCTCGCTTCATAGCAACGTCTGCGGTAGTCCCAAGACAAAGATCCCGGTGCCCGTCTCGTGAACGCGGTGACAGCCCAGTTCCGCGCTCGGTTCATGTGTGGTGTTTAGTGATTTCTTTGAACCAAAAACATGGGTATTTTGATGTCGGGGCCTCATATTTTCTGTGTACCGCGGTTGTGCCGCAACTGTGACCTGCTACACCCTGCGCACTTGCCGGAGAACCACGTTCGTCTCCTTCGTTCGTGTCACAAGCCTGGCGGGTTCCCCACGCCTGTGTGTGGTTCTGGCTGAGTGAATCAGTTTGTGTACGATGACGCACATGCGGGTTAGCGTTGTGGTGGGACTGCTTGTTGCCGTGACGGCCCTGTTGATGGTCGTGACTGCGCAAGAGGTGGATCGGCATACCTTCCGCCCACCATTCCAAGACTTCGACGCCAACTTTGGCAACCGCAAGCTGCCCAAGTGGATGATTGGTGGTAGTGCCGTGTTGAACGAGAACTTCTTGCGGTTGACCCCCGACCGTGCAGTACGTTGTCTGGTGATGTCATCATGGCACCGCAATCAGTCCGAACCCTTACACGTCTGACCTGTCTTGTGGTGTCTGCACTCACAGAGCAAGCGCGGCTATGCGTGGCATGTGGATGAAATGGGCATGGATCATTTCACCCTTACGGTGTACTTCCGTGTCAGTGGCCAAGGCCAGACTCTGTTTGGTGATGGTTTTGCGCTTTGGCTGACCGAGCACAGCCGCTACCGCGAAGGTCCCATCCATGGCTTCACCGACACCTTCAAGGGTATTGGCATCGTGTTTGACACCTTCCGAAACATGGAGAGCGGTCATGTGCACAAGGATGTCGCTGTGATTGTCAACGATGGGTCGGGTCCCGTGAAGCTGGATGAAGGAAAGGAGCCAGAAGGCTGCGACGGCGACTTCCGATACCACGAAGGGCGCGACGACTTCTCTGTCACCGCGCGCTCTCGTGCTACAATCACGTTGAACGTATGTTGGTGTGTCTTGGACTTGTGGAGTTTGTGCAGGCCTCACCTCTCGTTGTTGCTGCTGTTCATGTCCATCTTCAGCGTGGCACCCTGACTGTGAAGCTGGACCCGAAATCGAACGGCATGTTCTCAGAATGCGTCACCACGTACAGTGTTCCTATCTCTGGAGAGTGGTACAAGAAGCTTTACTTGGGAATCACTGCCTCCACCGGCCAGCTGGCGGACAACCACGACATCATCGCGGTTGTGACCACGGAGGGCGATGCTGTGGCCCCGGAGAAGACGCAGATCGTGACGCCCGAGTTGTCCACGGGTAACCCGCAGATTGATGCAGCCATTAAGGTGTGCCACGCGATGTTTGTGCTTGTCAATGGCGATGTACACATCTCACTTGTGGCACATTCATCTCCAGACTGCTTTGCTGCGTGAAAACCAGTTCATCGCCGACAAGCTGCAGCACATGCACCACCATGTGGAGCACCAAGTTGAGGGTGCGTGCAGTGTTGGTGGCATGCCTTCGTTGCTGAGACGAAGCCTAACTCGTCTTTTTGGTTTCAGCCATCCGCGACAGCATCAAGCACACGATCAAGAAGCTGCAAGAGCAGGAATTGGACAACAAGCGTCGCATTGAGCAGTTGGAGATGCGATTGGACATGAAGGTGCAAGACAAGGTTGATGGAACCATCAAGGAGCGCCTTGATACCCTGGAAGGACAACTGGGCGCCAACTTGGACGAGCGTGTCGCGGCCAAGGTATTGTGTTGGTGCCAAGCAAGATCCGCATGGTGTCTTGCTCATCTTGCTGCCTTTTTGTTTTGTCGTTGTTGTCCTCAGCTTCCTGCCCTTAAGGAGGAGGTTGCGAAGGACCTGCCGAGCAGCGGAGGTGGTGGCTGGATCATTCCGTTCATTATCCTGCTGCTTCTTTTCCTCGGCTTTGCTGGCTTCGCGGTGAGCAAGTACAAGCAGTTCCAAAAGTCGCATTTGTTGTGATTTTTGTAGACGATACAATCGTTTGCCAGGTTGCAGCTGAGGGTGTTGGTTTGTGAGACACCGGTGCTCGGCATGGCATGATTAGGCACGCGTTGGGTAGGACCCTGGAGTTGCGGTTGTGTTGCGCCAGGGTTGTGTTGGGGGTTGTTCGATTTGCACGCTGCGACATCGCGCCTTCATAACACTTGCATTGAGACTGTTCAATTATGCTACTTCCCCCCCCCCC